>CDZB01028050.1_pt1 | contig 91917 bp, 99 predicted proteins | sample 554961 | NCBI WGS metagenome assembly CDZB01 (sample SAMEA3182106, study PRJEB8094) | gut metagenome | biome: human; feature: gut; material: Stool; isolation source: human stools | place: Canada | collected 2013-02-26 | reverse complement strand
GGCGTATGACTGGCTTGTGGAGTATGCGGCATACAACAGAAATGAGTTTTCACACTGGGTGAAGGGATATGTACCCTATCCACGTCTAGGTTAATAAAGAATATAAATTAATAAACAAAAGAGTTAAGTGCGAAGAGCCGTGTGATGGGAGACTGTCAAGCACGGTTCCGAGAGAAGGGAGGGTGAAATTCCCTCCACTTACTCGACAAACGTTTAAAATAAATTTTTATGTTAGGATCATTAATCGGTGCAGGACTCGGTGTTGCAAGTAGTATCTTTGGTGGCATATCAGCCCGAAAAGCAAGACGAAAGCAGGAGCGGATGCTTGCACAGCAGGAACAGGAAAATCAGGCATGGTATGATAGGAAGTACAATGAAGACCCTACCAAACGTGCCGATACCGTAAGATTGCTCACTCAGATGCAGGAGCAGATCAAGAACAGAAACAAAGCTGCCAATGGCAGACAAGCGGTGATGGGTGGTACGGAAGACTCTACCACAGCAGTGAAGGAAGCGAATAACAAGACTCTTGCCGACACGACCTCCCAGATTGTGGCTGCAAATGAGTCTCGCAAGGATGACATCGAAGGTCAGTATCAGGCGAGAAAGAATGCTATCCAAAATAAGAGAATGGGGCTGGAAGAAGCGAAGGCTGCTGGTGCTGCTAGCGTGGCTGCTGGTGTTGCCGGAACTGCTGCCAATATCGCTGCCACCATTGATGGTGGATTGGGCAATAGCAAGGTTGCCAGACCTAGCGTTTCCTCGCCTACACAAGCTGATCTGGATAAGCTCGATGCCAAGGTTGGTGCGGCTCCTACCCAGCAGCAAGTGGCGAGTGATTTGAACGATATGATAGGTGATAATGCACCTAAAAAGGTAAACGTATAGCTTATGGGATTGGCAGATTATTTACGAACGAACAATGGCTTGAAGACTACACAGAGTGTACTCAACAAGCAGCAGAGTGGTGTGGATGCTGCTCAGAAGGCTTCTCCTGAACAAATCAATATGAACACCGCACAAGCTATGCTCCATGGCAAGGAGGAGCAGCTTACTCCTCCCAAGGATGCACATGAGCAAGCGGTGAGAATGAACCAGCAGACTTCCGATGGTATGCTGAACGGCTCTATCCCTATCGTGAAGAAGGAAGAACCGAAGCCGGAACCCAAGCAGGAGCCGGAGAAGAAGCAGTTGACCTATGCGGAAATGTATAAGATGCTGAACCCTGCTGATAGTGAATCTCCTGAGCAGAGAGCACAGAGAGAGAAGAACGAGAAGCGGAAGGCTCGTATCGCTGCCTTTGGGGATGGTCTTCGGGCACTCGCCAACATCGTCTTCGCCAGCAAGGGAGCCAAGGTGGTACACAATCCTGAGTCGGATATGACTGCTGCCATCAACAAGCGAAAGGCTTATATGGATGCACAGCGTGAGAAGAATCGGGCGGCTTGGCAGGCTGGCTACCAGAGGGCATTGGCTCTGGATGAGGAAGCGAGAAAGAATAACCTGACTCTCGCTGAGCAGATGAGGTATCACGATATGCAGAATGACATCAACAAGGTGAAGAATGATCAGTGGCAGCAGAGAATTGACCAAGGTCAGCAGAAGATAGAACAGAATCAGCAGAAGATTGACTTGTCGAAGTTGAAATATACAAATGATGCTGAGTATAAGGAAGCTAAGTTGAAGATAAGTGAATTGCTTGCAAATGGTCAGATAAGTCATTGGGCAGCTCAAGATGCGACTGCTAGACTCCGTGAGAGTCGAATTGCTGCCAAGGCTCATGCTTCTTCTGGTGGCAACAAAACTACTGCTGGATATTGGTATGAGTTCTACGATATGATGGACACCCCTGAAGGTCAGAAGAAGATTAATGAACTCAAAAGAAAGTTGAGAATCAAGAATGTGACTCAGACTAACGTGAGATACATCATGGATAGATTGAAGGGCAGAAGTAGTTCTGCTGGTGGTGGTGTACCATCGGGTGGCGGCAAGCATACGACACATAAGGCTGGCGGTTCTTCTTCGGCTGGTGGCAAGAAGAAGACTGGAGTAAAATGGTAACAAGATAGGTAACAAGAATTTGGTAACAAACTAATATATATATTATGGCAGAAAGACCATTATACACTTTATATAAGAATCTGAAAGCACAGAACTATGATGTGCCGGATGATTACAATAAGTTTGAGAGTGCCCTGACCAGAGACGGAAAGGGCGGTGCTGATAACAGACACGCTATCTATGAGAACTTGAAGGCTCAGAACTTCGATGTTCCTAATACCTATGAGCGTTTCTACTCGGCACTCTTTGTACCTCGTAGTAAGACTTCATCAAGGGCGAAGGGCGGTAGTGTTCCTATGAGTGCTGCTGACCGTGCTCGTTTCTCGGCTGGGGCAGCAGCTATCTCGGCAAGTGCTCAGCACACGATGAATAATGCTGGCAGATACAATAGATTGAGACAACGCAAGCAGAAACAGCAGAAGGATTTCGGTCGTGTGAACTTGGGTACACATCAGACTCCTTATGGTGGCGATGCAAACAATGTGGTGAAGGATGATTTCGCTTATAATCCTGAGACTGGCAAGGCTGGGGCATACGTATCATCTGACAATGAGAATGTTTATTCTCAGCCGGAAGCCGAGCAGAAACAAGCTGTACTTGACCAGCAGAACAATACCTATCAGGAAGCGGTAGATACTGGTGAGATTCCATCTGTCTTCGATGTTCGTGACAAGAATGGAAACTATGACTTGCAGGAGAACATCAACAAGAATGGAACCTATCTTACTGAGGAGGGTGCTCGCAATCAGTTCGACAAGAAGCTGGCGGATGCCTATGCCCGAAAGAAGGAGATTGAAGCTCTTATCGCTGAGGATCATCGTCAACACGGAAATCCTCTGCTCTCTTATGGTGCTAGTATCGGTGCAAGTAACGGAAGAACTGCAGAACAGAGTGACTATAGCAACAAGCTGGCAACATCCCTTGCTCTGGTTAAGCAGCAGATCGGTGCGCTTGAAGCGGTGAAACAATACCCTACCAGTAGCTGGGGTGAGGATGCCTTGAAGGCTCTTGACAATACTGCATTTACGGCTAAGACTTGGGATTTCGGTCTTACTGACTTTGCAACTATGGGTCAGATGGAGCGTATCAAGACCAAGATGGACAACAACCTTCCACTCTCTGGTTCTGATAAGATGCTCTTGAAGAGTAAGCTGGGTGCGGATGCTGCTGCGGCTCTTGAAGACGAGAAGATGGGCAATATCTATCGCTGGACAAAGATTGCCGGACAGTCTCTCCCATTTATGGCAGACTTCTTCCTGACTGGCGGCTATGGTGGTATTACTAAGGCTATCAGCCGAGGAGCATTGAAGTTCGCTGCCAAGCGTGGTATGGGTAAGGTGAGTGCTGCTATCTTGAAGAATACTGGTATCGTGGCTGGCGATGTTATCGGCTCGTATGCCATGGCAGGATCAGAACAGGCGATGAAGACTGGAGCAGACATCATGCAGCGACATCTGGGTAGTCTATATCAGGATGAGAAGGGTGATTACAAGTTCGGTACTTTCGATGAGAACGGAAATCTCCTGCATGATGGTGGCGAGTCTATGGGTACTGCTCTCTATAAGGGGCTGACCTCTGCTATGGTGGAGAACTATACTGAGAAGCTCTTTGGTCATAGCTATGGTATCAAGAAGGGTGCAATCAACTTCATGGAAAAACATGGTATGAATGCTTCTGCTGAGTTCTTCAAGAATATCGGCAAGAGTGGATGGTACACCAATTCTAAGAAGTGGATGGAGAAGTTCGGCATCAATGGCTTCGGTGAAGAAGTGATGGAGGAAGAGATTGGTATTCCTCTTCATGCTCTATTGGATGGAGATAATAAGTTCTCTGATCTCCTTGATGCTAAACAGCAACTTGACATCATCGGTGGTATGGCTCTATCTGTCGGCTCTATGTATGCGATGGGTGCTGGCTCCCGACCAGTCAAAGGTGTGTACAATCGTGCTCAGTACTACCGATTCCGTAACAAGGTGAACGTGGCTGATAGTGATGCTCAGAACCTGATGGGCGATAAGTGGGCAGACATCAAGGATAAGATTGATAACACGACCAACGAGCAGATGGGTGGTGTGTTGGCTGATATTCTCAGACAGAGAGACACCATGAGCAAGGATCAGATTAATGCTGCCATCAACTATGGTATCAACCTGATGAAGATGCGTGGCTACAATGTTGCCAAGACTGCCGAAATGAATGCTAGAGAGATTACCAACGAGCCAACAACTCCTGAGGAGCAGCATCAAGAGGATATTGATAATGCTTACTCTGAGGGTCACGATGCTGATGATGCAGACAAACACGACATTCAGTTGGAGCATGAAGACCAGATGAAGACTCTTGCCGGATTGCTGAATATCTCCGAGCAGCAGTTGTCAGCTATGAATGATGATGAGCTTCAATCCCTGACTGGGCAGAACGACAAGATTGACCAAGCTATCTATGACTACCAGTTGTCTTCTGCTCGTTACCAAGGTGTGACAGATGATGCTCAGGATAAGATTGATATGGCAGCAAATCAGGCAGCTCAGCGTGTTGATATGTACACAGACAAGAGCCGTGGCTCCGTCCGTAACGCTACGGTTAAAGCTAGTGGTGGTGCTGAAGATTATGGTGTGTACATAATCTCCGGCAATATTGCTACCAACGAAGATGGTTCTATCAACGTAGCAGATAGCGATGATATGATTCTCTTCTATGATCCTACGACAAATTCTGTCGAACATGCTGATGCTCTGAGATTCGCTGAACTGGGTGATGAAGTTCCTGCCGATGATGTGAAGGCTCAGGCGGTAGCTGATGCAAAGGAGAAGGCTATCAAGGAAGTTGCTGGCATTGTTGATGGCACAATAGATGTTGGCTCCCAGTTCAAGGTGACTGGTGCTGATGGCATGGAACATACCTATGAGATTCTTGCCGACTATGGCGATGGTACTGCTGCAATCTCTATTGATGGTAACGTGGTAGAGAATCCATATTCGCTTGAAGACTTGCAGCAGTTAAAGGATGCTGAGGATTTGAAGAGACTGGAAGCTGCCAAGGCTCAGCGTGAGCAGATGGAGAAGGAGCGTGCTGCCCAACAGACTGAGCAGACTCAGGAGACAGAGCAGCCGGAAGAGACTCAGCCTTCTCTTGACTTCAATCAGATTCTTAATGATGATGGTAACGTGGTGCTCGTTGATGTACTAGGCAAGGATGGCAATACAAAATATCCAAGCTCCCAGTTGTTCCTTATCCGTGATTCAGGTGCCAAAGCTAAGGTGATGGAGTTGAAGAGTGATGGTACTCTCGTTCCTCATGCGGTAAACAAGAAAGATGTGAGAACCGCTACTACTATGACTCTTGATGAGTACAAACAAGCTTTGGCTGAATCCTCAATGATAGAGGAGAATAGTGGTGCGATAGAGGGCGATAGAGGTGGAATAGAGGCGAATGATGAACTCCCACCAGTTCCTGATAATGTGACAATTAATGGTGATGGAACATACTCTGTTGATGGTGCTGTGCAGGGTGGAGAAAATACTACTGCTCCTGCTGAACAGACAGAACAGACTTCTGCTATGACTCTCGAAGATGGAACCATCGTGCCTATGCTGGAGGATGGCAATCCTGATTTCTCGAAGCTGACTGCTGATCAGACTGCTGAGTTGTATGACTCCCAGTTTGGTGAGGATGCTGATAGCGTAATCAGTGGATGGGTATCTGATGCCAAGAAGGCACTCGACAAGGCGAACAATATGACCGTGAAGGGTAAGAACTTCGTGGAACAGAAGGCGGCAAAGGAAGCTAAGGAGAAGGCGATTGCTGATGCTCAGGCTGCCTATGACTCTGCTATTGCTATCCGTGATGCCTATAACAGCAGACAACTTGCCAAGGTCGAAGATACTGCTGAGGGTAGAAAGAATCTCATTGAGAAGGCAAGAAGAAAGTTCTCTCGCTTGAAGAGTGCGGTGAAGGATGATGCAGAGGCAGTATCTCAGCTATACAAAGATATTGTAGGCTCTCTCCTGCATCGTCTGTATGATGGCACTGGCATTGATGTGACTGATACAATTCCGCTTACTGCTGAGGAATATGTGGCTAGCAATCTCGGTGCTCATTCTCTTAACTATGAGGGAACAGAGACAAGCAAGGGTGTAAAGCAGGAAACTGGATTGAGCAGGGAAGATTTTGCCAAGACTCAGCTCCTCGCTGCTGATGGCAAGGGAACAACTATTGATGATCTCGTACATAGCCTATGGGAGAATCGTCCATCCAACCTTGAATCTCTCGACACTCAGGATATTCGCAATGCACTTATTGGTGTGCTCAATAGCGGTTTCAAGGCTTCGGAAGCTAGAAACTATATTGAGAATCTCCGTATCGCTCAGGCTGAGAACATTCTTGAAGAGCAGAAGAAGGCGGCTGCCAACGCTGCATTCGCTGAGGAGAATAAGGCTGAATCAGAACAACAGACTGAAACGGCTCCTGAATCTGAGCTGATTAATGATGAGGAGAATGAGCAGACAAATGCTCCTGAGCAGAATAAGTTCCCTGACAAACTAAGGGAGGGTAGCGAGACTATTGAGGTTCCTGAGGATGCAACGGACGAGAATCCGCTTGGTGCTCAGCGTGACCAAACTGACCTTCCTTTCTCTGCTAGAGACAATGGCGCACAGCAGACAACATCTGATCGTGCTGTTGACGTAGAGAAGAATAAGGTGGATGATATGAAGGTCGTGGACAATATCGTGGGCGAGAAGACTCGCAAGGCTTTTGAGAGACTGGCTAAGATGATGGGTGCTAACATTCAGTGGCAGTACTCAGACAAGTTGGGCAACGGATGGATTCAGGAAACCAAGGATGCTGATGGCAACATACATCGTACCATCTTCATCACTCTTGACTCTTCTATCACGGAAGGTGCTCAGTTTATCTTCGGTCACGAAATGACCCACCAAATCAAGAGACTGAACCCTGCTGCATACAATGAGTTGACTCAGCTTGTGCTTGATACCTATGGCTCTGATGCCTTCGACAAGGCGGTAGATGAGACCATGCAGAGATATTCTGATGCCGGATTCTCTGGACGTGCTAGAGATTACTATGCTGAGGAGGTGGTTGCTGATGCGGTAGGCGAAATGATTCGTGATCTCAACTTGGCTCACACTCTCGCTATGAAGATGTCTCATCCTCTGCTCGCTGCTATACATGAGATATTGCAGAAGATTAAGTTGGCATTCTATGGTACTGAGTATAGCGATGTGACCAAGAACATCATCCGTTCTATCGAACAAGCCTATGTGAAGACAGCCAAGGGCGAGATAACGAACTCCGAGACTGGTGAAGATGTTTCCTTCTCTCTCCGTCAGAAGCCTGAACCTAAGAAGAAGGGTGTCGGCTACAAGGTGTTCGTGCTGAAGGATGGCAAACTCTATCCACCAATGGTAGCGAACCCTGATGGTTCTGCTACTCCAGTTGGTGTATGGCTTGATGCTGATGCTGCTCCTATAGCAGGAGAAAGCAAGACTGGCAGACCTCAGGTTAAGCAGGGCGGCAAGGGAACACAAGGCGGCAGCGGTAAGCTAGCCTATAGACCAGGATGGCATCTTGGTGTAGTGCCTTACGCTATCCAGTTCAACCGCAAGGATGCTGATGGCAACAAGACTCTCTTCCCAAAGAACTTCGTCTTCGCTGAGGTGGAGTATGCTGCTGATGTAGATTATCAGGAGGAAGCTCGCAAAGAGGGTATCAATCCATCCGGCAAGTATCAGCATTCATTGGCAGGCTTGAAACATCTGCCTACTGATGGCTATTATATGTATCGTACCAACCCGAACCCTGAGACTGACCCTTGGGTGATTACTGGTGCGATGAAGGTAAACCGTATCTTAACCAGAGCAGAGCAAGCGGAACTTGTGAAGAATGCTGGACGTGAACCTCAGCAGATTCAGGAGGGCGATATTGTTACTGATGATGTTGTGAACAGCATCAATCAGGAGATAGCTGCTGCTCCTAAGTTCTCGTTAAAGGTATATCATGGTAGCGGTGCTGACTTCACTGAGTTTGACTTCGACCACATGGGCGAGGGTGCTGGCTCCCAAGCGTTCGGTTGGGGTGGCTATGTTACTTCATCAAAGAAGATTGGTAAAAGCTATGCTGAGGTAGGTCAGCAGAGTGCTGAAAGCAGACATGCCTATTCAGAAGATACACCTATTGAAGCTGCTGTAAGTTCTATCTTAGGGCAAGATATGTACAACAAGCAAGCAAAAACGTTTGAGCAGAAAAAGGCTCAGGCTATTAAGAATGCAGAAAACTCTATTGCTAGCTTTAGTGATATGCTCAAAAACTCGAATGAACTTGACGAAAAGGTCAAGAAGTTCTTGCAGAAGAGCATAGAGAATGATAAAAAGAAACTTGAAGTGCTTCGTACTTTGACTGAGGAGCAGTATAAAGAGGAGTATATAAAACAAGGTCGTGCCAAGAATCTCTATGAGGTTGATATTCCTGAGGATAATGGTAGTAACTATCTGGATTGGGATGCTCTTATAACTGACGAACTTATAGATAAGGTAGCTAAATCACTGCCTTCTTTGCGTAGCTTCGATATTAAGGACTTGAAGAAGGATAGAACCTTTGACAACTTCTATAAGACTATCTCAATGAGAAGTGCTAAGGATGATGCAACCTTCAATGATGATAAGGCAGCAAGCCAACTTCTCGCTTCTCTTGGCTATACTGGCATCAAGTATAAGGCTGGTCGTAACTTTGGTGGTGCTGAGGAAGGTGATACCAACTATGTTATCTTCAAGCCTGAGGATATGAGAATCACAGAGCACACCAAGTTCTCGTTGAAGACTTATCACGGAACAGGAGCGAACTTTGACCGCTTTGATACTTCACATGCCTATGAAGGTGCTGGCTCAGAAACTTTCGGTCATGGTATTTACGTGACTAAATCGGCTAAAATCGGTGCATCCTATGCTCTGAAAGCTAAGGTAAAGAAGATAAAGACTCCAAAGGCTTTCAAGGCTATCATGAATGGTGATAATTGGTTCGGTCGATTCATTGATAATGCTGTGAGAAGTTCTTTCGCTAAGGCAAAGAAGGAAACTTTTAACAGAATGGATGAACTTATCAAGGAGGATGAGAATATCGTCAATGACGAGACTAAGCCAGAGTGGAAACAAAATGCAGCACAGAAGGAGTTGGCTGATTTCGATAAGTTGAAGTCTTTGTTTGAGGGCTTGACAGAGGAAGATATTCCTTCTTTGAAACGTGCCAAGGCTAACAGATACGAGGTAGAGATACCTGATGATACTGGCAACAATTACCTTGATTGGAACAAACCAATGAAGAAGGAGCAAAAGAAGATTGTTCGTGAAGGTTTGGAGAAACTAGGTGTTGATGTTGATAGGTTGGTACGCAATGGTTACTCACTTGACAAAAACTTTGGCGATGTTTACAATGGTCTGTTGTATTATGCGTTGAATGGAACAAAGTTTGAGGAACGTGACAGTTTTGTGGCATCTAGCAACTTCCTATCTTCACTCGGCTTTACAGGTATCAAGTATTATGCTGGTACGATATGGGGTGGAGCGAAAAAAGGTGACTTGAACTATGTGATATTTAATGAGGATGATGCAAAGATAGTTGGTAACACTAAGTTTTCGTTGAAGAAGGTAAACGATGCTTTCAATCAGAGGTTAGATGAGTTAGTGAAGAATCCTAACCAAAAGGATAAGATTCTTCGCTTGGGTCGCTCTAGTTCCTTTTTAAAGTCTGGTGGAATTGCTGATGCAGAAATAGAACTGGACTTTGATAAACTGATGCGCAAATCAAAACAAGGATATGTACATGAGCATCCTTTTGATGCAACTGATGTTAAAGACCTTCCTATGGCTATTGCAAATCCAATTTCTGTGTTTGACAATACAAATGGGCGTAATGATGGTCAGGTTATATTAACTGAGTTAAAGAAAGAGGATAGGAACTTTATTGTAGCTATACAGACAGAGAATCAAAATAGAAAAGGTGGTGTTGTCTTGAAAGTGAATAAGATAGTTACATTGTTCCCGAAGGATGCAAGAGGTGTCATCAACTGGTTTAATCAAGGAAAAGCCACAAATATAGACAAAGAAAAAGCCCTTCACTTTATCGAGGCACTCCAGAACCATTCTGGAACCACAATAACAGATGAAGAGCTTAAATCTGCTGCAAATATAATCAATTCTTTTGAGACTACCAAGAAAAATGGCGAAAAAGTTGATGTTGATGGCACAAAATTCTCATTGAAGGATGAAGAATACCTGAAAGCGGTGGAAGATGGCAATATGGAAAAGGCTCAGAAGATGGTGAATGAAGCTGCCGATGCTGCTGGCTATTCTACAGATTCCAGCTATCAAGGTACATCTGCCTTCAATGGTGCTGCACCTTGGGGTAATGGTTACTTCTTGACAAAGGACGAACGCAAGGAGGCTTGGGATAATGGCGAGTTTGAAGGTGAATCAACTCTTGGTGATTATATCAATGATGATATTGATGGCGGCAACTTGGAGGAGTTGACTAATGCCGCATCTTATCGTGCAGCTGACCCTATGCGTAAGGAGGCTATTGATAACGTTCGTAATGCTATTCAGAAGAAAGCTAAGACTATTACAATGTATCGTAGTGTTCCTTCTGATGTGAAGGAAGGTTCTTTCCGAAATGGTGACTGGGTTACTCCAAGTCGTGCTTATGCTGTTGATAATGCAAAATTGCATGGATGGGGTGACGATTACAACATCATCGAACAAAAAGTTCCTGTTGATGATGTGTGGTTTGATGGCAACGATATTGCAGAATGGGGCTATGGTCGTGAGGAAGATTATATCAATGATACAGACTTCGCCTATAAGAACAGCAAGAACAACAAAAAGTTGCTTGATGCCGTTACCTATGATGATAATGGTAATGTGATTCCTTTGTCTCAGAGATTCAATGAGAAGAATAAGGATGTGCGTTTCTCTTTGAAGGATGAGAAGACTATGTTTGGTATGCACAACATCAGCGTTGATAAGCTAAGAAAGGCTATCAAGCAGGGCGGTTTTGCGGCTCCTTCTATGGGTGTTGTTGACTCCAAGAACGGAATCTACTCTGACTATGGTGAGATTACCCTGATTCCTAAGGCAGAGAAACTGGCTAAGAGAACTGGCAAGAATGCTGGAACCTTCACGGCTGATGCTTGGACACCTACCTATCCTCAGGTGGAGAGAATCATGAATAAGCAGGGCGAGAAGGCTTTCAATACCGACATGAACGTGAAACTTGGTGATGTTGATAATGGTATCTATTCCAATGTAAGAGAAAGCTGGAAGGGATATTTGTCAAGTGGCGATGTTCGTGACGGATTGTACTGGCACTACTTGTTTGATAAGGGCATGAATCCTGAAACTATCTATCAGACTGGCAAGTATGACAACGACATTACCAACGAGGTAATGCGTATCTCAGATAATGGCAACAAAACTGATTATACTGATAAAGAGGTAGCAGAACTGATTCAACTGATGAATAAGGCTACTGGCAAGGATAATGACGTAGATGCTCAACGTGAGAAATTGAAGGCTCGTATCGCAAGTGCAGAAAAGCAGGGTAATCATTTGCTTGTTGCTTTGAAGAAGAAACGTCTTGAAGAACTTGAAGGCGTGGAGAACTTCTATATCGCTGCTGATTTCGTGAATGATGTGGTTCGCAATAACAGAAAGAATGGAAAGGTAGATGTTCACGACACGATGGGGGCTGCAAAGAAGAAGGTGGAGGATAATAAGAAGTTATCTGATGATTTCCCATCTTGGCTGGATAAGAAGACAGAGGAATATGGTGTTGAGGAAATGCTTTATAATGGCACTACCCCTAGCGGTAAGCCTAAGTATATCCCTAATACTATAGACAATGCTGTGAAGCTCATGAAGAAACAGGGTGTGGCAGGCGGCTACACTGCCTTCGGTTCGGAACTGGGTGTGTTCATAGCAAAGAACTCTCCTGAGGTTAATACGCTTGCTGCCATGAAGAATGCCAAGGATAAGTTGATTCCTTTTGGCGATGAGAGACATAACCAGATAAAAGACAAGATTACCAAGGAGTTCTTGGAATTGTCTGACGAAATCCGTGTTGGCTCCAATAACAGATATGCGTTTGATGATAGCGGTGTTTCTCGTATGGTTGAACTTACTGACCATAAGGGAAATGAAAAGGAGTTTTTGAAGAAGGCTTATAATGTTGAGGTATCTGATGAGTGGATGGATAGATACAATAAGTTGCTTGATACAATCAAGAAAGACTATAAGGTGTTCTACTTTGAGACCAAGTTTATGAGACCTTACGGACTTGATGAGTTTGAGAAGGCTATCGTCCCAAGCGATACTCCAAGTGATGTAGTAGATGCCTTGAAGAAGGCTGGCATTGATGTGAGCAGTTATGAGCGTGGAAATGCTGAGGATAGACAGAAGGTAACTATGGATGCAATCAATAGTAGCGACAATATCCGATTCTCTCTCGCTGGCGAGCGTGGTGCGGCTGCTGCTGATAAGGCAGAGGAGCGTACCTTTCGTATGGATAATCTCTCCGTGGCTCGTAAGATGGAAGAGGAAAAGAAGGATGCCAAGGCTATCAAGATGGCTACTGGCTGGGAACGTGGTGCTGATGGCAAGTGGAGATACGAAATGCCGGATGCCAAGATAAATGACACGATGGACGTAGGCGGTGGACACATCGTTAAGCGTTATGAGGATGATATGCTCTGGAATGGCGGCAAACTATCTAAGGTGATTGATGCACCTGAACTATTCAAGGCTTATCCTCAGTTGAAAGATGTGCGTATTGAAACGGATGCCATTATGAACGATATGCCTTCAAATGGTGAATATAATGCCAAGACAAACACCATTACCATCCATGCTGACGAGCTGAAATATATGAATAGTATATTGAATCACGAGATTCAGCATGCAATCCAGTCTATTGAGGGCTTTGATAGAGGAGGTAGCCCTAGATTGGTTAGAGGTGAGATTAAGAATAGATTAGCAGAGGTCACTAAGCAGATTCGCCAGTTGCGTGCAGAAGGCAAGGAAGATGAGGCTAAGGCTATTGTTGAGAAGAACAGAGGTCTGTATAATGCTTATCAGGCGAATGATGATTACAACAGCTACAAGTCGCTTGCTGGCGAGGTGGAAGCAAGAAATGTGCAGGAAAGAATGAATATGACTCCTGAGGAAAGAAGAAAATCTCTCGCTGAATCTACTGAGGACGTGGCTCGCAAAGACCAGATTTTCTTGGGTGTGGGCGATGTGTCCTTCTCTCTCCGTGATATGGCTGACGGAAAGGAGAGTGCGGCGGCTGATATGGCTGAGGACTTGAAGAGTCTGAACACTCCTGGTGAGGTGGATGATGCTATCAAGACTGCCATTGATGATATGCCGAGCGGCTGGCGGATGGCTAACAGGAAGATGATTCATATTGCTCAGGCTCTGGGTGAGAACCGCAAGGCAGAGATTGCTGGCAAGGAACCTAAGTTCTCCCTGAAGGATGGCACTCTCATTAAGGCTGGAACCTACTTTAGCGGTGGCGGTCTTGTTGAGGAAGGCTTGAAGGGTATCATCGACCCAGTGGTGGCAGTTGAATATGACGAGAAGATAAGCGGTGTTTATCGCAACAATTTCGGACAGCATATCGTTACTGCTGATGTCCGTGACGTTGATCCAAAGGAATTGGTGAAGCAGATAAATGGCGAGGTGGAGTACTTCCATGCCAGCCCCGTCTGCAAGAACTATTCTCAGGCGAAGAGTAACCATTCAGAGGTGGAACTTGATAAGGAGACTGCTGCTAGTACTGCCGAGTTCATCAATGCCGTAAAGCCAAAGGTGGTGACCATTGAGAATGTGAAGGGGTATAAGGATTCGGAAGCGATGAAGATTATTACCGATGCTCTGGATGCCAACGGCTATACTTGGGATGCAGATGTGTATAACGCTGCTGACTATGGCGGCTATACCAACCGAGAGAGATTGATTGTCCGTGCGGTTCGTGATGGCAAACTCCCTGCCAAGCCAAAGAAGATGGCGCACAAGAGTGGATGGTATGAAGCTGTGGCTGATATTATCCCGACCCTGACCGAGAAGAAGAATGGTGTGGCTCCTTGGATGGACGTTCGCTTGAAGGCTGATGACATTGACTGGAGAAACATAGACAAGCCATTGTATGTGATGGGTAGTGCCTATGCTGACGGAAAGATTCCTCATGCCTTCGCTGATGAACTCCTGCCAACGCTCCGAACCAAGAGTGGGGACGTGATTGTGATGCCTGACGGTAAGGTATATCGTGCCATGGGCAGAGTGCTCGCTAGAGTATCAGGAGTGAGCGATGATTACAAGATGCCATTCTCTGAGAATCTGAGCCATACCATCATCGGCAACGGAATCCCTACCCAGTTGACGGAACATGTTATTGCTCCTCTGCTTACTGGCTCTGACCCTAAGTTTAGCATCCGTACCTATCACGGCACTGGTGCTAGCTTTGACAAGTTCGATTTCAGCCACATGGGTGAAGGCGAAGGTTCACAAGCATTTGGCTGGGGTGGTTATGTTACCAACTCTAAGGATATTGCTGAGGACTACACAAGACGTGCCAAGATAAGGAAAGATAATGGCGGTTTTGAATTTGTGACAGATATGTCTGCCAATAACAAAGATATGGTAAGACAATATATCTATAAACATAAAGATGTAAACAAGGGATTGGATGCTATGAGAAAAGACCTTTCTTCTGCTCTAGAAATGTTCCCTGATGATGATGATTTAAAGGAACTTAGTGATATTCTTGCAAAGAAGAATGAGGAAATAGCTGTTCCTGATAATATTGCTTATCTTTATGATGTGGATATTCCTGATGATAATGGAGATTATCTTGATTGGGATGCTCCTTTGACAGATAAACAGAAGAATACTATCATTAAAGAATTAAGGCGATTAAAAATAGATTTTGCCGACTTTAAAAAGCGTGGTTTTTCTTTTGATGGTTCATTTGGCGGTAATGCCTATGATTTTCTAATGTATGCTTTAAGAAAAACAAAGAAGTGGAAAGATGTAAATGCTAGTCGTGCAGTTAGTAAGTTCCTGTCTTCTATTGGCTTCACTGGTATCAAGTATAAGGCTGGTACTATATTTGGCGGTGCAAAGGAAGGCGATACCAACTATGTGATATTTGATGAGAACAATGCCAATATCGTGGGGAATACCCGATTCTCCTTGCGCTATGACAAGTTTGAGCACGACTTGAACCAGTGGAAGAAGGATAACAATCTGCCTAAGGATACCCAGCGACCAACCATCCCACAACGTAACGCTGGCGAGAGTGCCGTTGACTTCCTGAAGAGAGTGGACGAGTACCGCAAGCTGATGGCTCTTTGGAAGACTGCTCCAACCTACGAGCAGCATCTTCTGAGTGATGATACAGCCCTTGGTGAGTTCAACCGAGAGTTGCAGCGTGGCTCCGTGCTCAAAAGAATCGCCTTCCAAGATAGTATGCTGGCTATCCGCAAGGCTCAGGAAGCTATTATGAAGGAGGTGGGTGTTGACCGCCTGAATATGGCTGAGGATGCCTATACTGCCGAGAACCGCAGCCACGGCAAGGGCAAGAACGAGTTTGAGGAATACAACAACGAGTTTCTGCAGCCACTCAGAAAGGCTTATCACCAGATGAAGAAGGTGCTGGGTGATAGCTACGACAACGTGCGAGTCTATATGATGGCTAAACACGGCTTGGAGCGTGATGCTCAGATGGCATTCAAGAAGTCTTTGGAAGCTGACTATGAAGATGTGAATCAGAGAAGTGCAGCATATAAGGCATACAAAAACGACTTGGATCGTGTGTCTAATGATGCCGACTTGGAGTTTGGCAGGGTAGATTTCACCACTTGGAGACAGAAGGATAATGCTCTCCGAGGAAAGTACTCTCCATCCTATATGGACTATCGATATGATGATAACGGAATCGCCTACGATTATTCCGGCTTGTCTTCACTCTTCGATGATTCAGACTTCGAGGAAGCTGCCCACAGACTGGTAAGGGATGTGGAGACCAAGCATCTTGCCGTGGTTCAGGCTCTTTGGAATGCTACGAATGCTGCCACCAAGAAGATTCTCCGTGATGGCTTCAAGGCTGGAATGATGAGCAAGGATGCCTACGAGTATGTGAAGGGTATGTATAGCCACTACATTCCTCTCCGTGGCTGGGATGGCACTACTGCCGACCAAGTCTGGGACTATATCGGTGGCGGCAAGGGTGCGTTCAACCAGACCTTGAAGACTGCACACGGACGAACCTCTATCGCTGATGATCCTATCGCCTACATCGAGAATATGGCAGAGAGTGGAATCCTGCTGAACAACAAGAACTGGGTGAAGCAGCACCTGATGCTCTTGGCGCAGAATCATCCTACCTCCCTGCTCACCCTGAGCAAGGCTTGGTATGTGAAGAGTACGGATGCCAACGGCAACGAGGAGTGGATTCCTGCTACCCCTCAGATTACTTCTCAGATGAATAGTAATCAGGTGAAAGCTGCCATTGATGCTTTCGAGCAGAAGATGGAGCAGATGGCTCAGACTGGCGATGCTACCCAGCAGAGAGACGGACTGAACATAGCCTATCCTCAGACTCATAGCGAGGAGAGAGAACATGAGGTAAGAGTGATGAAGGATGGCGAGGAGTATGTAATCTACGTGAATGGTGATCCTCAGTTGGCTCAGGCGATGAACAATACCAGAGCACACCGAGTAAGAGAGATTCAGAGCGGTAAGCTGGATAGGGCTGCTGCTTGGTTGGGAAGAAAGATGGCTGCTGCCTACACTAGTCTTTCTCCTCTCTTCATCCCTTCCAACTACTTCCGAGACCTGACTATGACTCTGGCTTCTACCGCTATTCGTGAGGATGGTAGATATAATTATCTCCTCAGAAAGAATCTCGCTACCTCTTGGAATCTCGGTTTCATGCTGAGAGACTATCAGAACGGAAAGTTGAGAGATAAGGTAAACAACGGAAACGCTACTCCAAAGGAACAGATGTTCTATGACTTTATGATGAATGGTGGCGAGACTGGCTTTGTCTCTTCGCTTGATGTGGAAGACTTGAAGAAGAAATTCAAGAACGACTTGAAGGATTTGGATAGATGGAAGGTGAACCTAGTAAAGGTAGGGCACACCATTATGGATGGCATTGAGTTCCTGAACAGAATGATTGAGGATAGCAACCGATTTGCGGTCTATATGACTTCCATCCAGTATGGACGTTCAATTGATGAGGCTGTGAATGATGCCAAAGATGTAACCTTGAACTTCAACCGCAAGGGTACTGGCGAATATGGCTGGCAGATGATTAGAAATCTCTATCTCTTCATCAATCCGGCTGTACAGAGCTTGCAGACCTTGGGTGCGCTTGTCAAGCATCATCCTTTCAAGTTCACGGCTGTTACTGCAGCTTGGTTGGCGAGTGGTGTGCTGGTTCCTATTGTCAATGCTGCCCTGATGAGTCTGTTGGGCGGTGATGATGATAGGGATAAGTACTGGCAGTTCTCCAAGTGGGATAGACGAAACAATGCCATTATGTGGATTCCGTTCACCAACGAATATGTAAAGATTCCGCTTGCTCAGGAGTTCCGTGCCTTCTATGGCATAGGCGATATGATTGCTTCCAAGATGATGGGTGGCGAGCTGGCAGAGGAAACTTGGAGCCAGTATGCAGAAGACTTGCTCGGTCAGGTAGTGGATATGCTTCCGCTCGACCCAACTGGATATGATGGCAACATAGCAGTCAGCCTGATGCCGAATGCTATTCGCCCAGTCTTTGAGTTGGCTTTCAATGTTGACTTCACTGGCAAACCATTATTCAAGGAGACAGAGTACAATAAGTATGACCCGAACTTCACCAAGGCATACGTGGGAACTCCTGATTGGCTGGTGCGAGTATCGAAGATGGTTAACTCAATCGGAAATGACTATCCTGATGTACAGCAGAATGCCATAGATGCTTTTGGAGACCCAAGATACAATCTGAATAACCCAGCGGTGGTTGATCACGTCTTGTCTTCTTATCTCGGTGGTGCATACACCATAGGCAGTCAGGTGCTCGGTTTGATTACCAAGTCACTCAACGACCCGAAGGAAATCAAGATGGCGGACATACCATTGGTAAGCAAGTTCGTGAGCAACCCAGATGATAGACCAGTCACCAAGAAGCAGGGTGATGAGTTCTGGAATATGAAGGAGAATCACGACCGAGCTGCCAATACCCTGAGCAAGTTGAAGAAGCAAGCTAAGGTGGATGGCGATTACTCTATGCTGGAGCGGTTCTACGGCTCAGAGGAATACAAGCAGTATAAGCAGGAAGATGTGAAGGTGAAGAAGTATGAGGAAGACAAGAAGAAGGAACGTGCTGAGGAGAGTGGGGAGGAGTATAGACCTCACAAGCTGAATGCCGAGGATATATACAAGGCTCACGCTACTCCGAAGGATGATTTCGAGGACTTGAAGCTGAAACAACTCTACACCAAACTGAACGGATTCAAGTCTGCCTACGACCTCTTGGTTGATACGGCTCCTAGTCAGAGCGATGGCTACTACAATACCAACAAGGCTGCCATTGATGCCATTGACGAGATTTCCCTTGACAAGCAGGAGATTTCCGAGTTGAAGAAGGGCTTCTTGGAAGATGGTAAGGATGCCTACAATGCCGAGGATATGAAGAGAATCCGTGAACTGAGAAAGCGAATCCTCTCCGTTCTGGAGCCAGCCAATAAGGTGGTTGTGGCTAACCAGAAGGCGAAGGCTGAGAAGAAGTAATGCAAATATGACTATCCCCCGAAGGAGCTATGCTTTCGGGGGATAATAGTCTCTAGGCAAGGAATCTGCTTTCAATCCGGCACAAAAGACCCTTGATTTGATAGGGAAAAGTTTCAATCTGAAAGTATTAACAAAGATTATACTTTAAATTCCCTCAAAATAACTTCGTTTTCAAAAAATCCCATTATCTTTGCTGATACTAAGAACATCTGTTTATCAGATATTTAAATCAACGGTTTAATACCATTAAACTTAAAAAACGAAACGCTTATGGACAAAGATGAAAATGAACAACGTGTCAACAGAATGTTCGGTGAGATTGTTAAGCTTATCCCCGAACGCAGCAAGATCAAGACAGATTTGCTTTATTTCAAGTATGCCCCCATACTCGTCATGCTTATGAGATGGTATGGTGTATCTCAGTTCTATGACAATAAGATGGAGATTACTCTCTGGTATGAGGAAAACGAGGAACCTGTCTGGTTCTTCTACTTCATCACCTACATTCTCTATCCTATCTCCTTATGGAAAGGTCAGGTGCTCCACCGATTGTGTATAGAGTGGCGCATCCCTATCCTCTATACCGCAGGAGTCAACGTGATACATGTGATGTTTGGTTCTGTTATAATCACAAACCAGATGTTTTATTGCGATGTCTTCCTGATCAGTCTCATCTTAATATTGTATGCTTATGTCGCAATTAGTAAATTACAGCATCATCGAAGCAGGACTTCGTGCTCTTGCTGATAAGGCTCACGAATCAGCAGTAGCCCAAGCGGAAGGCAAACCTATCCCTTGCGGTCTATCAGAGAATGATATGGAGCTGGTGGCACTACTTACTGCCATGATGAATGATACCCAAGCCAACAAGGGCTGGTGTGCTCACGAAATGGGGAAGTCTATCTCTTCCTTTGAGAAGTATGTTCACGATGGAAAGATACCTGAGGGCATCCACGACCAGTTCGGTCACGAAAAGAAGTGGAACAAATCGCTCATCAGGTTCTTCGCCAACAAGAAGGCTTTCTTCCGCAAGCAAGCCCGAAAGTATGGCATAAGCATATAGCATCAGCTACACATTATTATATATAGGAGAGACCCAATCGCCCCTCCTGTATTTTTACGACCTTTTCCGTAACCATAAATCTTTGCTCATCACACACTTATAGAACCTTTTACGAGTTTATCAATCTCTATCCATATTATTCGTATCTTTGTGCTCGTAACGTTACAAAGTGAGAATCATAATTTAGTGTTTAACAAAAAAGATTTCAGGATAATATGGAAAGTAAAACGTATGTATTCGGAAACGAAGGCTCAACATCCAACAATGGGATGCTCGGTCTTCTCGCACCCCTTCTCCAGAAGCAGGGTGTTGACCCAAATGTCCTTCTTGCCATGAAGGGAAACAATGGTTTCGGTGGCGAAGGTGGATGGTTTATGTGGGTAATCTTCCTCTTCTTCCTTATGGGCTGGGGTGGTAACGGCTGGGGAGGTTTCGGCAATAATGGTCGTGGTGGTCTCGCCAACGAGATTAACAATGACTATGGTCGTGGTCTCCTGATGGATGCCATCGGTGGTAACCGCAATGCACTCAGCAATTTGGCTACCCAGTTGAACTGCACAGAAGGTCAGATTCAGAGTGCTATCTCTGCCCTGACTTCTCAGGTTCAGAACGTAGGTAATCAGGTTGGTATGAGCGGTATGCAGACTATCAATGCGCTGCAGCAGGGTAATATGCAGATTGCTCAGCAGATTGCAAACTGCTGCTGCGAGAACCGCTTGGCTATCTGCCAGCAGACTGGAACCTTGCAGAATGCCATCAACAATGTAGCTACTGGTCAGGAGCGTGGTTTCGCTAACGTAGCTTACGAAACCCAGCGACAGACTTGCGACTTGCACAACGCTATCAAGGAGAGTACTCAGACCATCGTTGACGGTCAGAAGCAAGCTGAGTTCAGGGAAATGCAGAACAAGATTGATGCCCTCCGTGAGGAGAACAGCACCTTCAAGTCTTCTGCTATGACCTCTCAGATTGTTGGTCAGGCGGTGGCTCCTATCAATCAGGTATTGGCTGGCTTGCAGAATGAGGTGGCTGGTATCAAGTGTAAGTTGCCGGAGACCGTGACTACTCCTTACAGCCCATTCACTGCAGTTCCTAACTGCGTTGCTTATCAGGCTGGCTTGTATGGACTGAATGCTGCTAACAATGCAGGATTCTGGGGTTAAAGAAAGGAGGCTGCTATGTTATGGTTAAGACCTTATACTTGGGTGAATCGTAATGGCTCGGCAGCTATCGCTTCTACTGGCGTGAAGGTGAATACTTCCGATGTGGTGTTCACCTTCAAAAACCACGCTTTCGTGAATGCTAGCTACAGAGGAACGATTTTCGTAAATCTGCGTCAGGCTATTCCGACTGGAACGACTGGTACGCTGCCTATCCTTTTCGAGACCAACGGAGCAACACAAGCTGTTAGCAAGTTCAATGGCGAACCATTGACGGTTGCAGATGTGCCGGGTACTGGAGTGGTTCAGCTCTGGTTCGAGCGAGATACTAACACCCTTCAACTAATGACGGGTATTGTTTAACAACAGAATAGATAATAGGAGATTACATTATGTTTCAAGGTTTAAGAACTAATTCTTTGTTCTATGTCCTAGACAAGGGCGAAAACCCTAGCTTGAGGATCGGTCAGGTTGTTTCGGTTAGCAACCCTCAGACGAGATACCCATCCTTCAACAATGGCTTCACCCCTCAACCTATGGAGACTGTGGTGGACGTTAGGGTGAAGCTGGGTGACGAAGAGGCGGATTTCAAGCAGCTACCTGCTAACGGACAGATAGCGAACGACAAGAATCTTGTGGTAAGCGATAGCAAGGAAGCCATGAGTGCAGAGGTCGATGCCATGCTGAGACAATCCAAGGCGATACTGGAGAGCGTAGATTACCACGAGAGAGTCGTAAAATCTTGCGAGAGAATGCTACTGCAGCTCAACCCCCAGATAGCCAAGGAGAAGGAACAGACCGAGAAAATCAACAAGCTTGAAGGCAAGGTTTCCGGCATTGAGGGCAAGATTGACAAGATGATGGGATGGCTCCAACAGAGCATCAATAAGTAATCTCCTATCTATTCACTTTAATATCTAACGATTATGGTAATGATTGAGATTACAGAAGATAAGTTCGATGATTTGTATGACAACATCGAATCTATGCTTGGTTTTGGCAGCAAGGCTATGTCTTGTCTGAAAAAGATGAAGCAGGAGCGTATGGGTGAGCGCATGCCTGATTATCGTGACGATTGGAGAAGAGAGCGTGAGGAGCGTGAAGAGCGTGAGAACAGACGTAGATTCAACAACGTGAACGATGATTGGAACTACCCGAACCGCTATGGTGAAAGAGGTGGTGGCGGCTACAATGGTGGCGGTCGCTAGTGTTTAACTTGGGAGTTTTGGTAGCGGCATTTTTGTCGGAACCAGACTTCCATTAATATTCAGCAATATGGGAAAATGCAGAATGCCATTGGATATGTATGACCTCAAACCTGAGGCAATGGTTGCCTATCTCAGATACAATGGCTATCATTTCAGCAAGAAAATGTGTGAGTGGGCAGTGAAGCAGATGTATAAGTACGACCCTTCCACCAAGCGTGATGTTGGTATCTCGTTTTGGGATAAGGAGAAGGTGGATGCCCTTCTGCTAGGTCAGGGAATTGAGGTGAAGAATAAGATAGGCTACGACCATGTATATGTCGCGAATATGGCTAGGGCAGACTTCTACAAGTCTTCCATCAAGGATGAGGAGCAGCTAGCCCAGTTCATCAAGGATATGGTGGATGATGCCGACCAGAAGGATGGCTTCATCTTCAACCGATTCTATGCCGACTGCTGCCACAACGGAGTGCCTATCCCTTGGGAAGATGTGTTATGATCAGAAGAGTAATACAACTCCCGAAGTACGATTGGAGCATAGTATGTTTCATAGGTTATCAGCCGGATGATGCCGATGAGATATGCTATGCTCTTTCTGATATAGGATGCAGCGGCAATCCATTATCAGAATCCCAAGAACATCTAACCAAGCAGAGTGCAGATAGGGGTCTTACCTATTCAAACCTAGCCGAAAGAAGGAGTGTGCTTGCCATTGGGGAGTGTGAATCAGATGGCAGCATCATTAACACGATTGGTCATGAGCTTCTTCATGTGGTAGCGCATATCTGTGAGCAGGATCATATTGATATGCTAAGCGAAGAACCATGCTATATGATGGGGAGTTTGTGTGAGAAGTTCTTCAAGGTGTATTGTTGATATGTATGGGAAAGAGGCTTGCTATTTGCTTGGTGGATTGGTGCAGGCTTGCTACAGAAGAAAAGGGTGAATCTTTCGACTCACCCTTCTTCTTTATATATAGATGCCTTTACTTACATAGGAAATAAGTATTTTTATATTCAGGTTGTAAGTAAAACACTTATAGATTTATTTATCTCATCAAAACTAAGTATCTTTGCTGTGTAATCAGATGATTACCTCAGCCATAATGTTTAGGAGTGAGGTGGCGGCTCCAAATAAAATAAATTAATATGATCATTGTTAAAGGTTATTTTAATAATCTAGAATATGATGCTATTGTCAAATATGCTAGATTTCTCCCAAAATCTGAAGAACCTTATACTTTTGAAAGAAGTACTAAAATACACAATGTTATTCTTTTAAATGGAAAAGACTATACAAGTGCCCCAATAGTTTTAGGAGAGTCTTAAAGAAAAAGCTAGGTAAAAATTAATCTACCTAGCTTTTTTATATTTACAAAGTCAGCTACGTAATTCCTTTGCTTCTGAGATTTTACACCTCTATCCAAGTGTTGTTTGTCTGCATAGTAAAGGTTTTATTAAAATCCTTCCCAATACTTTCTCCCTTATACTTTACAAGAGGAGTATTGAATAATGAAAAGGTCATATTGTGAGCTGTTGGAGAAGAACCATAATTGGTATGTTGTGCAAACTTGTCTAGCAGAGACTCCAAATTACCAGTCAATTTAGGAATGTTCCATAGAGTAAAATTATAACCATAAAGTTTATTTTCATCTTCTCCATTAATCACTACATTATCCAAGTTTCCATAGGCATCATTTGATATCTCATCTGAACGAATAGCAAAACTTCCAGACGTCCATAAGGAAATTAATTTCGTGATGTCACCAGAAATTTTATTTGTCTTAATAAAAAACTGCGGATAAAACTGCGGAGAGTTTCCTGCTATTTTTAACACTTGCTCTACACTAACTTCTTCTATTTTTAGGTATGCATTTTCTCCTAACACTATTCCTAAGACACTATCTCGTCTGAAACCATTTGGGATATTTATAAAAAAATGGTCTAAGGAATTAATGTAAATACCAGCAACCTCTTGGGTAGTTTCTTTACCTAATGACTCACCGTTTTTACCAATAAGATAGCCATCACCAACTAGCTTGAAAGGTTTATTATTATAGGATGCTGCAATTTGAAAATCTTCATTTTTACCTTTTTTACTTGAACTAAATGCAAACTGCTGATAGCCAAGTAATGGAATAGTCTCATCGGAGACTGCCCCCATTAATTTTGTAACTAAACATTTATTCATAATAATTATATTTTTATAATTTCAAAATCTCGATTTATTCCATTTTTCGTTATATCATTACCATATTTAGTCAAAGCGATTCTATCTTTACTGCATGAATATAAAGTTAATGAATCATAAGCTTGGCTATTTGGATCATTAATGTCAGCTATATCCGACATAAACCTGTAAGAAGGATTTGGTGTTGTCACTATGATTGCGTTTTGAGAAGGGTAGTCAACACTCTGTTCAATACTATCATTATGCTCATGCCCTGCGATATAGTTGACAAAATAAGCATTGACGTTCTTTCTGCTAGAAAAGTCCAGATTCAACTTGTAAGCATACTTGCCATTTTCATCTGTCTCTGTGTTCAAATAGTCTGGGTTTCCATCATTTAACGAACCTCTATTAATTGCAAAAACTCTTTCAGACATACTTTTCTTGTTTATCCACGCATCAACAATTTTTGGTACAATAGCCACATTCATAGCCATATCTACCGTAAGTCCATCACTTCTTAGACTTACATTATCAGGATCTATTCCTCTCGAAAATTTGTTGTCGGTAAGTTTACTCGGCGCAACAAGGCTTTGATGTGATGCTATTATTACCCCATAACCGTCAGGAGTACTGGTAAGAACTGAAGCCAGCCACTCCATTTGTTTCTTTGTAAAGAATGACAACATTCTAAGTTTATATTGAGGCATCGTACCATCATTCTCTATTGTATTGTAAGGTGTGGTTACACTCTTTTTCAATTTGAATGAATGTGCTTTATATTTACCACAGTTGCAGATTAACGGCTTATTAGCTTCAAAGGTATATGTAGTACCCAACTGCATTTCAACAGCAGACTCATCATAATCAATGGTCTCCCAATACTCATTACTATCCTCCAGCTCAAGAGAAAAACCATATTCGTACAAAACTATCAACCGCACTTTATAGTTATTGAAATCATGGTAATAATAACACTTTGAGGCATAGTCACTACCATTATCAACCTCACTGCTTCTCAAAAATTTTCTATCAACCATTGGTTTTATCAAATCTTCCCAAACTTGTTGGTGACTTCTTGTAAATGAAACATACCTACATGTTCCGACATCATGGTTGCCCACCACTAAATACCACGGTTTTATACACTTGTCAAGTATGTCCACAAATGGCTTTATTCCATACTTGTCATTTCCATTTGTGTTTCCGTCATAAGGTGTCCATCCTTGAATATCTCCCATAACAAGTACTGCATCAATACTACTAAAATAATTTGCCACATCAACTGCATTCTTTGCTCCTTGGGAATAAGGGTCGTGTGGGTCTCCAACAAGGCAGAGTTGGAAGTCTTTTTCTCCTTTATATGTATTGCATCTTGCAGCAGCATACACTCTGCTTTCCTGGTCTCTATTTCTGCTTATAATCGCTGATGGGTTAATCTGTCTGTATATATTAGATATTTCTTTACGGATTGGGGAAGGAATACCCTTAGACCAATCTACAGAACCATCTTTTCTGATACCGAATATTAACTTATTGTCTTCATCTAACCATAAAGCTTTCCAATCACTATTAGGCTCTAGTCTATACATTGTATTATAAGGAAAGTATGGCTTGCCATCATACTTGATTCCTGCAAGGATTCTGTATTTTGAATCAACCACAGCAATGAGATAATCCTCGTTAGAGATATAAGAGTAGCTATCAGCAACATCCATATTTATCAACCCCTTACCTTCTTCTTTTGGCTGAAAAGAAAACCAATTTGCAGCATCACTAGACCAAAAACTTCCTTTAAGAGTATAGCGATAGATAGAATCCCCAGACTTGTATATAATGCTTATACCCGCCTTTCGGAAGGTAGTAGGCACAGCATTAATGGCATCCTGTAAAGATGCGTGCTCAATAGTTCCACCCTTAGAACAATCATAAGTGAGGATTCCAAGCTTACCCACCTCTGCAGAAAGGTAAGATGTTGCACCTCCAGTAACGGCATCATTTATAAGAGCCTTGTTGCTGGCATCAGTTATACCACTATTACCTTGTGGTCCAGTTTCTCCAACCGGACCCCTATCACCTTTTTCTCCCTTTGCACCAGTTGCTCCAGCAGCTCCCCTTGCACCATCAGAACCTTTAGATCCATTCTTTACGGAAAAGGTTGTAGATGTGCCATCACCAAAAGTAAAGGTCATGACATTCGTACCACCATCTGCTGTAGATGTGGTAGTCTGCTTGGCAGAGACAGAAATTTTCTTATACAAATCCTTTATCCTCTGCCAAAGCACCATTAAACCAGTATCAGTTAATATCTTCATTGTATATAATTTTTAAGTAAAACAATTTGGCTCTACTATAACTTTAGTACATAAACCTGGATATTACACCCAGAGTTTATGCTTGGACTAAAGTTCATAGAAAAGACACCGTTAAGTCAGCGAGTTGATGAACTCATCCGTAATCCCAACAAAGTCAGAACTTGCAGGAATACCAAGAGCGGTAATGTCTGCTTTAGCAACAACAGAGGCAGCAATAACGTGACCATTGGCATCTGTTGTGATCTTATACAGACCAGCAGCCTTGGCTCCAGCTGCACTGGTAGGGTGAACATAGTTGTTAGCACTCTCTGCAATTCCAGCCAGTTTTTTCTTCTCGGCAGTGGTATAGTCGTTGGTAGAAAGCTGCTTACCACTAACCTTGTCAACCTTCTTGCCAAGTTCAGTTGTAAACGTTGTGGTCTTCACGTAGCCAGACAAGTCAACCGTTGTAGTAACCTCGCCCAATTTCTCCCACTTGGTTGCATCGTAAGTGCCAGCAATATCACCAGTATAGACATACTCTGCATAGACGTTCTTGTCACCAGTGGTGCCAGCCTTCATCATGTAGATATGCTTCTTGATACCAGTTGAAGGGAGTTCTGTAACTACTTCCGCAAAGGTGGTATCAATGTTGCCCAACTGAGTCAATGGTACATTACCATTGCTATCAAGTGTAGCAACACCATTTGCCTTGCCCCTTTCAGAAGCCTTAACAAACACACTCTTGCACTTGTTCCAAAGTGCAGTCAAACCAATTTTTCCTAAATAATTATATTCTGCCATAATCTAAATAATATTTATATTATTATTGTTTCTTGTCTAATAAGTCATTAACCTGTTCTGTCGTGAGGTCAGAATCAATAAATGAATCCAATTTATCAGATATTTCGTACACTTTCTTGTTGGTATTACGAACATAACCTATAAAGTCATTTTCAGGCTCAGGCATCTGCTCATTTTCTGTGTCAGGAACATACGTACCTGCAATTATACTTTGTATATTATCCGCTGTAATTTCTTTAATGTTTGCTAACTTGTCTTTCATTTGCTGGATATTTTTGTCACTTTCCTGCATTCGGTCTAATAAATCTTGTGGAATACCAGTAGCAGCTTTCACAAGTTCCTTCAATACGTCCAAAGCATCTTTGACGGAAACACCCGTGATAGGGTCTTTCACATATTTTGAGTACGTGAGTGTTCCGTCTTTTCTTCCGCTTACAAGTACATTATTATATTTTTGTTTAACTGCCATAATTATCTTTTTTTGATGTTGTATGTAAAATCATCAGGAATCAATTCGTCTGTGCAATAATAATGTAAATCTCCAAGTTCTGTATGGGTAAGTTCTGCTTCAAATCCAGCTTGTGTAAAAACTAGAGGAGAATTGCTGACAAACCAGATATATGGTCTTTCTTTTGAAGTTCTAATGGTTATAGCCTTGCCTTCAAAATTTGCATTAGCATTCGTAAGTTCTTCCAAATTTACGTTTGCCGGATTGAAAGTAGATAGAGCACCATAAAGCAGCGTCTCTTCTGATTTATTATTCAGCTCTATGTAATACTTGGTGTTATACATACCACCCATTTCTCCTTCAACAACACCTAATGGGATGTGAGATTTGCCATTTCTCTCAACAATACGAAAGAGTCCCTTTTCGATACTGCAAAGGTCATTGTCTCTGTATTTACCTTTTATTGTTATACCATAGACACCTTCGTCTAAATCACTAGGGAAAGTAACCATAATCTCGCTATGTGGATATGATCCATTGGAAACCTCACATATTTTTGAGGACATTACAGCAATACATTCACCAAAATAGTCTGTCAGGATAACTTCTAGATTGCTGATAGCTGCTACATCTAGATATTCTAACATCTGTTTGTTTTGGCTAATGTAAGCTTTCTGCATCTGAATAAAAAGAGAGAAAGAGTTACCTTTAACTATTTTGTAAATATCCATGTTACGTAATATTACACATTATTAATAATAGCGCAAAGATAGGCAGAATTTTCTCTACCTATCTCTTATCCATTAACTTTTGGGCATTAAATCAAGCCCTTCCATCTGAGGAACTTGCGCTTGCGGCTGCGCTTCCCTCTCTCGCTCTTGCAGTTGGTATGATAGACACAATCACGGAAGAGGTCTCTTGACTTCATATCCTTATCTACCAGTTTTGTCTTCTTGAAAGCCTCGAAGAGGGGGCGGTTCATAATCATCAGGTTGCCCTTCTCCGTAGGTAGGACAAAGTAGATTTCACCCTTGTTCTTCTTGGCTGCATAGTCTGCCTTAGCCGTAGCTTGGCGGTACATAATCTCGCATTTGATGCGCTTGAAAATCTTAGTAATCTTCATAATCGTAATTATTAAAATTGAAACTATATGATGGTTGCTGCCGAAACAGAAACCTTTTTTCTCATAACCCTAGTCTGATACAGTACCATCTTAGGCATTTCCATTTCATTGAAGCAGATATGGAGTCCGATGGCTCTTGTCATGAGCAAATCATCGTGCTTACCATCAATGGCTCCGTATGCTCCGTTCTTCTTTCTCTCGTAGGTAAGGAACTCGTTCAGGCATCGCTGGTCTCGTTCAACGTATAGATGCTCTCTGACTACCTGAACCAGTACAGAGATAACCATTGGCTTGGTTGCTACATTGGTATGGAATCCATACTTGCGTGGAACACCTTCCTTGATGTCTGCTTCACTCTGCTTGCGTGCATAGAGATTGTCATACACATCCTTGATTTGATTCAGGATGAACTCAGACTGATCACCGCCTTCCAAGATATGTTCCTTGTCTTTGGTCTCCAAGGTGTTTGATTCAATCACCAAGAGGGCATTATCGTAGTACTTGGCTATCTGTGCAGCCTTCCAAGCCAGCAAGTCCATATCAATATGCCCATACCATTGGGCTACCACATACGGCTTGCCACCTTCCATCATCCAGTATCTGTCGAAGACACAGATAACAGACCAGTCAGCCTTACTACCTCTACCACCAATATCCACTACCACCAAATATCGGTTTGTAACCTTACAATCGTCAAAGTACTCAGGCTTGCTCCATATCCACAACTGCCCAGTCTTGTCTTCCGAGAATCGCACGTTCTGTAGGCACTTCTTGCCCTTGTAACCATCACCATAAACATCACCGATAAACTTAGGTGATCGGCAACCTTTCTTGAACTGATCAACCTTCTCTTCTGCAAACACCTTGGCTCCTGAGTGCTTGAATGCCTCTACTGGGTCAGATGGGAATCCGCTAGCCATATCTCCATGGTCTGTGAATTTCTTGCGCTCCACAATATACCAGTTGATGGCTTCCAATGGTGCTCCCATCTGCCACAATTTCCAAAGGTATGTACCCGGCTCATCACGGTTAGACATCGTGTTGGTGTTGTTGCGGTTGTCGTATAACCATTTGGCAAACTCATCCTTCTTTTTCTTGCTTTCAAAGTCAAGATGGTAGAGGTCATAAATCTCAAACCAAGGAACGAAGAACGGTTCAAATACAGATTCACCTTTCTCTGCTGCAAGCCATTCCTGATGGAAGAAGTTGCCAGTACCATTTGCGGTTGACTCATATACAATCATGGTGTATGGTCTGTAGAGCACACCATTGGTTGCGTTCTGAACAACTTGTTCAGGAGACTTTCCTTCTGTCTTCTCCCACAATCCTACCTCAGAACAATGGATGAGGTTGTAATCTTCACCATTGGCAGAAGTCGGATTCTGCATAGAACCTACCTTGATTTTACAGAATCGCTGAGGAACCTTCTTCACGTTGCCGGAAGTACCAAATCCTACAAACTTAGGCTCGTTCTCAGAATATGCTTCTCCCATTTCATGCAGGAACTTGGTTGGAAATTCCTTCAACGCTTCATCAAACATTCCTCGGATGGTTTCTGCCGTGTCCTTGACCTGAGCGATGATGAGCGAGTTGAGACCCTTCTGCCACATAATTTGCAGCCAAAGGAAGTACATCTGAATAACCGTTGAACCTCCCCATTGTCGAGCCTTCAAGAGAATGAGTCGGATAGGACGGTTCTTCTTTCTTCTCTCCTCCAGCCACCTGAGCAGTCTGCGCTGCGGTCTTCTGAGCACAAAGCGGAAGGGGAGACCTCCACCTTTTGGTTTGATATAGATGAACATGGCGAAGAAGAAGAAGGGGTCGTGCTTCATCCTGATTCGGGTGAACTGCTCCACCAGTTGTTCCATTTCCTCTTCAAGGTTGTATGGATCATCCATATCCGCATGCAGTTCCTCGATCACCGCCTTGCAGCTACCCAGTTCCAGCAGCATCTTGATGAGCGGAATCTTCTTCATACTCATCGGGAGGTGCTGCTTCTGAATCGGAAAGTCAGGAAGGAAGAGCAGGAATCGCTTATCTCCGCAACCTTCACCCTTGATCGGGCTGAAAGGAGTGTTGATTTCCTTGATGCGCTTCTCATTCTCAGTCAGGATGCTCAATACATGTTTGTCTAGTGCATCTGTCAGCTTGGTTCTTATGGCTACTTGTCTTGGCATATCGGAGAATTAAGATACCCCCACAACAGACCGACTACATAGCAATAGATGTGGATGCCCACTGCCATGCAAGGAATGAAAAATCCTACACATATATACGAGAGAATGATGATGTTGTATCTCACCTTCTTCTCCACGAATGGGGCGATATATCCCATATAGGCATATACGATACCGCTGAGACCGATAATGGGTACGCTAGAACTGGGGTAATAGCTTATGGCTATGAGATAGAACACCACCATATCTACGATGCCGCAAGGTCTGGCTTTCAGGCATTGATGCAGCACCCAAAGGTTGATGGCAGCATGGAAGACGTTCTGATGGAAGAACGGGTAGGTAAGTCGGTTCAGCATAGAGCAATCTTCATAGAGACCCATCCCATCATATCCAAGGAATGTGATACACATTATTATAATGTACCCAGCATAAAGCGCAATCTTTTCTTTCTTAGTTCGTAACATCTTTCCTTCTCCTCCTTTCTCACCTTATGAAGAATCACGTGTATGGATTTCGGAGAAAGATAGAAACTTGGAGCCTCCTGATTGCACACGTAACTAATGGCATCCAACTTGGTGACAGAAGGATGCTGCTTGGTATAATCAATAAATCTGCGGTATATTTCACGAAACATTTCTCTCTTGGTAGGGTTCATGTCATTCAAGGATTTCCCTTTGATCATCGTCAGAATAACATTGTAAGCCCTGATATCCGAGACCCAAAAACGCTTGCTTGAAGATTGCAGTAATCTCTGCTCAATCTCCAAGAGGCTGATATTGTCTCTTACTGATATAATTTCCTTGTAAGCCCTCAATATGTCAGCGTTTCGCTCTTGTGTAAAGTCACATCGTGATCCTTTATGTTTCATTCTCTTATGATGCAAAGTTACAAAAAAGTATTGAAACAACCAAATTATTCATATACGATTAATTAAAGTTAACGGATAAGATTGGTTATAGGCGGAAAAGCATTACTTTTGGGCATTGATTTATAAATTAATACATATATATATGCCTGATAATACAAATACGGAACAGAATGCTGGTGCTGCTGCACAGCAAGCTACGAAGACTAAGAGAGACTTGGCTTTGGAGCGTTTGAAGACTCGTCATCCCGATACCGAGTATGCGGATGATGAAGCTATCTATGGTGCTATCAATGATGATTATGATGCCGACCAGAAGTCTTTGCAAGGTTACAAGGATAACGAGAAGGCTATGGCTGACTGGATGGGAAGTGACCCTGCAGCGGCTACCTTCCTGCAAGCGATGAAGGCTGGCAAGAGTCCTTATGCAGAATTGATTCGTACCCACGGAGAGGATGCTATCGACTACTACTCTGATCCTGATAATGCTGACGAGATTGCCAATGCTCAGTCTGAGTTCTTGAAGAATGCGTCTGATGGCAAGAAATTGCAGGAGGAGTACGACAAGAACATGCCAGCCAGCTATGCGGTCTTCGACAAACTGGAGGAGAAGTATGGCGAGGAAGCGGTGAACGAAGCTATCGACCAGTGCTTTCAGACGATGAACAATGTGGTGAAAGGTATCTTCACCGAGGATATGATTACCGCTTTCATCAAGGCAAAGAATCACGATACAGATGTAGCTGATGCTGCTCACGAAGGTGAGGTGCGTGGCAAGAACACCAAGCACATGAAGAACTTGGAGCTGCGCAAGAAGGGCGATGGTACTGCCGACCTTGACTCAGCGAATGCCGAGACCAAGAATACCGACAACCAGCCGGAACTGGGTGCGCTTGACAGGGTTAACCGAAGAGGTAACATCTGGGAGCGTGGAAACGAGAAGCGAACACGCATCCGATAAGATAGAGTTAGATTTATATAATGTTTAATTAATATTTAGGATAATGAAAGTAACAAAAAGTACATTTAATCGACTGTTCTCCATTTTCATTATGGTGATGGCAGTTATTTTTGGTGTCAATGGTCAGGTGCTGATGGCTGAGGCTACTCTTCCTGATGGCGGTACTTCTGAGAGTGGTCACCCTGCGGAGGCTGGCGGTGCTCCTGCTGCTGGTGAAGCTGGCAATGGTGGTGCGGCTCGTCAGAATGAGGGTATCGCTACCGAAACCAAGGGTCGTGAGCACTTTAACGAGAAGGGCATTGAGTATTACAACAATGACATCAACGAGAAGATTATCAAGATTCGCCCGATGGCAACACCAGTGGATCAGATTTCCCGTTATGCCACAACCAAGCCGGCAAGCTCCTTTGTTGTTGAGTATTGGAGTATCGGTACTCGTCCTATCCGAACCACAGTAAAAGAGAATACAGAGGCAAGTACTGGTACATCTATGGTATTGAAGGTAGAAGACCCTGAAATGTTTACGCTTGACGATACCATCCGAGTGGTAGGTGTGAAGGCTGTCACTAACTATAAGGGTGTCGCTTATTCAACCATTACTGATGCTCCTACTCCTGATTTGGTACTCTGTGTGTGTGGTAAGGACACAGAAGGCTATCCTATTGTGTATGCCATTAATGGTAACATGGTCAGCAAGCAGCCTATCGGTGTTCCTGCCTTGAAGCAGGGTCAGAAGTTGATTCGTATGGCAAAGAGCTGCGGTGAGCTGGATGTACAGACTGGTCGTTTCAATAACCTTCCTGATTCTGATATTCAGTACTGCCAGAACTTCATGATTCAGGTTGAGCAGAGTACCTTCGACAAGATTGCTGACAAGCGAGTGGATTGGGATTTCTCAGACATCGAGGAGGATAGCATCTATGATATGCGACTTGCCATGGAGGGTTCTTATCTCTTCGGTGATATGGCTTGCATCAAGCATACTACCAAGAATAACTCTGCTCAGTGGTTTACCAAGGGTATCTGGTGGATGGCTGGCAAGGATATTGAGGTAGGTCATATTGCTACAGCCGATGAGATCAAGAAGGGCTACACCAAGAATGAGCGAGTTATCACAGACTTGGAGCTGGTAGATATTTCCAAGGATATGTTTGTCGGCACTGGTATCGGCAACAAGCGCAAGGTGGTTATCGCTGGCTCAGACTTCGTCCGTGCATTCAGCAAGATTGATTCAGACAAGTTCCGCTTGAAGGACACCGTTGAGGTATGGAACTTGAAGTTCAAGAGTTGGGAAACAGACTTCGGTGAGGTATTGATGATTCACTCAGAGTTGTTCGACCTCTTCGGTATGAGTGACTGCGGATTCGCTCTTGATCCTGAGTTCTTGGTGAAGAGAGTACACTTGTCTTGGACTCGTAACGTTCTCGACTTGAAGAAGGCTGGAATCCGTAACACCGATGCAGTAGTTATTCAGGAGGTTGCTTGTCTGTACTTGAAGTACCCTAAGGCACACGCTCGTATGCGACTTGCCAAGGTTCCTGATGCAGAGGGCACATCTGAGACAGAATAGACCAAGGCTGCTGCTTAATGCAGGGCAAATTCGGCAAATTATTCATTAAATAGAGAGGGGTGTGGGCACTAGCCCCATCCCTTTTTTCATAACACATATATAATAAGGTATAATCATGTATAAGAAATATCAAGCTGGTACGGATTTGTCGTTCAGCGTTATGGTTGGTAACGAACGAGTGAGAGTTGTCTTCGAGGGTAAGACTATGGGCTGCAGTATCTATGGCACAAGAGACGAGAAGTTACAGAAGGCTATCGAGTCTCATTATTGGTTCAAAGACAAGTTCTTCTTGGTGGAAGCCGTTGACGAGAAGAAGGAAGCTGCCGAAGCCAAGAAGAGAGCGACTGCCAAGACCAAGAAGAAGGCGGCTGAGGAGAAGAAGACCCATATCGTGACAGACTTTGAGGATGCCAGAGACTATCTGGCTGAGACCTTCGGTGTGAGCCGCTCGAAGTTGAAGACCAAGGAGGACATCTTGTCTATTGCCAAGGAAAAGGGTGTTGAACTAGAAGGACTTGAATAATGAAGAAGTATGCTGTATCTGATTTGGTGAAAGAAGTGAAGGTGCTCTTGGACAGAAACCAAGAGTCTTCCGGCTTGCTGACTCCCGATGATACTGATACGCTCTCTCAGGCAGAACTTATCAAGAGTAAAATCGTAGATGCAGCAAGTATCATTCTTTCAGATGCGCCAGTAGATATGGTGGATGGAATCAAACTAGACAACATCAGCGTATCTTGGGCATCGAAGAACAATGCTTATGTCGGTACGGTCTATATGCCAGCCGATATGATCAGGCTGCTCAGTGTAAGAGCCAGCGACTGGAACCGCAATGCCGAAATCATCACCGAGAATGATGAAGCCTACAAGTATCAGGGCTGCAAATATGGAGTGAGGGGCAATCCCGACCGACCTATTGCGGCTATCGTCCATACCAAGGGCGGTAGATACCTAGAACTATATACGAGCAAATCGAATAGCGTGACGGTTGACTTCACCTATGTGGCTCAGCCGGAAATCATCACGGAAAGCAGTGGTGCAGGGTATATCAATCTACAGAGCAACCTGAAAGATGCTATCCTCTATATGGCTGGCTATCTCACTTGCGTGAGTATGGGAGATACCGATACTGCGGCTGGGTTATTGGGTGTATCCAGAAAACTGGCACATATTGTTGAACCAACAACATCGTAATCATGGCAAAGAAGAAAGAAAAAGCAAAGCTGTTGTCGCTGAGCAAGGTGGTGGACAGAGAGGAACTGGATAGCGTAAAAGCTTCCAAGAACCGATTCGACAAGCCATACGAGCGTGCCTTCTCCATCCTGCTGGAAGCACAACGATACTATAACAACATGGATAACTTCCGAAAGCGTAGGGAGAGAAACAAGCGGTACTGCTATGGAGACCAGTGGGGAGATCTCATTGAAATCGAGAATCGGTGCGGCTTTACCAAGCGTATCAAAGAGGAAGACTATATCCGTGAGCAGGGTAGTGAGCCGCTCAAGAACAACCTGATCCGAAGGCTGGTGAAGAATGTGCTGGGTGTGTATCGCTCCCAGAGCAAGGAACCTACGTGCAATGCTAGGGATAAGGATGAAAAGCGGTATGGCGAAACGATGAGTGTGGTGCTGCAATGCAACCGACAACTGAACCGAGAGACGGAAATGGATGCCCGAACGATGGAGGAGTTCCTGATCAGCGGTGCGGCTATCTACAAGAAGAAGTATGGATGGCGAAGGGGAAGGTTGGATTGCTGGACAGACTATGTGAATCCGAACAATTTCTTCATAGACAACAATATGAGGGATTTCAGAGGATGGGATGTTAGCTGCTTGGGTGAGGTTCACGACATTACCATCGGCAATGTGCTGAGAGAATTTGCCAAGACTCCTGCCGAAGCAAGGAAGTTGAAGGAGATTTACCGACTGGCTGCTGACCGAGACTTCGTGATAGCTGACTGCACCCAGCGTTTCGGAGAGTTTGATCCGAAGACCATCGACTTCATGAATCCTGCCAATCCTTCACTATGCCGAGTGATTGAGGTATGGCGCAAGGAGAGTAAGCCACGCTATCGCTGTCACGACTATAACAATGGTGACGATTTCAAGATTGATATTGAGGATAAGGCTGATATTGTAGATGCAGAGAACAGAGACAGAATCAGGAGAGGTATGGCTGCTGGCATGATGGAAGAGGATATTCCTCTGATTGAAGCTGAGTGGTTTATGGATGATTACTGGCACTTCTACTATCTTTCTCCTTTCGGTGACATTCTGAGAGAGGGTGAGACCCCTTATGCCCACGGTGAGCATCCATACTGCTTCAAGTTCTATCCGTTTATTGATGGCGAGATTCATAGCTTCGTGGAAGATGTGATTGACCAGCAGAGATATGTGAACAGACTGATCACGATGTACGACTTCATTATGAGGGCGAGTGCCAAGGGTGTGCTGCTCTGTCCTGAGGATTGTCTGCCGGATGATATGAGCTGGGATGATTTCTGTGACGAGTGGAGTAGATTCAACGGAGTGGTAAGGTATAAGCCGAACAAGAGTGGTCAGGTTCCTCAGCAAGTAGCCAATAACTCAACGAACATCGGTATCGGTGACTTGCTCAACTATCAGTTGAAGTTCTTCGAGGATATATCGGGTGTGAATGGTGCGCTGCAGGGTAAACCAGGAGTGTCGGGTACGAGTGGTTCACTCTATGCCCAGCAGACACAGAATGCTACCATGTCTCTGCTTGACATCTTGGAGAGTTTCAGCCAGTTTATCATTGATGGTGCTTACAAGACGGTGAAGAATATGCAGCAGTTCTATGATGTGGCACGCAACTTCAACATCGTTGGCAGGGCAGGGCAGATTGTGCGCTATGATCCGAAGAAGATTCGTGATGTAGAGTTTGACATCAATATCACCGAGAGTACGGCTACTCCTGTATATCGTCAGATGGCAAACGACTTCCTGATGCAGTTGTGGCAAGCTCAGGCTATCACCTTGGAGCAGTTGTTGCAGGTAGGTGATTTCCCATTCGGTGACGAACTTCTGCAGTCGGTATCATCCCAGCAGGAGGCAATCAAGAATGGCGAGACTCCACAAGGTTTCTCTCCTCAACTGCAAGCGCAAGTGGATCAGGCATCCCAGAGCAATCCAAAGGCTCAGGCGATGCTGCAGCAGATGATGAGCGGTCAGGGTGTGCAGCCTAGCGAGCAGTACGCACCGCTTTCGGCATAGTGATTAGTTATTAATGTTTAGTGTTAGATATGATAGCAGACAAGGAGAATAATCAGAAATGGTATGGCAATGGGAAACCTGATGCCAGCCAAGGTAGCAATGCCAACAATGGTATTGCTACGGAGACCCAAGGCAGGGAAGACAATCCCGACCTTTACGAGAATGATGTACTCGGCAAGGTGGCGAAGCGCAAGAAGAACGACATCTGGTCGAGGGGTGGTGAGAAGAGAACTAAATTCAAGGACGAATAAAGAAAGGAGGTGTTTTATCGTAACTGTATTCTTCTGATATTCAGATGACTACAGAAATCTTTGGGAGTTTATGGTGCTCAGCGCAAGATATATGTATCTTTGCAGCATCATAAACTCTTAATTTTTATATATTATGGATTTTGTAGATTTCGTTGATAAGTATCAGCAGGATATGACTCCTGAACAGATGTTGAGTATAGCCAAGGCTATGGGTAAGTATCTCTCATATAAGTTGAACGATGTAGAGGTACATCATCTTTGTGCGATGGTGTATGGTGTATTAAGCGAAGGGCATTTTGACAAGCACTTTGCGGATGATGCCATCAAGAAGATGTGGTACGAGGATGAGGATGGAACCAAGCACATGGCTCCTTTCTTTACGGATGAGGAGATAAAGAAAGCCTTTGACCAGCATAAGGATGATATTTCCGACTACAACATCTTTGACTTGGCGGTTACGATGAATCTGATCAGAAGCGACCATCATAAGATGCTGAAAAAATATAGCAAAGATGAGGAGGAATTGAAGGAAATGGTGGTGATGATGGCTATCGAATACCTCCAAGACCCTGACTGCTTGCATCCTACAAGCAAGATATGGCACAACATTAACGGATAAGATAATTGTTACGGGAACATATCTTATCTTTGCATATTATTAATAATATATAAAGATAAGATATGACTCCAAACGTGCGTGAAGGATTGCAATATGGTGCAGCTATTGGAATGTTAGTGAGTGGTGTTGTCCTCACCTTCCTATCATTCTTTCTCAACAATTATGTGGTGTCTGATGGTGTACTCTGGTACGTCAGTCAGACATTGGTTTACTCTGGGGCAATCTTCGGAGTGAACATTTATTTCAAGACCAAACTGGGCAACTTTGAGAGTAAGGTGAAGGACGAACTCGCAAATATGCTGAAACAAGTAAAGGAGGGCAAGTAACTATGAAGGTAACAAGAGAACAGATTTTAGAGATTATGCCGAATGCCAAGGATAAGGTGGATGCTTTCTTGCCTTACATCAACGGCTATGCCGAGGTTTTCCATATTGATACACCGAAGCGAATGGCGCATTTCTTGGCTCAGATAGCCCACGAAACCAGCGAGCTGAGATATACCAAGGAGGTGGGCAACAAGGCTTACTTCCACAAGTATGATGAGGGCAAGTTGAAGAATATGCTCGGCAACCTGAAAGATGGCGATGGCTACAAGTATCGGGGTAGGGGCTTGATTCAGATTACGGGTAGAGCCAACTATCAGGCTTACCAGAAGAGCAAGTACTGCCGAGGTGACATCATGGAGCATCCCGAACTGCTGGAGCAGCCATTGGGCGCAACCAAGAGTGCGATGTGGTGGTGGTGGAAGCACGGCTTGAATGAGCTAGCTGATAGTGATAGCTTCCTAGCAATCACCAAGACCATCAATGGCGGCACATACGGCTTGGAGCACAGACGAACATTCTTGAAGAGAGCTAAGGCTGCATTAAATGTATAGGCTTATGAAGAAGTGGTATGATTCGGATGTATGGCAGTTGCTGATCTACATTTTGGCTATGCTGCTGGTAGCATTTCTTATGTCGGGATGTAAGACTTCCTACGTCCCGACGGAGAAATTCGTATATCGTGACGTAGTAAAATGCGATACCCTGCATACTTCTGACAGCATTTTCGTGCATGATTCGGTATCAAGTTCACAGAAGGGAGATACCCTTTTCGTTGACCGATGGCACAAGAAGGTGGTTGTGAAGACCCAGTATAAGGTAAGGGTGGATTCCTTCATCCGAAGAGACTCCATCCCAGTACCCTATCCGATAGAGAAGCAGCTCTCCAAGTGGGAGCAGTTTCAGTTGAAGTATGCGATGTGGTCGATGGGAGCGATGTGCGCCCTGCTCATCATTTTAGGTTTAATCATCTATAGGAAACATAAGAATGGCAAATTTATCAATTTCAATCACAAAAAGTAGCATCTATGAGGAGGTGGCGAAGACTACCGCCTATCTGGGTGCAAAGAATAAGCTGGATGATGGCAAGTCAGCCTTCGACCAGATATTCGTTACAGATGCCGACTTGGCGATGATAGAGCGATTCTATAATGAATCGAAGGATGCGCTGCTCAATCTCCTGAAAAGATTCATGCCGACCATCGGCTCTTCTACTGATGGCAACATCAACTGGACTCTGAGTATGCCTAGCCGGTTCGATACCAATATGAGCGGCTCCATCACTTCATCCGCCACTTCGTTCATCGTGAACAGCATCGTTGCCAAATGGTGCGAGATTACGGCTAACGACAAGGTGAAGGAGTATGCCGATAATGCGGCTGCCCTGCTGCTCGACATCAAGGATAAGGTGTTCAACAAGACCAAGCCAACACGAACTAAAATATAATATATAGAAGTATGCCAAGAAAGAATTTAACTATCACGTTGTATATGAGTGAACTCATCTACGACTTTCAGAACAAAGCGTTCCTGACAGGACGGAGCCGAAGAGCTGCGGATATGGATGCTGAGGCTGCCAGCAATATTCAGGCTAGCGATGATGATGAAGACAAGAATCAGGCATTGCGAAGCATTCAGAATGCCTATAGCCAGTTGCTGGTAGAGTTGAGCGAAGCTATTGAGAAGGGTTCCGGCACTACGGCTTCCAACAAGCTGATCAGCGATACCGACAACATCATCATCAATCTCTCGCTTCCATCCAATTACTCGCTTGGCTTGAAGGATGCGCTGACCAGTTCCATCCACGATTACATCATCAACAAGGCACTGATGGATTGGTTCATCATTACCAACCCTGATGAAGTGAAGGTGTATAGCGAGCTGGCGGTTGAGTCATTGAAAAACTTGCACGAAACGTTCAACAGACGTGAGCGACCTAGCCGGACAGCTCCTAGCGCATAGAGGGGAGGTGCAGCATGAAGACTTGCAACAAGGGTCATAAGGTGATGATAGAGCTGCAGAAGAGCGAGCTGATCTACGACATTAGAAATACGGCTTACACTTATGCGGATTCGATTAGGAGTGGGGTAGCAGATTCCCACCTCATCCATAATATCTATGATGTGGCAGAGGATGGCAATCGGGATAAGCTGGCGAGAATCTTGGATTCCACCATAGAGGATTGCAGGGAAGTGCTCTACCGATTCACCAAGATGGAAATGCTGGGAAGCGGCTTTGATTCCAATGAATGGGAGGAGTGCATCGGTTCTCCTACAAATGATGAGGAAGCCTACTATCTGGCTCTGAGAATGCCAAAGGGATTCTCTTCTACGAGTGTACATACCATGACCGTGTATATTCACGACTATATCGTCAATCAGGCATTATACGAATGGTTGATGGTGGTCTATCCAGAAGGTGCAGACAGATTCTGGGCACTGGCGGAAGAGAAGAAGGAAAAAATAAAGAATGCAAGCAATCGCTCAGCGGTAAGAGCAAGGATCAGGCTTCATCCTTTCTAGACTTATGGTTAACGAAAAAGCAAGGGCAGCTATCTTCACAGACGGCTGCCCTTATTGATTTTAAAATCATGAATGAAGAAAAACTTATCTAAGCTTGTTTTGCAGTCGGGCAACAAACTCAGTTCCTACACTATGAATTGATTCATCGTAGCTGAGACTGCCCATTACTGCAAAGCGGAAATACTTGTAAGGTGATCCTGCCATACCAGCCAGAAGCTGGTTGACGGAAGAATGAATGTAGAACCAGTTGAAAAGGTCGTTGCTTCCATACAGCACCACACCCACCTTACCTTTTGCAGCGTTGCGGAAATAACCACGAATGATGCTCTTGAACATCGTCTTGTGGATATTCTCCTGACCGAGAGTCAACGGACGTGTACAGAAGAAATAGGAAACGCTTCCCGATGGCTCCTTGACATATACATCAACAATCTTTCCGCTCTGATTGATGGCATAAGACTCAGGGTAGGAGTTGACGGTGGAACGGAACACATTGTGCATCGTTCCCCACATTCTGCTCTTCAAGGAATACACATACGCATAGGTGTAGTCTGGTCTGAACACGATGATGCGGTTATCGTAATAATCATAGATCAGGCTCGCCTTCTGTAGGAATGTTCTGAATCGGATATATTGAGTATCAGATTCAGGAATGCCCCCAAGGGCAAGCAGCTTCTTCTGATAGTCGTTTTTGAATATCTGGGTGAAGACAAACGGATAACCATCAAGAACATCTGTGATACACTCGGAATCCCTGCCTCGCTGCATCATGATACCTCGTTCCGTAGGGAACAGAACGGCATCATCAATCTGCAAGATACCCTTAGGGTTGGAGCAAATATCTCTGTTGGCTGGCTGTCGGGCATCGTAGGTTCCTTCCTGATTGGTCATTAACACCCATACTCCTTCATCGGTGAAGGCATAGAGAGGAGCTTCACCAAACTGACCCTCGCTGATTGGTCGGGTATTGGCGGCAAGCGCATTGATAATGGATGATCCAACCTGAACCGAGTTCTTGGCAGGGAACACCATCGGATTCTCGGCTTCGCTAACCTTGATGAGGGAAGAGCTGTTGTTGCTATCACTATAGTTCTTTGCAAAATCAGCAGCCTTCTGATTGATGGCATCCCATTCTGTAGAAGTGATTGAAGTTGAATTAATCAACACTTGATTCAGATTTCCCTTATTATTATATACGTGTAAAGATAGACCAAAAGAGGAAGGGGAATACGTTTTCAACTTCCATTTATTACTGGTGGTATAAACCATTATATATTCAACATCCGTGAATGGTACAGAAACAATATAAGCTTCTGTACTTATAGAACTTTGAAGATAATATGTACCATTGTCTTTAGTCTGAATCTCGAATATGCAGAATTTCTGTATACTTGAATTGTTGGTGCATTGCACTACTTGAGAAGAATTGATATTCTTCTTGATTCCGGCAATATGCAGACGGTTGTTGTACGTGATGGATGTTTCACCACCAAAGTCCTGATTGTTTAATTCTGCAAGCGATAAGGTTTCTTCCGTTCCGATCGGTCTTTTTAGAGCAACCGCCTGACCGAAATCTTCAAACGGAATAAATATGGAATGATAGAAAGAAAGGTTGCCTATGTAATCATATAACTCTTTGCCTTCTAAGTTATCCAAAGTGATGTAACCATCCCAAGTGTTATCAAAACCAGCTTGGGAAACTGAATATTGTTTATCCAGTTGCAGAAAGCTTTCTCCATTGGTAAGGAATATGTCAATACCCTGCACAAGTTCTTTTATCCCCTCCATCGCTTGGGTGTTAGATATATTGATGTTGAACTTGTTGAAGGTGATAGATGATACTACCGTCTTACCATTTGGAGCTTGTATCTTATTGGCATTAATGTAGCAGTTGATTCTATTGGATAGAAAATTGTCGTGTACTGCTGGTACTTCGTTGTGGGGAAGAACGAATAGGTTTGAGATATTGATGTATGATCCATCGTATAATCGCAAGGCTGCTACTCCTATCACGTTTCTTTTGAAGTATTCATTTCCCTGCTCAGAAAGTCTTTTGTTGACGATGGCATCAATAGCAGTAAACATCTTCCGAGTTCCAATAGCACTTGTTTTCTCCAGTACTCGCTTGTCTTCCGAGACGTTTGAATCGTACACAAAGCAACTCCAGAACTCATCTGGAATCTCAGCCTTGACCGTTTCCTTCTGAGTATAGGTATTGGTGATGGTCAGGTTGTATTGCATAGTTTCTCTACTCAACACTACATAAAAACCATTGCGCCAAAAGGCATACTTCGTACTATTGGAGCCAACAAAGCAAAGGATATTTCCCATCGCACATACTGAGTTGACAACAAATCCGTTACCGAAATTAAATTCATTAAGGCTAGAGCTTGAAGCATTAGATTCTATCCAATACCATTTTCCATTGCTACTATCTCGGATGATATAATGAGAATGAGTCTTACCATCATGGGTAACTTTGTGAACCAGATTGATACTGGAAGTTAATGGCAGGGTGATATTTTTGCTTTCGTCAACCACCACTGGCTGGTGGATAGGGTGGAGTGCTCCATCCTCGTTGATGAGGTTCAGGCAAGTTCCCAACTCACCCTCCTGACTTTCGTGGTCGGAAGGTGAGTGGGAAAGACCTTGAAATAATACTTCTTTAATCATATTTGTATTGTTATGGGTTTGGACGGATGATCTCGTAGTACGGCTCGCCATTTTTGTTCTTGCGAGGAATGCAAGTCAGGCGCACCATCTTGTTGAGTGGGAGATTGTAATCATCAAGGATGGCTGTAACCGATGGACGTTCGCTGCGGAAACCAATCTTCTTGTGCTCCTGATTGTACTGGAGTGGACAGAAGTAAGTCTGAGCCTTGCGGAGTTCCTCCCAGTCCTCTCTCAGGCAGAATCCGTATGTTCCTCTGCTGGAGATACGGAAGACGAAGATGGAGCTATCTGTGCGCTCTATCTGCATAATATGGTTGTAGATACTCTGCGAGAGTGTGACAGAGTTGGCTCTACCATCAAGCACCACGAAATACTTACGATACAAGAAGCCTTTGATGTTCTTGCATATCTTGTCTTTAATATAACTGAATATCATTTTGCAAATATACGAAGTTTTGGTTAGAAAAGATTATTATCCGTTTACTTTTGCCTTCTTCTCGTTGTACTGGCGAAGGCGAAGCTTGGCATTCTCCGATCTGAGACAACCGCAAGACTGGGTTACTCCTCGGAGCAAATTGCAGGATAGAACAGAAACACCTCTACCACAATCACACTTGCATATCCAATAAACACCATTCTTACTGGATTTGCCGGAGCGGCAGCAGACATAGAGTCTGCCAAACCGCTTTCCTTTCAGGTCAATCAACTTTCCCATACCTTATTTCTTGCTAAGTTCCTTTGCCTCTTCAAGAGATAATGGCTTGCCGCCAAGAGGAATGCGGAAGTCGAACTTGGAACGGAAGGAGTAGTAGCAGACGAAATCGAAGCTCTCCTTCATTCTCTCGTCAGTGGTGATGTATTTCTGATAAGCGATAACATCATCTTCTGAGCGATAGATGTTAGAGTTGACGAAGTAGTTGCTGGTTCCCTTGTTGGCAATGACTGCGATATAGAACTTCTTGCCAAGGATGCGCTCTGTGATGCGCTGAATAATTGAAATATTCTTTGTATTCATATATTAAATTTGATTAATTATTAAGATGAATGCAGATAGGCTGCACTCTTTTTACTATTCGATTCCACAAGATACGATACCATCTTCTTTGTTGATTCCTCGGAAGTGCTCGCATCGCTGGCAAGCAAGGCTACCCACCATCAGGAGTTCATGGGTGTACTTGCCTTGAATGCCGAATGGGCAGGGAGTGATGTACTCGAAGTGACCACCGACAAACTCGTTGACGTTATATTTTGGATATTTCATATACTATCTACACACAATAAATTAAGTTTTTTATATTCTCTTCTGATTATTTCATAGGAAGAATAAGTACTTCTTCCACATGACTTCTGCTCTGGGCAGAATCCTCTGTATATACACTGAGGAACGCAAGCGGATGCGAGGTAAGGCTCAATACGAACCAACTCGTCAAGTACCTTATACCAAATCTCTCTCGTCTCTCTTGCAGCCTTACTGCATAGTCTCAGCTTCGAGATATTGATAATCTCCTGAGCGTTGAGGGATAGCTGCAAGTTGACCAAATCATCCTGACGCATATCGTGGCGAGATACCTTGGAGCCAGTAATATCCGGTCGGGAGGTTGAGACGAATGGCTGAGCGTGAACGTGGCGAACAAAATGGTTGCTCACCCAGTATGGTATGCCATACATCTTAATATCAAACTCCAGCAATCTCAGTGGCGAGTGCTCGCTGAGAATCATCTGTTTCTTGAACTCATCGCTAGGCTCCTTACCCAGCGGTTCTTTTCGTTGTGTGAAGCGAGCAGCATCCACCACTCGCTCCCAATCTGTAACTTTTGTGATTTCTATTTTCATAACTATTATTTATTTTAGTTTCTGACCTTTCTTCTACCTGATCCGGCAGCTTTCTCCTTATCCCATTCAGCGATAGCTTCCGACAAATACTTATCCATAGCCTTAGTTAATCTTTCCATAACTATTCGTCTTTACTCGCCTGATCGCCAAGAATATCCTTGATTTTCTTTTCGATGAACTGATTAGAAGTACATTCCTTTATTAAGGCTTCAATGTCTGGTAATTCTGCATCAACACCGTCTTCTTGCGTTTTAGATGCAAGAATCTCCATTATCCATTTCGCCCAATTACCTTTAGTAAGGTCAATAAAAGAATCCTTTTGGATTTCATAGGCTTTCTTTAACTCTCCGTTATCACGGAAATATCTGAGCACTTCCGTCAATGCCAAGACAAAGTTCTTGTCTTGCATCGAGCTATTCTTTGCCTCTTCCAGTTTAAGCATCAGGAAGAGTAATGCTGAATATAAATCTGTTTTATCCATAACTATTTTTCGTTACATAGAGTTTCTACTACCTTTGTTCTTGTTGTTTTTGTTGCAGGGTCATATTCGTCATGGAGAGTCTTTACCTCGCCTCTTTTGTTGGTAAAATAAACCACTCTGCCACCATCATAGAAACGATATACGGTTATATCATCCACAACAAATAGCTTCTCTACTTTAATTTCATTAATAGAGTCTGATGTTGGAACATTAATTCCTTTGTTCTCGTTGCAAGAAACGAGCAGGAATATAACCGATACAAATAATAATATAATCTTCTTCATACGCTATTTCTCCTTATCGAATTTTGACTTCAAGACATCGATTCTTTTGTACCTTGATACAAATATCCCAAATGGAACTTCTAAACCTTTATCAGCATTAAGAAACTTGCAATATAATTCCTTCAATCGGTCGTTCCATACCACCTCAATAATACTACCTGTTTCAAGGTTAGAAATAATGTCACCGATATAAATCTCATTACCATTCATATCCTTCTCACCTGTGAATATACAGACAGTAGAAGGGTCAACAGAAAAAGCGCCGCCACCTTCTATGGGAACTATGATAACACCATTCTCGTAAGAATGCAGCAAATCTCCGATTGCCCATCCTTTACCATCAAGACGTTTAGCCTTGAACTTGATATTTTCTATTTTCATAACTATTAAATTTCATCCAACTTTTCAACTATCCACATAAAACCAAAGATCGAAGGAATGATTAGTATCTCGTATTCTAAAGTGGATGGCTTAAATCCGCATAGACATAATGTAAATCCAAACCATACCATCAACGTGAAAGCCGCCATCCACTTTTTAATTTTATTCCAAACTTTCATAAGCTATAATTCTTCTTTTTCCAATATTTACCAATTAAATAACCGATAACTCCACCCATAAAAGCTATAAACAGAACAGCTAGGGTAAGTATAACATAAAATTCAAACATAACTATAATTATTTAAGTTCTACTGGCTCATCGCTAAAAGATAATTCTTTCCAATGAGCTTCTTGATACTACCTTGTGGAATATTAAAGTATTGATAGGGTCTTTCCCAACCATCTTTCCGTGATACCCACTCATCGTTGCGTTTGTATGGCTTGACTTCATAAATTGTTTCAGAGCCATCTTTATTCTTTGCTACCCATGCCATAACTATCCCTCCACTTTTATGCCGAAAGGAGTTCCATCGGCAAAAGTATAGTCTCTTAATACTTCATTGTAGTTATAAGGCTTATCTTCAATACCTATGGAAAAAAGAAGATTTCCAAAAGCCTTACATACAAAAAAGCTTTGTGTCTCATTATCCTTCACCCACCCAAACGGCTGGTGCTTTTTCATTTCATTCCAGCACTCTTCAGCATTTGCAAAAGGGCGGTACTTTGCTTCCGCCTTACTATCTGGCTTGATGCGGTATTCAATATTGCTCCAAAACTCAATCTCTTTCGTTTCCGTCCAATCATTCGGAACATCTGTACCTTTTATGGTATTTGGTTTGGTTCTACACTCAATTACCTTTCCTTCAGCATAAGCTTGCAGAATAGGATAAAATTCTTTAGCTTCAATTCTATTCATAGCTTTAATAATTTAGTTAAATACTTATCCATACTATAATACACTATCTGAGTAATAGTGCACACATAGAATGATTTACATCCTTTAGTTACTTTCACTCGTAATATAGTACTTCCTGTTATAACCCATATTGCTGGTATGATTACAGGTAACAAAGGACTTTCAATTACGAATACTATAGTACATATAGGAATCATAAGTAATACATATAATAATCGCTTCAAAATTTTCATACTAAATCCTCCAACTCTATGTTATTTTCTGCTGCGTAGCCATCTTGTGCTTCCTTATGATAACTCTTCTCGCAAACCCATCCTTTACGAAGATTATATTCGGAAATGACGTGCTTACGACAATACTCACAGATAGCAATGCCGAATTTATTTTGTAATTCTTCTCTTGTCATAATAGCCCCAAATCCATTAATTTCCATTTAGTATATTCTTCTGCTACACTAGGTGCACTCAGTGCATGCATAGCCAAAAGATAACCTTCGCTAGACGTTATATATTTCCCAAAAGCATCACGATAATCTAACTCTTCCTTTATGCTTTGTATTACAGATTCTTTGCTCATTGCTTATCCTCCTTAGTAATTGATAATCTTCTGTGTCTTGCGAACCTTGGCAAAGAAATCAGTGATTTCTTGTGAAGTTGCTTCTCTACAGAACCCTTCCTTCATCCAGTTACCAATACCATTGGATTTCTGAATCATTCCGTCAGAATCCTCACCAATTATTACACCATATCCATCAGCGTTAATAAAGCCATCATGGATAAACACTTTGCCATCACCATCAATTAATATAGTACCTGCTTTAAATTCACTTAATCTCATATTCTCTTCTTTTTACCCTCTCCCTGTTGCCAAGGAGAGGGTGGTTAGTTAATCTGTTACTACCTCCCAATCTTCCGCAAATACATCAGATACGGAAGGAACCCAAGAATCTGCTCTTCCATCTGGATTGATGATAAGCATCTGATTTGTGTAGTCAATGTGAGGATTCTCACGATTCATCAAGATGATCTTGGCAGACTGAGGAAGTGACTGCATCTTAGGAATGATGTCACCAGTGATATGAGAAGGAACCTGCTTCACGATAAACAATCCCTTTCCATTCCATCCCTTGCGTCTTACAGCAAGACCAGCCTTCAGCAAGTCAATAGCACCACCGAAGTTAACAGAGCCTACTTCACGATAGGCTTCCTCAAACACACTCTTAGGAGACCAAGACTTATATCCGTCCTTGTACTCTACCAAGTAGCCATCTTCCTCAACTGTTGCTGGCTTAAGTTCTCTACCAAGCACTTTCTGTGCTTCTGTCATAGTCATAGGCTCTGCCATAATGACCTTTGTACCAATAAACTTTTTCATATTACTTATATTTATATCCCATAAGGGATGATTAGTTACTCAACTTCTGCTGACTTCCAATTTGGATAGCCGCCCAAGTACTTTTCTTGTCCACAATTCATTTCAAGCCAGTCTTGCAGGCAATTCTTAACTACTTCTCTGTCCTCTGAATCATCATTAGATTCAATGACAACCGTAAACTTATGTTTCATATTACTACTTTTTTATCCTTTACAGGATGGTTAGTCACTAAAGCTCATCAAACTCTTTCTGAAGTCTCTGTTTAGTATCTGAAATAAGCTGGTGTAACTTGCCACTAAATTCTTTATCCCCGCGACATAAATGATAAAGACCATTTTCTAGCAGGTGATCAGTATTTTTGTTTCTCGACCAATATTCCATACGATCTAAGTTGGACAATAAATATTCAATATCTTTTGCTCTTTCCATTTTTTGTTTATCCATACTTCTATCTATTTATGCCCGAAGGCGGTTAAATACACCATCCGCAACCACCTACGTATAGTTCGCATTCCAGTTCGTTGCAGATGTTATAATATTCTTCTTCTGTTATGCGATACTTATCTAACACTTCCTTTGTTGGAGGCTTTGGGTCAAAGTGCATATCTGCGCACGCATAAGGCTCTGCGCTTTCAACATCATGGTCATACATATCACCAAAATCATTTTGTTCAGCACTCTTTCCATTAATTGTAAACACCTCCAAACGACAAGGTAAAGAATGAATTGGTTTGATAATTAATTCCATACACTTTACTTCTTTACTTCTTTAAATATTATGCTCTTGCCATCTGAGCGGTCTTCTGACTCACACTGAAATCCATCTGCCCAACCATTTCTGGTCGGGTTATAACACGTTCCATCAATACTAAAGAAACAATCATCGCAATCATCATGCTCAACAACTTCAAGAGTAATGGTTACTCTTTCTCCAACTTTAAGCTCTTTCATGATTAAAATGCAATTCTAAAATCCTTACCTTTCAAAGTAGGTCTTTTTTTAAGGACGAACTTTGTTAAATCTTCAAAATCTATCGGGAAGAGCGCACAATATTTATACTTTAATGTGCAGACGAATCTTCCGTTGAGCATAATATCAAAATCAAAAGTACTCATTGTTCACCTCCTTCCTTTGGAAACAAATCGTCAACGTAAAGCCAGTAAGTAACACCATGAGAAACAACAAACTCTTTCCAATTTGTGTTTGGTCTTAATAGCATAGGAAGTACACCTGACTCACTTGCTTTTGTTTTCCCCAAGATATAGGTTCTTGTCGATTCGTGATTAGGCTCTTCGCAATCAGGATGCCACAAGTCCTTCAAAAACTCTTCTTACATCCATTTAGCACAAGTCATAAAACCTTCTTTATAGCAAGCTTGCCAATATTCGGAAATAAAGGCTCCCGCCGCATGCTGTTTTGCAGCCTCTTCTATTTTCTTGCTGTCTATCATATACGGCTGTCCTCCTAGTATTTATATCCGTGAAGATACGGACGAGTTTCGTTATACTCCATTTTCAGCTTGATCTGCTCTTTCAGGTCGATTCTGTTGTTACGGGCAATCGCAAAGATGTCCATCAGAAGCTCCTGAAGGTATTTGGCGAGATACCAGCTTGGTGAACTATCCAAGTCCAAGACTCCCATCTTCTCGATGATGCGGTATAGGTCTCCGGCTAAATCAAATCCGAAGATATAACTTGCCAGCTTGTACTCACCTATGAGGTCTTCATCTTCTGATAGCTCGATATTCTCTCCTTCCATGATCCAGCCCAAGAGTGAGAGGATGCGAATGGCGATGTCGGCAAACTCAGACTCAACCGTACCTTCCAGCGTGTTCTTGTAGGCGGTAGGCATATCCCTACCCATTTCAATCTCGTTCTCGTAGTCTTCGATGGAGCCGTGTCTGCCTTTTCTGTCGGCTTGCAATACCTCGCTCATTTCCACGATGATGAACATCAGAAGAAATGCGGTATTAACATCCTTTGGATAGAAGCCCTTATTCTTGGCAGACTCGTAAGCTTGCTTTGATAAAACTTCCAGTTCTTCCTTTAAAATGATTTTTAATTTTTTTTCCATATTGATTTGATTATTGTTTTCTGATTGTGTTTCAATCCACATAGCTAGGCTATGATCTGATAGTGAATGCCATATCGTTGATGGTCTTGCACCAGTTTATCCTGCCTTCTCTGACTAACTCGTTGAGGGCTTGATAGGGCTTTGGGAATCCTAGGTTGATAATTTCGGACGTGAGGACGTGAGGAGGCACGATGTGGGCAGCTTCACGCCATGCCTGAATCTCAGCGATGATGGCTAGGATTTTTTCTTTCTCTGTATTCATTTGGTGAAGGTAAGAATGAGACGTGGGTTACTTCGGACTGGAACATTAATTGTTCACATATTCCGTTCATATCTTGTTGATACCACAAGCCATCGTGCATCGTTCCGATGATAGGTTTGCCTTTATACCAGAGTACCATGGTCTTGTGGTAAAAGAGGGCTTTATGCGCCTTACTGATGCGCTTCCCAACCTTAATATATCCGAAAATATCCATAAGTTAGAAGAGTGATAACTGACCCGTCTTGTCGTGGTAGTGATTACCCGAAGGGAAAATCAGTTCCTCGAACATAGCGGTCAGGCAGTTGGTGACTATTGAATTTCCTGCCAGTGCATAGAGCTTGCTCTTGCAGATGATGCTGGCTCCCGACTTCTCCTTGCTCAGGAGCTTGTCTATGTCGGCTTCCTGTACACCCATCAGCCGGAAGCAGTCTCTAGGAGTGTACTTCCTGATTTGGATGGAGTATCGCTTTCCGTTGGGAGCCGTATGAATGATTTGTTTGTTCATAACTGTAACAAATGTCATGTTTGATTTATCAATGGTGGTCTTGATGGTGGGGCTGATGCCTTGGAGAACCATCTGGTTGTAGAGGTCTAAGACTTGTCCACCCATATCAGGCTTCACCTTCCCAGATAGGAGCAGGGATTTCATTCTCTTTCCTCCTGTTATCATACTCGATTGATGATTAAGAATAATTGAATATATTTTCATACTCGTTTAATGATTAGTACTGCGTTGGCTGATCTTCCATCGTCATGTATATAGTTAGCAAAGCCAGCCTTATAGTAACCTGCTCGTATGGTTCTACTTAAACCATCTTTATCTGAGTTGATGAGCAGTTTTCTGCTTGTAACTTTTTGATTATCAGTACCCCCCCCCTTAGGTAAATGGTCAACACCAAGGAGATTTGCTACGCTGATTCCTGCACCATACGATGATGTTATGGTAGTAGAACAGCCATCAGCCGTTTTGGGTATTGAAATCTTCGGGGTAGAGCTTTTGGATGGATTCATTGATGTCTGCTTTGGTTAGATACTTTTCTAGGAGCGGTTGGGAGAGATAATACTCAGGAGAAACATCATCTTCCAAGATGTCCTCAACCGTAGTCTCCAGTTTGATAGGAGAGGGGAAGTGATACTCTGGGTTCGGATCATCCTCGGTGCGGAGGATGGAAATGACAAAGATACGCTCACGATTCTGTGGAATTCCGTAATCTTTAGCATTCAGAACCTTGTAGAAGGAAGTGTAACCATAGGAGTCGAGGTCTCGGATATACTGGAAGAAGTACTTCGTCATTGACTTTGAGAGAAGACCTTTTACGTTTTCTAGCATCACATATTTAGGATGCTTGGCTTCCAACATTCTCCTTTCTTGGAAAATCAGGGAAGAACGTGTACCGCTACCTTCTTCTGCTCCCTTGCGAAGTCCTGCGTTTGAGAAGTCTTGGCAGGGAGAAGACCAAGATATGAAATCAAAGTCGGGAACCTCATTCCAGTCTATCCTCGTCACGTCACCATAGTTAGTGATGTCTCTTCCGTGCAGGAGACCATAAGCTTGGATGGCAGATGATTCTATCTCGGAATAGCCCACAACCTTGAAGTCGAACTCAGGGTGCTTCTCTTTGAGGTACTTGAAGGCTAGGCTCTGACTGCCATAGCCAGCGAAGGCTTCAAAGACTCTGAGCGGATGCTGCTTGTTGTATTTGCTGATTTGTATCATAGAGTTGATGATGTTATGGATTCCATTGGATGCCCAAGCGTTCCAAGGTTCCGTTATCATGATAAATCTCCAACTGCTTGCGGCACAGGCTTTGAGGGTTCTTTTGCAGAAGCTCTATCATACCCATGATTCGTGTCTTGAAAACGTTGTCCTTATCCGCATTTGTTACGTTCTGTTCAGCCTTCGTCTTTGCGATAAGTTGGTTGATTTCGGAAGGATTCTCGTTAACTGATGTTGGCGGTGGTGTCGCTCCGATGAGTTCGTCTTCCCATCCTCGCTGGTTGAGAAAGGTTTGGAAGTTCTTTCTGTACTGCTTGTCGGGCTGGGAGATTACATAGAGAGGAATGTACTCTATAGCTGCCTTGCGGTCTTTCTTGCTCATGGAGTTCCATTTCTTTTCGAGTTTGGCTTTGCAGCCAACCTTCTTGTCGTACAAGTTCCATGCTCGCTCAAAGGTATATTCGTCTTTGACTTCCTTGGGAGGAGCAGTGATCTTATAGCCTTTGGATTCCAAGATAGAGATTATTTTTTCAATTAACTCTTCTTCTTGTTTTTCTTGGAACTCTTCAAGAAACTTATCTATTAAGTTTTCACCAAGAGAAAGTGGTGACATTAATTGCATTTGAAATTGTTTCATAGTTCACCATTAAGATAATTGTCGATTGCTTTCATAAATTCATCTATAGAGCGGACGATGATGTACTTGCCACCATGCCGTTCAACTTCAAACTGGAATACCTTCTGTTCGGGTTCCTGTCTACCTTTCGGAGTCTTGTTTTCGATGCAGAGGAAACCATACTGAGAGGTGCTTTTCAGGAGGATCATATCTGATACTCCAGCCTTCATACCTTCCTCTTTCAGCCATGCGGCTTGTCGGGAGGTTCGCTTGCCACCATTAGGAACGGCAAAGAAGACCCCCTCGAGGTCAGGATGTACCCCACGGATATACCTGACCTCTGCGGCTTGCAAGTTGTGCTCATCGTAGGATGAACGCTTGCGTATCTTCTTGTCTTCCTGCAATAGCTTTGCCTTGATTTCAGCGTAGGTTGCCATTACCAGTCGGTTGAGAAAAGGTCGTTGAGAGAATTTTCACCCATCAGGCGGATGGCTTCGTTTGCTGCTTCTTCTGATTTGAAGTAAACACTTCCTCTGTTCAATACTTTTGTGTACATTGCGAGAAAAGTATCACCATCTTTGCAGATATTCCAGTTTTTAATGAGTCTATCGAAAACTGGTTTCCAATCACCATTGAGGTACTTAGCAATGTTCTGCAGCTTATTGAAAGCCACCATACGCTTTGCCTGAGCCACGCTGGTGCAGTTTACGGCTTCTTCGAAGTTGTAAGATGTCTGTTTTCCAAATTCGATGTTCTGGTCATAAATCCAGTATGCAGTCTTGCCCAAGTAGAGTTCTTTTAGGACATCACCATAAGTGATAGGCTTACACTGAGTCTCTTCATTAGGAGCAGGCTCACCATCCTGCTTCTTACGCACCATCAGCTTGCCTTCCTCATCGAAGAAGAACTCTAGGTTCTCAGGGGTAGGGTACTCTACTGCCGAACCATTATTCGGGATGTACAACTTAGATAAGGAAGCATTACCTTCGTTGATGTTCTGAATATCCTTGTCGGTGATACCCTCTGTATGGATGGAAGGGGTGTTCTCGTTCTTCTCCTTCATCTTATTGGCAATCATTTCTGCACCCTTGCCGAGGATTGCTCCGAAAAGCATCTGGGCGAATGGTGATAACTCTGGCTGGTTGTTGCGCTGACGGTTACGTCTGTTATTGCGCTTGTCGTTTCTACGTGTCATATTATGTGTAATTTTTTAGAATGTTATTAAACTCGTCTTCTGATACACCATCGGCAACCATGATGGTAAGGATGGTGTCCAAGACCTTGGAATAAACTTCGTTGAAGGCTGGCTCATCCATCTTGGCGAATGAGATAGACTTGGCTCGCTCCAAGAACTTCTGTCCGTTCAGGTCGTAGAGTGGTTCGCTGAATCCCGATGTTATCAGGAGCTGTTCACGGAATGTCTCTACCGAACGGAGATTGATGCGCTGCTGCTCGGTGAGACAATCCCAAGCAGCTCGGATCAGTGAGAAGAACTTGCGGTGGAACTTCACGTTGCGTGGACGGACGATGTTCGCCTTGACAACAGAGCCAACCTTAATCTTTCTCAACTGCTCATAGTCCTCGTCTGCATAAGCTTGAAGACCAAGAGAAGTACGCACAAGATGGATTTCCATAACCTTTGTTTTTGAATATCAACTAATTGTTGGATGGGAATGGGATATTACCCTGCTGACCACCATATTGAGCTTGCTGCTGAATAGGCTGACCATTGGCATCAACCTGAGGGGGAAAGTTCTGCATCTGCTGCTGGATAGGAGCTGGCTGCGGAGGATTCTGCTGGAATCCCTGTTGAGCACCTTGCTGGTAGTTCTGCCCTACCTGACTAGCGTACACCTGACCCTGCTGCTGCATCTGCTGAGGCTGAGCGGTTGGTCGCTGCACCTTCCAGCAATCCAACTGATTGAACCATCGTCCGTCCCTAGACTGATGTGCCTTCAATCCGATGTGAGCGGTGATGATCTCACCAACTTGGATATTGAACTGCTGCAGCTTATCAGAGCCATAGACCTGAATCACGGCTCTTGCTGGGTACTGCTGGTTCAACTCCTCGATAACATATTCACACGAACTCCATTGAGTTCCGTTTTGGCTGGTTCCAGTTTGAACCTGCCCTGCTGCAATAATCTTGCCTGTAAATGTTACGTTCATATCTATACTTAATTAAGTTTGATTCTGATGGATGGCTTCGTGGTAGTATCTTTCAGATAGTACTCGTAGTGTTCCGGCTCGGTGTCCTTGAAGAGTTTCGTGTCGAAGGTCTTCTTGGTGGATGCTGCCACATAGGAGTAGGAGCCATATTGAGTCTTGATGGATTTCTGCTTGTTGGCTTCCATCATCTTCATCAACTTCTCCTTCAAGGCATCCTGCTCTATCTTCAAGTCATCAATCCTAGCGGTGACCAGTCTATACTGCTGCTCGGTAGAAGAGAAGGCTTCCGGCACTTCCACCTCATACTTGTAGTCAGGATCATCCTCCAAGTATGCCTTGATAAGAGCATCAATCTTCTCTTCCGATACCCTAGGCAGCGGTTGGAATCGGCTCTGTCCGTTCTTGAACCACATACATACCAGTTCCTTCACCTTCAAGTCGGGATTCTGCTCCTCGAACCATCGTGCATAGATGGATAGCTGGAGAGAAACATTGTCGTAGTGTAGGGTGGAGGTGGTCTTGTAATCTACCAGATAGATGTTGCCATCGCTGTCAGCGAAGACTCCATCAATGGCAGAAGCGAAATCCTCACCATCGGTAACGAGATACTCGGAATCAACGTGATGGAGACCGTAGGAGACCAGCATACTATTGAATGCCCGAATCTCTTCTGTCGGGTTCGGGTACATATTGATGTCTGAATCGAAGACGGTACAGAACAGCTCGAATGAGTTGTGGATCATACCTCCTCGTTCTGCAGCCTTCATCAGTACAGACTCAGGAATATCCTTGTAGGTGTCGGGGAATGCCTTTCTTATCAGCGTTCCTGTTATGCCTTTCAGTTGTTTCTTGCCAATGAAGTATTGGTGAGTCTCCTCTATGAAGGAGACCTTTGGCTTATTCAGCTTGATGTTCTGCGTCATAGCCCTAACTCCTTTCTCTTAGCGGATAAGGCTTGCATAAACTGAGCGTTGCTGTTGAGCGGCATATAAGTGCCCATCACCCATTTGATATTGTCTCTGTTCACACATCGCTTCACCATTTCCAAGGCTTCGGCTAGGTTGTCGGGATGATACTGAGGTTGCGCTGGCTGAGCGGTTGCCTGAGATTGCTGCTGAGTCTGTGCAGTCTGCTGCGCTGCCTGATGATTAACGTTATCCTGCTGACCAGTATTGGCTGTGTCAGAATCAGCGTTATCATCAATGGCAAACAGACCATTGAGCGCATACTTTCGGGCATAGGATGAGGATGCACCAGTAATCTGACTTCCGTCCATACCTTTCTTGTTTTCCTCTTCTCTTGCCCAGCCAGTGGTTGTTTCACACTCGCCCTTCTCGTTCTTGATGGTAGCAGTTGCCTTCACATAGATGCGGTTGCCTATCATAACAATATCATCTGATATGATGAGCGTACATTTCTGCTTGGCGAGTAAAGGCTTGACAGCTTCTAGGATGTCCTCAGCCTTGCGGTACTTGTAGCCACCGAAGCGGTTTACCTGAGTCTTTGGGGCTTTCAGTTCCGATTGAATCGTAATAAGCTCTTTCATGTCCTTATTATATTAATAGTTATTGATACTTCCATTCATAGCCCTTACATCTGTAAGTGCCATCCGATTTCTTATTCGGGTTGTCACATATCTGCTCAAACAAGCAGTCGTGGCAGCTTTTCGGTTTGAATAACATATCTTGTTTCTTTAAAATGTTCTACAATAAAAATCCCCTCGATTCTCACGAACAGAGGAGATAGGTTGAAATATACAACTTTAACGAGTTATAAAATGCAGTCGCTACTGCGATAGTCGTAAATGATACATAATTTTTATATGGTTTGAAAAAACGTGTCTGTCAAAAAGGAGGGGTGGGAGTAATAAAGCACCCCTCCGAGGAGCGACATCAGAACATAATTGGCAGGATGGTGATAATCGCTCCAAGTTCCCTTCTGCATTTATGGAGGCTTAGGACTCCCAGCACTAGTAATCGCATACATCTGTGTAAATAGTGTATTAATGATATTTTATCTATGACAAAGTCGTCTGGCTGCATTAGAACCATTGTAGTTGTGCGCTTCTACCTATTGATGCTACCTTATTATATATAAGGGTCACGGCATCAGGTCTGCATCTTCACAAGTGAACTCCAAGCGTTCCAAATTCCACCCAGTAGGTGTATGTATTAACTTGCCACTTCCACGTCTAAGCATCATCTGTGGTTAATAATGCTCCTTTTGGGTACGTGTACCTCTCCAGGAAGGTTTATCCTATCCGATATGACTCCTCGGAATCGGGCGATATTGGGCATAGGGTAGGAATCGAACCTACGACCTTGAAGGTAATGGAGCCTTCTGCTCTACCATCTGAGCTACCTATGCCGATTCAAACAAATACTAACTAAAAACAATCTTGAACCTACACAACAGTTGTGGAGCTGGGAATAGCAAATTCCAAAAAATCCTTGCGAAAAAGACTTTTGTCCTTATTTTGAGATAAATAAAACGAAAATTTTAAACTTATTAATATCAAACAATTTTTTATGCCGGATTCAGCTCCATATATATCTACTCGTTCACTTCCTTGAAGTAAGAGTGGATTTCCTTAACTACTATAGCGAATGTGGCGATACTTGCCACCAACATAACATTTGCGAACATATCTTTCTGTTTTAATGGGTTATACAATAGGCTTCCACCTCTGAATCTATCTCCGACTGGGGCTTCACTCTGTTCTGTAGCATCCAATCCTCTAGGTCACTCTTCTTGAAATACAAGGCTCGCTGGTTGGGCTTATAGATAGGGATGGTATGCTCTGCCACCATCTTTCTGAGTGTTCTGATGGTTACTCCCAGTACTATGGATGCTTCATCAATGTTGAGCACATTCTTTGTTCCGATGAGAATATACTTCTCTATTCGGGCAAGTGTCTCTCCAAGACTACTCTTATTCGTCTCTTCAATATCACTTTTTATCGTTTCATCTTTCATATCACTCGAAGTTAATGGTTTGTTGACTGGCACCAGTCTTCTTGGAAGGCTCTCTTCCACCAGTGCCCTTATCTCTGGGAGTGTTCTCCTGCTCTATCAAGGGGAGAATGCCCTTTCCTTTGAGTGCTTCATAAAGGAAGAGTCTTCCCTTCGTTGTCCACTCCGTGTTGTACTTCACATCGTGCCTACCATCCTTACGGATGATGTCCACCGCTCTGCTATGAACATAGCCACCTTTCAGGAACTGAGCGTACAATATCCACTGACCTCTCTCCTTGTGCTGGATTCTCATAGATTCCAACTCCTTGTTCATAGCGATAGCACTCATACCGTAGTCTTGCGCTATCTGGGTGATGGTCATTGTTGCGTTGCTCTGCAGGATTCTGTCGTAGTAGCTCACCTTTGGCAGCATTTCAGTAATCTTGTTGCCCAGCTCCACGTTCGCCTTGCTGATAGTGATGATCGTCTCATCCTTCTGCTTATTCTCCAGAGCGAGCTGCTGCTTCTCTTCCTCTGCCTTGACCAGAGACTTCAAAGCTTCGAGATAGTTCTGAGGAACGGATGGCTTGGATTGCTCAATCTGTTTCTTCATAGCGTTGAAGGCTTCGATGTATTTCAACTTAAACTCCATCGCCTTCTTGCCGTTGAATCCCATCGCAAGCAGGGTGAAACCATCTTGGTTCATAACATACAAAGGATAACTCTGTTTGTTCTGCTCACTGATGTAGGTTGTTTCCTCGAACATTGGGGTCTGCTCATTTTTGAGCACTCCCCCTTCAATGAGGTTTTTAATGTCTCTTAATACATTACGGTGCTCTTTACCAAATGTTTCTGCAACCAATAAGCTATTCGTTAGAGGTTGGTTGTCTTTTCCTCTGTAAACTAAGCCTGTCATATTGCCTCCTTCTTTTATATTAGTTCAACACTGGCTTCTCGCTTTCGACACCACCGAAGTTGTCTAGAGCATCCTGCCGGATTGCATCTGCTCGTCTATTCATTGTCTTATATGCTAACGCATTATACAAAGTTGTTTGCGAGCACTGATACTTCTTTTTAAGTTCTTCCCGATTTTTTATAGAAACCGAGATGATTTTTTGCATTTTTACTTGCATATTTCATTTCTTTTGTTTATTTTTGCCACCGAAAACGAATAGGGAACGCTTTTAAAACATTTCTGTATTGTTTTCGAGTGCAAAGATATACATTTCTGTTTAACTAGCCAAACATTTATGTATATTTCTTTAGTCGTTTATGATTATTTAAATATGGTTTAAAAATGTGAATTATATGGAAAGTGTTATTAATCAAAGAATTAAGTCTGTTTTAGAAGATAGACAAATAAGTATATCTGCATTTTCAAAAATGATAGGAATGCAGCAAGTAACTTGTAATCGTCAGATTCGAGGTGATCAGGCGGTGTCTCTTGGTCTCATAGAAGGATTTCTAGAGAAGTTTGACGATATATCAGCCGAATGGCTCCTTCGTGGTGAAGGTTCTATGTATCGCAAGGAAGAGTCTGCCGGAGGAGTAGAGGAAGCAATCAGCACAAATATGGTAGCTGAGCCTGCTCCAACCTATCGTGCTCAGCCTGAGCAGGACGAATCTATCTGGAAGGCAAAGTATGAAGCTATCAAGGAGTGCTATGATATGCTGGTGTCTAGCCTTGGCAGTATGAGAAAAGCAAATGTATGATAATTAAAATGTGGTAGGTATGTGGCAAGTGTTTATATTGATAATATGCTTTGGCGTATATCTATTGGCTGGTGCTGTGATATCTTATTGTTTTTGGTATTTATTGCTTTTGGTTTTCAGACCTCTTAAATTAGAAAGGTTGTTTGGAATAGAGTTGCCATTACCGATTGTTTTATCGCTTTTAGGTATAGGAATATGGTATGGGTACAACATCAACAATTTCTTGTCTGAATCTAGTAGTAAAAAGGTGACAACAGAGAGAAAAGAGAATGTACCAATTAAAAAAGAAACTTCTTATTCTGTATATATATGTACTGGAGAAACTTCTACCAAATATCATAGCGACCCTGATTGCCGTGGTCTCTCTCGTTGCTCAGGAGAAATAGAAGAGGTAAGCGAGGAAGAAGCTGAGGATATGGGCAGAACTCCTTGCAAAATATGTTATTAACTTAAAAAATAGATAATATGCCAAAAGAAGTTGTTTATGTGTTTTTAGCTTTCATAGCGATAGCTGCAATTTATTTTATGTATAGCTCTTTGAGGGTTAACAGAAAAGAAGGTGAAACTTCAAGTGTTAAGGATGATAGCAAGAAAGTTGCCAAGATGGTGTTTAGATATGTTGCCATTGCGATTACCTTTGTTGTCTGTATGGTTGTATTGGTTGCCGTTGAATCCCAGTTCGTAGATCCTAATAAAGGTTTTATCTTTGCTGACTTTGCTGTATCAGCTTTGATAGCTAACTTTGTTGGTCACTTTTTGAAAAAGAGATTTGGTTAACAATCTCCGCAAAGTTTGCAGCAAACGTTGCAAACCTTGCGGAGACTAAAGGGTTGGTGCGGAGTGGGGCTACGGTGGAGTATTGTGTTCTTTCTTTTCCTTACTCTTTTCCTTACTCTTTTCCTTACTCTTTTCCTTACTCCTTATCGAAGAATTTATCAATGAGTCCTACAGCTTCATCCTTCTTCTTGTCTATGATCTTGGCATATATCTCTGTTGTGGATATGCGAGAGTGTCCAAGCAGCTTGCTGGTGGTGTATATGTCTGCCCCCAGCGTAAGCATCATCGTGGCGAAGGTATGTCTGGATACATGGAAGGAGACGTTCTTGGTGATTCCACACGATTCAGCCCACTTCTTGATTTGTGCATTCAGGTTCGGGGCACATACTAGCTTGTCGAATACCAGTTCTCCAGTTCGTTCCGGCAACCAACTGACCGCTTCCTTTGATAGTGAATAGGTGATGATTCGCTGAGTCTTCTGCATTCTCTTGATCATTCTGTATCTGTAGTTTCCATCCTCATCGGTGTACTCTTCAATATCCTCCCATTTAAGCTGACGGATGTCCGAGATACGGAGACCAGTAAAGCAGGAGAACATGAAGGCTTGCTTGGTTGATTTGTCCTTCGGCTCAGATGCAGCCATCTTCTTCAACTCAGATATATCAAGATATACCCTTTCACTTTCGGGAGCCTTGATCTTGGTTCCAGTATCAATGAGGTCGATTGGATTCCTTGGGATAATCTCGTCTCGTACCGCCTTCTTTAGCATAGTGTTGAACATGGCGAAGTACACCTTCTGAGTCATACCGCTTAATGGCTGCTCAGTGAATTTACCCTTTGCGGTTCTGAGATAGGAAATGAATCCTTCGCAAAACTTCTTGTCTATAGCTGCCATCGTCACTTTTTCTCCGGCATATTCATAGATGTGTCTCTCCACATTGCTGATGGTCTTGATGTACTCGTCACCTCTAGTGGTCTTGGCTTTGTAGTTGCGAAAATTCTTGATGTATTGCGAGAAGAGCATCTTGCTTGGCTCCTTCTTCACGATGATGCCGCTTCGATTCTGGGTCAGTTCCACAATCTTCTTGGCTTGCATAGCTTCAATGATTCTTCTCGTCTCCTTATTGGCGGCTATGGCTGCAGTCTTACCCCTGCCATTTTCAGGTAGTAGATAAAGCTTCGGGTACTCGTATTGTCTCTTGCCGTTGATGGTATAGGCAAGATATAGGCTTGTCTTACCGCTGGGCATTTTTCTTTCCCTGATTTGCACGATTTCCTTTTTCATAAGCTCAATGTTTATTGTTGACGTTGCAAAGATAAGAAGAAAAAACGAAAGCACCAAATTATTTAGCACCAAATTAGCACCAAATATTATGTAAACAGATGTATATTGTGTGTATAGTATGTGTGTATGATATGTTGTTTTGAATAAATATAACGAATTGATAATCAGGTATTAAACTATACATTTACTACACATATAGTTACATATAAAAGAGTAACATAATGTTTTTGTATTAAATGCTAAAGCCCATCCGGGAGGATGGGCTTTGCTCTTGAGTTTAAGTTTATTCTTTTAACAAGTCGTCAAGGAATTCATCGAGGTCGTGATCCAGGTTTTCCATCAGGTCACCTCCCAGAATAATGGTATCATCGTCGGCAAGATAGAGTTCGCCGAGGTTTTCCTTGTCATCATCTTCCAGCACGAAGCTATATGGCTTCAGGATTCCGAGATTATCAACGATCTCAGAATTCTTGCGCAAGGTGTCTCGCAAAATCTTTGCCACCTCATCATAGAAGTTCTCATCCTTGTTGTCTATCCATTGCTCAACTACGCAGCGAGTAATCTCTGTGTCGTCATCGTCAAAGGCTAGGAGTTCACCACTGTCTTGGGAAACTCTTACATGGATGTCGGTCAGCACGGCGTTTTCTTCATTTGAAGGTTGTGCTGGAAACTTTTGAGCTATCTTTTTAATAAAGCGCTCAACTTGCTGAATTGTCATCTGCTCTGTTATTTCCATAATCTTAGTGTTTTCGTGCCTCGACACGCTAGGTGTTGTTGGCTTTCTTGTTTTTTGCAAAGGTACACAAAAAAATGATATAAACAAAGAAGATGGCGAGAAAATTATAAAAAACCTATTTTTATCCGTTTATTTCTGTGTTTTTCTCAGTTTTTATGGTCTAAAATGTAAAATAGAAAACGTTTATGTTTCTTTTAATTAAATAATCTGGTGATTTTGTTTGTCATTTATAAATAATATATTATCTTTGCAAACAAATTGGAATTGCTAACTCGACTTTGCAATAAGCCACCTTAAAATAAGTGCTCTTGTGTAGGAGAGGAAAGGCTAACCTTATGAACAAGATTCGGAAATGAGTAATAAAATTAAGCATAATGGAGTAGTGGATGGAGTAGAAGAGGGCTGTGTGCGCGTGCGCATCCTTCAGTCATCTGCGTGCAGTGCCTGTAAGGTGGCTGCGCATTGCAATGCTTCTGAAACGAAAGAAAAGATTATCGAGGTGCAGGTTGCTGATGCTGTCAAGTATCAGCAGGGTGACTCTGTTGTGGTGGTGGCAGATACGATTGTTGGCTTCCGTGCCAGCTTGTATGGCTATTTGCTGCCTTTGATCCTGATGGTTGTGGCTTTGGTTGCCGTTCTGAAAACCACGCAGTCTGAGGGACTTGCCGCTGTGTCTGCTTTGGGAATATTGATACCTTATTATATAGGGCTTTATCTCTTGAGAAATAAACTACAAAACAAATTAAGCTTTAGTCTTGAACCCTGCAGCTAGGAATGATTTCCCAGTTTTTCAGGTTTGAATACAAATATGTTGACTGATTGCAAAACAACTAGAAATATTAACAAAACAAATACAAACTATTATGGATTTAATTTTGAGTGCAGTCTTGGTACTCGGAGCCATTGCGCTGGTAGCAGCGCTGGTACTTTTCGGGGTATCCAAGAAGTTTGCCGTTGAAGAAGACCCTCGATTGGGACAGGTAGGAGAACTCCTTCCTGGTGCCAACTGCGGTGGTTGCGGTTTTGCCGGATGTTCCGGTATGGCTGCTGCGCTGGTTAAGGGTGCTGATGCCGGTAGCATCGACGGACTGATGTGTCCTGTGGGTGGTGCCGACGTGATGGGCAAGGTGGCTGATCTCCTGGGGCTGGCTGTGGCTAACACAGAGGCGAAGGTGGCAGTGGTTCGTTGTAATGGCTCTTGCGAGCATCGTCCTCGCATTGCCGAGTATGATGGTTTGCACACTTGTGCTGCCATGAACTCCTGTGGTGCCGGTGAAACCGGCTGCGGTTTCGGCTGTCTGGGTTGTGGCGATTGCGTGGCTGCCTGCCAGTTTGGTGCTATCTCTATCAATCCTGAGACGGGGCTTCCTGAGGTTGATGAGGAGAAGTGTACGGGTTGTGGTGCTTGCGCCAAGGCTTGTCCACGTCATATCATCGAGCTTCGAAAGAAGGGTCCTAAGGGTCGCCGTGTTTACGTGCAGTGCGTGAACCACGACAAGGGTGCTGTGGCTAAGAAGGCTTGTAGCGTTGCTTGCATCGGATGCGGTAAGTGTCAGAAGATCTGCAAGTTTGATGCTATCAACATCGAGAACAATGTGGCTTATATCGATTTCAATAAGTGCCGCATGTGTACCAAGTGTGTTGACGAGTGCCCAACCGGTGCTCTCGTAAAAGTTAATTTCCCAGTTAAGAAAAAGGAGGAATAATCATGAATTTGAGAACTTTTAGAATTGGTGGAGTTCACCCAGAAGAGAATAAGATTACTGCCGAGATGGCTACTCAGGTGGCTCCTCTCCCTAAGCAGGCAATTTTTCCACTTGGTCAGCACATCGGTGCTCCTGCCAAGCCTGTGGTTGCCAAGGGCGACAAGGTGAAGGTGGGTACACTCATCGCTGAGGCTGGTGGCTTTGTGAGTGCTCCTATTTACAGTTCCGTATCAGGAACCGTGTTCAAGGTAGATACATCTATTGATGCTACCGGTTATCGCAAGCCTTGCATTATCATTAATGTAGAGGGCGACGAGTGGGAGGAGAGCATCGACCGCTCTGATAAGCTCGAGACGCTGGAGGCTCATGCTGAGTTGACTCCAGAAGAGATTGTCAACCGTATCAAGGTGGCTGGTGTCACTGGTATGGGTGGTGCTGGTTTCCCAACCTTCATCAAGCTTTGTCCTCCTCCAGGTGCCAAGGCAGAGTGTGTCATCATCAATGGTGTAGAGTGCGAGCCTTATATCACAGCCGATTATCGCCTGATGATGGAGCATGCCGATGAGATTCTCGTTGGCTTGAACCTTCTGATGAAGGCGGCAAAGGTAGAGAAGGGCTACATTGGTATCGAGGACAACAAGCCTGCTGCCATCAAACTCTTCGAGGAAAAGACAGCCAATGACTCCCGTATCGAGATCGTTCCTCTGGCTAAGAAGTATCCTCAGGGTGGTGAGAAGCAGCTGGTGGATGCCGTCATTCGCCGTCAGGTTCCAGCTCCTCCAGCTATCCCGGTCAACGTTGGAGCAATAGTTCAAAATGTAGGTACAGCCTTCGCTGTTTATCAGGCAGTTATGAAGAACAAACCTCTATTCGAACGCTATACCACCGTTACCGGTAAGCAGGTGAAGAATCCGGGCAACTTCCTCGTGCGTATGGGAACTCCATTCTCTCAGATGATTGAGAACTGTGGCGGTTTGCCGGAGGGCGACAACAAGGTGCTGGCTGGTGGTCCGATGATGGGTAAGGCTGTGATCAGTCTCGATGTTCCTGTAACCAAGGGTACCAATTCCATCACCGTACTGACCGATGCGGATGCTCACCGCAAGAAGGCTCAGCCATGTATCCGCTGTGCCAAGTGTGTGGATGCCTGCCCAATGGGCTTGGAGCCATACCTGCTTGCTACCCTGAGCGTAGTGAAGGATTATGAACGCCTGGAGGCAGAGGAGGTAACATCCTGCATCGCCTGCGGTTCATGCCAGTTTACCTGTCCATCTCATCGTCCTATCCTCGATAACATCATCAATGGTAAGGCAGCGGTGATGGGCATCATCAGAGCACGAAGTGCCAAGAAGTAAAGAATAAAAGTAAAACAAACCAAATACTTGATTAAGTAAAATGGGAAAATTAATCGTTTCATTATCGCCACATGCCCACGGAAATGAGAGCGTGGAGAAGAACATGTACGGAGTAATCATCGCTCTCGTGCCTGCCATCCTCGCATCTTTTTATTTCTTCGGTTTGGGTTCAGCAGTCGTACTGCTCACCTCTGTGGCAGCCTGCGTCTTCTTTGAGTGGGCAATTACAAAATATCTCCTGAAGGAGGAGACCAGCTTGCTCGATGGTTCTGCCATCATCACCGGTCTCCTGCTCGGCATGAACTTGCCAAGTAACCTTCCTCTCTGGATCATCATCATCGGTGCCCTGTTTGCCATCGGTGTGGGTAAGATGAGCTTCGGCGGTCTGGGTAACAATCCTTTCAATCCTGCTTTGGTGGGCCGTTGCTTCCTGCTCGTCAGCTTCCCTGCTCAGATGACTTCATGGCCAGTAGCAGGACAGATGCTCAGCTATACCGATGCTACAACTGGTGCTACACCGCTGGCTATCATGAAGACTGCCATTAAGACTGGCGATGCTTCTCTCCTGAATCAGTTGCCTGATTCCTTGAGCCTGCTCTTCGGTGCTACTGGCGATACCTTCGGTGCCGGAACTACCGGTGAGGTTTGTGCTTTCGCCTTGTTGCTCGGTTTGGCTTACATGCTCTGGAAGAAGATCATCACCTGGCATGTTCCAGTCAGCATCATCGCTACTGTATTCGTTTTCAGCGGTTTGATGCATTTGGCTAATCCTGTTTATGCCAATCCTTTGGCTGTGATATTCAGTGGTGGTTTGATGCTTGGTGCCATCTTCATGGCTACCGATTATGTAACATCGCCAATGACTCACAAAGGTATGCTCATCTACGGTGTCTGCATCGGTCTTCTCACCGTCATCATCCGTAACTGGGGTAGCTATCCAGAAGGAATGTCGTTCGCCATTCTTATCATGAATGCGTTTACACCTCTTATTAACACATACGTTAAACCAAAGCGCTTCGGTGAGAAGCCTGCTAAGAAATAAGGAGGATTGAGACATGCAGAAATTAGAATCATCATTAAAGAACATGGTTTTGGTGCTCGTAGGTGTAGCGCTCGTTGTGGGTGCAGTGCTGGCTTGTATCAACAACCTTACTTCAGGTCCAATCGCCGAGAAGGCTGCCCAGAGTCTGGCTGCCGGTATTAAGAGCGTGATGGGTACTGAAGATCTCCAGGTGGCTGAGCCGGAAGAGGTGAAGCAGGAGTTTGGCGGCAAGGAGTTTACCTTTATCCTCCACAAGTGCTCTGACAAGAGCGGTAAGGAGTTGGGTGCTGCCGTAGAGAGTACTACCGGCGGTTTCGGCGGCGACTTGAAGGTGCTCGTAGGTTTCGATACCGAGGGCAAGATTATGGGTTACACCATTCTTCAGGCTTCAGAGACTCCAGGTCTGGGTGCCAAGGCAACTACCTGGTTCCAGAAAGACGGAAAGGGTAGCATCATCGGAAAAACTCCAAAGGATGGCGACCTCCACGTGAGCAAGGACGATAAGGGTGGCAATGCAGTAGATGCCATCACCGCATCAACCATTACCAGCCGTGCCTTCCTCAAGGCTATCAATCAGGCTTATGCTGCCTATGCAGGTAAGAGTGTAGATGGCGAGAGCGGTGCATCTCAGAAAGCAGATGCAGAGAGCGGTGCATCTAAAGTTGAACATAACGAAAAGAAAGGATAAGCCGATATGAGTAATATGAAAATTTTGATGAACGGACTCATCAAGGAGAACCCTACCTTCGTGTTGCTCCTCGGTATGTGTCCTACCTTGGCTACAACAACCAGTGCCATCAACGGTCTTTCCATGGGATTGGCTACCATGGCAGTATTGGTTTGTACCAACTTTGTGATTTCTTGTATCAAGAAGATTACCCCAGATATGGTTCGCATCCCTGTTTTCATCGTCGTGATTGCAGCCTTCGTAACCATCCTTCAGATGCTGATGAGCGCCTATGCTCCCGACAGCATCAATCAGGCGCTGGGTATCTATATCCCATTGATTGTAGTAAACTGTATCATTCTGGGTAGAGCAGAGAGCTTTGCTGCCAAGAACTCACCGATTGCCAGTCTCTTTGATGGTCTCGGCTGCGGTTTGGGTTTCACCCTCGGTTTGACTATCTTGGGTAGTGCCCGTGAGATTCTTGGTGCAGGAAGCGTATTCGGTATCACTCTGTTGCCAGAGACTACCAATATTCTGATGTTCATCCTGCCTCCAGGAGCATTCCTCACATTGGGATACATCATTGCGATATTTAATAAGGTAAAGAAGTAAGCGTAGGCATCGCTTCTGTCAATGAAATAGAATAGAAATTATGGAATATTTATTGATATTTATCTCTGCGATATTCGTCAACAACATCGTCTTGTCGCAGTTTCTCGGTATCTGTCCGTTCCTGGGCGTATCGAAGAAAGTTGATACTGCCATCGGTATGGGTGGTGCCATCGCCTTTGTCTTGACCTTGGCAACCATCATTACCTGGTGTGTTCAGAAGTATGTACTCGATCCGTTCGGATTGCAATATCTCCAGACCCTGGCGTTCATCCTCGTGATTGCCGCCTTGGTTCAGATGGTAGAGATTATTCTCAAGAAGGTTTCTCCTGCACTTTATCAGGCACTCGGTATCTTCCTGCCTTTGATTACTACCAACTGTGCTGTGCTGGGTGTAGCCATCCTGGTTATCCAGAAGGACTACAATCTCTTGGAGAGTGTGGTTTATGCGTTCTCTACAGCCCTCGGCTTTGCCCTGGCTCTCATCGTCTTTGCAGGCATTCGTGAGCAGCAGGCTCTGGTTCGCATTCCTAAGGGTATGCAGGGCGTAGCCATCGTCATGGTTACAGCCGCTCTCCTCAGCCTTGCCTTCATGGGCTTCTCTGGTGTAGATGGAGGCTTGAAGGCTTTGTTCGGATTGGAGTAAAGAGATAGTATTAGTTAGTTAAAACGTCCTGAGAGGGCAAAAGCATTATGTATGATGATGCTTTTGCACTTTCAGGACGTATTTTTTTATTGGCTGCTTTTCCAGCCTACCAGTCTATCGGTTCTATCTCCTGTGCCTCGATAATAGATGAGGGCATCATAGCGGTTGGTCGTCTGGAAGAAGTTACCCTCCGTACTCACGGGTTGCGTACTGCCGTCGCTTTTGAGCACCAGATACTGGTAGCTGTAATAACCTTGTTTGAGCAGCACGGTGGCGTGATAGCTGTGGTCGGCTTCGTTGTATTCCATCCGATAGGTAGGCAAAAAGCGGTCGTAGGTCCAGTCTGCATTCAGATATACGTCGCCTGGCTGGCGATTGGTCTGTAGCCGGAAATGTACCGGCGCATACTCGCAGGTGAAATTATTGTCCTCGTTATCGCTGTTGCGCACGTAGAAGGAGCCTTTGGCGCTCTCATCGTGTACGTAGTTGGGGCGAGGGGTATCGGGCATTACATAGATCTGGTATTCTTCTCCATCCCATTTTGTCTCGTCTATTCCCATCGTAGGATGATCCATGTCGAGCAGTTCGAATTTTCGGTATTCATTTCCTGCATCGAATATCAGATGGCGGTTGTGTTGCCATTGCAGTCCATCTGCGCTGATATAATCAGGTTTGGCATTCCATACTGCCTGATTCCAACGTCCGTTCTGCAGCACCACGGTTTTAATCTGTTGTGAGGGATTGGTTACTCTTAGGCTTCCGTAGTTCACATTCATGCTTACCTGCTGATGCTGCTTGTTGATATCGATGTCCGTATTCGAAGAATATCCGATGGCAACCTGCACCTGTGGTTCTACTACCATAAAGCAGGCGGTGAGTATCTTTCTGCCGTCCTTATCGGTAGTTTCATCCTCTTGGTTGTTCGTCTCTGCGTTGTCATCGTAGATGGTGAGCTTGTAGTTTCCGCTCATGGTGATGTGGCAGTTCTCGTTGGGGATTGTGAGATGATAGTGGGTGTAGAGATGGTTGGTGTTGAGCGATTGCTCGATGTTGTCGATGGCTTGCTCGTGGTTCCATCCCTTCAGATAGTCGGTCTCGAAGAGTCCCTGAGAAACCTTCCAGTCGGCATCGCAATGTTCTATCCTGTAGGTGTATCGATGATAATCGTGGGTCATGTCATCGAAGTCGATGTGGATGGGTTGCCCGTTCAGTAAAGTGATAGGAAGGGCTTGCCAGTCGGTGCCCGCCACTACCTGTAGGGTAGCGATGCGCTGACTGTATATCTCGTGTCTCTGCGCCCGTGAGGGCAGGGCAGCAAGGGCGAGAAGTATATGGAGAGTCAATATCTTTTTCATGCTTGCAAAGATACGGTAAAAAGGGGGGATGTAGTCGATAGGGGAATCGAACCCCTATGCCAAGATTGAGAATCTTGTATCCTAACCATTAGATGAATCGACCAACGGTGCAATTTTGAATAATGCTTGCGGAAGGTGGGGGATTCGAACCCCCGGTACGGTAACCCGCACGTCAGTTTAGCAAACTGGTGGTTTCAGCCACTCACCCAACCTTCCTGTTGGATTCATTTCTGAATCATCAAGCATCGTTCTCAAATGCGATTGCAAAGGTACAACTTTTTTTTGGTTCCACCAAATTTTTCCTTTACTTTTTTGCTTTTATGATGGGTAATTGTCATTTATCCACAACGGGGATAGCGTTACCTGCGTAGGGATAAAAAAATAACTTGCAGTAGTCTCTTCGACTAATTGCAAGCTTACTAACAATAACCAATACATGAAAAACACTTAGTAGTCGATAGGGGAATCGAACCCCTATGCCAAGATTGAGAATCTTGTATCCTAACCATTAGATGAATCGACCATTTTAATTAGTCTGCATTGGTTTCACAACTTGTGCAGACTTGAACAACAAATTTAACTTATTTAACCAGGTAGTCGATAGGGGAATCGAACCCCTATGCCAAGATTGAGAATCTTGTATCCTAACCATTAGATGAATCGACCATTTTAATTAGTCTGCATTAGTTTCACAACTTGTGCAGACTTGAACAACAAATTTAACTTATTTAACCAGGTAGTCGATAGGGGAATCGAACCCCTATGCCAAGATTGAGAATCTTGTATCCTAACCATTAGATGAATCGACCATTTTAATTAGTCTGCATTGGTTTCACAACTTGTGCAGACTTGAACAACAAATTTAACTTATTTAACCAGGTAGTCGATAGGGGAATCGAACCCCTATGCCAAGATTGAGAATCTTGTATCCTAACCATTAGATGAATCGACCAACGATGCAATCTTGAACTCCGCTTGCGGAAGGTGGGGGATTCGAACCCCCGGTACGGTAATCCCGCACGTCAGTTTAGCAAACTGGTGGTTTCAGCCACTCACCCAACCTTCCAATCGGATATTGTTGCCAAATCAACAAGCATCGTTCTCAAATGCGGGTGCAAAGATACTACATTTTTTTTGTTCCACCAAATTTTTCTGCAACTTTTTTCAAGAAATATGCATATTTTCTTGATTTTTCTTGTTTTTGGGAGGAATTATAGGGGATAAGCTGACTTTGTCAACAAAAAAGGAGGCAGATTTACCAATTATTGGAAATCTGCCTCCTGTAGGAAAGGGTCGCTCGATGATGTGATGAAACTCCGAATGTCATAAACATTTGAGAGCTCTCCGCTTTTGTAATCCACCGGCTTTGCAGCTTAGTTGACATGTCAGTTTATGTGGCCCGCCATAGGCAAGAGAAGTCTTCTCGGTTTCATAAGTGTAATTTGATGAGTATCCCGATCGAACCGACACGACCCTTATATCTTTGTCGAATAGACATAGCATAGGCTATCATCTATTGATAGAAGTCTTTGGGTTTTCTATACTGCAAAGATAATGCAATCTTTTGAAACTACCAAATCTTTCTGCTGATTTTTTCGAAAAATCTTCTTTATCAAAAGTCAGAACTCCCTTTTCCTTGTTTCTCTCAAGGGTCAAGACTTCTTTTTCCTGAGCTCTTCGTATATTTCTTCGAAATATTTCCTGAGTTCTGTCTTGTCTTCAATGATATTCCGCAGCTCTTTCAGAGCCTTCTCATTGGGTGAGTTGGGAATCCAGAGCTTGATGTAGCCGTTGCGGGAATATTTCTCGTCCATGTGGTCGGCGAACCGCTGCCATTGCTCTTCCTTTCTTTTTCCGGGATAGTTCTCCTCTCCGTATTCGATAGCACGAAGAAAGATTTCGTGAACATCGATGTCGCGGTCGGCTTCGGCTACAATCTTGCCATAGATGCTTCGGGGCTGGCGACTGGAGGAGGCGCGGTGATCCTCCACGGCTTCTTTCATGATTTTAATCTGCTCGGGAGTGAACCAGCGCTTCAGTCTGGCATCAGCCAAAAGGATTTTCCCACTAGTGAGGTGGTGGATGGCGCGCGGACCGCTCATTCCCAGGTCGTGGTAGGCGGCAACGATATAAACCATGTCGATGTCGGCACCTGTTACAGGTACGAGTTTCAGGGCGTTTTTGATGACACGGGTTACGTGGCGCAATCCGTGGCTCTCGCCAAATTCTGTATATTTGGGCAGAATCTGTGTTTCCACAAACTGCATGATTTCGAGATTTACTTGTTGCTTCATACTTTTTCTTCTTTTATATATATAATGTACGCGCGTACATTATATAATTATTATTCCTGAATGTTATCTTCTCATTCTAGAATCTTCTCGTGCCATTCCAGAGGGGGCGGGTATCTCTGGGATTACTACATCATTCCAAGGATGATGAAGGTAGAGATCATACCAAAGGTAAAGATGTTGAGAGCCGTGTAGCCCAGTACCTTGTTCAGCATTCTGCCTTCTCCTATCTTCCTCATCTTGGCGAATGTTCGGTTGTGCACCACGAGATATGTGGCGGCGAAAGGCAAAAACTTAGTATCTGCATCGTAGGCAAGTGCCCCATAGATGTTGATTCCAATCATGATGAGGATACCGATGTTGCCCAGTGCGCAGTAGAGACGCTCGCCGTTTTTCTTGCCGATGTGAACAATCAGCGTCTTCTTGCCCGCCTTGATGTCGTTGTCGTAGTCGCGATAGTTGTTCAGAATGAGCAGCGTATCTACTACCAGTCCGCAGGCGATGGAAGTCAGTATGGCTTCTGCTGATACAGTCTGCATTCCTTCAGGCATGACCAGGTAGTAGGTGCAGCAGACCGGCACGATGCCGAAAAAGAGAAGTACCAGCAGGTCGCCCAATCCCAGATAGCTCAGCTTGGTGGTGTAGAGGAAACAGAAGAGGACACAGCAGATACCCACGATGATCATCTCCTTTCCTCCGTAGAAGGCAAGGGGCAAACCGATGATGCAGCCTAGAAGGGTAGTGATGATAATGCCCCATTTCATGGCTTTCATCGTAATCCAGCCTTCAGCACAGGCTCGTTTCGGTCCCAGGCGGGTTTCATCGTCGTTGCCATGCTTGAAGTCGAAGAAGTCGTTCACGAAGTTGGAGTCTATCTGCATTATCCAAGCAAAGAGCAGACAGAGCAGGGCAGGAACCCATTGGCAGTTGGCACTTGAATCCTTGTATGCCAGGGCTACTCCCAGCATCACCGGTACTGCCGCTGCCGAAAGGGTGACGGGGCGGGCGGCGAGAAACCATGCCTTGATAGAATTTGTCTTTATCATCATATTGTTGCTTTTAAATTATAAGGAGCGAGGTTTTGGGGGAACCTCGCTCCTTGTTGTTATTCATTAAGAAAAGATTCGCTTCTATTTTGTTTCAGAAGAATCTCTTGTGGAAAAGATTCGCTTCCTAGTTGAAGAAGTTCCAGCTTACACCCATTCTGAAAACTCGCTGGTTCATCGGATAGTGAGGGGTGAAGAAGTAGTTCTTGTCGCCTTGTCCTGCATTCAGATGGCTCATCATCACGAAGAAGCGGGTGTGCTTGATGTGAACATTGGCGTAGGCATTGACGATAGGGTAGTTGCCCACCTTCACGTTCTTCTCGCCGTTGCCCTGTACGGTATATTGACCGATGTAAGGAGAATAATCCGGAGCCTCGTAGCTGGTGAAGTATCTGGCGTCGGCACCCAGCTCGATATTCAGTACTTTTACCACCTTGAACTTGATGAAGAGGTTGGTATATACGTTGAGGTCTGGTACTGGCAGGGTACTCTTGCTGCTGGTATGCTGGTAGGTAATCATATTCTGCCAGTTGAAAATACCGAACTTGAAGTCCTGTTGCAGCTGCGCTGTAATCAGATTGATGGCGTCGCCGCTCTGCATTGGTGTCACTGTCACACCTGTGCGCAGACCATTTTCTGTAATCGTATATTGCTGTGAGAAATAAGTATAGTTCTTGATTTCATCCACAGCCACACGCAGCGTGGTGTTAGTCTTGCCGAATCTCAGAGTTCCCATAATGCGGGTATGGATAATCTTGCTCAGATCATCATCCCACCAGAGATGTCGGGCGTGATACTTGCGATAGTAGAACGATGGCGTTTCGTGATGTATGAATGCATCGCCTCTTACCTGTACGGTGTCACCCAGGAATGGCAGGTTGATGTCTGCGCTTCCATCAATGGCAAAGGTACCGGCATCTACTCCGGTGAGTCCTACCTCGCCCACTACATTATAGTGAAGGGTCTTGCCCTGAGTCTTACTCAGCTGACCGCCTACGCTCAGCGCATGCTCATTGAACTTCTCAAATCCGCCTTCGGTATTCGGCAGTTCGTAGTGGCGGAGGTCATAGCTGGCGAAAGCTTTCAGGCCAGCCTTTGCCCACTTGCTGAATCCCTCGAGCGTTCCCATTGCCACGGTGTTCTTGATGCGCCAGTGTCGGGTCTGATCGTAGATAGAATCGCCTGTAAACTTGCCGGCATTGTAGTACTCCTTGAGATAGTAGTCCTGTGGAGTCTGGTAAGCCTGGTAGATGCGCTTGTAGTTGTCAAACTGCACAGTGTGGATGAAGCTTGTAACTGGAACATATTCAGTCTTGAAGAAGAGTGAGTCCTGCGCATTCTTCTTCTCTACGGTGAGCAGACTGTCTGCCATAGCCTTGCTGTTTACGGCAATTCGAGTGCTGTCGCCCTTGAAGTCCTGGGCAGCCTTGTTCGCAGCTATCGTCTTGTTGTTCTTGGCTGGTTCATCACCGGCAATCTTTGCATCTGTAGGGCGACCTGAGAACTGCTTCTTCTGGTTTTTGTCGAAAGCCTTTTCGTCAAACTCCCTGCCTTGTTCCCTTGCTTTCTTTCTTGCCTCCTCCTTGGCTTCCTCGGCTGCATTGTCCTTTGCTGACTCCATGGCGAATTTCTTGGCCTTGATTTCTTCCTCGGTCATCTTCACCTTGCGGCTGAAGCCCACGTTGTAGCGATGGGTGAAGAAGATGTGTTGATTGTCGTTGCGATTCCAGTTCTGCTGCAGCACGGTAGGAATTTCGTTGGTGGCGAAACTCTCGGTGAAGAGCTCCGGATGCTTGATGTAGTCATCATTGGAGATACCTCCGTTCTCCGTCACCTTCTGGTGATTGGTGCTGAAGAGGAAGTGTGCCTGGTAGCGGTCGCCCAGATAAGAAGTCCACATCGTATATTTGAAGTGCGCCGTGCTCTGTGCATCGTAGTAACCGCGACCGTATTTGTAGTCGAATCGGAATCCGCCACCCAGCTGCTTGTTGGCATTCACCGCAAAGATTGCCTTGAAGTCATCCTCACCGTTGGTTCTGTCACCGCAGCTATTCAGCGTGATGTTGGTGATAGGCGAGTAGGTGTTGGTGAAGTGGAAGTCACTCACCGGGGTAACGATGTTGTCGTATGGCTCGGTGAAGATGAAGTTGCCCTGCGTATTGCGTCGGTCGATGAAGATGCGGTTGATGCGGGCGGTACCCATGTTACCCAGGGTGTTGTACTCTCCGCGCAGTCCTTCCGTGAAGGTTGTGTTCTGGTACATTGCCTGCATAGTGTCCACCACGGCAGCCCGGGTATCTCCAAATCTCTCATCCACAGTCCATACTCTGATGCCCTTCGGAATCTCCTTGTCAGTGCCCAGCGAGTCGGTGTTGATGCGGTTGCCGGTCTGTGGGCGGAACTGTGAGTCTTCGTTATTGTTGAAATCCGTAAAATCGCGTTGTGCCGCAACTGGTAGAGTTGCAGCACAAGCTAGGATTGTAGAGAATAATATTTTCTTCATTTCTTATTTATTGAATAAGCGGATGCAAGCCTGTTTTGAATGGTCGGATGCAAACCTTTCTTATTTTTTGAATAGTCGGATGCAAACCTCGGCAATTTTCAAGACTACGCCGATGATCAGCAGTACATTGGCAATCGTGCGGTCATCCATCTGGGTCCAGAGTATGACACCTACGATGGCGAAGAGCATAAATCCGATGTTGAGCCAGTTTCTGGCTACGAGCATGTTGCTCTTGTCTGCATACTCCAATCTTCTGTGTTGGCGACGGTTTGGGCGCACGGCATAGCTGGTCTGTGGCTGGGTCTGAGACGCCTCATGGCTCTGGCTCTGTGGCTGCGCCTTTGCGGTTTCCTCGCTCTGTGGGATGTTTGTTGTGTTGTTATCTTTTGTCTGATCCATATTTTATGAGATGATTTTTATTTTCTAACAAGTTTGGTCAGATCATTGAAGATCTGGTTCTTGCGGTCGATGGTTCCGCGTCGGAACTTGCCGTAGATCTTGGCCAAGTCGTTTTTCTTCTTGGTCAGGGCATATTTGTCGGTAATCACTTTCTCTGCCGGCTCCTTGAAACCGGTGCTTCTGCCTTCCTCGTAGTTGAATACGATTCGGGTCATAGTGAGGTGGAGATGGTTGTCGCTGATGGTTGCCACCAGCTGGTACTTGGTCTCAGAGCGGTCGAGAGAGATGAACGACTGATTGAAGACAAACCATTCGTCCATGATACAGACGATGATCTGCTCGTTCTTGTTGTTTCTGTTCACCAGGGGGATGCGGCTGTTGATGTTCTGCTCATTCTTGATGAGCTTGCTCATATACAGGAAAACGATGTTGTAGATTTCGTCTGCACTCTTTCCGTTTGCCTGGGTGTCGAGAACAAATTCTACTTTTCCCTCGGCATTAAGCTGGATGGCTCCCGCCAGGTATTTCGGATCTTCCTTGAGCACCACGCCCTCGGCAGTCTTTTTCACCTTTTTCTCTTCTATCTCCTCTGTCACGGTTGGTACGACCCACCCCGCACCTTCAGAAGTTTCGGTAGTATTCTGCTTCTTGGTGGCATTATCCTGGATCTTCATCGCAGGCACCATTTCTGTAGCTGGTACAGAAGTCTTGGTAGCAGGCACCGAATTCTCTGCATTCTTTTTCAGCTTTTCTGCCTCCTGCTTCATTCTTTCAGCTTCAGCCTTCAATCTCGCAGCTTCCGCTTTCGTTTTCTCAGCTTCCGCCTTTATTTTTTCAGCTTCCGCCTTCACCTTAGCTGCTTCTGCCTGAGCCTTGGCTGCTTCCAGTGCCTTTTGGGCTTCTTCTAACTCTTTTTGCGCCTTTTCCAACTGCTGCTCAGGGGTAAGCACATTCTGTGCCTGCATGGTGAGAGCAGAAATCAGCACGAGTATTGAGATAAATATCTTTTTCATGATCTGTTGTTTAAATGTTTAATGTCTTGTCCTCCTCGTCCGAGTATAGGAGCTCGGAGGTGTTTCTAACATACAAAGGTATAAAAATAACTTGATATATTTCCATAAGGAAGCGATTATTTATACATTCTTTTGCTAAGTTAACAATATTTTTTAGGAAAAACGCTCCTAGTTTCAAATATTTTCGTATCTTTGCAAAAAAATATAGCTATAAATATGGGATTATTCGGATTATTTAGCAACAAAAAAAAGGAAACTCTCGATAAAGGCCTCGAAAAGACCAAGGAGAGCGTGTTTGGAAAATTGGCGCGTGCGGTGGCTGGTAAGTCAACCGTAGATGATGACGTGCTTGATGATTTGGAGGAGGTGCTCATCACATCCGATGTAGGTGTGGAGACTACCGTGAAGATCATCCGACGTATCGAAGAACGCGTGGCAAGAGATAAGTATGTTTCTACCTCAGAACTCAACAGAATCCTGAGGGAAGAGATTGCAAGCCTCCTAGAGGAAAATCATACCGATGACAATGAAAACTGGGATTTGCCTTCCGATCATAAGCCATACGTGATTCTGGTAGTGGGTGTGAATGGTGTGGGCAAGACTACCACCATAGGAAAGCTCGCCTATCAGTTTAAGAAGGCTGGCAAGAAGGTGTATCTCGGTGCTGCCGATACCTTCCGTGCCGCTGCCGTGGAACAGATCTGCATCTGGGGCGAGCGAGTAGGGGTGTCAGTGGTGAAGCAGCAGATGGGTTCAGACCCTGCCAGCGTGGCCTTCGATACCCTGCAGAGCGCCAAGGCGAACGGTGCCGACGTGGTGCTGATTGATACTGCCGGACGCCTTCATAATAAGGTGAACCTGATGAATGAGTTGAAGAAGATCAAGGAGGTGATGAAGAAGGTCATGCCTGAGGCTCCGGATGAGGTGATGCTCGTTCTGGATGGAAGTACCGGACAGAACGCTTTTGAGCAGGCTAAGCAGTTTGCTGCCGTTACCAATATCTCTTCGCTCGCCATCACCAAGCTCGATGGTACGGCTAAGGGTGGCGTGGTAATCGGTATCTCCGACCAGCTCAAGGTGCCAGTGAAGTATATCGGACTGGGCGAGGGCATGGAGGATCTCCAGCTCTTCAATAAATCTGAATTTGTTGACTCCCTCTTTAAGCACTAGAATACAGGTGCTTATAGACTTTGAGAAAAGAATTAGATGAAGCTCGATGTAAAATAGTCGAGAATAGAATTAGATTAAGATTATTATAGGATAAGTAGGATAAGAATGAAGAAAAATCAGATAGATATAGTAACCATGGGTTGCTCCAAGAATCTGGTGGATAGTGAGACCTTGATGAAGCTTTTCGAGGACAATGGCTACCACTGCGTTCATGACCCGAAACGCCCACAGGGTGAAATTGCCGTCATCAATACTTGCGGCTTTATCGAGGATGCCAAGCAGGAGAGTATCGATACCATTCTGGAGTTCATCCAGGCTAAGGAAGAGGGACGACTTCGCAAACTCTATGTGATGGGTTGTCTTTCACAGCGCTACCAGAAGGAACTGGAGGCTGAGATGCCCGAGGTGGATAAGTTTTATGGTAAGTTTAATTATAAGGAGTTGCTCAAGGAACTGGGCAAGGCTGATGTGCCTGCTTGCAGTGGAACCCGCCATCTCACTACTCCTCATCATTATGCCTATATCAAGATTTCTGAAGGTTGCAACCGCCGCTGTGCGTATTGCGCCATTCCTATCATCACTGGCAAGCACGTTTCCCGTCCGATGGATGAAATCCTCGACGAGGTACGCCAACTGGTAGCCGATGGTGTGAAGGAATTCCAGATTATCGCCCAAGAGCTCACCTACTACGGTATGGACCTGGACGGCAAGCATCACATCACCGAACTCATCAGCCGCATGGCGGATATTCCGGGTGTGAAGTGGATCCGTCTGCACTATGCTTATCCTAACCAGTTCCCGCTCGATTTGCTCGATGTGATGCGCGAGAAGCCAAACGTATGTAAGTATCTTGACATCGCCCTGCAGCATATCAGCGACAATATGCTCAACAGAATGCATCGCCACGTGAGCAAGCAGGAAACCATTGATCTGCTCAAGACCATCCGTGAGCGTGTGCCGGGCATTCATATCCGTACCACTCTGATGGTGGGTTTCCCTGGCGAGACTCAGGAAGATTTTCATGAATTGCTCGAATTCGTTCGTACTCAGCGCTTTGAGCGTATGGGTGCCTTTGCTTATTCTGAGGAGGAGGGTACCTACAGTGCCAATAACTACGAGGATGATGTTCCCGCCGAGGTGAAGCAGCGCCGTCTTGACGAACTGATGATTCTCCAGCAGGAAATCAGCGCAGAGGTAGAGGCTGAGAAAGTGGGCAAGATATTGAAGGTGATTATCGACCGCAAGGAGGGTGATTACTATATCGGAAGAACCGAATTCTGCTCGCCAGAGGTGGATCCTGAAGTGCTGATCAAGGCAGGAGAGAAGCGTCTGCGCGTGGGTTGCTTCTACAAAGTGAAGATTACTCAGAGCGAGGAGTTTGATCTCTACGGAGAAGTGGTAAAGTAATATGGGAGGTAATATTTTGACATCAGAATGAATAACAAGGAGTATATTGCAGAACTTGCTCAGCAGACTGGCTATTCACAGGACGACACCCAGAAGATGGTGCGCAAGGTGATAGATGCCATGATTGCTGAATTTGAGGATGGTGAGGCTGTCTCCATCCCCAACTTTGGTACGTTTGAGGTAAAGAAGCGCTTGGAGCGTGTGGTTGTTAATCCTACAACCAAGAAGCGCCAGCTTGTTCCGCCTAAGCTCGTACTCGGCTTTCGCCCTGTGGCCAGTGTCAAGGAAAAACTGAAGAATGGAGGTGAAGACTATGAGTAAGATTAGTTTAAACGACTTGGCGCAGCGCCTGGCAGAGAAGTCGGGAATCAGTCTGCAGGATGCCGAATTGTTTATCAGAAAGATGTTTGATGTTGCCAACGAGGGGCTTCAGTCTGATAAGCTCGTGAAGATGAAGTGGCTTGGTACTTTCAAGGTAATGGCGGTGAAGGATCGTGAAAGCGTGGATGTGAACACGGGCGAGCGTATCATCATCGAGGGCCGTGACAAGATTTCCTTCACGCCCGATAATATCCTGAAGGAGATTGTGAACAAGCCTTTCGCCCAGTTTGAGACCGTTGTGGTGAATGATGGTGTGGATTTCGATGAAATCGACAGAAAATTTGAAAATGCTGAAGAGGATGGTCCTGTATCCGATTCTACGTTAGAGAGTGTTCCTGATTCAGAAAATTCATCCTTGGAATCTTTCGTTGAACAGGATTCTCCTGCAACAAGTGGTGTGATAGATTTTTTGGATGAAGAAAACGATGCTCCTGTTAGCGATGAAATGATTGTGATAGGAGAGAAGAGATTGTCTCAGGAAAATGTTGCTGAACCGGAAGAAAAGAAACCGGAAGGATCAGAACCTGCAGCGACAGAACCTGCTGTATCTGAACCGGTAGAATCTGAATCTGCAACTTCTGAATTGGAAACAAAGGAATCTGAAGTTCCAGCTCAGAATGAAATTGAGTCTGTTGTTTCTGATGAAGAAAATGAATCGACATTAACAGAGGAAACTCCTATTGCAGAGAAAGTTCCTTCAGATGAAGAAAATTCTATTACTGAAACTCCTATTGCAGAGAAAATTCCTTCAGATGGAGAAAACTCTATTACTGAAATTCCTATTGAAGAGGAAGCTTCTTCAGATGAGGAAACCGATAAGCGACATGTTGTTTTGCCTCGTTATCTGGTTATTGCAGCGAGCGTAGTATTCCTGGTAATGATAGGAGGCTTTGGTTGGTTTGCTTTTAATTATGGCAAGATGGCTGCCCAGCGTGATCATCTCGCTCTACAGTTGGATAATTACCAGCAGATTGCGACAGAGAAGAAGGCGCCAACCAAGTCTGCTTCAACGCAGGAAGAAATTCTTCGCAAAAAGGCTATCGAGGATAGTGTAAGAATGGTACAGGCAAGTGAAGCTGTCAAGAAAGTCGAAAATGCCGAGCAGAATATGAATGCGACGGTTGATAAGCAATCAATTGATGTAAAATCGGCTGAGGCAAAGAAGAATTTGGAAGCCAAGAAACTCGCTGATGCAAAGAAACAGCAGGAGACTAAAAAGCTTGCAGAAGCTAAGAAGAAAGAAGAAGCCAGAAAACAGGCAGAAAAGCATGCTGCCCAGGCAAGCAGCAAATACGACCAGGATGCTCGTGTTCGAACCGGAGCCTATCGTATTATTGGTGTTTCCGAGGTAGTTACGGCAAGAGAAGGACAAACCATCAAGTCGCTCAGCCAAAAGTACTTAGGTCCAGGAATGGAATGTTACGTAGAAGCTCTGAATGGTACTTCCCTGTTGAAACCAGGTCAAAAAGTCAAGATTCCGAAGTTGGAATTGAAGAAAAAGAAATAATTTTAAAGAAATTATTTGAAAATACAAGAGGGTGTGTCATAATATATGACACACCCTCTTTTTCGTTTCTTCATCCGATGAATAATGAAGCATCCTCTTTCGAAAAATACCTTTTGAGATTTTATTTCTTCTCCAATTCCTGAAGGCTTTCCATTTTCTTTGTTTCCAGGAACTCGTAGATTCCGCAGAGATGCTCGCGGACGCGACCATGGCCGAATTCGTACACCTTGCTGACCAGACCATCCAGGAAGTCACGGTCGTGACTCACTACAATCAGCGTGCCGTCGAAATCCAGCAGCGCCTGCTTCAGTACATCCTTCGTCTTGAGATCCAGGTGGTTGGTAGGCTCATCGAGAATCAGCAGATTCACCGGTTCTAACAGTAGCTTCAGGATAGCCAGACGGGTTCTTTCTCCACCCGACAAAACCTTTACCTTCTTGGTAGAATCCTCGCCACCAAACATGAATGCACCCAGCAAATCGCGAATCTTATTTCTGATTTCGCCCTTGGCAACATCATCTATCGTCTGGAAAACCGTAAGCTCGCCATCGAGCAGAGAAGCCTGATTCTGAGCAAAATAGCCAATCTGAACATTGTGTCCTAATTCCAGCTTACCCTCGTTCTGAAGCTGACCCATGATGCATTTTACAAGCGTAGATTTACCCTCACCGTTTCTTCCCACGAAGGCAATCTTGTCGCCACGCTCCACGGTAAGATTCACGCCGCTGAATATCTGCTTGTCATCAAATGCCATTGCCACGTCACTCATCTGAACCGGATAGGCTCCGCTTCTCGGACTCGGAGGAAACTTCAATCTCAGTCGGCTGGTATCCTCCTCGTCCACCTCGATCAGTTCCAGCTTTTCGAGCATCTTCACGCGGCTCTGCACCTGGAATGTCTTCGAATACGTACCCTTGAATCGCTCGATGAAGTCCTTGGTCTCGGCAATCATCTTCTGCTGTTCCTCATATTTCTTCATCTGCTGTTCGCGGCGTTCCTTGCGCAGTTCCAGATACTGGCTGTAGGTAGCCTTGTAGTCGTAGATTCTGCCCATGGTAACCTCGATGGTTCTTGTTGTAATGTCGTCTACGAATTTTCGGTCGTGACTGATCACTACCACCGCTTTCGAACTGTTGATGATGAAGTCTTCGAGCCATCCGATAGATTCGATGTCGAGGTGGTTGGTAGGCTCATCCAGGAGCAGTACGTCTGGCGATTTCAGCAGCAGTTTGGCAAGCTCGACACGCATGCGCCAACCTCCCGAAAACTCGCTGGTAGGGCGGTTGAAGTCAGAGCGTTCGAAGCCCAGGCCGAGTAGAGTCTTCTCTACATCCTCCTCGAAGTGGGTCATGTCGATTGCATAGAATTTCTCAGACAATGAAGATACTTTTTCGATGAGCTGCATATAGTCGTCGCTGTCATAATCCGTGCGGGTAGTGAGCTCGTTGTTGATGCGGTCAATCTCTGCCTGCATCTCGTGGAGATGGGCGAACGCCTGGCAGGTTTCCTCGAACACGGTTCTTCCGTCTTCGGTCATCAGATGCTGAGGTAGATAGGCGATGACGCAGTCTTTTGGAGCGGAAACGGAGCCACGTGTGGCTGTTCTTACGCCTGCGATGATCTTGAGCAGGGTACTTTTTCCTGCGCCATTCTTGCCCATCAGGGCTATACGGTCCTTCTCGTTGATCTGGAAGGAAATGTCTTTGAATAGGGTGGTGCCGCCGAATTCTACGGTCAATCCATCAACTGTAATCATATCTGTTTCTTATTCTATATGTATTATAAATTCTTGTTCTTTTTATATTGCAAATCGCTTGAATAACCAAATGCCACACGGCGATGCTCCCTGATGGAAATTTCTGACAGGAGGGTTACCGATGTCCAGAGGGCCAGATCGCTTAGCGTGGCAGGATAGCGGATGCTTCCCGCCGAATCTGCGCTTGCGGTTTCTGTCAGATCTGCGGCAACGCATCTCAACATGATGTAGTCCATCCCCTGGTGATGGCTGTCGTGCTTCAGGGCTTTCTCGCCCCAGAGCTGCCATTCGCGGCTTTCGTATAGAGCCAGGATGGCGTGGTCGTCTTGCCAGGTTTCCGAGTTCATCTCCTCCAGGTAGATGCGTCGGTTCACGCCGTCCCAGATGCCCAGCGAACCCTGTACCTCAAAGTCGAGGCTTCTTGGGCGAGGCAGGGTCGTGTCATGAGTGAGTGAGATGAGCGTTCCGCCCTGGGTTTCAATCTGCGTAGAGATGATGTCGCCCAGGGTGATGGGAGTAGTATCATCTTCTGACATGTGCTGGCGAAGTCCCACCGCCTTGGTGGCGAAGGAAGTGAGCCAGGCGAGATGGTCTGTTTTCCCGATGCCCAGAATCATGCAGAGCGGACCGAGTCCATGGGTGGGATAGATGTCGGCGTTGTGGTGCGAGTAGAAACGGCTTCTCCACACGCTTTCCGTACCTTTTCGTCCACCCAGCACCCCATTGTCATCGAGCAGCAGCTTGCGCAGGTCGTGGCGGTAACCGCCTCTCATATAGATGATTTCTCCAAGTGCTCCTTCATCCACCATTCTTTTTACAGCAAGGATTTCTCGCATGAAAAGGGTGTTCTCTAGCGGAAAGACCTTTACTCCTTTCTGTTGGGCGATTTCCTGTAGCGGGGCATATTCATCCTGGCAGAGTCCGCCTTTGATTTCGAGAGCCACATGGCAGTTTCGCAGTATGCATTCCGTGGCGTGAGTGATGTGGAGGTGCCAGGGGGTGGTGATGAAAACCAGATTGGGCTGTTGCTCGTCGAGCATCATCTTGTAGGCTTCCTCGCCCTGATAGAAGGAAGCGCCCAGAGATTCCGAATCCCCGCAGCCGTTGATGTCGGCGATACCGACAATCTTATAGCTTTCAATCGTGCGTAACAGCCGCAGCAATTGTTTGCCCCGATACCCGAATCCTATCAATGCAGTCTTTATATGTTTCATCAGATTTTTCCTTTAAATTATGATACGAGAGATGTTTTGCCATTCAGGATTTTATTTTGGGTCCGGCTCTGCAGCCATCATTGGCTGATTCTCTTCAGGCAAAATATACGGCTTACTGAAGTGGAGTGGAGAAGAATTGGTTGCCGCCTCAATCTCGCCACGCAACCGTTCTTTCAATTTCGTGTTTCTGTTGCTCACAGTCAGATTTCTTACAGCATAGGCGAGGGCTTTGGGCTGACCGATGAGCACGCAGATTTTCTTGGCTCTCGTGATTCCGGTGTAGATGAGGTTGCGCTGAAGCATCACAAAATGAGTCATCAGGATAGGGATGACCACGATGGGATATTCTGAACCCTGACTCTTGTGGATGGTGGTGGCGTAGGCCAATGTCAACTCATCCAGCTCCGCTGCCTCGTATTCAGCTGAATGGTCCTCGAAACTCACGGAGATGGTGCGATCTTCCATATTCACCCTCTCTATGGTTCCGATGTCGCCATTGAATACATTCTTGTCGTAATTATTTCTGATCTGCATTACGCGGTCGCCCAGTTTGTAGGTGGTTCCGCCACGGCTAATTCCCAGGTTGGATGTGTTGAGTGCCTGCTGCAGCATCATGTTCAGATTGGCTGCACCTACCACGCTTCTCTGCATCGGGGTAAGCACCTGGATGTTACTCTGTGGCTGATTGTAAGCTTTTGGTAAACGATATTTTACAAGATTCACGATTTCCGTAGCCACTTGCTCCGGGTCTTCATTCTTGATAAAGAAGAAATCGGTCTGTTTGCCGTTGCTCGTGTCCGGATAATATCCCTGGTTGATGGCGTGGGCACTCATGATGATTCGGCTCGACTGCGCCTGTCGGAAGATGCGGGTGAGTCGGATGACCGGAATTTTCTCTGAGTCGATGATGTCGCGCAGGACGTTTCCGGCTCCCACACTCGGCAGCTGGTCAATGTCGCCTACCAGCACCAGGCGCATGTGCTCCGGAATCGCCTTCATCAGATTATACATCAGGATGATGTCTATCATCGAACACTCATCCACAATCAGCGCATCACCCTCCAGCGGGTTCTCCTCGTTGCGCTTGTATCCGTCCTGTGGATTAAACTCCAGCAGTCGGTGGATGGTCTTGGCTTCCATGCCCGTGGCCTCGCTCATTCGCTTGGAAGCTCTGCCCGTAGGAGCCGCCAGCAGAATCCTCATCCCTGCCGTTTTGTAAGCAGAAATGATACCTTGCGTCGTCGTGGTCTTTCCTGTTCCGGGACCACCCGTCAGCACCATCACTTTAGAGCGTACTGCCTGCTCGATGGCGGCAATCTGCACCTCGTCGTATCTGATGCCTGAAGCCTTTTCTATTGCCTGGATATCGGCCTGCATATTGAAGAGGGTAGGTCCCTGACCATGCATCAACTCCAGCAGTTTCTTTGCCGTTCCTCGTTCTGAATGATAGAAGGGTGGCAGATAGATGGCTTCGTTCTCACGGATGAGATTTTCTGATATGATCATTTCCGCTATGGCTTGTCTGATAGGCTCTTCATCGGCTTCGAGCAGTTTCTTTGCGGCTTCTATAAGCTGTTCTTCTACAGCATAAACGTGACCTTCGTTGGAGAGTTCGTTTAGGGTGTAGCTGATTCCGCTCTTGCATCTTCTCAGATCGTTCTTCTCATAACCCATCTTGCTGGCTATTCCGTCGGCGGTCTTGAATCCAATGCCCCAGATGTCATCGGCAAGACGGTAGGGATTCTCCTTCACGTTGTCGATGCTTTCCTTGCCATACTGTCGGTAGATCTTGGCGGCGTAAGCAGTGCTCACGCCATACTGCTGCAGGAAGATCATCACGTTTTTGATGTCCTTCTGCTTCTCCCAGCTGTCTCGGATTTTCTCCACGCGTTTCTTGCCGATTCCGGCAACCTCGTAGAGTCGCTCGATGTCATCTTCTATTACCTCGATGGTTTCCGTTCCGAATCTCTCTACTATCAGATGTGCAAACTTCGGACCGATGCCTTTCACCAGTCCGCTGCCCAGGTATTTCTCGATTCCATACACGGTGGCAGGCATTACCTCTTCCCAGGTTTCGCAGGCAAACTGCTGTCCGTATCGCTTGTCCATCTTCCAGTCGCCATTGCACAGCAGTACCGCTCCCACTGGAACATCCAGCAGGTTTCCCACCAGGGTAACCAGGTCGGAATATCCCTTCACCTTGACTTTCATCACGGAATATCCGTTTTCCTGATTCTGGTAGGTAATCCGTTCTACCACGCAGCGTATCTTGATCATACCTTCTTCAAAATATTATCTTTCGATGATGTGATTGATAACGATTCCTGCTATAGCCATTCCGAATGTAGCGGTGATGTGGCAGAGTGAGCCGTTGATCTGCGGTTTCGTAGATGTCCATTCGTCCTCTACGAGTCGCTGGTCGCTCATGTTCTGCATCGGCTTTTCCTCGCTGAACACGCACTGGAATTTGCGGCGAGGGAAGGTCTTGTTCTTCTTGAATTTCTTGCGCAGGGCTCTTGCCAGCGGATCGCCATCAACCTTCCAGAACTCAGCCTTCCTCACCATGAAAGGGTCGCGGCGGAGGGCTGCTCCCATCGAAGATACGAAGGTGATTTCCTTCGGAAGGGCAGTGGCACGCAGAATCAGGTCGGCCTTGTCCTTCAGCGAGTCTATGGCGTCGATGATGTAGTCGTATTCCTCCATGTGGAACTCTTCTGCAGTTTCTGCCTGGTAGATTTTCTGATAGGCCGTGATGTTGGCTTCAGGGTTGATTTCAAGCAGGCGGTCGCGCAGCGCATCTACCTTTACCTGTCCGATGGTGCGGCTTGTTGCCATCAGCTGGCGGTTGCAGTTGCTCATGCATATGCGGTCGCTATCCACGATGGTGATGTTGCGCACGCCGCTGCGCACCAATCCCTCTGCGCACCATGAACCCACGCCTCCGATTCCGAAGATGAGCACTCGTGCTTGCTGAATTTTTTCAAGATTATCTTTTCCCAGGAGCAGTTCTGTGCGTCGCTGCATTCCCTGCTCCATTGTTGTGATTTGATTTCCCATTCAATTATCTTTTTTATTATCTTTCAACTTTGCTTTGCGCAATTCAGGTGCAAAGATACAAATAATAATTCGAAAAGTAATCATCCGACTGTTTTTTTGTTTAGAAAAATCTTCCTATTCTTCCACAATCTGCATGATGCGCCTGATGCTTCTGTTGCAATGGTTGATGATGAGCGGAACACGTTCTACCACCACCATGGATGTGTCGAGGCCCAAAGCCTTAGGCTCGTCAATGCCTATCTTGCCGATAAGGGCATAGATGGTCATCAGCAGGTTCTGTTGACGGTTGTCGGAACTCTCCGGGTAATATACGCGGTGGATGATGATGAAGCGGAAATCGCCTGGAATTCCGTTTTTGCGGAGCGAAGGATAGGTGCTTCTCAAATCCACCTTCCTGCTGGTCACCAGGTCTTCTACCACTTGTCGCAGATAGAGGCTCACCCTAGGCTCAATGCGGAAACCTATGCGCATGGTTACACTGTAGAGGGTGTCGGGAACCAGGGTCTCGCAACTGTACTCTAGCGTGTCAGGAGTATCAGCAAATTCCAGATTGATAAGCCAGTAATGGTCAGCACGCTTGGGCTGCTTGTTGATGATGGAATAGAGCAGCTTGTCATCCACCGTACCTTCCTTGTCGGCATGGTTCACATAAACCAGATTGGATGCGTACTTGGGGATGCTCTCGTCGGCCTTGATATCGGAGATAATCTGATAATACTCATTCAGCGGTTTGGTACTGATGTAATGATGGCGGATCTTGATGGCGCGGACCCATACATACATCATCAGGAACAGGATTCCGCCAATAAGCATCGTACACCATCCTCCTGCGAGGAATTTTGACAGGTTGGCGGCAAGGAAAATGCCCTCGATAACGCAATATGCGCCCATAAAGAGCAGGATGAAGATGCGCGCCACACCCTTGGTGCGCAGGTAGAAACCGAGCAGCAGGGTGGTCATCAGCATGGTGATGGTGATGGCGAGACCATAGGCTGCCTCCATGTGCGAGGAGTCGCGGAAGAGCAGGATGATGAGAACCACGCCGATGTACATGGCAAGGTTGATTACCGGGATATAGAGCTGTCCCTTTACATGGGTAGGATGCTTGATTCGCATGCGTGGCCAGAAGTGCAGGTTCATGGCTTCGCTCAATATGGAGAAGGTGCCGCTGATAAGTGCCTGACTGGCAACGATTGCCGCACCCGTGGCCATGATGATGGCAAAAATCAGCATGTTCTGGGGCATGATGGAAAAGAACGGATTCACGGAGGAGGCAGTCTGAATGTGGTTCAGCACCCATGCTCCCTGACCCAGATAGTTGAGGATGAGCATGGCCTTTACGAAAAGCCAGCTGATGGTGATGTTCTTTCTGCCGCAGTGACCCAGGTCGGAGTAAAGTGCCTCAGCACCGGTGGTACAGAGGAACACGGCACCCAGAATCAGGAACCACTCTGGCGATTTTGCCAGCAGCATGGCAGCATAGTAGGGGTTGAAGGCCTTCAGAATCAATGGGTAAGAGGTGATGCTGAAAGCTCCCGTTACGCCCAGCAGCAGGAACCATATCAGCATGAATACTCCGAACGACTTACCAATGCTCTCTGTGCCAAAGCGTTGCACAAAGAAGATGATGGTGATGATGCCCAGTGTGATGGGGATGACTGGCAGGTGGGGACTGATGCTTTCGAGTCCTTCGATGGCTGTAGTAACCGTGATGGCAGGGGTGATGATTCCATCTGCCAGCAGGGTGCTGGCACCGATGATGGCCAACAGGTAAATCCACTTTCTCTTCATCTTGCGCAACAGGGCGTAGAGGGCGAGAATGCCTCCTTCGCCATTGTTGTCGGCACGCAGCGCCACACATACGTATTTGATGGTGGTCTGCAGGGTGAGTGTCCAGATGATGCAGGACAAAGCGCCCAGGATGGTGCTCTCGTTGATGGCTTCACCCGTGTGCAGGATGGCCTTCATCACGTAGAGTGGGGATGTACCTATATCTCCAAACACAATGCCCAGAGTGATGAGCAATCCCAGGAAGCCTACTCGATGATGGCAGGCTACTGAACTTTCCGAATTTTCTCTCATATAACTTCTCTTATTAAATTAAAATATTATCTTTTTTTAATTAAGGAATTATCCCTTTAAATTAAAGTATTATCCTTATTAGAACATAAAATATCCCTTTTTGATTATAAATTTGGGTGCAAAGGTATGAACATAAGTGGTAAAAGATGATTAGTTTAACAAGATTTATCCGTTTTAACTTCCGTTACATTCGTCTGTAAATGACTGGTTGGAAGATGTAAAAAGGTGATATTCTTTCTTGGAGTCAAAAAAAGCCCCATCAACTATCCGAATCTTCATTCATGCTGAAATCGGAAAGTTGGTGGGGGCATCTGATGAAGGTCACCCAAATAGGTGGGGATCATCAGATGAATGGATTTAGTTTAAATCAGTCAATATCAATTAATTGGAAATGCTTGTTGAAGGTTAAATCCAACCCATTTGCCAATTCCACTTCGTATTCATTCTTGTTCATTTCAATCTTCTTTACCGCTTGCGCCGGATAATTCTCCTTCAGGTAGTTTCTGATGGCCTGCGGAATCAGCTGGGCTGGCACGATGTCCTGCTTGCAGTCGACCTCTGTAAGATTTCCCTTTTTGTCGAACTCCAGCTTCGTGCCATTCTGTAGAACCACATCATAGCTCTTGTTGATAACCCCCGTCTCAATGGTAGCAAGCATCACCTTCTGATTGTTGAAATGGTTGCTGAGTAAGGTTTGAGCCTTTGCCGGGAGTGCATTAACGGCGATAGGCTTGTCATTGCCTGCATTTGCTGCCATATTGCATGATAG
>CDZB01081670.1_pt1 | contig 96765 bp, 86 predicted proteins | sample 554961 | NCBI WGS metagenome assembly CDZB01 (sample SAMEA3182106, study PRJEB8094) | gut metagenome | biome: human; feature: gut; material: Stool; isolation source: human stools | place: Canada | collected 2013-02-26 | reverse complement strand
TATAATATTAATATAATATTAATATAATCAGCATTAATAGATTCGCTGTGACCCGCTCCGAGCTTCGCTCTCCGCTCAACTCCCCGTGGAGGATGAATACAATCAGTATCAATCACATCAAGTTAATCAATACTATAATTATTATCATTATCTCTATTAATATCATTAATACTAATATGATTAAGTCTAACTCATCTTCATCCTCCACGGGGAGTATGACTTGCATATTTATAATCATATAATCCTCTACGATGTAAATGTTAAAAATAGTTTTTCTCTTGGTAGATTCATTCAAACTCTTACATTTGCTGAAAACAATTAAGTTATGGGTAAAGATAAAAGTGAAACTAAACCTAAATACACTAGAGAATTTCATAGTGGTGAAAGGAATAAAAAAGAAGTTAACGTTCCTAGTAAACTTAAACTTGGAAATATTGGTATTGATAGTATTATTAAAACTAAATAATTTAGTGTTATGATTAAAATTGAAAGTAAATTTAAAGATTTTGGTATTCAAATACCTACTGACATTAGCGAAATAACAAGTGAAGCACTTGACGCTATTCTTACTAATGTAGTTATTGCTAAACATTATTGTGTTGTTGCTCTTTGCCAAAATGAAAGTTTGTTTGGTGTTATTAATAATAAAATTAGTACAGTTGAGGTTATGCCAATTATTGCTAAGATTAGTAAAGAAGATGCTGAACTTATTGGTATGAATCAAATGGATAAGATTATAATTGACCGTTCTACTCTTGAACGTGGTTATCATCTTTATCTTAAACATAATGTTCTTAGCCCTCAATTTGTTAATAAGTTTATTACTATTGATACTGAACTACTTCGTTCTATTACTGTTGGTACTTTTGGACAAAATCAAGGATATAAAAAAGGACAAAAAGTTTGGTTTGTTGAATTTAAAGTTATAGCTATTAATGATTTAAGAGCTGCTATTACTGATAAACATAAAGCTGTTAATCCTTTTATTTATCATTCTGTTGAAAAAGCTAATTAGCCATTTCGTCTAAATAATCGAACTCTTCTTAAAACTACTTATGTATAATTTAAAATTATAGGTACTTATGTTCTTGTTTATAGTAGTAATTTAAGAAGAGTTCTTAAACTTTCAATTATGGATTTTAAGACTAATACTGGTTTTAATATTGCTAATACTAGTTCTCATGAAGATTTTGATGATGATTATATTCTTATCTATAAAGATATAAATAATATATTAGATGATATTGGATTTCAAGGTGATGATAGAATACTTTGTAAATCTATTATTGAAAGTCTTGAAAAAGAAGCTAGTATTAATATACGAAAAGATAAATGTGTTGCTATTCCTCATATTGGTACTATTCAAAAGAATTGGTATCGTTCCAAACTTATTAGTCATTATAAAGACTTTAAAGAAGCTAGAAAAACTATGACTAGAGAAGAGTATAAAGAATATACTGCTAAAGTTATGGAAGAAGAAAAGCAAAAACATTATGAAGAAGAAGAAAAGATTAAGACTGAACTTAAGTTTAAAAAGAAACTTCTTCCTATTTGGATTAAACTAAGTAAAAAACATAGTGCTGCTTATGCTAATCTTTGGCTATATGCTATGGGTAAACTTGAAATTATTGAATTTGATGAAGAAGTAGAAGAAATATATGAACGGTTTGGAATTGGATTGGATGCTGACCATAGATGAAACTGGTATGCCAAAAGCTCCTACACTTAAACAACTTCTTGATAGAGATGTTAGTCTCCTTTATACTAGAGATAAATCTCCTAATAAAGAGATGTATGTTAAAGAAGTTGGAGTTATTTATTATCTTGGTGACCCTAAAGGCCCATGTCTACAAGAAGGTCTTAGTGAAAAAGAAGCTCTTAAGAAAGCTATTGAAAACTTTGATTTACCTAAAAATTATCAACCTGATATTCTTATTTGGAAACTTATTAAAAGATATTATAACCAAAAAGCTGGAGCTGGTATGGAAGCTGTACTTAATATTAAGCGTGGTATTCATAATGTTGCTTTAGCTGCTAGCAAGTTAAATGAGTTGCTGAATGACAAGTTATCTGATGGTGCTAGTCTAGAAGATGTTCCAGTTGTTATTGGCTATATGAAACAAATTAATGATTTAGCTAATCAGTTTCCAAACACGATTAAAGCTCTTAATGTAGCTGAAGAAAATCTTCTGTATGAACAAGAGAATGTTGCTGGTAGAGGTGGTGTTGAAATTACTAGTAGTATGATTGAGGAATAAGCTGATGCTAATCTACTCCATCCTCCACGGGGAGTCTAGCGTAGGCACGTAGTGCCGAAGCGGGTCCAAGCTAGTGTTGAACTTAATGGTATTAATAATATGGAACTTAGAGATAAAAGATATAATGATATTAAACTTATTTTTCATGAAGAAGAACATAAGTATAACGATAGTCTTGGTAATGATTATATTTCAACTACTACTATCCTTCATAATTATGCTCCAAAGTTCGATAAGAACTATTGGTTGAGAAAGAAGTCTAAAGAACTAGGAATAAGTGAGAAGAAACTAGAGGAACAATGGTCAACTATTACTAAAGAAGCTTGTGAACGTGGAACTAATACTCATAATGGTCTTGAAGATGGTGTTAAAGGAGCATCTATGTTTCAACAAGCTATTAATTATCTTGATAAACGTGAAGATGGTGTAATGGTTACTATTGCTGATATACCAAATTTTGATGCTAATTATAAACTTCTTAATCTTAAAGATTTTATTGAACTTACTAATAATCGTTATCCTCTTATTTATGATGCGTTTAAAATGTACACTGAAAGAGGATATAAGATTTATAGTGAGATTGGTATGTTTCTTATAGATTGGTTAATTAGTGGAACTATTGATATTCTTCTAGTTAATGAAGATACTAATTGTGCTGTTGTAGGCGATTGGAAAACTAATCGTGGTGGATTAAGATTTAGTAGTGGTTATTATAAGAAAGATAAAACAGTTAAACCTGCACAACAAACTAATGTTTGGGTTGATAAAGATGAACGACTTTTAGCTCCTCTTAATCATCTTCCTAATTGTAATGGTGCTATATATAATCTTCAACTTAGTATGTATGCTTTTGCTGTTGAATATATACTTGGTTTAACTATTAAAGGTATTTGGTTATGTCATATTGATAGTGATTTTGAACTTAATGAATATGGTATGCCAAAAAGATTTTCTGATGGTCTTTATCATATTAAAGAAAATCCTGTTGAAACTACTAAATTCTTTACTATGAATTATCTACGTGATGATATTAATAAAGTTCTTAAAGATAGAGAATTACAAATTAAAGCTAGTAGTGTTCAAACTCAATTTAAACTTGCTATATGAAATTAAATAAAGACAATTTAATTGGAGTAATTATTGGTTTTATTGTTTTAGTTATATTTGTTATTTGTTTATCTAGTGGATGTACTAAACGTATTACTCCTGTTCCTGAAATTCGTTATATTCCTGTTACTGATTCTACTGCGGTTAATGAATTAGTTTTAACTAAAGAATTACTTCGTAGAACTCAAGATTCTCTTAACGCTTATAAATCTGATACTACAATTAGTGCTGATTATTTTGTAGCTAAATATAAACTTGAGCGTATTAGATATTATAATGATATTGCTGGCAAAGGAAATAATATCAAATATCTTAGAGGTTGGATTCGTAGAACTCTTGATGAATAAGTTATGTATATTATTAATCGTAGAAAAAATATAAGATTAATTGGCGATGAACATCATATTGGTGATGACTTTGAATTTGTGATTTATAAAGTTCAAATTAAAGTTCTTTGGTTTTGGGTTACAATTAAAGAATTTGATGAAGATGAATATTATGACGCTGTTGATTGTTTTAGATATTGTACTAATCCTTATATAAATTAAATTATGGCTTACTTTGGAGATGCTTTTAAAAAACTATCTATTAAAGAAGGTGGTTATGTAAACGATAAAGATGATGCTGGTGGAGAAACTTATAGAGGTATCAGTCGTAATTATAATCCTACTTGGCAAGGTTGGACTATGATTGATTCTTATAAGAAATATTATACTGTTGGTAGTAAAAAGTTTAAGTCTAAGCTTGATAATGATGTTCAGCTTCAGAAACTTGTTTGGCAAAAATATAAAGTAGGTTATTGGGATGTATTTGAACTTGATGATTTTAATAGTCAGAGGGTTGCTGAACAATTATTTGATACTAACGTGAATTGTGGTCAAGTTGCCGCTATTAAGATGGCTCAAAGAGTTCTTGGTCTTAAAGAAACTGGTAGATGGAATCTTGATTTGCTTAATAAACTTATAGAAATAAAAGATTAACTTAATACTGTATAGAATTATGAAGAAGATGCTGATAGCAATATTTATAATAGCGATTATCAATTTGTGTTTAACTTTGTATTTATCAATAAGTCGTTTTAGTGTAGAAGCCAATTCATATAATAAAAGTGACACCGCTATTAATCATGTTCGGATTGATTCTATACAGTTAGTTATAACTGAAAGAGAAAGTATAGTTTATAAACTTAAAGAACATGAAAAAGATATTGAAGATAAAGTTATTAGTCTTAATGATAGTGCTACTTGGGAGTTATTCAAGAAGTTGGTGTCAGAGTGAGATTGATAATGTAGTGCATCCTCCACGGGGGGTCAACACTACTGATACAACTGTTCTTGTCCCTATTAATATGATTAAGATTGCTAATACTAAAATTATTAAAGCTAAACTTTATAAAGATATTATTAACGAACAAGATAGTATAATTAATCTCCATAAGATTAAATATAATGCTCTTTATAAAGAAGTTGAAATTTTACAAAATAATCTTGATAATAGTAATAAAGTAAATGATAATTTAAATAAGTCTATTGAACGTATTAAACGTAAGAATAGATATTTGGTAAGCGGTGGTGCTGTTTGCGCTATCGCTTTTGTTGTTTGTTTACTAGTTAAATAAAATATTATGGCTGATGGTAAATATCCTTTTCTAGAATACATTGAAGAACCTGATAAAGAGAAAAAGTATAAGAAAGCTAGTGATTGTGGGTGGTATGACCCTCATAATAACTTTTTAATTGGAGATAGTGGTGGTTTTCTTTTAAATATTAGACCTGGCAAATTTGTTAATACTGAACTTTTTAATGAAGCTGCTAGAACATATCAAGCCACAGGTAAATATACTCAATTTAAAGTTGATAGTATTCCTCATAGACAATTTAGACGTAGAGAATGTGATAGACGACGTAATGGTTTTTCTGCTCCTTGTTGGCAAAATCCAGATGGAAGTATAGAAGATGTTTGGATAACAGGTGGTCATTATAATTTTCTTAATTATACTCGTATGGAACGTACAGATGAATCATCTGTTATTGTTACTGAACATGGGGCTACTGCTAAAAAGATTTATAGTTTTCCTAGTTTTATTGATGCTCAATTTTGGACTTGGCAAATTATAGAATTTTGTAAACGTAATGGTTTACATCTTATTATTGATAAAACTCGACGTGGAGGTTTTTCTTATATTATGGCTGCTGATAGTTCTAATGAAGTTAACTTATCTAAGCATAAAGTTGTTATTCATGTTGCAGCTGATAATAAATATTTAATTAAACAAGGGGGTTTAAGTGATTTTGCTGTTAATAACTTAAAGTTCTTTGAAGAAAAGACTCCGTTTAAAAGAGGTATATATAGTCCTACTACTGATAGTTTTAAACTTGGCTATCGTATGAAAAATGGAGTTGAAGCTGATGATAGTTGGTCTAGTTCTCTTTTAAGCGTTAGTGCTAATAATAATCCTGACTGTGCTATTGGTAAAGATGCTGTTACAATTAAAGTTGAAGAGTTGTCTACAATGCAAAATTTTGATGAATTCATGAATGTGACTGAACCTACAATGACTGTTGGTACTCGTACTACTGGTACTCTTATGGCTTGGGGAACTGCTACCGCTGCTAATATGCAAATATTTGAACAAAACTTTTATAATCCTAGAGCATTTGGATTTATGGCTTTTGAAAATGTTTTTGATAATGATACTCGTAATGAAGTTTGTGGATTCTTTAAATCTTATGCTTGGGGTCTTGAAGGAGAGATAGATGGAGTTAAAGGATTTGATGAAGATGGAAATAGTAATCTACGAATAGGACTTAAGCTTGCTGCACGAGAAAGAATTGAAAAGAAAAAGACTGCTAAGACTTTTGCAGAATATCTTAATTATCTTGGTCAGCGTGCTTTATTTCCTGCTGAATCTTTTAGTAGTGCTAATGAAAATATATTTAGTAGTGAAGCTCTTAATAAGTTTGAAGATAAACTTCGAGTTGATAATAGTTATAAGTTTTATACTGATGGTGAACTATTTGAAGATGGAACTAAAAAGATTTATTTTAAATCTAATGCTCGTATAAGAATTGAAAATCCTGATATGAAAACTTATGATTATATTCAAGGAGTTCCTAGACGTGGTAACGAAGACCCTCATGGTTGTATAAGAGTTTGGTTTGCTCCAGAATATGAAGAAACATATATTAATGATAGACTTGTAAGAAGTATTCTTCCTGGTACTTATGTTGCAGTTTATGACCCTGTTGGTATTGATAAAGATAAAAAAGAAATTACTAATAAACATTCTCATAATAGTATATTTGTTATTGAAATGCCTAGAGAACGTAATGGATTTAAACCTAAGTTATGTGCTGCATATTATGGACGTACTGAAAGACTAGAAGAAGCTGATGAAAAGTTTTATCGACTATGTAAATGGTATAATTGTATTGGTACTGGACTTGTAGAAATAAATCGTGGTGAAACTGTTTCTAATTTTCGTAAATGGAAAGCTACTAGATATCTAGGTTATGAACCTTTATATGTTTGGGATTCTGCTGTTAAAGAAAAAGTTAGTACTAGTTATGGTTATAATATTGGTAGTGGACCTAAGAAACTAGATGGTCTTCGACTTCTTAAAGAGTTCTTATATGAAGTTATTGGTAAGAATGAATTTGGAGAAGATATTTATGTTTTTGAAAGATTTCTTGATTATCAAACAATTCTTGAACTTAAAAAGTTTAATGCTGAAGGTAACTTTGACCGTATATCTAGTCTTATACTTTTAGGTATATATTGGAAATCTATTGATATTAAAGGTAAACGAGAACTTGCTAGTCGTAAGAAAGTTACAGAAGATAATGATAAAACAGATATTTTTAATAGACAATGGTTTTAAGATTAAATAGATAAAGATATGTATAATTTTGGTAGACTTGATTTTCCTAATCAGCACGTTAGTTATGCTGAAAAACAAGAAGTTGATTGGTATGCTAAATGTTGTGATTATGTTATAGAAGCTGGTATTGCTTGTAAAGCTGATTTTAATGTAGAAGAAAAGTTTAATATTCTTCTTGGAAATATTCCTAGAGAATATTATAGAAAAACTCTTAATCCTTATAATGAGAAAGATGAAAATCTAACTCGTTTTCCAGCTACTATGCGTAATTATGATATGATGAAAGGTATTATTAGAAGATATATTGGTGAATATATTAAGAATCCACATGATTTTATTGTTGGAGCTAATAATCCTGAAGTTGTATTTGCTAGAGATGCTGAACTTGGTAAACAAATTATGATGCTTGCAGAACAAGCTGTTGCTAAGAAAATACAAGAAAGTTATATGCAGTTTGTTAATGAAGGTAATAATCCTGAACAATTTAATCCTGAACAAGCTGTTGATATTGAAGCTTTTATTAAAGAATTTAATGAAAATTTTATTGATGATATTAGTGCACAAGGACAAGATTTAATTAATGTTATTGATGACCTTACTGATGCTTTTACTATATATGCTAGAGCTTATTTTGAATTTGTTGCTTTTGGAGCTTGTTATACATATAGAGATGTTATAGGTAATCAATTAATTAAACGTGTTGTTAGTGTTAGAGATGCTTTTCCTGTTCCTAACGATAATATGTTTGCAGAAGATTATGATATGTTTGCTGAACGTCGTATGTTGACTAAACAACAAATTATAGATGAATTTTATGAATATCTTTCTGAAAAAGAACGTGAAGCTCTTGATACATATTATCAATATAGTGCTACTACTTCTAGTGATAAAGCACTTTTAAATTGGGATAAATATATGTATTATTTTGGTGATATATGTAGTAAATTTAATAAAGATGATTTGCAACATATTAAGAACACTAATATAATGGCTCGTGATGCTAATAATGGTTTATTTGAAGTTTGGCATACTGTTTGGAGAGGTGAAATAAAAGAAGGTATTCTTACATATAGTAATGGAGCATTTGTTACAACAAGAATTGTTGATGAAACTTATCAGCTTAATCCTGCTGGTGGTGATATTAGTATTGAATGGGTGTGGCGTCCACAAGTTTATGAGAGCGTTAGAATTGGCTCTCGTGCTACAAGCATATATCCTTATAAGGCTCGTCCTATTGCTTACAATAGGAATGGTAAACTTCCTTATAATGGTATTGCAGAACTTTTGCCTGGTTTTGGAAGATTTAGTGTTGTAGATACAGTTATTCCTTATCAAGTATTTCGTAATATAGTTTCTTATCATAGAGAAATGGCTATTGCTAAAAATAAGATGAATGTTCTTATGATTGCTAAATCTCTTCTTGGTAAAAAGCCTGCTGAAACTATATATCGTATGGCTGCTGATGGTGTACTTTATATTGATGATGAAGATGATGCTAATCTTGTTAAATCACAAAGTGTTCGTTATCTTGAAAGTCGTATGAATAATTATATTACGGAACTTGGGCAACTTATTCAAGAGATTGAACAGACTGCTAAAATGGAATGTGATATGACTCCACAACGTTATGGTGAGATTGCTAATAGTGCTGGTAAAGGAGTTACTGATGAAGCAGTTATTCGTGGAAGTATGGGTTCTGTTATTATTGAATTTATATTTGATAAAATGAGAGAACGAGATTATCAAGCTGAAATGGATTATACTAAACTTGCTTGGATTGATGGTCTTAATACTTCTTATAAAACTAAAGATGGTGATATTAGATATTTAAGTCTTGATGTTAATAGTCATATATTTGCTAATTATATTGTTACTTGTAAAACTTCTGTTAAAGAACGTGAGAAACTTGAACAATATAAACAGCTTGCATTTAGTGCTGCTCAGAATGGTAATATGGATATGGCTAATGCTGCTATACGTGGAGATAATGTTGCTCAAATTAGTAAACTTATTGATAAATATCAAAATATTCAACGTGAGCATGAACTTGATGTTGAACGTGTTTCTCAACAAACAGAACAACTTCGTCAAGAATTTGAACTTGCTAAGATTGATAGAAAAGCAGAACAAGATAGAGAAACAATTAGAGTTGAAAAATATCTTGATGGTCAGATTGAAGCTATGAAAGCAAATGCTAATATTATGAGTTTTGATAATGGTCTTAGTGATGCTGAAAAGAGTCAAGCTGAAGAACGCATGGAAAATGCTAGACTTAATCTTGAACGTAGTAAACTTAGTTTAGATGCCCAAAAGACTTCTGTTGAAGCACAACTTAAAGAAAAAGAATTAGCTGTTAAACTTAAAGAAAGTGATGATAAAGTCAAGATTGCAAAAACGAATAAAAATCGTTATGATAGTAAAAGTAAATAATCGGCTGTACTTCTAAATTTTGTTCATAATAGGGCTGGACTTGCTTGTGAAAGTAGGTTCAGCCCATTTTCATTTTTATTTACATCACATGAGCCATTTTAAGCTCGTTTTAAGCACTTTATTCATTTCGTGATAGATTAATCATTATGATAAAATTTGATTCATACACAGCTTCTCTGAAAGCGACATGCTAGGTTATCAGTAATAAATATCCTAGTTAACAATAGTACGTTAGTCGGCAAATCGGCTTAAAGGTGAACATATTTTAACGATACAAGTAAAACTCGTATTATTATTATAGTTTATATTTGTGATATAGTAATTAATTAAAAACAAAGAATTATGCCTAATTTTGATAGTTTTGGTTTTAATGGTGAAACATCTAATGGTGATGGAAAACCTACTGACGACATTACAGACCTTGATACAGGTAAAACAGGGCAGTTAGATGCTGATGGTAATTCTATTGATGATATTACTAATAATGGTAATGGAGATGGGAATAGCGATTCTAATGCTAATAAAGATAACCAATCTTCATCCTCCACGGGGGGTAAGCCTAATGACAAAGCGAATGACGCTGATGCTGAACATGGTTTAGAAGAAGGTACTATTATCGAAGATGGAGATAATAAATATACTGTTGATAAAGACGGTAATCTTATTGACGATAAAGGTAATATCTTTAAAGTTAAAAATGAAGTTGCTGCTTATCTTAAAGAATTTGAAGTAGAAGATACTAAAGAAGAAAATACTATTGATGTTAAATCAATTCAAGAACTTGTAGGTGTTTCTGTTACTTCAGAAGATGGTAAACCAGTTGCTTTTGATAATACTCCTCAAGGAGTTGCAAGTTATATTCAATCCGTTATTGATTTAAAACGTGACGAATTTGCTCAAGCTGGTGTTAATAAGTTATTTGAAGATTATCCTATCGTTGGTGATTTTCTTAATTATTATGTTGCAAATGGTAATTCATTTGAAGGCTTTGGTGAACTTCGAGATAGAAGCGGTATTGAAGTAGATGAAAATAATGTAAGTCAACAAGAAGCTATTGTTCGTGAGGCGTTTAAGGAATTTAATCGTCGTGGTAATGTTGATAAGTATATTCAATATCTTAAAGATAGTAATGAACTTTTCAATGTTGCTAAAGAAGAACTTGAAGCTCTTCAGAAAACTGATAACGAAATGCGTGAAGCTAATGCTAAAGAAGCTATGCGAGTTAAAGCAGAAGAAGAGAAACAACTTGTGGAATTTTGGAATGGAGTTAAAGAATGTATTGATAAACGACAAATTGCTGGTTATCGTATTCCTGAAACTGTTATTATTGAACGTAATGGAAAACAAATTTCTACTACTCCTGAAGATTTCTTCAATTATGTTTATCAAGTTGATGATAAAGGACTTTCTCGTTATGAAAATGATTTAATGAAGTTATCTCCTGCTGAAAGACGCGATGAAGAACTGCTTAAGGCTTGGCTTAAATATACAGGTAAAGGTTATGATAGTTTGATAGAAATGGCTGTTTCTGATAAAGAAGCTAAAAAGTTGAAACTTACTGCTAGTCAACGTAAATCTACAAAAGGAGCTATTAAAATAACTAAACCTGACAGTAAAAAAGACGTTCTGAAAGATGAGCGTTTTGGTTATTAACATAATAGTAAATTTGTAGATGAAAACATTACGTGTTATTGGACAAACTCGTTATGAAGATAGAGGTTATTCTAATGAAGAATCAATTGCTTATCTTCAACTTCAAAAGCCAGAAGAAATTAATAGTTTTCTGACTTATAATTATGGTATGGATGATGACCGTTTTCCTTTAAGTTTTATTACTGAAGGTCAAGGTAGTCGTGGTATTAAAGATGTTGCTACTGTACAATGGACTTGGAAAACTATGGGTCGTATGAAGTTTACAGACTTTGTAACTTACTTTAATACTGCTGTTACTAAACCGGGTCAAAATGGTAGTGAATTTGAAGTTCATTTCTCTACTCATTGGTTTATTGAACAACATGGTCTTACTGCTCCTGATGGTGTTACTCAAGTTCGTATTCAGAAAGACTTAGGTGAATCTGCTTATGGTTATGCTTATCTTTTGAAACTTACTTCTCCTAATCCTGATGCTTATGTTGACCCTCAATGGTTGGCTAAAGGTATGTATTGGGCAATGAGTGCTCCTACTGTTTCTGAATCTTATTCTAAAGGTAACAGAAGTAATACTATGGGTCCTGCTGGAATGACTTCTCAACTTGAGTTTTATCGTTATTCTAAAGAAATAGCTGGTAATCTTGCTAATGTTGTTACTCAATATCAATTCCAAAATGATAATGGTGGTACTTCTAATCTTTGGATTAACGAAGAGATGCGACAATTCAACTTGCACATGAGAGTAATGAACGAAGAACGTTTGTGGAAGTCTGAATATAACCGTTTACCTGATGGTACTATTCCTTTGAAAGACCATGATAATGGTAAACCTATTCCTCGTACTGCTGGTATGTTAGAAATTTGTCGTGAATCTAACTATGATACTTATGGTGAAGTTCTGACTCTTAACAAACTTGAACGTACAATCGGTGATGTTCTTGACCGTGATACTCAAGATGGCGATAAGAATATAGCTCTTATGGGCGGTAAAGGATTTATTCGTGACTTTGAAATGGCTATCAGAACTGATGCTAAAGAAAACGGATTTATTACACCTCTTGGTGAAAAGATGATTCAAGATAATGGTGATGGTCTTTCTTATGGACGTTACTTTAATAAGTATAAAACTCCAGATGGATATATCATTACTACTATTCATAATGCTTATTTCGATAAGGGTACTGATGCTGAAGCTGCTAAGCAAAATGGTATGATTCATCCTACTACTGGCTTGCCTATTACTTCTCATCAAGCTGCTTTAATTGATATGAGTAATTATAAAGGTAATCAGAATGTTCGTATAGTACGTCAAAAAGGACAGGCTTATAAAGCTAAAGTTATCGAAGGTATGACTGATATTCCTGCTTGCTGGGGATTGCCTAATACTAATCATGCAGCTACTGAAATTGATATGGCTCGTTATGAAGTTAAAGGCTCTATTGGTTTGCAGGTAGATAATACCACTAAGATGTTCTTATTGAAATGTGTATTATAATCATTTAAAAGAAGCTATTTAAGATATGGATTTTAACAAAGTAAATGAAGCTAATAAAGCAGGAGAAAATACTCCTGCTGCTTCTAATATAAATACAGATAAACAGGTTATACCCCCCGTAGAGGATGGAGTAGATAAACAGCCTGCTAATACAGTAGGATTTAGAGATGAAAGTCTTGATGAACCTTATACTGAAAAACGAACTATTACTATTAATTTAGTTACTAATTATTCATTATATCGTAGAGTTAATGATAAAACATTACCTAAACGAATGGATAAGATTGGTAGTTGTGTTCGTAGTTCTCGTACTCTTTCTTCTAATAAAGGTGAGATTGAATCTTATTTTCCTGCTTTAATTGGTCTTGCTCCTAATAATGAAAACTTTATTTCACGGGTTAAGGCTTATCTTAATAATATTAGTGTGTCAGTTGATGAACTAGGTAAGACTTTTGATATTTCTTTCTTTTGGAATCGTAAACGAGATTATCTTCGTTTTAGAGCCGAAGAAGAAGCTATTGAAACTGCTTATATGAATAGTGACCGTAAAGGAGTTAAAGAACTTAGAGAAGCTCTTGAAGCTAAAATTACTAAGTTAAATCTTCTTGAAAGTGAAAAGTATAAATATGGTTATCCTATTGTTCTTGATGATTATCTAATTTATCGTCATTGTTTATTATATAAAGATGTAGCTAAAGATATTGCTCTTATTAATTCTGACCCATCTATTAGATTTTATTTTAAAGATGACCAAAGAGAAGCTGAGCGTCTTGCTAAACATCGTCAGGAAATTAATTCGGCTAAAGGCAATTATGTTAAACTTCTCACGAATAGTGATTTGTTTGATGCTGTATTTATTCAATACTGTGTTGCCAATAATATTAATATTCCTAACGGTATGGCTATGGATACTGTTGATAAACAAACTCATCTTGATAAATTTAGTACAAATGAACCTGCTAAGTTTAATAAACTTTGTAATGATAAAGATATTACTATTAAATCTTTAATTGAGGTTCTTATTTCTCGTGGAGAATTTATCAGAGCAATTCATAATCAGAATATTACTACTCCTGATGGTGAGTTCATTGGTGCTAATGTTAAGGAAGCTGTTACATGGTTTAAAAATCCTACTAATAGTGCTCTTGTTAGTGCTTATAAAAATAAACTTAAAAACATTTGATTATGAACATTGGGGAGATGCACGTGACGTTCAGAGAACTGGCACAACAGATGGGTATGCAGACCGTTCGTGCTATTCTCATGGAAGATATAGATATTTGTCTTAATGCTGCTATAATTGAAAAAGCTAGAAATGTAATAGTAGAAAACGTTGGACCTGTTCCTTATAATGATAAGGTTGCTCGACAAAATGCTTCTATTAGTCCTGTTAATGCTCTTAGAACTTTATACACAGCGGGTACTGTTAACGGCGGAGATATTACAGGTAGTGGAACAGAAGTTGACCCTTATAAAATTAACATTGATAGCGACGGAATAATGCTATATACAGGCTTTCAAGTTAGTTATAATGGCAAGACAATTTATGATTGTAGAATTATTGAAGCTGAAGATTTAGGTCAAACGCTAAGAGATTTCTGTAATCGTGCTGCGAAAGATGCTCCGATAGTTACTATATTTGGAGATGAATCTGGTATCAATGTTGATATATATACTGGACGTAATAATACAGTTAAACCTCAATTAGTTAAATATCTTTATATCAAAGAACCTGCTAAAGTTAAGTTTGATGAAGATAGAGAAGAAGATTGGGTTAATTGTGATTTACCTCCTTATTTACATATGGAAATAGTTATGCGTGCAGTACAGATTTATCTTGCTAGTATTGGTGCTACTTCTAATGGAGCTGATAAACAAAGTTAAACTCTAAATTAAATTAAAAATGAGACAGTTTTTGTTAGCGGGCAATATCGCTTATGGAGCGAGCTTACCTCTTGCTGCTGGAGCGGTTGCTTTTACTTATCTTGCTAATGGCGAGGAAATGATTGACGCTGACGGTACTAAGATTACCGATAAGTTTTACATTAATCTTGGTCGTGAAGCAAATGGTCCAGTAGTTCTTCCAGCTTATAAGAAACATCTTACTTTTGTTAAAGGTGTTTATAAAGCTGCTACTACTTTCTCTGCTAATCTTACTATCGGAGATGTAAATGCTTATTCTGATTATTCTATTATGATTGTGAAAAAAGGATTAAAGTTCAATGAACGTAATCGTTGGACTGCTACCATTCATACTGGTCTTAATCCTACTGCTAATGATGTAGCAAAGAAATTAGCTAACCAAATTAATAATAATACTGTTGGACATGGTATTAAAGCATCTGTTGCTGATGCTAAAATCACTCTAACTGCTGAGTCTAAAGGTATTGATTATGAAATTCTTGGAGCTGATGAATTAGTTGGTATTGCAGTCATAGTTACAGCTAACGGTTTACCTGCTTATGGTGACGCTGCTTATATTACTGATTTAGCTAATAAAGCTGCTGCTGATGCAGGTATTGAATATACTTACCGTGATACTTATACTGAACTGTATCCTGCATATCCTATTAATCCTTTGAAGCAACCTGATAGGGCAGATGCTGGATATACTATCTTTACGCTTCGTTTTGCTGTTCCACGTGAAATGAAAACTAGAGATGAAGTTGTTCATCAGATTGTACAAATAGCGTTTCCTACTGGAGCTACTGCTATTGCAACTGTTGAAACTATCCTTAAAGCTATTGCTACTGAAGAAAAAGCATAACCTATTACCCGACTCGATTAGGTAAATATTAGGTAATATTAATCGAATAGGGGCTATTGGTATTAGCATTAGTGTTGATACTGATAGTCCCTATTCTTGTATCTATAAAAATGGAATTAATTCAAAATGCCTTTGAACAAGGTCTTATTCCCGGTATTGTTATTGTTATTTATCTTATAATTAATAAGATAATTGATAATAACAAAAGAAATCCTTTAGATGATATTGCCAAACTTCTTAATATAGTTACTAGAGATATTATTGAAAAAGATAGAGAAAAATCTAAAGCTGTTATTTCTATTACTATAGTTAATGCAGCTTCGGAATGTGCAAAGTTTGTTGCTTCAACTATTATTACTAATAATATTGATAATAATCGTGACCAAATAGAATATAACGCTAGACATTTAGTTAATAGTGTTTATTATGATGCTTATTATAAACTTAATATGTATCGTGGTGATGAAGATTATCTTAGTCATTATATGAAAGAAGAATGGAAAGAAGATATTTATGGTGATATTATAAATATTGTCTATAATAAAAATCTTGATTCTAATCAACGTATTCTTGCGTTTAATAAACGTATTGATATTAGAGTTAATGATTATACTGCTTATATTATTAATAAGGCATTTAAATAAGATGGTATTATGATAAGAGGTTATATTAATAATCCAAAACAGCTATCGAAAGAGATGCAATTACGTATCGCAAGCATGGCTGAAAAACAGGTGAGAATAGCAGAATTAGGCTTCCCATTGAACGAAAAAAATTGGTGCAAACTAACACAAGGGCAAATTTTAATTCAAGCACTAGAAGCCTTAGAATTGCTTTCTGATGAGCAACAAAAATCAATTATTAATTCATACAATAACTTGATGTTAGAATGAGTGAACAAATAGATGATAATTATGTTAATGGTGTCTATGTAAAAGCTGATGGAACTGAACAAGTTGAGATTAATCCCCAATATGTTTATATGACTGTTCCTAGCAAATATGTTTGTGTTTATCATAAACTATTAGTTCTTATGGCACAATATGGACTTGATATGCTTAATGATTGTTCTGCTACTTGTAAAGGTAATAATAAAAATATTGTTACTTGTTGGAATATGTTTCAATCTGCTATGGCGGCATATCAACTTGGTCAAGATAAACTTGCTGAAACTCTTCTTAAATATATTAAAGGTCAACTTAATATTATTTATGAAGGTAGTGAACAAGTTCAGTATAGTGGTTCTATTACGCTTCCTGTTGATGAAGAAGGTAAAATTCATGCAATAGTTAGTTGTGGAGATGCTCCTAAATTTTATGTTGACCCTGAAACTGGTAAACTTTGGGAGAAGAAAGAAGAAGGTAAAGAATATAATGAAACTTATAGTCTTAGTAATGTTGATTATGATAATGAATAATGTGAATGTGTTCCATCCTCTACGGGGGGTCTACACTATGAATTTAGTAAACCTAGAGAACGTATGAAAACAATAGAAGAAGAACTTGGTAAAGTTAGCCTTACTTGTAATGGTCAATGGAATGATAGACCTTATGAAAGACTATGTATAGTTCATGACGGTTTCTATGCTAGCTATATATCTCGTAAAGCTGTTCCTGCTGGTATTCCTTTATCTAATGAAGAGTATTGGCAGCCTATTGCTAAACTTCGAGAAGATTTAGTTATTGATTATGAAACTTTCAAGAAAGAAATACTAGAACTTATTGCTGTTGTTCAAAGAGGTCTTAAAGCTGCTAGAATTGTAGTATCTACAATGGAAGATAGAGATGCTCTTACTTGGGAACAGATTGGAGTAGGTTGTGAAGTTTATGTTATTGAAACTAAAAAGAGTTATATTCTTGATGAAATAACTCCTGTTACTAATGCAAAGAAATGGCATCTTGAAGCTGACTCTGAAATTGGTTCTAAATTTGTAGAATCATTTAGTGGTATGTTTCCAAGAGCGATTGCAGAACGTGCAGTTGCTGATGAATTTGGTATTAATATTCAAGATAATTATCTTCGTCGTAATGTTGTAGTTAATTATATGGCACAAGTACTTAAACAGTATTTTGAAGATAATGCTGTTCAAATACTTGAAGGTCAGATTACTCCTGAAATGCTTAGTGAATCTGTTAAACAAATGTTTACTGCTTCACAGATTACTAATGCAGCTGATGAAGAAGATTTAACAGTTGTTGATAATCTTCTTAAATTTGCAGATAAAGACTATAATACAAATGATTATAGTGGAAAGGCTCGTAAATATCTTCGTAAGAATATGATTAGTGGTGTTAATACTCTTACTCAAGATATGATTAACGAGCCTAATACTATTTATATACTTCAATATGATTATTGTTTAGCTGGACAAACTATTGAACTTCCAGATAATAGTATTATTCTTTGGAGAGGTGGTAGAATGTATGATGGTGCAGTTAAACTAAATCAATGTAGACTTCTTAGTAATTATCGTCAAGAAGATATGTTTGATAAAGAATCTATATCTCTTGATGGAAATTGGGCTGTTGGTCAAATACTTTATCATCCTCTTGATTTAGGTGAAGATAATAAACAAGTTGAAATTGTTGGTTGGGGTGGAACTTATACTAATGATTTTTATTGGTTTTGGGATGGTGAAAAATGGGTAAGTATGGGTTTTGATTTATCTGTATATCTTACTCGTGCTGAATTTGAAGCTTTCTTAGAGAAGTTAAGAGAAGAGATGGAAAAGTTTTATGCTTGGCTTCTTGCAGAACTTAAAAAGATTAATGACCATCTTGAAATTCATGACCAACAAATATCTGAATTACAACAAGATATAATTGATATTAACACTAGAATTAATAATCTTATTACTGAATATAATGCTAAATTTGAAGATATTTATAATAAGATTGGAGATTTAAATAGTAATATAGAAGGTAGTATTAATAATCTTGAGCAATATATTAATAATAAGATTGAAGAAATTCTTAATAAGATAAACCAAAATGGTAGTAATATCAGTAATGAGTATAAACAATATTTTGAAAGTAATTATGTATCAATGTTTAAAAATAAAATTAAAGCTGGTACTAATATTACTTTTGTTGAAAATAATGATGGTACTATTACTATTAATGCTGCTGGTGGAGGTTCTGGCGGTGGTGGACTAACCGAAGAAGAAGTACGTAATATTATTAATTCTATACTTAATAATTATTATACTAAGCAAGAAATTAATGATATTATTGCTGGTCTTGAAGGAGGTGGTGGCTCTGGTGGAGATGGCACTCATAATGTCATGTCTGTTACTCAACTTGGTGAAGCTAGAACAGGTAAATATCTTGTTATGAATAAATTTGCAGATAGTGAAACTAAACCTAGTAGACTTGATGTAGATTTTAATTCTCTTTATACTGATATTAAAAATAAATTAGTTGGAGAAGGATTTGGGTCAGGTGGTGGAAGTGGAGAAGGTGGCGGTGTTGCTGCTAGTCAAATTCAAGCTTGGATTGCTGCTGTTGTTCCTATTGGTTCTATTATGCTTTGGGATACTTCAACTCCTCCTAATGGTTGGGAAGTTTATACTGCTGCACAAGGACGTTTTGTTATGGGTTATATACCTAATGGTATTAATATTTATAATAATCCTAAACAAGGAAATCTTGATTGGAAAACAGTTCTTGAAAATATTAAAGATACATATGACCCTGATGTTCCTGGTCTTAATATAAGTGCATATGGATTTTATATCGGTGGCACAGATTTACCTCTTCATCAACATGCTGTTGCTGCTGGTAAAACTAAATCTGGCGATAATAACCATCACGTTGTAGCACCTAGTAACTGGAGATTTATATCAGGTGATTTAGATGATGGTGTTAAAAATGGTTATCCTTATGGTACTGATAGAAATAGACTTGATAATCTTGGCATTAATCGTTCTACTAATTGGTATATGACTGGTCCAAATATTAGTAATAATGGTGAAATGACTTGGAGTCAAATAAGTAGTAATAGATGGACAGGTAATTATCTTGCTATTAATAAACTTATGCCTACTATTGCTTTACATTATATTAAACGTGTTTCTAATCCGTGGTAATTATGTCTAAAGAAGAGAATGTTTTTGTTGGTACTAATTGTCAATCTTTTGACCCTAGTAAAGTTCAATGTGATAAAGAAGGCAATATGCCAATTCATATACTAGATAAGTATTGTGAAGAAACTGATACTAGATATAATATTTATCCTTTAACTGTTATACAAGCTGTATTTGATGGTTTAACTGGTACTAGACTAGATAGAATACTTGCTGCTTGTAATAGTGTTTATTTAACTTGGGAAGGTACTTTTGCTGATACTGTTAATAAACTTGATAAAATTTATCGTCGTAAAGGATATATTATTACTTATCGTGATGCAACTAATATTAATTGGACACAACGATATAATAGTGATGATATTAGCGATGGTGCTTGGACTAATCCTGCTAATTGGGAAGGATGGTCTTTTGATACTGTTATTAAAGATTTAGCAGAAGCACTTGAAGAGATATTTACTAATATAGGTGATTATAAAGACTTTCTTGATATTATTACTAGTTTTATTAATGATTTTGTTATTAATGTGTTTAATAATATTAATAATTATCCTAAACTAGTTGAAATTATTAAGAATAGTACAGTTGAAAGTTTGCCTATTATTATTAGAGATATATTTAATAATATTAATGAATATCCTGAGCTTAAAGAGATATTTAATCAATATATTAAACAATGGACTGAATCTATCTTTAATAATATTTCTTCTTATCCTGCACTTAATCAATTCATAACTAATGCTATTAATTCTCATGTAGAAACTACTATTGGCAACATATTTAATAATATTGATAATTATCCTGCAATTAAGAATCTTATTATTACTAATACTGTTAATAAAGTAGTTGATATATTTAAAAATATTGGTCAATATCCGGAATTACAGGAAACTATACAGAATAATATTAATGAACGTGTTGACTATATATTTAATAATATTAATAATTATCCTGAACTTATTGGTATTCTTTCTGATTTAGTTTGTAATTGTGTTAAGAATATATTTGCTAATATTAATAATTATCCAGCTCTTGTTACTTGTATTAATAATGCTGTAAATAGTAGAGTTGATTATATTTTCAATAATATTGATAGATTTCCTATTCTTAAGAATCTTATTGAAACTAAGGTAGAAGCTAGAGTTACTTATATATTTGAACATATTAATAATTTTACTGAATTACTTAATGTTATTAAAGGTAATATAGAAAATATCTTTGATAATATTGATAATCATCCTAATCTTAAAGTTGTTATTGAGAATAAGGTTGAATCTACAGTTGAATATATCCTTAATAATATAGATAATTATCCTATTATTAAAAAGAAGATTATTCAATTCTGTAATGAAGCTATTGAAGCTAAACGTGGTGTAGCAAATGGTATTGCTAGTCTTGATGGAGATGGTAAAGTCCCAGCAAGTCAATTACCAAGTTATGTTGACGATGTTCTTGAAGGATATTATGTTGATGAAACTCATTTTGCTGAAAAGTATATAGAAGATGCTCCTGTATATTATACTCCTGAAAAAGGTAAAATTTATGTTGATATAAGTAAAGATACTGAACATAGCGGTAAGACTTATCGTTGGTCTGGCACTAAATATTCAGTTATATCTGAAACTTTAGCTTTAGGTGAAGTTACAGGTACTGCTTATGATGGCGGTAAAGGTAAGAAAACTACTGATATTGTTAATAGTTTACCTAAATATATTCCTAGTACACAAATTAAATTATCTAGGTCATCTAGTGGAAATATCATAATTGGTTCACATCATTATGAATTTAATAATACAACAAATGTTTATGAAAGTAAACCTTTTAATGATGGTATAACATTTCCTATTGTTAGTAAAACTGAATCTGGAGTTATGTCATCTGCTGATAAAGTTAAACTTGATGAAACTTTACCTAATCAAATTACTGAACTTAGTAATAATGTTTATACTAAAGAAGAAATTAATAATAAGTTTGATAATGTACCAACAGTAGAAAATACTTATACTAAAGCAGAAGTTGATAAAGCTATTGCTGATGCTATTAAAGCTTTAATTCCTGCTGGTTATGAACTTGTTATTAAAAAGAAAACAACTTAATATTAATCATGGTGGTACTGAATAAGTGCCACCATTTAAAGTTTATAAAGTTATGCAAGATATTAATCAACAATTATATGAAAATAAAAGTACACCTGAAGGATTTATTCCTGTTTATGGTGTAGTTGTTACTGTTCCTACTGGAATATATACTAATGGGCAAAAAGAATTTACTTGTGATAAAACTTTTGATGAAGTAAAAGAAATACTATTAAAAGGCGGAAGTATTATTGCTGTTGATAACAATAATAGTAGAGTTAATTTTGATAGAATTGTTGTAGGTAGTAACGATATTAGTGCTACAATTACTTATTTTTCTGATGGTGGAATTAATAAAATTGATTTAAGTTGGGATAAAGGTATAGCTAGAGTTGGTGGTGAAGAAACAAAAAGTATTAATACTTTTGTAGCTATAAATAGTAATTCAATTATTAATAGATATAATATTAATACAATAATTAATAACGTACTTGGTAGTGTTGATAAATCAGAAGTATTAGCTGCTATAAATAATATATTTATTAATTTTGGTAATTTTGTTACTGCTATTTGTAATACTAATTCTGTATTTTATAATGGTGCTGGAAATTTTAGTCTTAGATATAGTGGAAATGTAGTTGTAATAGTATTTGCCACAAATACATATATAGGACATATTACTATTGATAACACAGGAGCTTATACTTATAATACTATTCAAATAGTTGACCAAACTCTTTATAGATTATCTAATCTTACTATTGAACCAATAGTTAATCCTAAAATATGGGTTGGTACTGCTACTCAATATGCAGCTATTGCACAAAAAGATAATAATACTACTTATATAGTTAAATCAGATGCTTAAATTATGGCTATATATCAAGGAGATATTGGAATACATGATATTAAATTTGGTAATATAGATGTATTTGAAATATATCAAGGTTCTAAACTTGTTTATCCAGAGAATATTGAAGTTACTATTACATTTAAATTAAATGTTTCCGGAACTGTTACTATTAATGGTTATACTCCTGTTATAAGTGAAAATAATACTAAATTTGTATTTACTATTCCTATTAAGACTGATTATACTGCTAATATTACTGCTGAACATTATAAATCTCAAACTATTAGTGGTAACAGTGGTTATTTACCTATAACTCATAATGTAGAATTAGAATGGGAACAAAGATTTATTTCTTATACTGTTACTTTTCCTACTGATGGAGTTAAAGTTTTATTTGATGGAATAGAAAAAGGAGTTATAACTAATGGTAAGTTAGTTGTATTAATTGACGATACAGAAGCTAAAGATAGTTATACTGTTACGTTTAAAGGTAGTAAAGCTAGTATATATGATACTAGTACATTAACAGTAGTTGATAGTGCTATTGCAAATACAGGTGGAAGTTATGATTTAAAACTTCCTACTAATTCTGTTAAGAGTGGATATAAGAGAACTGACTATGCATCCTCCACGGGGAGTATAACCAAAGGCTCTACTTATGCTGGAACTTGGATTGAAACTGTTGTTAATCTTACTGCTAGCTTTACTAGTTCTACTACTTTAGGTAGTATAAGTAATAATGTATTAACTATACCTAATAATGAATCTACTAATACTAAAAGTGGAACTTTAACTGTTATATTTACTTTAGAAAATAAACAAACTAAAGAAGTTAGTGCTGCTTTAAATCAAGCTGCTGGAGCTAAAGTTTATACTAATTGGGTATTAGATTTACAAACTGATGGAACTAGTGTTGAAGCTAAAGGCGGTACTAGAACAGTTACAGCTAATATTGCTCGTAGAACTTATAAATGGAATAACACTGGTACTGTTTATAGTGAAACTGCTACTCCTACTCTTAGTATTAGTGGTAGTGCTAGTCTTAGTGGAAATCAAATAAAATTTACATCAAATGAGAGCGTTTCAGCCCGTTCAGCGACACTTACAGCTAGTTATGTAGGATTGTCCAAAACGGTTACGATAACGCAGCAGGCAGGCGCAAAAGTGTATTCAGCGTGGTCTGCTTGGACTGTTTCTATCTCGGCAAGCACGCAAACGATAGCTGCAAGTGGTGGTTCATCTACGATAACTACTAATGCTAGTCGTTCTCGTACTTGGACTTGGAATGGAGTTGGTACTACACATACTGATACAGAAACTGCTACACCTACACTTAGTGGTAGTGCTGGTGGATTTACTTTAAGTGGTAAAACTGTTACTGCTAGTAACAATACTACAACAAATAGTCGTAGTATAACTATTACTGCTACTAGCAATAGTGTTTCTAAGTCTGTTACTATAACACAATCAGCTGGTGCTAAAGTTTATGGTAATTGGTCTAGTTGGACTGTTAATATTAGTGCTGATAAAACTAGTATTGGTGCAACAGGTGGAACAGCTACTATATCAACTAGTGCTAGTAGAACTAGAAGTTATACATGGAATGGTGTTGCCGGTTCTGGTGGTACAGAAACTGGAAATGGAAGTCCTGCATTAAGTAAAGTTAGTGGTGATGGTAGTTGGGCTAGTCCTAAAGTTACTTATGGAAATAATACTAGTACAAGTGGTAAATCAACTGTTATTCGTGCTACTATTGATTCAACTACTAAAGATATAACTATTAGTCAATCTGCTGGAGCTAAACAATATAGTGCTTGGTCTGCATGGACAGTTAATATTTCTAATAGTGGAAATGTTGCTGCTAGTGGAGGTAGTTCAAATATAACTACTTCTGCAAGTAGAACAAGAACTTGGACATGGAACGGAGTTAGTGGAAGTGGTGGAACTGAAACAGGAACTGGAACTCCTACTCTTAGTAAAGTTAGTGGTGCTGGTTCTTTTGCTAGTAATAAAGTAACTTATGATAATAATACTTCTACAAGTGCTAGAAGTACAGTTATTAGAGCTACAATGGATTCTGTAACTAAAGATACTACTGTAACTCAAAATGCTGGTTCTAAAACTTATAGTAGTTGGGGAGCATGGTCTATTAGTTTAAGTGCTAATGTAACAACTATCGCTGCTGCTGGTGGAAATGCTACATTATCTACTTCTGCTACTAGAAGTCGTACTTGGCAATGGAATGGTACAGGAACAACTTATACTGAAAATGCTAGTGGTTCTCCTACATTAAGTAAAGTTAATGGTGCAGCTTCTTTAAGTGGTTCTACTGTTAGTTATGGTAATAATACTTCTACTAGTTCCCGTAGTTCTGTATTTAGAGCAACAATAGATAGTACTACTAAAGATATTACTATTAGTCAATCTGCTGGTAGTAAATCGTATGGAAGTTGGTCTAGTTGGTCTGTATATTGTAATGCTAGTAGTTATACTGTTGCAGCATCAGGCGGTTCTGTTACTATTTATTATGGTGCTTCTCGTTCTCGTACTTGGACTTGGAATGGCGTTGCAGGTTCAGGTGAAACTGAAACAGAAAATGCTACTCCAAGTCTTAGTGCAGGAAGTGGTGGTGGAACTTTAAGTGGTAGTACTTTAAGTTATAGTAATAATACTAGTACAAGTGTTAGAAGAACTAGAGTTACTGCAAATTATAATGGTGCTATTAATTTTTGCGATATTGAACAAAGAGCAGGTAGTAAAGTTTATGGTAGTTGGGGAGCATGGTCAGTAAGTATTTCTGCTAGTCCTACTAATATTGCTGCTGCTGGAGGTAGTTCTACTATTACTTGTAGTGCTGTTCGTAGTAGACAATATACTTGGAATGGAGTTGGACAAAATTTTCCTGAAACTGAAAATGGTAATCCTACATTAAGTAAATCTGGAGATGGTACATTAAGTGGTACTACTAGCGGTAGTAAACTTACTTATGATAATAGAACTGCTACAACAAGTAGAAGTACAACTGTTACTGCAACTTATAGTGGAGTTAGTAAATCAATTAATATTACACAATCTGCTGGTGTTAAAACAAATATAACTTCTTCTACAAAAGTATTGTTTTTGCATGACTGGGCAAGTGATTATGTTGAAGCAATTAATAATTCTGTGTATATTAATAATGCTAGAGATAATAATGAAAATTATAATGGAGCAGTTACGTATAATATTCGATTTAAAGTTATTATTACTGAAAGTTATAAATGGAATAATGTAGGTAATGTTATTTCTTCTGAATCTTATGGTAGTATTGACCGTCATAAAAATATTTCATTCAATACTAGTACTTTATTACATAAATATACTGATAATTCTTATCATGGTAGTTTTAGTATAGTATCTAAAAATACTGCTGATGAAGAAGAATATTCAGCAGAATATATAACTAATAATAATATAATTATTACTTTATATGTTAGACGTCCTAGATTATATTGGCAAATATGGTGTAATGAAATTCTTGAACAAAAAGACCAACCTTTTACTGTTAATGTTAATAATGTTACTAGAACAAAATTATATAATAATAATACTATAACTGAAGGTTGTGCTGGTAGTGGTGAACAATATTTATATCTATTTAGTACATCAAATATGATGACTAGTAAAAGTATAACTGTAAAATTAATAAGAAATAATAATCCTAATGATGCTTGTAAATTAACTGGTTTTACTGATATAAATACAGATACTAAAACTAGTGTTGGTCTTGAAGAAGGTAAAACTGTTATAAGAACATTTGTAACAAGTTACATTCAAACATTGCCTATTAATCTATGTGAAGTTACATTTAAATATGCTGAACTAAATTTTAGAGTATTTATAGCTAAAGGTACTGGTAATTAATATGATAAGAATACTATTTAATATAACAATATTATTAATGCTTATATTGTTTATTTACTCATTAAAGTTATTTAAATTAATCACATAATTATGAACAATAAACAACTATATGAAAAGCTAGGTCAGAATAGTTATGATAAAGTATTTCCTATTACTTATCTTCAAAATATTCTTGACAAAGATACAAACAATGATTTAACTGTTGTTCTTTCTAGGTTTAATCATTTATGGATTCCATATCAAGGAACTAGAGTTAATACTCGTAAAGCTGTTCCTGCTATTTTTAGACGTAATAGTCTTACTATTAGTTATTATGATGCTGAACATAATCTATCTGTAACTGAAAGTTATATAGGTAGTAATCTTCAAGCTGGTGTTGAAACTAGTTGGGTTTCTGATGATAATTGGACAAAAATTCTTAGTGAGAAATATCTTGAAGAAAGTGGAGCTAAAATTCCTATTGCTGATGGTACTATTGATTGGGACATGCTTAATGAAGCTCTTAAACAAATGATTGCTGGAGATGGTAAAGTTAATATTATTAATTATCCAGATGAAGAAGATATTACTATTAGATTAAGTCCAGGTTGTTGTAATGTTAATCGTCTTAGTCTTAAAGATAGACCTTATGAACCTGAATATAAAAGTGGTAAAGGATATAAAATAGTTCGCAAGGTCTTACTCCCCGTGGAGGATGATGCTAGTAATGCAGAACAGCTTTTATTTGATGGTTTTCTTGATGATACTTATTGTGAACAATATGGTCAAATAATTCTTAATACTGATAAATATGAAGTTATTAGAACAGATTTAGGTAATACTGCTGGTATTTATTATGATACATATCATAAATTATTTGTTCTTAGAGTTAAGACTGTTCATGATGGAGTTGGTTTTTATAATTATTATACTAGATGGACTATTGTAGAACCTACTGATAGAGTTCATCCTCTACGGGGGGTCAACACTCCTGTTTATGGAAATAGTGAAGATTATAATATTTATAATACTTGTCTTTCTGATGAACGTCCAAGACTTGGTATTATATATGTTAATTCAGTAGATAATATTAAATATTATTTTAATGAAGAAAATCTAGTTCAAGTTAAGAATAATATTTATCTTAATTATAAGGCTGTTCTTACTCAAGATATGGTTAACGAAGAAAATACTCGTTATATTATTCGTTATGCTTTTGATTTAAGTGGTAAAACTATTACAATGCCTGTTGGTTGTGAACTTGTATTTGAAGGTGGTATTATTGAGAATGGTACTATTAATTTAAATAAATGTAAACTTACAGGTATGGTTGGTGAAGAGTCTGAATATCTTCCTAATGTAACTTGTAGTAATTGGGCTAAAGGTCAGATTGAATATCGTAATGGAAAGATTTGTTATTGGAATGGTACTGAATGGAGAGTAATGGGTGATACTTCTTCTATGGAAAGTTATACTAAAGAAGAGATTAATAATATGTTTAAAAATTATTATACTAAGTCTGAAACTTATAATAAACAAGAAGTTAATAATTTGCTTAATAGATATGTTACTAATGATACATTTAATAACTTTAAAGAAGAAATAAATCAAACTATTACTAATAGTGTTAATCTTGATAAGATTCAAAAAGCTATTAATGATGGATGTGGAGTTAATATGACTATGCCTAGTGCAAATAATAATAAACTTAGTCTTCCAATTTGGACAGGAACTGCTACCCAATATGCAACTATTACCCCAGTTGCTGGAATGACTTATAATATTATTGATGAATAATGAGTTTAACTCTTGGACGTCAAGGAGGAATTGCTAAACCTCTTAAGAAACGAACAGTAGGTCAAAGTAATATTGCTCATGTTTATGATGGTGTTAATCATATTTGGCCTACTTCTGTTATTCATTTTAGTGATTTTACTAGTGTCCAACTTAGATACATTTGGGGTAGTGATGATGGTCGAGATTTGGATACTAAATCATATTATGTTAATTCTCCTATTAATAGTTTAAATTATGTAGCTGTTGGTTGGTCTTGGCATTCAAGTCAAATTCCTTATCTATATTGGAGTGGCGATAATACTGACTCAGGTGCTGAATGTGTTATGTTTAATATTGAATCTATGATTGACCTTGAAGATAAAATGCCTGATATAATGAAAATGAATCTTTGTGCTAATTGGTTTGGAAGTTTGAGTAGAGGTCATGTTACTGTTGAATGTACTGCTTATAAAGGTGGAGTTATTGTTCGTGCTTGGCAATTAAAGAATAATGAAATTGATGTTGATAATAGAGGAATGTTTATTTTTCCTTTGGCTGATGGAACTATTAATATGCCTGATGGACATGGTGGTTATAAAGAATGTTGGTATGGTGAAGTTATTAAAAGAGTTGCTAAATCTAATAATGAAGTAAAGTACTTTAGAGTTAATCTTGTTAATGATAAAGTTATTGGTTTAGATGATATTAAAATAATTCGTCATGGTGGTGGACTTGTTCATGGCAATGGTTATTGTTGGTATGAAAATCAACCTAATGATAAATATAAAGTTTGGAATAATCAAGTCAATACAACTGGTACTCCTTTAACTCTTGATAAACCAACTCTTAATATAACTAGTGATGATAATTATAGTTATGAATATCATACAGTTTTATTAAATGAAGATAATACTGTTTATAATGATAATTATACTGATAACTATAAATTTAAATTTGGTTTTGTTGCAGGTAATTCTGAATTTAGAGGACAACAAACTATTCAATGTTATGTTAATACAGAAGGTGGCAGAGCTGATGATGGTAAGACTTCAATAGGTGAAATAAAATATACTAAACTTAATAAAATTGGTGAATTGACAATATATAGTCCTATTGAAAGTTAAATTAATGCTAGAATGTTAGGTGATGGCTCTACTAATATTAACGTACTTGGTGCTACTGCTGGTAGTGGAAGCGGTGCTCCTACTGCTTTTCAAGCATGGGAAAAATCTTGTGAAGATACTTTAGCTCTTCAAGGTGGTCTTTATCAATGGGCTTTGACTCAACAGAATCAACGTTTTGAAGACAGAGAACGTCTTAATAGTGAATTGTTTGGTGTTTACATTGATGGGCGTAATCGTACTGATGCTCTTATTGAGAAAAATAACACTGACCATTTTAATCTTTACAAATATACTCGTGATGCTGATGATGATATCCGTAAAGAGTTATCTGATTTGAAAGCTGAATTAGCTGTTACTAAAGCTATTCGTCCTTATCAAGATAAACTTATCCAATGCGAAATGGAAAAGATGTTTACGGCTGGTATCAACTATACTGATAGAAAAACTTGTAATGTTATCTATGGTGTAGTTACTCTTCCAAATGAACCTACTGTTACTGGTCTAGTTGGACGTAATGCTTATGGATGTTTACCGTGTGGTTTTACTCAACCTGCTAGCGGAACTTCGGCTCAGTAATATTACTAAGTTTGATTAAGAATATAAAATTGAAAGAGATATGATACCTGTTAATCAATTCATACTAGGTAGTAGTGACCCTTTACTATACCCTAGCGAAAAAATGACTAATAGCATTGATGAACAAATTGCTTTTCTTCAAAGTCAAAAACAAGCAATTGATGAACATGAAGCCAAAGAAATTGTAGAACAAATGTATCATGTTAAAGACAACAAGAAATATGTTGGTAAAAAATATGATATGAATAAAGCTCATGAGATTTGTGAACGCTATAAAGAAGTATTGCCTAATGATGTTGAGCCTTGTGATGTTTATGTTGCAATTAATGCTCAATATCATGATTATGCTAAATTATTTGAAGAATGGTTTGGTGGTAATATAGATAATAAAGTGTTTGAAAGTGCTATTACATTTTGGTTTAAAGATGTAGATTTTGATGGTGATAAAGTATGGGAATATTTCCACATGAATAACTAATCATTATTGTAAAACTGTAAAAGGGGATTATCTTCGGATAGTTCCCTTTTTTATTTATCTAAATTTTAATATGGACAAATTTATTGATGTAATTGTAGATGGTATCCTTAGTAATTTTGACTTTGGATTTATGTTTATTGTTAATGTTCTAACTTATATTATTATTAAAACTATTGATTATTTTAATAGTGATAATAAAGTTCCTACTTGGCAAAAAAGATGTGTATTAGTTATAAGTATTGCTGCTATGATTGGTATTTATATTACAGCTGGTTATGATAATACTATTATGCTTGTGAATAGTGCTATTCTTGCTCCTGTGTTTTGGAGTTGGGTTGTTAATCCTATTCTAAAGAAACTTGGAGTTGGCTATAAAGATATTGATAATACTATTGGTTAAGATTGTATGAGATTGATTAGCTAGGTTTGATTGACTGATTCAAGCCTGCTCCATCCTCTACGGGGAGTATAGCTTGCCGAATTTGGCTAGTTTTAAGCCTAAGCTGATTAACTGTACATGATTTAATGAAAGTCTTACTATAAGCCTAAAAAGTGGCTCTATGGACGTACATAAATATTTACAATATTAAAATTTAAAATAGTAAAGTTATGAGAGTTATTAAGACTAAACATTTTCCTTTTAATGGTTATAAAGCTATTAATCTTTTTGGTATTATATTTACTAAAGGTGAATTAAGTAACAAAGAACTTAATCATGAAGCTATTCATACAGAACAAATGAAAGAGATGTTATATATCTTTTTCTATATATGGTATGGTGTTGAATATCTTATTATAAGACTATTTCATATTAAACAACATGATGCTTATAAAGATATAAGTTTTGAAGAAGAAGCTCATATTAATGATGATAATCTTAATTATATTAGTGAACGTAAACATTATACTTGGACTAAATATCTAGGTATTAATAGTTCTAAAGCTGCTTAATTAAAAAATGTTAATAATATTGTTAAACTACTTGTTATTAATAATATAATTTATATTTGTAACAAACTAAATTCTAAAGATATGGAAGATGATAAAAGAGTTAATTATAAGTTAGATGCTATTAATAAACTTATTAATAATCTTAAACTTAGTATTTCTGGTAATAAAGAACATGATGAGCTTGGAGAAAATAATGTTATAGTTAATCTTGATGAGATTAGTCAAAAGATTACTAAATTACATGAAATGGTTAAAGCTGAATTTGATGAGTTTGAAAATCAACATAAAAGTGAATCAGATGAAACTCAAACTCTTCTTAATAGTCGTTTTGATAAAGTTGATGCTAAATTAGATAGTATTAAAGCCGCTGTTGATAGTATGAAAACTACTATTGGTAATAAACTTGATACTGTTAATTCTACTATTAATAAAGCAAATACAGATATAGTTGCTGCGATTAATGCTATGAAAGCTAGTAATGATACTAAAAACGATGCTATAATTACTGCTCTTCGAGGACTTGTAACTCAAGTTAATCAAAATACTAGTAATATTAATTCTCTTAACGGTCGAGTTGATGCTCTAGAATAAGATTAACATGAATTTTAATTTAGTAGAGATGTATAATGGCTTGTTAAGATTTAACAAGCATATACTAAATGAACTTGCAGAAGGACTTAAACATCTACCTAATTTAGATGGAGTATCTAAAGGAGATAGTTTAATTATTAATGAACAAGGCAATCCTGCTTGGGGTTCTGCTGCATTTATTCCTACTTTTGAAAATGCTGCTTATGGTATTGAATGGACTAAAGATGACAATGATATAACCAGAATTGGTAATGCTAAATTTCATAGAGAACTTCCTATTCAAAATAGACTTAAAGGTTGTGTCTATAATGAAAAGAAAATCAGTTATTTCCTTAATCCTACAGGTTGGGCTAAACCTCTTGAAAATGGTCTCATTCCTCCTCTTGATGGAAGTGATGGCGATGTTGGGGTAAGAGTTCCAGAGTTTTATATGTGCGTTAAAGATACTGGTACTAAATATCAACTTTGGATAAGTGATTTTAATATTGATGGAACATTTACTAGAGTTCATCCTTTTATTATTAGTCATACCAAAACTATGACTAGAACTAGAGAAGATGGTAAAGAAGAAGTATTTAGTGCTTGTATTAAACCTGATGATACCAGATATTTAGGAGGAAATAAAAGTTCTTCTGTTGTTGCTACTAAATTACAAGGTAGACCTAGAACTGGAATTAGTTATGATAAAGCTAATGAATTTTGTGCTAATCGTGGCGATTGGATTACAATGATTGATTATCTTGAATATTGTGCTTTACAAGCTCTTTGTTATATTGAGTATGCTAATTTTGATAATCAAGCTACATTAAATACTAATTTAACTAGTGATGGATTTAAACAAGGAGGACTTGGTGATGGTGTTACAAATTTAAATTGGGAAAAATGGACAGCTTTTAATGGTAATAATCCTATTGTACAAACTTATTGGACTGCTGAACATAATATTGGCAATGGTAGTACAAATGGTGACCATTATGAATTAGGTAATTATAATGCAGATGGAAGTAATTTAAATACTTATCCTGCTGTTTATCGTGGTATTCTAAATTTCTTTGGTGATATATGGACATTTATTAGAGATGTAGTTATTATAAATCGTAATGCAAATTATAATAGTGTTTATCTTCTTAAAAAAGGTGTTAATTATTCTGATATTACAATAGATAATATTCAAGATAAATGTTATTTTATAGGTGACCAAACTAATAGTAATAGTTTTATTACTGAATTTGATTTTAGATTTGGTCCTTATTTTATTCCTAATAAAGTTGGAACTAATAAAAAAGCTGACTATAATTGGATAAGAGGTAGTAATGGACAAGATACAGATAAAGCTGTTCGTGTGCTTCTGCTTGGCGGTAACGCTGCTAACGGTTCTGCGGCTGGCTCTAGTGACTTTAATTCTAGTTGGGTTCGGCCAGTTTCTAGTGCTAATATCGGCTTCTTTACCACAGTTAAGCTTGATTAAATAAGTCCACGTGGAACTGTTGCTAGGAGTAGTTGGTTAAGTAATTTGTTTTCTGTTTTTGTATTTCTCGATACTATTCCTGCAACAGTTTATTATAATATTAAATATAATAAACTTAAAACATAATATATTATGACTAAAGATAAACTTAAAGATGATATTATTAGAACTATATGTTTTTTAAATAGTGATATATCTAATAAAGATAGAAATTTATTAATTGAATTATTAAAGTCTATTGTTGATTATACTAATAATACTGAACTTGAACAAGATATTAAAGTTATAACACAAAAGCATAATGAATTAGCTGAAATAGTTAATGAACTTAAAACTAAAGTTGAAACATATTCTAATAAGATTAATGAACTTGAACAAAGAGTTCGTCAATTAGAAAACGCAAGTCAATCTTAATATGGCTAGTCTTAATCAATTAGTTAGTGAATTTGCTCATGCTGTTGGCAATCCTAATAGTATTCCTCTTAGACGTAATCTTCGATATGCTATTCTTCATGGTCGTAATGAACTAATTCGTAAAAGTTATGAAAATCATAAATATGTTGATAAAGGTTTGCAACAACGTATTCGTGTTTCTATCATTAATGTTCCTGATGGTGATTTATATAATAGTCAAACTCTTGGGCTTCCTGCAATTAAACGTACTAAACAAGAAGTTCCAAAGCCAGTTAGACTTATTAATAACCTACCTTTCCAATCAATTAGAACTACCGGACATACTGGGATAGAAATACCATTTGCAAAAGAAGCTAGTGCTAAGTTTTATCATTATCTTGCAGGTATGTGTAATCTTCCTGTTTATGATTATATTAATGGTTATATTTATTTCTTTAGTAATAATAAAGATTGGTTTCAAAATATAGGTTCTATTATTATTGAATCTCCTTTTGAAATTCCTTATCTCGTTCCTACCGAAACTGTTGAAAAAGCTAAAGATATAAATTATGACCCTATTGATGATGAAGCTAAATACGATGATGATGAATTTCTTATTCCTGAAGATATGATTGGGGCTCTTAAAGAGATTGTATTTAAACGTAATCTTATTGAAGTTCCTCGTCAAACAAATGAAACTCCTATTGATAATTTTGTAACTAGATAAATTATGATTAAAGATATAGATATTAGTCATTATTATAAAAAGTTTATTGAAACTTCTAATGACGATATGGCAAAATATAATAAAGAACTTGAAGTTATAAATAAGATGAAAGCTGATTGCCGTGCTTATATTAAAAGTAAAAATCAAGTTATTAAAGATGATTTAAAAATTAATCTTAATGAATATGGGTTTCAATTTCTTAATGATAATGTTGAATTAATTAATAAGTTAGAGCAATTAATTAATAATCAACTTAGTTATACAGTTGGAGAAAGACGTATTGTTCTTCTCCAACTTTTGCGTTATTGTAACTTAGCTAAAAAAGCAAACGATTATATTATTGCTCTTAAACTTGCTACAAGACGTTCTGAATTAAGTCTTTCTGATTATAAAAAGTACATTCATAGGTATTATAGTTATGGTGTTCATAAATGTGTTCTTGAAGGCTACGCTTATCATTTTAAATATGAAATTGGTGATTTAGTTATTAATTTCTGGAGATATAGAGATAAACCTAGAGATACTTATGTTGATTGGAACGCTACTAGACTTAAAAAACAAGAAATTATTGATGCTGGTCTTAAACCTTATGATAAAGAAGAAGCAGAGATATATAAAATTCGTGGACTTAAATATGATGGTATTCCTTATGTAGTTTATAAAACTAATAAAGAGTTTTATGAAATACAACTTATTAATAATGGAACTCATAGTTATAGTGCTATTAAATTTAAGTATGCTAATTATATTAATAGAGAACTTAGAGGTAAAGATGCTAAACAACTTAATTCTGAATGTAAAACTGTTGATGATATTTTTAATCTTAAATTAGGATTAAGAAGTAAACTTCTTGTTTATCTTGAACGAGAACCTAATGCTCCATTTAAATATATTAGAAATGTTAATCAACAAAAGTATGAACGTGGAGCACATAATAATGGTAATAAAACTAGATATAAAAACTAATATTATGGCAAATAATAAAACGATTACGATAGAACATATAATTGGTAAACTTGATAATGATTTCAATCCTGATGGAAGTGATTGGATTCCTAGAGTTCCTGCTTGGTGTGTTGATGCTATGAATGAACTTAAAGTTCTTCGTAAAGTTGATAAGAAAATGAAACTAACCGTCATTAATAAGATAGCTAAAAGTAAATGTTGTCTTATTGATGACGGTCTTAAAGTATATGATAGTAATGGTTGTGAAGTACCTAGAGCTGATACTAGTAAATATAGATGTGGTGATACTGAATCTGCTCCATCCTCTACGGGGGGTCAAGCGGAGGACGAAAGTCCGGAGCGTGCTACTAATAAAGACTATCTTGGTATGCCTGATGATTGTTGCCCTAATGGTTCTAGAACTAGAGAAGTTATTGATACTGGTAAAATAGGATGTAATCCTGTTGTTTATACAGTTCATAATAATACTGAATGTCCAAGATGTCAGCATGAAGTTCATTCTCATTGTCAGACCCCCCGTGGAGGATATGATAAGTCAAATCATAATTATATTCTTATTGGAGGTAATACTATTGAACTTAATTTTAATGATACTTGTATAACAGTTGTTTATAAAGATATTGAAACTCAATATAGTGATAATTATCATTGTGAGATTCCTGTTATACCTGCTAATGGTAAATTAATTCAAGGTCTTACTTATTATTGTATGGCTCGTATGCTTATGAGAGGATATAAACATCCTGTATTTAATCTTTCTGCTAGTCAATATGGAACTAATCCTTTCTATCTATGGGAAAGTATGAAAAAAGATATTAAGACTAGTGTTTTATTAGATGAACAAAGCGATGATGATAGTGGTTGGAATGAGTTCTTTTATAACTTTACTTTTCCTAAATAATTATGAATATACAAAAGAAACTTAGTCTTAATAAACATCCTGGTGATTGTGTACCTTATTCATTAGTTGCTGCTAAGAACGTTAAAGTAAGTAATGATGATAGGATGATTGTTAATGAAGAAGGACTTGAAGATTGTAAAGCAATTGCCAATTCTATTCATGAAGATGGTATTAATAATTTTAAAATAGTTGGTGTTATTCCAACTAGTACTGAACTTATTTTATTTATTGTTAATACTGATTCTAATGAATCTTATATTTATAGATATAATGAACAAGCTGATAATTGTTATAGAGTAAATAGTAATTGGAAATATAATGGTGGAAAGATTAAAGGAACATATACTTATAATGTTAAAAATCATCTTATAGTAGCTATTGCTGAAAGTAATGCTTCTGTTGATGTTCCTCTTAAAACTATTAATATTGATTTAGATTCTGACCGTCCTGATTCTGAAATGTCTGTTATTCCACAAATAACTTTACCTACTATTAGTGGTTTAAATTATGTTAGTGGTGGAGCTTATAAAGGATTTTATTTTATATTTATTAGATATAAGATAGATAAAACTAATTATACTAAATGGTATAGTATTGGATTTCCTATTTTTAATGATGTTATAATTCCACAAGTTATTAATAAAGTTTGTTTTAGAAAAACTAATGTTTATGAACCGAAAGATGAACCAAACGGTTATTGTTATGGTAATACCGATTCATTTAGTGATTCTAAAGATATATGTAATCAAACTTTTGAAATAAATATTAGTGGAGGTCGTTCTGGTCTTTATCAACTTGGTTTTATTGTATGTAAAAAAGATAGTACTCAAGCGTTTAGAACAGATGATTTAAATAATAATATTTTTAAATTTAGTAGAGATATTCTTGTTGAATATAATGTTGCTGATTTAACTACTGACTATTATAATTATTATAATGTTGGTAATATCATTAATTATAAAAATAGAATATATATTGCTAATTATAATGAAAAAACTGATAACGATGACAGAACTTTAAGTAATGGTAAAACATTAGAAGAGGCTGTTAAAGATATTACTATTAAACTTCGTAATAAAGTTGTTAATGCTTATTATAATGATTATACTACTATCAATGCAGTTAGTGAAAAAGGTCCTTATTTTAAAATGGCTAGTCTTCAAATTACTGGTACTGCTGATTGGCAAATTAAGGATATTGATAAAGTATTTAATAATAATCAATATCCTTTTCGTACTTTTAGAACTTTATTTAATGATACAGTTATACAAGGTATTGCAGCACATGAATATTTAAAAATTAATTATAATGCTAAAATAAAAGTAGGTAGTAGAGGTAGTCATAATCTTAAAGAATATCTTGCTTGTCATTGTTTTATTATTCCTACAAGTTATAAATATGAAAATAATCAATCTGTTTATACTTTACCTAGTACAGTTAAAATAGCCTGTTATGTTTATAGTGGTGTTGGATTTACAGAAGATGCTGTATTTACTAGTGGGCAAGTATTATTTGGAAATACTATATTTGATATTGATAATTATAAAATGAGAATTACTCATTCTATTATTGAACCTAGTTATGATTTTAATGAACGTAAGAAAAATGATACTCTTATTCCTGGAGAAGTATATAATTTCTTTATTCATTTTGTTGATAAATATGGTGATGCTAGTAGAGGATATAAATTGTCAAATAAAGATAAGTATATAAATAATATTGTTAATGATGGTTCTCATTGTACTATAATTACTTTTAATTGGAACAATCAAGGTAATGGTAATATTCCATATTGGGCAGTTATTAGTGGAGATATTCCAATATCTACTATTAGTTCTAATATTAAAAGATATATTGCTAATCATAAAATTGTAGTTTATACTGCTGAACCAATAAATAATCCTACTACTAATATATTACTTAATAGCTCTGGTGAACTTGAAGCTACTAATAAAGATGAACTATATACTCTTATATCTAATTACTTTATTGATTATCAAGATAAAGATAAATATAATGATTTATATGTTTATCAAGTTATAAATAGTGGTAGTTATACTCCTTGTAGTAATCAAGTAATAGGTGCTATTGGTGTTGATAATGAAGCTAAGTTTGGTTATTATGAAAATATTAATGGCGATGAACTATTTAGAATACCTGATTTGATATTTGATTCTGAAGTTGTTGGTGGTGGTGAACATACTAGAAATTTTATATATAATATGAATAATACTTTTAATAAGTTTTATATTCGTGCTAATATTGATACTACTTTATGGAATCAAATTAAAGAACTTGGTTATGTTGGATGGTTTATTAGTTATGAAAAAGTTGAACCTATTACTAGATATACTGGATTACTAACTAGAAAAGATTATTGTAATATAGCTAGTAATGTTACTTGGCAAGATGGTAGTTGGGGTACAAAACCGGGTTTTGTAGCTAATAATTTTACTAGTGATAAATGTTATCTATATAGTGGTCGATTTGATATTGATGATAGTATTAAATATGATTTTAATATTATTCGTATTGATGGTAAATGCAAATTTGAACCTTATAAAGAAAAACATGATGTTGTTGATATGGTAGTTAATACTACTTATCCTTATAGTTATAATATGCCAGTTATAGGTGTAATTAGCAGAAATGAATATAAACCTATTAATAATTATAAACTAGTAGTTGCTGATAGTGTTATTGATAGTAGAGCTGGAAAAGGAACTGCTCTTGAAATGGACGATTATAAGGAATTACTACTTGATGCTGAAACTATGTTTCTCGCAACAGTTCTTAATTGTACTAAAAATATTTATACTAGCAAAGAAAAAGAACTTGTAAGACTTAATGACGTTTGTTATAATGGTGGAACTTATTCTATCGAACATGGATATAATGGTAGAATGACTTATGATGGCGTTCTTATTTATAATGATAATGGAGTTATAATGAACGAAGGTAATTATAAATTATATACTCCTACTAATAATCAATATTATTATAGTGGTGATGAACCATGTTGGTTTGATATTCCATTTAATGTTTATATTCAATTTCCTCTTTATAATGATAAATTCTTTGAAAGTAAATGTTTTAATAATGAACCTAGTAAGATAGCTTTTAGTATTAAAGAAGATACTGACAAGAAAAGTGTTGCTTTTGGTACATTTGTAGAACCTAAAAATAGTGTTGATTTATTTAAAGACCCTATTGGAAATGTTGACCAATATGTTCCTAAATTGTTAACTCAATATCGTAATGACATTATTAATATTACTCGTTTTGATAAAACTATAAGACGTAGTAATGTTATTCAAGATGAAAGTGAAGTTAATGCTTGGCGAATATTTCCTATTGAAGGTTATAAAAATATTACTGAAAATAAAGGAAGTATAACTAATTTAGTTGGAATTGGATATTATCTTTTAGTTCATACTCAACATAGTATGTTTATGTTTGATATAAGTGCTGCACTTAAAACTAGAGATGAAAATGTTCAATTATATCAACCTGATGCTTTTGAAGTTGATTATAAAGAAGTCTTTACTAGTGATAAAGGTTATGGTGGACTGCAAGATGATTTAGCATATATAGTTGGAGAATTTGGTTATATTTTTTATAATGATGATTTTCATAAACTTTATCAATTTGATGATGGTCAACTTAAAATAATGGATGAAGATATTAAATTATGGCTAGATAAATATCATCCTAATAAAGTTAGATTTGCTCATGATAAATTTAATAATCGTATTCTAATTAAATTTGATTATACTTATGATAATATTAATCCTAATACTAAAGAATCTATTATAGAATCACATAATGAAGTCATTAGTTTTAATTATAAAATAGGTAGTTTTATTAGTTTACATGATTATTATTTTAATAATGCTTGGTCTACTAAAACTAAATGTTACTTTCAAACTGAACATGACAATGATAGACTTAACTGCCCTCTTTATGTATTTACTCATGAATATAATTATGGTAGATTTAATACTCACATGGGTGATGATAGTAGAAGTCTATATTTAGTATCTAAACAAGAAGTTGGTGATGAGCCTATATTAGTTTATAATAGTTATATTGATATTATGGTTAATGAATCTTATGAACTTATTAAATTTCTTGAATTTATTAAATATAAAGTACATAAGATATATATTCCTATTTATAGTGATAATATTAATAATCCTGTTGATTTAAGAGAACATCCTTATGCTGGAGATATACTTCGTATATTTAATGAAGATAATGATACTGATGATATAGATATTAATATTGATAAACTTAATGAATTTAATAAGTATAAAAAACCTTGGTATGAACTTACTCAATATAACTTTAATTATTTCCGTAATGCTATTAAAGAACATCCTAATACAGTAAGTGATAAACTTCGTAGAGTATATGGTAATTATTTTGTAGTTCGTTTTATATTTAATAATTCAGATAATAAGCGCATTGAATTTGAAAGTCTTGAATGTGCTCAAACTCAATTTAGAAAATTATGATACAGTATAGAGATAGACAAAGACAAAAAGCTTTTATTGGTGCTATTATTGGCGCAGCTGCTAGTATTGCTGGTGGTATAATTAAAGGCAATAAACAAAAGAAAGCTCAAGAAAAAGCCCAAGCTGAAGCTCAAGCTGCACAAGACCATAAAGATGCTTTACAAAATGCTCAAGCTTTAACTAGTGCTTATGCTAATCAAGATTATGTTGGTCAATATAATGATAAGCTTACTCTTAAATGTGGTGGTAGAGTTCGACGTAAAGCTGGTTTCGGTACTGAATTTGCTGATGCTCTTCCCGGTTTAGGTAATTTTGCTAGTTCTATTACAGGAGTTCAAGGACTTGGTGAATTAGGTACTGCAATAGGTCAAGGTATTTCTGCTAATCAACAAATTAATGAAAATAAACGTATTGCTCAAGAAGCTGAGCAACGTAAACAACTTCAAGCTGGTCAGCAACAACTTAATATTACTTCTGATAAAATGATTAATCCAATGACTATGTATCAACGTTCTAGTTTTATTAATAAATATAAATGTGGTGGACGTAGAAAAGCATGGATTGGTGCTGCTATTGGTGCTGCTGGAAGTTTAATTGGTGGTATGTTTGGCAGTAAAGGACAACAACCAATTCAAGTTAAACAAGCTGACCAAGCTAGTTATAGTGCTCCTAAAACTGGTCTTGAACGTCCTGAATGGATTACTAATGGTACTGTTCAACAACCTGTTATGCCTCAATCAGTATATCGAGATAGGCTAAATGTATATCGCTGTGGCGGTCTTAGACGCTAGTCTTTTGCTCTCTGTTGAATTATTATATATAGGTATGAACTATTAATCGACTGATAGGCTATCGTTCAGCAGAGAGCCTTAAAATCAATCAAATTACAATTTCTCATTATATTATATAAAATGCCTAGAAAAGATAAAGTTATTCATATAAGTAATTTACCTAGTATATTTAGAGGTAATGTTACTCGTAATGGAAGATTTATTCAAAATGGTATTCCTCCACTTGGTGGAGCTTATGATAAAGTTGCTAAATCTACTGATTTAATAAGACTCGGTAATGAATTTCTCTATAATGGTATAAACAATTTAGTATCTAAAGATAATAGAGAAAAATTAATGAATAATACTGCTGGTAAACTTATTAATTATGTTAAAGATTTTAATAAAGAATCTCTTCCTAGTGATGATGAACTTGGACCAACATTTCCATTTAATATTATTCAAACTCCTAGAAGTAATGGAAAAAATCTTCCTCAAAAACAATATGCTGTTGGTGGTAAAGTACCAAATGTAGTTGCTGGTGGCATTGCTCAACCTCTTGGTAATAATTTCTTTTATATGAATGGAAGAAAACATAGTCAAGGTGGTATTGATATTGGTCCTAGTGATAAAACTGGTATTGAAGTAGAAGGTGGTGAAGTAGTTGAAACTAATGGAAATGAACTTAAAGTTTATTCTGCACAACCTATTCTTAACGGTGCTAGTCCTGCTCAATTAGTTATGGGTGGAGCTAATCCTAATAAAGTATTTAAAGCTCAAGAAGATTTTAAAGATAGAAATGGGATTAACGATGATGGTACTAAAGCTAAATATGGTAAAGAAAAACATGTAGCTAAAAGTGATAATACTAGAGTAACTCCTATAATGGAATCTCCTAGAAATAGTGGTATTAAACAAGGAGATTTTATTTATTATCCAGAAACTTATAGAATAGCAAATAATACTTTAGAAAAAGTTCCTGCTAGAAAAGAAGTTAATATGACTCCTCTTGAACAAGTTAATCCTGAATTTGATATATTATTAGGTGGAGCTGGAGTTTTAAGAGGTGCAGATAAAGCTACTAAAGTTGCTATGGCTTTAGATAAAAATATTTCTAGAGCAAGTCAAAAAGCTATTACTAAAGGTAGAGATGTTTTAGGTTATTATTCTATTTCTCCTAATATTCGTTATAATTTATCTGTTAATAATGGTAGAAAAGCTCTTGGTGTTAAACCTACTAAACTTCTTGAAGCTCCTAGAAAACAATTAACTTCTAATATTGGTAAATATAAAGATTTTGTTAATATATTAGGTAGTAACGGAAAAGTTATTGATATACCTGATATTCTTCAAACTAATATTGATGATACAAAAGCTTTTCTTAAAACTTTTAATAAATGGAATGCTCGTTATGGTTATGACCCTATTCCTTTATCTGCTGCAAAAAATCCTAAACAAGCAGATAAACTTATTAAAGATAGATTGTTAGAACATAATACATTTGTTAGAGGTGTACATGAAACAGGTAATGAAGAAAATATAAATAATATACTTAGAAGAAACGGTATTGAACCTACTGCTGAAAATAGAGCTAAATATTATGCTTCAACTTATGCTCCAGATACAGGAGCTGGTAGAACTGGATTTAATTCTTCATATAATGGAGAAGGCACTATTTATTCTTCCAATAGTTTAAATACAGCTATTGGATATGCAAAAGCTAAACACCGTAATGAAAAAGATGGATTTGTAGTATCCGTTAGACGTCCTATTAAATTTGAAGGTACTAGAGAAAATTGGGTTAAAAATGCTGATTTTGCTTTTGATAATTCTAAACAACATAGTCTTTATATTGATTATGAACTTCCATATTTACTTAGATATGGTAAGAGTGCTAGGACTGAATTAAGTAAAAATAAAAATATTCCTTATAAAGATATTATTTCTAAAGTTAATAAAGACTATTCTAAACTTCATGGTTATAATGAGTATATTGCAAATAAAATCAAAAGATTTATTAATGACCCTGATATAAAATATAAACCTAGTTATCAAATAACTGGTAATGCTAAAAAAGATTATATTAATGATGTTATAGGTCGTAAAATTAGTAATTTACCTAAATATAACCCTTTTACACATAACGTTCGTAAATATGTTTATGATATTTTAGAAAAGAAAGGTATTGATGTTAATAGTCCAGGTATTGGAATAACTTTTAGTAATAAAAATTTTAAAGTAGTTAATTATAATAATGATATTTTTGGTAATAATGTAATATATCAAATACCTGAAAAAGAAGTTAAAGATATATATTATAAAGATATTAATAATCAACTTGGTAAACTAATTTCTAATAATTATAGAAAATATGTTGAAAAACAATTTGATAAACTTTATAATAAAGATATTAATATAGAACTTAGAAAAAGTAAACGTATTAGTAATAATGAATTAAAAGAATATATTAAATCTAAAGGTATCCATCCAGAAAATAAAAAATATAATGTTATAACTAGTGAAAGGCTTCATAAAACGAGTAGAAATAAAGGTAATCCTTATCAACATTTTATTTTTACAGGTGATGTTGGTAAACAAGGTCTTGATGTAGTTGATATTAAAGATGTTAATTCAGAAGAATTTAAACATATATTTAATACTCGACAACATACAGGAAAATATAGTAAAGGATATAGTCGTAAATCTAGAAAATTTGGAGGTAAAGATATGATTGTAAGTATTAGTGGTAATGTTAAGAATGGATTAATTCATTCTCCATCCTCTACGGGGGGTCTACGCGATAAATTTGCTGTTGGTGGAACTCGAATTAATCGTCATGGAAGAACTTGGGAATATGATGAACAAATTGGAGCTTATGTTCCTATAACTAATAGAACTATTAATAGAACTTCTGTTTATCCTATTAATAAATCTGCTAGAGGAGAAACTATTGTTGGTAGTGATTATACTTTTAGAAATGGTAAATGGTCTAAAAATAATACTACAAATAATAATACTAATAAATCTAATATTGATAATGGAAATCGTCGTCCTCAATATTATGCAGAACGTAGACTTCCTTTATTTGAAGATGGTGCTGGTATTACTAGTGGTTTAGTTAGAGCTGGTTGGAGTCATGGAAATAATAGAGGTATTAGTACAAATAATACTAATATTCCAAGTTTATCTAAAACTAAATCTATTGGGAAGACCCCCCGTGGAGGACGAAGTAAGTCAAGTCAATCAACTCAATCTGTTCCTACTAAAACACCTCCAACTGCTGTTTATAATCGTAATCTACCTAAAGTAGAAGCTAGTATTCCAACTACTTTACCTGTTTCTACTAGTACACTTGCTAAAGGAACTACATCTTCTGATGGTAAAGGTCAAGGTAAATTTAAAAATCTTACTACTGCTGATTGGATTGGACTAGGTAGTAATGTAGCTGGTAGTTTAGCTAGCTATTTTGCTAGTAGAAGAGCTATTAATAAAATGAGAGGTCCAGGTCAACCTACTCTTATTAGTGCTAATAAACTTAAAACTAAATACAATATTAATCCTCAACTTGATAGAATTAGAGAAGATAAATTTGAAGCTTATCGTGATATTGATTCTAATACTGCCAGTAGTCGTGTTAGTTTAGCTCGTAAACAACGAGTTCGTAATGCTGCTGGTCAAGCTGCTAATGAACTTTATGGTAATAAAGAAAATATAGAAACTAATCTTATTAATCAAGATAGACGTAATCAACAAAGTGTTCGTCAATTTAATGCTCAACAATACAATCAATATATAGATAGAAAAACAGCATTTGATAATGGTGTTAGAGAAGCTAAAGTAACTAATATTAATAATTTATTTAGTGGAATTAATGCTGGTATTCAAGATATGATTAGTAGATATGAAAATCGTAAAGCTTTAAATAATACTATTGGTGCGATGAGAGCATCTGCTCCTAATGTAGATGATAGAATTATGCGAGATGCTGGAGTTGATTATGATGAATTTATTATTCGTAAACGTAGAAAACTTGGAGGAAAACAATCATGCCGATAAACTTTTATACTCCTACTTTTAGACAACAAGTTAATCCTATTGACTTAAATGTCTTAGCTAGAACTTATAATACTCTTGAACAAGGTCATCAACAAGCTATTCAAACTAAATCTCAAATTGATGCTCAACTTGCTCAATTAGATTTAAATGAAGCTGAAGATGCTTGGCGTCAAGAACAACTTAATAAAGTTCGTAATGCTCTTACCGAAAATATGCAATATGGTAATGCTTATTCTAGTCTTGATGATATAGTTGGAACTTATGGAGATATAACTTCAAGTCCCGGAATGATTGGTCGTTTACGTGCTCAACAAGATTATAAAGCTTATATGGATAATCTTGATAAACGTACTGATTTATCTGAAGATTATAAGAATTATTATCGTGCTATTAATAAATATAATTATCAAGATATAACTGATAAGAATGGTAATGTTATCGGTGGAAGTAAATGGACTCCTATTGATAAAGAAGTTTCTGAAATTCCTATGAATCAGATACTTAGTCAAGCACTTCAATGGGCTGCTAAAGAACAAGGCGGCGGTAGTCAAACAAGATGGCTTGATGCTAACGGTAAAGTTACTAATGATATTACTAAATCTGTTACAGGAGAAATTTATTCTCATACTAAAGGTGATTGGCAAAGGTTAAGTAAAGCTAAACTTGCTGAAGCTGTTAAAGCTGTTATTGAAAATACTCCTGGTGCTAAAGCTAGTCTTGAACAAGATTATAAAATTGCTAAATGGAAATATGACCAAAATGGAAGTAATCCTGATATAACAGATAAAAATGGTATTCTACTTACTCCTGAACAATATCTTGCTAAACGTATTGACCCTTTCTATAATGCTGCAACTTTTTATAACCAAGATAGTAATACTACTTATGGTGAAGCATGGAAAGCTCAATTAGCTTTAGCTAAACAAGCTGGACTAGGAAGTACAACTCAAAGAAAACAAGCTATTGATAATCTAACTTATAAAGGTACTCCTGTTCGTATTGATAATTTTATGCCTGCTCAAGCTCAAGCTGAAATTACTAGTAATAGACAATCAATAGCTGGATTACTTAACAAATATAATCCTGATATTAATATTAATTTAAGCACTGCTAATCCAGATGATATTAGGACTAGTATTATGACTAATATTACTAATCCATCTGATAGAGCCTATGCTTTAAGTTATCTTAATGATATTATTGATAATCAAGAATATATTAATAATCTTAAAGTTGGTAAATCGCAAGATAGCATTGACGGATTTGATACATATAATTCTATTATTAGTTTAAGTGATTTGCCTAATAATAAATATTCTGATACATATAGTAAATATGTTAATCAGATATTTGGAGATAGTAGTTCTATTAGACAATATTTTAATAATGATGATGTTTATAATTCGTTTATTAATGCTCTTGGTGGAGAGAAAAAAGCTGCTAGTCTTGGAGTAAGATTTGGTTCTGATGGTAATGGTTATAGATATGCCGAATTACCTAAAGATTATCATAAATCTATTTATAGTTTTGGTAAAGCTGTTAAAGAAGCTGAAGATACTAGAAATCCTTTAAATGCTTTTCTTAATTCTGCTAAGACTAGATTTTTTGGATATGGTGATAAATTTGTTAGAGTTGATTCTAATGGTGAAGAACATCATGCTGGATTACCAACAGGTAATAAAGAACCTTATATTGGTTTAGTTAATTATGTTGATTCTCTTAAATCTAAAAATGATACTGTTCTTGATGGTGGCAAAATAACTTCTTCTACTATTGGTATTAGTGCTTTAACTCCTGAATTAGCTGAAATTAATTTTATGATGAATGCTAATCCTGAGAAAGCTAGTCAACTTTCTGCTTATAAGAAGAATAAAGAAGAACAAGCTATGATGGCTATTCGTAGTGGTATTGATTTAACTCAAGGAGAAGCTTATATTACTAGTGAAAATGGAGTATTTGAACCTATGACTTCTGAAGATAGAAAAGCTTATACAGCTTATCTTAGAAGTGCTAAAGAAAATGAAATTACTCCTACTATTGTTCGTGACCCAAAAACTGGTGATGTTGGAGTTCAAATTAATATTGCTGGTTATTACGATACAGAAGGTAAACTTAAAAGAGAACCTATTACTTTACTTGTAGGTAGTGGTGCTATTGATAGTTCTATTATTCAATCTTGGAATCAAGATACTAGTTGGAGAGCTGCCGGTAAAGTAGAAAATTATTATAATGCTAATAGACCTATTTCTCTTACTAATAATACTGCATTTACTGGAATTGATAAATTTAAATTAGTACCAAATGGTGGAGGTTTTAATTTAATTAATTCTACTAATAATCAAACTATTGGTTTAGTAAGTAAAGAAAATGCTGTTGATATTGTAGATAATTTATCTCAATGGGAACAAACTGTAACTGCTGTTAAAGCTGGTATGGCAGTAGATGAAAATGCTGTTAAGGCTATTCAACAAAATGTTGCTACTAAACTTGCCCAACTTAGTGGCAGTTCAGACCCTTATGTTATTCAATATTACTATGATGAATTAACTAATAATCTATATTAATATGGATGTATTAAAGTTTCTACAAGGTGGTAATAAAACACCTAATCCTGAATATAATCCTAAAACTAAAAAGGGGGCTATACAGCCTCCTACTTTAGTTGATTACAACCCCGGCACTTCTATTAGTGACCGGGGTCGTGGTCATTTATTTAGTCGTATTGCTGGGCAATCATATAATCTTAATCAATATGATATAGATAAATATGCTCCTTATGATGTTTATGTTAATCCTGTTGATGACCCAGAAAAACTTGATAAAGAACGTGCTGTTAATCAAAGTAATTGGGAACAAGGATTAAGAATGATTGGGCAAATTGGTAATGAGATTACTGTTGGTACAGCTATTGGTTTTGCAGATTTAGCTGATGCTTTCTATAATATGGTTAGTAATAGTCCTAATGATTATCAATCTGAAATAAGTTCTGAACTTGAATCTTTAAAAGAATCTATTAATGAGCGTTTAGCTATATATAGAGAAAATCCTAATGCTGCTTTTGATATTGGAGATTTTGCTTGGTGGGCTAGTAATGCTCCTAGTATAGCTAGTTCTTTAACTCTTATGGTTCCTAGTACTGGTCTTGCTAAAGGTGTTTCTTTATTAGGTAAAGGTATAAAGTTTAATAAATTAGCTAATAAAATGGCTAATGCTATTAATATGACTCAAAAGAGTAGAGCCATTACTGGTAGAATAGCAGAAGCTACTGCTATTGGAGTTCCTTCTCGTTATCTTGAAAATTATCAAGAAGCTAGACAAACTTATAATGATATTGAAGATTATTCTAAAACTCAACTTGCTAATATGAATGATAAACAAAGAGAAGAGTTTTATAATAATAATCCTAAATATAGAGATATGTCTGATGAAGAAGTAGCTAAAGATATTGCTAAGAATAGTGCTGATATTACTTTTGCTGAAGATTGGGCTAATGTTCTTTTTGATGTATGGCAAGTTTATAGTTTAAAGAACTTATGGAAAAATGCTTTAAGTGGTAATACAACTAGTTCTAGACTTAGAAATTTAAATATTGCATTTAATAGTAATATTGATGATGCTGCTGCAATTACTAATGCTTTAAGTAATAAAACTACTAAACAAGCTATTACTAGTACATTAAAAGATGTGGGTAATGATATTCTTCATGGTGTTAGAGCTGAATGGACAGAAGGGGTTGAAGAAGCTATTAATTATATAGCTAGTCAAGATGGTTTATATAATGGTAAAAAAGTATTTGATAAAGATATTCCTCAACAAACTATTAAAGATTATCTTCAAGACCCAATGTTATGGGAACAAGCATTTTGGGGTGCTCTTGGTGGTGTTACTTTTAGTAGTGTTATGAATAAAGCTGGAGAGTTTATTAATAAACGTCTTGATAAAGATTGGACTTCTGCTGAAAAACAAAGAGAAAACGAAATTCTTGGTCGTACTGCTACTTTTCAAGCATATCAAGAAAGACTTAATAGTATTGCTAATGGTAAAAATCCATTTATAACTATTACTGATGAAAATGGTCAACAGGTTAATCCAGATATTATTACTGGTACTGAAAAAGAACTTCGTAATATAGCTGAAAAAGAATATATGGATAATATTATTATTAATTCTATGAACGCTGGTAATTTAGGACTTCTTGAAAGTTCTATTAATAGTAAAGAATTTAATGATAGTATTACTAATAAACTTGGATTACAACAACAAGATAGTAATGAACTTATTAATAGATTTAAAACTGAAATTAATAATCTTAAAAATGAATATAATACTACTTTAAATAAAGTTAATAGACTTGGTGGCGGATTTGAAGTTGGTCGTATTATAGCTACCCAAATGGTTCATGCTCGTAATCGTCAAGAAAATTATAATAATCTTCTTAATTGGGCTAATGATGTTTTAAATCAAGATATTACAAATAATCATATTGAAGATGCTGATATTAATTCTGCTAAGAATGGTATTTATCAACATATTATTAATAGTATTCAAAGAGATATTAAAACTATTCAAGATAACGCTGCAATTAATGATTCTGTTAAACAAGAACGTATTGCTCAATTAAATGAGCGATTAGATGCTATTAATAAACTTTATATTCCTATTGATATTGAAAATAAAAATGATGTTCAATCAGCTATTCAACTTCAAAAACAATATAATGAAGTATTTAAAGATTTAGCAGAAGTTGTTAATGCTGAGATTAATGTTGAGGTTAATAAAAATCAACTTAATTTATCTGATGATAATATTAAATCTCGTATAACTTATCTTAATAACTTCTTTGATAGTAGTCGTAAAAAGATTGTTAATAAAGCTATGGACGATTTACGTAATGCTTATAAACAATATGGTAAAGAATATGTTAATTCTGTTATTAAAGATGCTAATAATGGTAATAAACCAAATATAGATAAAGTTATTAGAGATGCTTATGCTGCACTTGATTTAAGCTCTAAAGGTAATGAACATCTTAAAACTACATTAGAACAATTAGCTGAAATTGCAGAGATTGAAAACGATGTTAATAATACTCCTAAAGAAGAAGTTGCTCCTGTTAATCCTGATGTTAATGAAGTTAATGAAACTGATGTAGATGATACTAACTCATCTCCATCCTCCACGGGGAGTATAGCGGAGCGAAGCGAAGCGGTTCCTAGCGAGCCTACTAATACTGAACAACCTCAATCTCAAACTGAACAACCAATTTCTCAAGAACCTATTAGTACTCCTAAATCTGAAGTTAATAATACTCTTCCAGATGATGATTTCGAACGTGGTCAAATAGGTACTGATTTGGTTTATGAAAGTATAGCTGATTTAGAAGATTCTTTAGGACATGAATCTACTAGTAGTGATTTACTTAATGCTAGACAGTCTTTTATTGATAAACTTAGTCAAGCTGGATTTGAACAAACGGAAGCTACTGACATAGTTAATAATATTATTGACGGTCTTACAGGCGGTAGTTTATATAGTTCTGTTCAAGATGATAGCACTAGACGTTTATTACTTAATGCTACTTATGCTACTGTTACAGGTAATGAACGCAATATAGAAGCTGTTATGAATGATTTTGCTAATAGTGTTGATAGTGAAGGTAATACTAGAGGTAAAATTGTTAATGGTAAAGTCTATCTTAGTATTGGTCAATTAGTTGAATATATAGATAGTATTACAGGTAATAAAATTATTAAAAATTACTTGTTTAATCAAATAAAAAACTATCTTTACGCCAGCACTAATAATCAAGGTAAATATCGTGCTACTGATGAATCAACTATTAAAAAACTTAATGCTAGACAATTTGTTCAATACGTTGACGGTATTGCTAAAGAACGTCTTGAAAGACTTCAAGTTGAACATACTAATAATGTTAATCTTAAGTATATAGTAGAGAATGAAAATGTTAAAGCATTTACTAGTATTAAGCAAGGTGATTATTTAGAAGCCATATATAATGTTAAACTTAAACGTATTGATATATTTGCTAATGATACAATTATTGGTTATATAGGAGTTCCAAATATTGATAAGTTTGGTAATTATGATATGGTTAATCAAGGTTGGAAATATAATATTCATGCTGAAAATGGTCAAGTTATTTCTCCGTTTAAAGATGCTTTAATTAGTATTCTTGACGGTGACAGATTTGATGAAGAATTTATTGGTCATTTATATGAACTTGCTGTTAAAGAAGAAGTTACACAAGAAGAACTTGTTAATCTATTTAAAGAATTTGAAACTAAATATCCTGATATAGTTAGAGATTTTACTACTCCTGTTGCAAGTTTTGATTTAGCTGGGCATCTTGTTAATCTTACTAAATACATATTTAATCAACCTTATGAAAATAGTCATGAAGCTAGTATTAATCGTTGGTTTAATAATCTTCTTAATAGTTATGACCAAGCTATTACAATAGTTAAAGGTGATTTTAAAGGTAAGATTAAAGCTGTTAATGTTAAATATGGAGTTCTTAATACTATTGATGATGCTAATGGCGAATGGAATGATGTACAAGAAACAGTAGTTAATTATAATGAAGATGTTAATAAACTTGGTGTAGTTGTACAAGGTCAAGTATATCTTAATGGAGAAAGTAAACCTACTATTATTGAAAATCTTACTACTAATGGTATGCCTGTTATTAGTATTCCAAGTAGTGATGGTACTTCTCTATATGCTTTTTGTAAACAAGTTCCATTAAATAGTAATCTACTTAAAGGTGATGCTCGACGTATTATTAATTCTATTAAAAATGAAGTTAATAATCTTTGTAGAGATTATATTAGTGGTAAAATAAGTTTTGGTGAACTTAAACAAAGTCTTGGGGATATATTTGGAAATAATAAACTTATTAACGGAGATAGAAATACTGGACTTCAAATTAGTATTAATCCTACTAATATAGGCTTTTATGTTAAAGGTGCACATTTTAATGGTAAGGATTATGCTTTTACTATTAATTCTGATGCTGGTAATTATAAACGTAATATTATTATTAATTCTCCTTATGTTGTTAATAGTGCTTTTAAAATAGGTAAAAGTTATGGTATTAATGCTAGTACTATTGATGAATTAGATAATGCTCTTCGTCCTGTTATTGATGAAATGTTTAACTATGCTCAATTTGCTATTAGTAAAAATTTTATTAATGATAGTACAAAAACTAATGATAAAACTAATAAATATATTTATCGCGAAAATGGTAAAACTATTATAAATATTGATGGTAAAACTTATAGTTATAATAGTTATCAAGATTTTATTATTAGTAATGGTTTAGTTAGAACTAAACTAGCTAATACTAATACAGATGAAACTGCTGGTAATTGGCAAATAGATATTCATTCTAAACTCGATATTACTTATGAACTTGAGGGTAGACCCCCCGTGGAGGATGGAGCAATACCTGAACAGCTATCAGAGTTCATGTTAGATGATACTCTTAATGCTATTAATTTTAATGCTTTTGAATCTGCTATAACTGCTAAGAATTTAACTCGTGGACTTAAAAAGTATTTTGCTAATGACCAAACTGCTATTGATTATATTAATTCTCTTCAAAAGATTGGTATTTTACCTAAGAATATTCAAGTTGTAGATAGTATTACTGATAATAATGGTAATCAAGTTAATGCTGTTTATCATCGTGATACAGATACTATTGAGCTTAATCGTTCTGCTATTGCTGGTCAAAGAGTTTATCGAGTTGTTAATATTATACTTCATGAAAGTTTACATAGACAACTTTATACTAAATATAATACTGAACAAGCTCTTGCTTTAGTTAAACCTATATATGATAAATTTAAAGCTTGGCTTGATACTCAAGATGATGCTACTAAAGAAAGACTTAAACCTTATCTATTTGAGAATTTTAATACAAGTGAAGCTCTTGAAGAATTTCTAGTTGAAAGTATTACTAGTAACGCTCTTATGTCAGCTCTTAATGAAATTAAATATGATAATAGAAAAGTTAATAAACGTAAGACTTTATTTAGTAGACTTCTTGAAGTTATTGCTGATATGTTAGGTATTAAGATTAATGAAGATAGTTTATTAGCTGCTGCTAGAGATGCTTATAAAGCTATTAAAAAAATGCCTAAAGAAAGTAATCAAGAGGCTATTCAAGGAACTTTTCAGTTTGAAGAAGAAACTGCTAGTACAGAACAAACTGAAAATCCTAATGAAGATAACAGTCAAGATTATAATTATAATAATGATAATCTTAATGATGGACTTGATATGTTTAGTAGTGTTGATGATGATATAGTGCTGAATATGGCTGAATTGACTAGCCGTTTACCGATAGCACAACAGCCCGAATTTGCCACTTTGCTTGACACAGGGCGCATCAGTTTTAGCTGTATGTAGAATTAATCGAGTAAAGATAAAAGTCGCTTAAAACGAAAGAAAACAGCCTCTATGACGATGTAATTAAATTTTACTTTACATTAGTCATAGAGGTATTACTATTAATGAATTTAAACTTAAATATAAACTTATGAGTTGTGGAAATATTAAACTTGTAGGATATAATAATCTTAATAATATTATTATTAAAGAACATGGTTCTAATAATGCAGATTATTATAGTCTTATAGCTATGATTGAAGACCCAATCTTTAAGAAGATTATAGCTGATAGAGGTATTAATGTTAAAACTTCTGGAAGACAAGCTTATAATGCTCTTCTTGAAGCTAGAGCTATTAAACTTCGTAATATGGACGATGTAGCTTCTGTTGCTGAAAAAGAAGAACGTGGTTTGTTTAGTACAATTAAAGCTAGAGATACAGCTATTACTTATATGGCTGATATTATGAATAAACTTAGTTTTAATTTTCTATATAATGGTGCTCCATTAAATTTTAATGAAATTAAAAAACGTACTAATGAAACTGTTATTAATGCTGGACTTAAACGTGCTAAGAAATTAGCCGGAAGTGATGAAGCTAAAAATAATGAACTTAATAGTTTTATTAATAATCCAAATCATGCTATTAAAATTAATGGTATTGGTGCATTTCTTCGTAAATATGGTAATGCTCAAGATTTTAATTATGGTGCATTACTTCGTTCTTTAACTAATACTGAATTTAATGAAGCTCTTTTTAATAATAAAAATGTAGCTAAACTTATTAAACGAGATGAGTTATATCAAATTACTGATTATGAAGAATTAGGCGGTTATCTTGATGAAACTTCTACTGAAGGTGATGAAAATAGTATAGATGATGGTATTGATTTAATGACTCAACTTTGGAATTTAAGTATTGGTGAAGTTAAAGATTTTAATAAACACGTAGAAGAAATTATTAAATATCATCTTGCAAGTTTACCTAAACTTACTGCTGCTTCTCAACTTGATAATGGAAGTTATCCTTTTGATACTAATAATGAATTAGGAGTTGTTACTTTTTCTGATGCTAATTACTTATCTAAAATATTATATGCTAGTGCTGATACTAGTAATGTAGATAATTTTATAGCTAGTCTTAAACGTATATCTGAAACTATTCCAAATTGTGAATGTTTAATTCAATTACATGATTTACTTAGCAAAAATAAAGTATTTGCTAATAAGTATATGATGGTGTTTAATAAACCTATTATATCTAAAATTGAAACTTATATTCAAACTGATTCTAATGGTAATAGTTATGTTCGTGCTCGTGTAACTAATCCTAATACTGATTCTCGTACTATTTTACAGAATACTTTTTATAATAATGTTAAGAATAATATTATTACTAATCGTGTTCCTACTGCTCGTGAAAAGTTTCGTATATATGATAGATATAAAAATACTCCTCATGCTAATCTTTATTTATATGATGCTTTTAAAGAAATATTTCCAGATATTAATCAAGCTAGTTTTAATTTAGCTATTGCTAAGATTGGCCGTGTAGCTATGGCTAATAATCTTATTAATTTTGCTAATGTTATTAATCGTACAGTTGAAAACTATAATAAATATGTAGAAGCACTTAAAAAGGATAAAGGAACTAAAATGCCTGATAGTTTTATTAATAGAGGTGATACTTCTATTATATATCAAATGGCTGATGTCTTTAAAGATATTATTTATATTCCTGTTGAACTTAATTCTCGTAATCCTGAAGGTAATTTAAGTTCTGATGTTATTAATAGAAGTTTTATTACTAATATTGCTAAAATTATTAATGATGATAAATCTACTGTTGAAGAACAAAATGCTATGGTGGAAGCTTATGCTAAACAAAAGTTTGCTAGTCATCAATATGATTATAGTAATTTACTTCTTGAACATAGGGATAGTAATGGTAATATAATTAATTATGGATTATTTAGAAGAGTTGGAAATGGAACTCCTAAACTTACCGAATATGCTCGTAGTATGTTTAAAACTTCTCTTCTTAATGGTATTAGTGAATTAGATAATAACAATAATGACTTATATCGTAGTATGAGTGATGGTGATTATTTAATTACTGCTATGGGATTATTTATGACTGATATTAATAATTCTGAAACTCCTATTGCTAATTATTTACTTCCTATACCTAGTGATGCTCCTAAAAACTTTACTATTACTGCTCCTAGATATAGTCTTGCTGGATTGCGTAGTCAACTAGAAGATGGAACTAAAATTATAAATAGAGAACATCCATTATTTAAACAGTATTATAATATAGTTATTCAAGAACTTACTAATATGGCTCAAGCTGTTAATGTAATGTTTAAAACTAATGCTAATGGTAATCCTATTTTAACTAATGGAGATTTTGAATTTAGTGATACTTATAATAATAAACCTGAACATTTTTATAATCAATACCATAAAGATGGAAAAGGTAATGTATTTACTACTAAAGATGGACATAAAGTTTTAGCTGGTAGAGTATTTAGTTTTAAACGTTTAGTTAGTAAAATTACTCCTAATAGTAATGGAGCATTTAATGAACTAATTGGGTATGGTAAGACTATTGACATCCTCTACGGGGGGTCTACACGTGGACTTAGCTATGTTAATAATCAAGTAGTTCTTAATGGAGAACAACGTATTGCTCTTGAAGATGCTGTTGCTGATTGGTTAAATGAATATATAACTAATGGTTATAAAGAACTTAAAAATAAATATGGTACATTTATTGATGATAGGATTAATAATGAATCTTTAGCTGAATTTCTAGTTAATGATTATCTTGTTAGAGATAGTATGTACGATATGTATGGTGGTGACCAAAGTTTTTATAAGAATGGTCAAGCTATTCTAAAACGTATTAAAGAAGTACAAGCTAGTGGTAATCCTTTTGGTAATACTGATTTTACTAAAAATGATTTAGATATAGCTACTGATTTATATGATATAACTATCAAAGGTAATGCTGTTACTGTCCCTTATACTGTTAATGGTGTTACTAAACGTAAAAAAGTAGTTCTTCAAGATAAATTTAGGGGTGTTACTATTTATAATACTTTTAAAGCTTCTGATAAAGTTGTTATTGATAGACTTGATGACCAACTTAAAAAAGCTGGACTTGATAAAAAAGACAGAGAAAGAATACTAGAACCGTTTAAAGGAGGAGTTAATGCTAATGATGCTCAATCTTATATTACTCTTGAAGAATGGATTCGTCGTATTACTGCCGCTGGTGAATTAGATAAATATGCTGGACTTATTCAAAGTCTTACAGATGATACTCCAATAGATAAAATTGATTGGACTAAATTTGCTAATAAAGTTCAAATTCAAAAGAATTTCTATTATGATTTATATTATGATACTACTGTTGGTATTGAAGTTCCTAGACAAGTAAAGAACGCTGAGTTTGTTCTTATTCCTAAACTTATTAAAGGAACAGAACTTGAAAAAGTTTATAATATAATGACTAATAGGGGTATTCATCAAATTAATACTGTTGAAACTGTTAAAGTTGCGCAACATAATAGAATGACACTTTGGAATAATGATGGTGTTTTAACTGATGAAGCTCTTAAAGAATTTGATAATAATATATTTGATAATTCTGAATTGTTTAGTTATAATTATCTTTATCGCCAGCAAGAAGTTCCTCAACATATGGTTGATGCTAGTAATAAAGCTGCTATTCAGATTATGAAGAAAATGCTTGATAATCTTCCTAATCGAACTGAACTTAATGACCTTAAGAGTAAAGTATTTAATAACTATGTAGCTAATATTAGAAATAGTTTTGAAAAAACTTGTGCTGAACTTGGTATTGGATTAGATGATAATGGTCATATTGATTTAAATTCTAATGGTACTATTAAAAATCTTAATCGTTTTGTATTTTTTGATAGATTTAAAGAAAATGCTCAACAACAAGGAGTTGAAAAAGCTCTTCTTGAGTTTTTCGATTTAGATAGTGCTGGATTTAATAATCTTCCTTTATTTTTGTCTAATATTAATAGTAAACTTGAAAGTATTGCTAATAGTTATTTTAATACTAATATTACTAGACAACTTATTAGTGGTTGGCATGCTGCTCAGTTATCTGATTTTGGTTTTAAAGTTGATAAACAAACTCAAACAGATAGTAAACTTCAATATAAAAAGATTGGAGAAGTTGATGGCACTCCTGTTTATTATACTGAAATTAAACTTCCTAGATGGAGTAGTCAACTTAAAGGATTAAATATTGAACAAGTTCCTGATAGCTTACGTACTATGATTGGTTATCGTATTCCTACTGAAGGTAAGCAATCTATATGTATTATGTATGTTAAAGAGTTTCTTCCAGATGCTTATGGTAGTACTGTTGTTGTTCCTGATGAATGGGTTACTCAAACTGGTTCTGACTTTGACGTTGATAGTGTTTATGGTATGTCTAAAACATTTAATCTTGTTAAAGGTATTCCAACTGAAATTACTCATGCTAGATATACTAAAGATGAAGTAGGATATATTAATTATGTTAAAGATAATGTAGATAAAGCTAGTCGTAAGATTCTTGGTAAAACTTATAATAAACAAGGTAATATTAGAGCTTCTTTAAAAAATAGCGAAGATGCTATTAATGCTACTCTTGAAGGTTATAATGGCAATCTTAAAGTTGTTGAAAAAATTGCTAATGATGGTGGACTTAAGTCTTACGAATCATACTTAAAACTCCCCGTGGAGGATACAAGTAGTCAAGCTGCTAGAACTAATGCTATTATTCAATCATTTATTGATATACTTAATAATCCTGCTGCATTTGAAGAAAATACTACTACTTCTAATTTTGAAAATGTCAAAGAAGCTAATGAAACTTATGCAGAAATAGTTGGTGCTAATAAAACAACTGTTGCTCCTAGTGATTTCTTTACTCAACTTGATTGGTTTGATGCTGCTACTTCTGGTATTAAACTTAAAGGTATCAGTGTTAATCGAGATACTTTTATGAGTATTGGTAATGTTACTAAAGCTAATCATAGTGAAGGTATTAAAGTTATGTACACTACTGATGTGATTAGTGAGCAAGAAGCTGTTAATAGATATGGTAAAGAAAATGTTGAAACTATTGGTAATAAACATATTCGTATTACTCATAAAAATTTTGGTTGGTCTGGAGATGATAAGAATGTTGATGGCTATTTGATTAATCCTTATAGTTCTCAGACTACTGCTCATATTCTCGATGTTATGAAAGAGGGAGCTATACATAATGAAAATACTTATACGTTTAATGCTTTCAAAACTATTGTTGACTTTGGAAGTAATTATGATACTGCTATTGGATTTATGTGGCAACCTGCTATTGATATACTAGTTCGTAAATGGAAAGAAACTAATAGTGTTCTTGCGGAAGGTACTAAAAATCCTCTTACTGAAGCTATTAGAGAAGTTGCTCATAATCTTGGTTTTGGTGAAAAAGTTAATTTTGCTGGACGTAAAAAGCTAATTGAAACTATTGATAAAAGTTATGGTGAAACTTTCAAGAAATTATTCAATTTAAGCGTTTCTGACGCATTTTTATCACCTGACCTTATATTTTCATCAGACGCATATAAATCTCGTCTTAGAGGGGAAATGAATGGCGTTCAGCAGGCTTTATTTGACCTTTATGTTCTAGCACAATTCAATCGGTTAAACTCAATCGGACAGGATATAAGTAATAATCTTAATATTCTTAGTGCTGATAAATATGGTGCTAAACAAAGTTTTTATGCTAGTGATAAAGTATTTAGAGATGCTAGAACTGTTATTGAGAATAGTAATATTTATGCTCCATCCTCTACGGGGGGTCAAACCTTGCTATTAGAGAGTGTCTTTCCTGATATTAGTGGTGGTATAAATGCATTTATTAAATCTGATATATCTAAAAGTAGTTATCCTAGTTTAGCTGCATTTTTACAAATGAGTACTGCTCTTAGTGTTAAAGCTACTCAACAAGTATTTGAAACTGCTAATCCTGTATTTATTGATTATGTATATAGAATAGCAGAATGGACTAAAGGTGGAATAATGACTGAAAAGCTATATAATGATTATAAAGATTATCTTATTAATAAACTAGAAGTAGGTAATAATGGTAGTTCTTATCTTAATTTACCTGTTACTGTTGTTAATGGTGATTTTGTTCACCCTAAATTCATTAAAGAATATGGTACTGGTCAATCTAAAGCTTTAGAAGTTGGTAGAGTTAGTGGTACATTAGTTAATATTAAAACTGATGATGTTGTAGTTAAAAATATATTTGAGCCTACACAAACTGAAATTGATGTATTTGCTAGACTTACTCCTGCTCAAAAAGTTGATTGGATTAAACGTAATTTTAGTCAAGATGGTAGTGTATTTGAACATATTGAAATAGTTGCTAATGATGAAAGAAATAATCGTCGTAATGTAAATATTCAATATATTAATTATATACAAGGTGATATTACTAATGATGAAGCTCATAGATTGTTTGATAGAGCTTGGAATCATCCCAATCCTCTTATTAAACTTGCAGCTCTTGATTTAGTTAAATATGCTTTTATTGTTGAAGGTCATAAATTTAGAACTAGAAATATTAGTAGACTTATAAGTAATACTCCCCTTAGAGGATTGAGTGAGGGCGGAATAGCTATTGGAGATATAGCTATGAAAGGCATTAATAACTATGGTTTTATTGATAAAGATAATGTTGAAGATATAATTGGTTTTATTCGTAAGAATTATAATAGTTTTAATTGTCCTAGTTATACATTTAAAAGACTTACTAATAATAAAATTAATTATAGTCTAAAAAGAAGTGGTATTATTACTTTTAATGGTCAAGAAAATCTTGATAATGTAGGAATAATAAGAAACGGAGATGCTGTTAATGTTATTAGAATTAATAGAAATTTATATATTAAAGGAACTTATGATGGAACTTTAGCTTATTATCCTATTGATAGACTTGAATCATTTGAAACTTATAATAGTATTGAACCTAGTATTATAGCTAATAATAATATTCATAAACCATTAGCTGTTCTTCTTTATGATGGTCTTACTCAACAAGAAAAAAGAGATAAGTTTATTGATGGTATTAAAGATAATATTAATGAAGCTGTAAATAAAGGTTATAAAGAAGTTCCTGAACTATATAGTAAATATATTTCTGATGAGTATTTCCAACCTTTTATGAATACTCCTTTTGAGAATAATACTATATATACTATTAATGGTAAATTTTATCTTAACATTAATGGAACTACTGCTATTAATTTAAGTGATGATTTACAGCAATATAAAGCTAAATATTCTAATATTGAAGATAGTAAACTTGGATTATTTATTGAAATTAATGAAAATGAAATAGATAGAGTTACTAGTAATACTGATAGATATAGTAGTGTTGATGACCAAACTCCTATTGGTAGATTTGCTAAAAATGCTAGTTTAGTTATTTCACGTGCTGTTCGTCATGGACAACCTGCTGCTCAAAATGTATTAAACGCTCTTAATAATGCTGAAATTAATTATCTTGATAGTAGTAGTCTTTCTGATAATTCTGAATTTTCATTATCAGTCATTGCTAATTATATAGATGTTGAAGCTAATAATATTCTTAATGATATTAATCGTTTTATTAAAATTGATGGTATTGATAAACCTATTAACGATAAAGATGTTATTGGTAAAGTTCTTAAAGATGAACAACTTCAAAATCGTTTCTTAGATGTTATTCTTAACGCTAATACATTTAAGAATAAATACAAACTTATTAGCGAGATTGATATTGATAGTATAAATCTTGATGATAAAACTAAAGAGAATATTAGAAAGATTCAAAAATTAGTTAATCAAGTTGATTCTAATACTACTGTACATTCTGCTAGAAAAGATTGGTTTGAAAGATGGATTCAATTACGTACTACTAATCCTAATTATCTAAGTGGTCTTATGAAAGAATTTGATGCTTATGGTAATACTGGATTTATGGATTATTGGATACAAGATATTCGTGCTAATCGTAACTTTGTATTGCAGAATATACTTAAAGATGTAATGGGTACTGTTGAAGAAGGTCGTCTTAATGGTATTAAAGAATCTAATGACTTTAGAAATTATCTTAAAGAACTTAAATCTAGAGCTGCTAAAGATGGTAAATCTGTTAGTCTTGATAGTATAATTGATGATGATGGTAGATTAATTCAACCTAATAATCCTATTTGGGAAGAAAAGATAAAGAAATATAGAGATGCTGCTATTGAAGCTGAACAAAAATTTGGTATAAATAGTGTTGAACATCTTATTGCTTTATCTAATAAAGCTAAATTTATTGATATGACTACTATTCATCAGCTTAAACCAATCACTGTTCAAGATGAAGATGGTAATAATGTTACTATTGAATATTCTACTTATATTATAAATCTTGAAAGAAGTTTATTAGGACTTAAAAAAGGAGATGATGGTATTCCTAAAGAATTTGCTGAATATAAAAGACTTAATAGTAGAATACGAGATATTTTAAGTCAAGCGACTGATAATGTTACTACGCAAAGTCAAGATGAAGAACTTGGACGTATATACGCTCAAATGGATAGTCTTACTAGTCTTTACGATGAAGATGGTAATAAAAAAATTGGTCATGATTTAAATGTAGCTGAAAGACTTCGTGCTTATCAAACTAATATTCGTAAAGTTAAAGAAATGTTCTATGATAAGCAAGCTAAAGAAGGATTTGATTCTAAACTTAAAGAACAACTTTCTATTATTAGTAAATATGAAAGTCAACGTGATGCTAATGGTAATCTTCTTATTAGTATGGAAGAACTTATGAAAGTTCCTGAATATCGTGAAGCTAAAGAATGGATTCGTAAGAATACTAGATATATTCTTGATATTAAAGATATAGAAGATTTAAATTGGGCGTTTGAAGAACTTAAAGATGCTAATAAAGGTAATAGTGTTCTTAATCTTGCTATTAAAGAATTTCAAGCTAAAGATGAATTTAACGTAGTTGATGGACGTAAAATACCTGAAGAACGTGCCGCTCTCATAAAAGCTGAAACAGTTAGAAAATATAAATATACTAAAGGTAATGGTATGCCTTATGTTGGTATTATTCGTTCTGCTGAAGATGAATTAAGAATTTATCGTGCTGATTTCTATAATTATCTTACAGGTAATAAATCTAAGAGTGAAGAAGAAATTAATGTAGGAGAAGTTATTAATAAAATACTTGAAAAATATTTTGATAATGCTACTAGAACTCTTAATACTGCTGATATTAGTCAAGAAGATTTAGAACAACTCAAGACTGGTTTTGAAGTATTTAATGAAATTACTAGAGGTGAAAAGAGTACTGATAAAGATAAAGCAAAACGTGTTGCTGAATTTATTGAAAGTGAATGTGATGTTACTTATAATTGGAAGCAATATGAACTTGATAAAAATAGAGCTTTTGCTAAAGGTAAAAAGTATTATGATAAGTGGTTAGAAGTATTTAGTGAACAAGTTGAAGAAAATGGAACTATTGCAGAAAGACCTAATCGAACTATTTATGGTATTATTAAACCTAAAGATTTAGATAAATGGACTGATATTGATAGAACTACTGCAATTAATATTCTTCAAAAGAGAACTAGAGAAACTACTACTCAATATTATTATATGAAAGAAAAAGAAGTTCTTGATAAATATGGTATTGATAGTGTTGAATATAAACAATGGTATAGAGATAATCATTATTTTGACCCATATACTCGTACTATTAAACCTATTCGTATTTGGACTACTATGCAAATGATTAAAGATGATGGTTCAGCTGTTGTTGGTAATTATGAACCACGTATTAATCAAATGCATATTACTCCTAAAGAAGAACTTGTTAATCCAGAATATAGTAGTTTTGTTAATAAGTACAAAGTAGGAACAGGATATGATAATCCTAATTATACTAGTCTTAATGAGTATCAACTTGAACTTATTAATAAAGTAAATGAACTTATGAAAAAGTATTGTTTTACTAATAGTAATAAGAGATATGTTGATATGGGTTATCTTCCAGCTTTACCTAAATCTAAAGATATGACTGTTAAAGATTACTTTGAACAAGCTCTTAGTTTTCTTGGTTGGACAGCCAATGTTCCTAATAATACTAGTTGGAGAAATAATGAAGATTTAACTTTTGATAAAGATTATGATATTCCTAATCCTAGATTAGTTCAGTTAGTTAATAAAGATACTCAACAACTTCCTACTATACCTAGATTTAAAGAACCTAATGAAAGTGATGAAGAATTTAGTAAACGTAAAGCTGCTGCTATTAAAGCTAGAGATGAGATTATTGAAAAGAATAATAAAATTCATAATGATATTCTTAATCGTAATTGGGAAGAAGTATTTAATAGTTTCTTAATTGAAAGTAATAGATATAATGCTATTAAAACAGTTAAAAATCTTCTTTATACTGCTGACCAAATTATTACTAGTAATACTGCTTACGATATAAATTATAAAGGTAGTATAACTGAAAATAGAGAAGCTAGTGCCGGTGGAGAAATTGAATATAAACAAGAAAAACAAACTAGAACTAGTAAACATCTTAGAAGTTTTATTCGTCGTCTTGTATTTGAACAATATAAAGATAATAAAACTCCTAATCTAGTTAAACTAGGTTCTCTTGCTCAAAATATTGCTGGTAGTAAATATATGATGATGAATATTACTGGTGGTATTGCTAACGTTCTTACTGGTTCTAGTAATATATTTATGGAACGAGCTGCTGGTGAATATATTAATCTTAAAGATTGGGAAGCTGGTAAATCTGAATGGATTAAAGGAACTGTTAGTTATATGGCTAATATGTATAGTGAAAATAGTAGTACACTTCAAGATGCTATTATTAAACTTAGTCATGTAGTTGACTTTGATAGAGTAACTGAAGTTAGTACTGCTGAAGGTCTTAGAGAAAATATTCGTAGAGTTCGTGGATTACTATTTAGTCCTCAATCTGTTGGTGAACATTATATGCAAAATGTTATGTTATTTGCTATGCTTAAATCTCATAGACTTGTTGATAATGGTAGAGGTGGTTATGATATAATGAGTAAAGAAATGTATCATCGTAAAGCTGAACAAGATGCTCTTATGTCTGTAATAAATACTCCCCGTGGAGGAGAGAACCAAGCTCTTCTTGAACAATTCAATAAGTTCATGGATGATGCTAAAGCTGATAATAAAAAACGAGCTAAATATAATCTATTTAAAGCTAATCCTATATTCGATTTTGTTAAGACTTATCTTAATGAAGAACAACAAAGAGAATATATAGCTAAGCGTAAAGAACTTATTAAGAATATTGATAAAGAGTTTGCTAAACTTCCAGATATTTATAATCAATTTGAACTTAAAGATGGAATTGCTCAAATAAAACCTGATAGTAAACTTACTCTTAAAGAATATGCTAAATTTATTGATAAAGTTCGTGAAGTAAATAAGAAAGTTCATGGTGTTTATGATAAACTTGGTTCTGCTAATATTGAACAACATTGGTTGGGTGGTGTGGCTATGCAATATCATAAACATCTTTATCCGGGTTTTAAGAAACGTTATCGTTGGAATGGTTATTATAATGAAACTCTAGGTACTATTGAAAAAGGTAGTTATACTAGTCTTTATGATTATTTAACTATTCCATTTAAAGAAAGTAATGTAGGAGAAGTTAATAATGTTAGTGATGTTCTTAAAGCATTCCAAACTTATGGTAAGAATTTACTTTCATTTGCTGTTAATTTTAAACTTAATTATGAACTTCTTCCTGAACATGAAAAAGCAAATATTAGACGTAATTTAGGTGACTTACTTTATGTAGGTGCTGCCATTATTGGAGCAATTGCTATAACTGGTATGGGAGGTGATGATGATGAAGGTATTATTTATAATCTTATGCTTTATCATGCTGACCGTCTTGCTTCTGAAGCTGCTTCATTTACTCCATTTGGTGCTTATGCCGAAGGTAAAAAACTATGGTCTAGTCCTGTTGCTATTGGACAAACTATTAATGACTTAATTGGTACTACTGCTATGGCTGCTAGATTCCTTATTGAAGAAGATTTTACTGAGGAATATACGACTGGTAGATATAAAGGTATGAATAAGTTTGAAGTTATGGCTATTCGTAATATACCTGTTATTCGTAGTATTAATCGAGTTCTTGATTTACCTAATAATAATAGTTATTATAAACTTGATGAAAATATACTTAGTATTATACCTTATAAAGATATAGCTAAAGATATATTTGAATAAGCTGGACTTGAATCTAGTAAAAAATAAGGGCTTGCCTATGGTATCACTACCTAGACAAGCCCTATTTATTTTATCATTAATAACTCAATCATCAAGAACTATTTTTCCATCTTCATTTACAATAACATCTTTATCGCTATATATTCCTTTATATAACTGTATAAACTCTGTATAATTACCTCTGAAAATATAATTATGATTAACTATATAAACAGATTTACGAGTAGTAGGTTTAATAACATTAGCAGTATAAAGAGTTTGAAGTGCTTTATAAAATGTATGAGTAGAAATACCGTAATATTCAGTTATAGCACTTTCAGTAAATTCAATAACATTACTCATATAAGCTAAATTTCTACATATATAATTAAATAAATGTAGAGTAGCTTCATTAAAATAACGTTCTTTATCAAGAATTTCCATTGCAACTCCTACATAATCTCTACCTTTAATACCTAATTTATTAATATTATAAGTAGTATTAGTAATAGAAATAACTTGCATAGTATCCATAACTTCAACAGTTTTATTAGTATCATAAATAGTTGGAGCTATATTACTAGCAACTTCAGCAATACGTTCTTTTTGAGCATCAACAAACTTCTTAATAAGTTTAGTATTAAAACGATAAGTAGCCATAAAATCATTTTTAAATTTAACATTATATTCATTATTAACTTCAACAAATGTACGAAAAATATGTCTATATGATACATGGTTTCCGTTAAAAATTATGTTAAATATGTCTTTGAGATACAGTAAATATTTTTGTAACTATTTGATTATCAATAACAAAAAATGTTAACCCTATCTAAGATATATACGATAAAAAGCATTTCCATTAGTAATATCTTAATTAAAACCATCATCATTATTACCAACAACAAATAGTTTTCCACTATCACTAATATTATTAGCAACAGCTAATAACTTAATCATCAAGAATAATACGTTTTTTATCATCAAGAAAACCAACTATACCATCATATTTATCATGATAAATTTTAATAAAATCAGTCATACTACCTCTAAATATATAATTATGATTAACAACATAAGTAGATTTTTTAGTAGTATTAATAATTACTTGTTCGTTATAAAGTTCATTTAAAGCAATATAAAAAGTTTTTGAATCAATATGAGCATAATTCGTTATATCACTTTCAGTAAAAGTAATTTTATTACTACACCATTTAATATTATTACAAATATAACTAATAATAGCAATACTACCTTTATTAAGTTTAATAAGTTTAGAACTTAATTCATTACCAAATGTAACATATTCACGATTAGTAATAGTTTTCTTTGTAAGTTTAAAAACAGTATTAAGTGTTGCTAGACTATCAGTAATTTCTCTATCCTCTGTTGTAACTTCAATATTATACACAGTAGGAGCAATATTTTTAGCAACTTCATTAGCTCTTTTAGAATATATATCTCTAACCTTTTTAAGAGCTTTACTATCAAATGTAACTCTAGTCATAAAAACAATATTATTTAGATTATCAGTATGACAAATATAAATATTATGTAGGAAAAAACGGAATGATTAATGTTAAAAAAGTGCAACTATCTTCCAATTTTCGGAAGTAAATATTTTTATAATTAATTGATAATCAAGATATTACAAGCGTTCTTCTATCTATATAGATAGAAGAACAGATAGAATCAATATTTATTATTAGTAATATCTTAATTAAAACCATCATCATTATTACCAATAACACACATAAAAATAACAAAAACTATAATACCAACAACAAATAGTTTTCCACTATACTTATCCATAGCTTCACTATCACTAATATTATTAGCAACAGCTAATAATTTAACACCACCAAATATAATTCCAAGAAGAACAACAAATGCAACCATAATTATAATATATTTAAGTTTAACAATAAGATAAAAATAAACCCCAGTAGTAAGACTAGCTTATCTACCGAGGTTTCAATCGTGCCAACGACTATAAGTTTAAGGATTAGTAGAACGCTCCGCTTCGCTACGCTCAACTCCCCGTAGAGGATGGAATAGACTAGTATTCATTCAATCAATATAATCATTATTATTAATAACTATACTAATATTACTAGCGCAACTACCATTCCATCCTCTACGGGGAGTATAGCGAAGAGTGCGTAGCACTCGTAGCGGTTCCAAGCTAATCATCAAATTAAATAAAGCCAGCTCTATTAGAGCCAGCTTTAAGTATAACATATAAACCATTAGCATTAATACTATTTACTTCTTTAGTCCATATTTAGCCCATTGAAGAACAAATCCAAGACCTTCCCAAATTTTATCTTCAGCTTTAATTCGAGCATAATTAGAACCAACATTTAAATCAAAGTTTTCAGGTTTTACACAAGCTGCTTGACCATGAACTTCAAATCCAGTAAGACAAGTAAGAGTAGTATTAGTTGTTTTAGTACCAACTCTTACATTTTCAATACCTTTAATAAATCTCTTAATATCATTTTCTTTAAGAACATCTCCAGCAGGGTCTTCAAGTTTATAATAAGCTTTCTCAAACTCTTTAGCAGGACTCCAAGATTTATATCCATTTGTATAAGTTACTTCATAACCATCTTCTTCAAAAAAATGATTACCAATTCTATAACCTTTGTCATTTGCTTCACGAGCTGTCATAGAAACAGCTTCAATCATTTTAACACCAATAAATTTAGCCATAATTTTAAAATTTAATTATTTAACCGTAGTAGTAATTATTACAAATTTATTATCTACCAGTTTAACATCAATAGCCTGAAATTCTATATATCCAGTATCTTCAACTAAAACAAGTTTATTTTCATCAAATTGTTGAAGTTTATCTATAAGTTCTTTAATTGTCATAGCTTATTCTTTTTCAAGTTTATTAATAATATCTTTAATATAATCACTAGGAAAACTACCTTCAAGTCGAGCTAATTCTTTTCTTTTATAATCATTATCGACTTTAGTAATAACAGTAGTAGGAAATTTAGTAATTTCTTTTCTTAGAATATCATCTAGATTTGCATTACGAATATTAAGAGTAATATCACAATTAGCTTCATTAATAGCATCAGTTATATTTTTAATTGCTATTTTACAAGCGTCACAACCATCTCTAGTAAAACAATCAATACGTATCATAACACAATAGCATTATTTTTAACAGCTTCTTTAATAGTATTAGGAACTCTAAGAAGAGTATTCTTAATCATTTCAGTAGTAAGACTATCAGAATATACATAAGTAGCATAAGTTCTCCAACTATCTTTAATTACAATAGCAAATTTGTTAGGATTATCAATATTAGTTTGAATGTATTCTACTTTAGTATTTTGATATTTCCACATCCAAGCAATAGCATCAGCACATTTAGCACGAGTTATACAATCATGTTTATCAATAAACGCTTCAACAAATATATTATTTGTTTGTCTTGTAGGTTCATCTCCAGTAAGATAATTAATATCATTACGAAGTTCTTCCCAAGTAACAGAATTACTATATCTTTTATATTCTGTATCATCTCGATATATAATACAAGTAGGATATTCAGTAATATTCTTACCGGCAACAGCCTTTTCAAGTATCATATCTTCAAGAATAAGATGGTCAGGAAGATTTTTAAAATGACATTGAACATTAGTACCAAATAAAGCTATATCAATAGCTTCTCGCATAGCTTCTGTTTTATCTTTATCAGCACTTTTATAATAAAATTCAATTTTAACCATAGTATTCGTATAATATAATGAGAATTTATAAAATTAGCTATTTTAAAGCCCCACATTGAATGATATTCATATCGTGGTAGATTAATCACAATAACAATTAAAATTCAATGTAGGGCAAAAGAATCATATTTATGACTATCCTAACAACTTGCGAAGATACTTTCTAATAGTGTAATCGCTTTGCACACCACGTAAAATATCACCATTACAATAAGCAGTAGGAGCATCACTAATACCAGCACTACGAGCTTCTTGTCTACCAGTATCAGTATATAGATTATGCCTAATAAGATTAAACCTACCGGCAAACTCAGGAAGAGCAAGAGCTTTATGAAGCCTTTCTTCAAAAAGTTTACTAACATTACAATCAGGTAAATAAAATAGTATTAACTTTTTCATAGATAAACTTCATTACCTTCAACTTTAGCATCACTAAAATGACTTTTAAAACTTTCAACACTTCTACACCATAAAATATCAGATTCGCTAGTTTTATGATATATAACAGCAGGAATCCATTCACCTGTATCTGGATGTTTCATTTTAGTAATATTATCAATAACATATTCATTAGACGTTTTATTATGAATATAACGAGCACCAACTTTAAGCTTTAGCCGCCCCTCCTGTTCCTTCTCCAAATCCTTTGTTTCCACGTTCACTTTCTCCTAATTCTTCAATAGATTTAACTTCTTTCCAAGTAATTCTTTGAGCACTATTAATAATAAGTTGACAACATCTATCTTTACCATCACAATTATATGGCGGAGTAGAAAGTTTACCAAGAATATTAATAGTTGTAGTTCTAACATTATTAAGTTTAAGTCTAGCATTACCAACCATACTATCAGGTAAATGCATATGTTCTCTCAACTTATCAACTATTTCAGCAAGAGTAGATACAGCATGAACTAAATCTCTAGAAGTACGATTCTTAAAAATAATAAGAAGTTCTCCACGATAACCCCAATCAAGAGTACCAGGAGCATTAGGCATATAAAAGTCAGATTTAGTAAGATTACTTCTAGGACGTAAAGACATTTCATTAGGTTCACCATTAGCATCATCTCCAATATTAAATGCTAAACCTGTATGATAAATAAATCTATCTTTATCTTCATCATATTCATAGCAAATAGGATAAATATCCATACAAGCATCACCTTCTTTACCATAAGCAGGTAAAATAGGTTGAACATTACAATACTGTTCTACATTTACAACATCTCCACTAAGAAGTTTAATCTCTTTCAGTTTAAATACTTTTACTTCCATATATAATTAAATTATTAAATTAAAGAGCTTCTGCAAGAGCAAAAGCATTTTCTATTTTTCTTGATTTATCACCATAACAAATACTATCAAGTCGCTTAGTACCTTCAATATTATCTATATTAGAATAATATCCACTAATAGCATTAACTGCACCCCAAGCTGTACCAAGAATATCTCTTTGACCGGGACCATCAAAATAATAACTATAAGTATCAGAAATAACATTCATTTTTCTACTACTTATTTTACTATCAGTTAAAGCTAAACCACTACGATAAGCAATATCTTTAATAGTATGTCCTGTATCTTTTAAACGTTGAATTTCATCACTAGTAAGAAGATTTTCTCCAATAAATTGAATTACATCTTCGTCAGTAACTTTAATATTAGCAAGTAAATTACAATATTGACCAAATTCTTCAGATTTAATTTTACTAATTCCAAGTATTTCTTGTGCAACAGAAATCTTATTATGAACACTAGTTGTATGTCGAAAACTAACATAATTACTACTAGTACGAATAGCAGCATTAAGAGTATTTTGACAAATAACTCTAATAGGAGTAAATAAAATCTTAACTCCACCACTACCATCATGAGTATTAGTAAATACTAGATAATTTTCAACAGGGTCACCTTTAACAAGAATATTATTAGGAAGTTTAGCACTTACAAATATTCTTTCACCATTTCCCCAAAATCCAGCAGTTTGCCAAATAGCAGAATTTTTACCAATAGCGTCATCAAAGAAATTAAAAGCATCATTGTTTTGTACAATAGTATATTTACTTTTAACAACACCTAAAGGAATATTGTAATCAGTACGATAGGTAGCAAAGGCGTTATCACACTTACGATAAATGTCAGTACCAAAAACATGAGCACCTTCTTTTTGTTCTTTAATAATTCGGTCAAGTTCTTCATCAGTTCCAGTAAGTTTAATAGGCATTTTACCAACTAGTTCACATTTAGCTACATTAAAATTAATTCCAGCTTTAAGCATAACTTCTTTAGCAGTAGCACAATCTGATACATCAATAGCACCAGAATAAGCCCAAGGTTTACCTTTTACTTTATACATATTATTTATGACTTATACGTAACATAACACTTTCAATATCTCTAACAGCTTGGTCTTTATTAACACCATAAGTATCCATATACCATTTTATTAATTCTTTTACTTTTTCTTCTAGTTCCATAATTAGCAAGATTAGTAGTGTTGACTCCCCGTGGAGGATGAACTTAATTCTGTCCTCTACGGGGAGTATAACCAAATTATTTAATAATAAGACTAGTATTTTCAACAAGTTTAGCTATACTAATATCTCTACCATCATTAAGAATATTCTTCATAGTAGTTTTATTAACACTGCTACTTCTAGTCATTTCATGTTGATGATTAAAGAAAGTATTAAGTAAATCAAAATTAATTTTATTAGCTAAATCACCAACAGGTTTTTCAATCTCAAATTTAACTTTAATACAATCTAAATCATTAAGAGTAAAATAACCTCCAGTTTCTTCTCTAAGTCTAGCAGATTGTTCAGGATATCTTTCAGTAAATTTATCATTAATTTGTTCAAGAAGCACATCTCTACTAAATGAACAATTATCATCAATCATATCATTATTCCAAAGAGATTGTAAATGTTCAAGAACTAAATCAATAAATATCTGATTAAGATTTTCATCAATCTCAACACATTTACTGTTCTTAGTATAGAGTTTACTATCAACTAAATTAATAACTTTATTACCAGATTTACCTAAATCTCCATAAGCAATAACAGCATCAAGCATAACTCCTTTAAGTCTTTCAGCATTGTTTTCTTTAGTTTTACGAAGAACAGCTAATCGTTGCTCTTCCTTTTTACAAGATTCAGCTTCAAGATTAAGTACAGTATATGCTTTACGATAACCATCAAGTTTAGATTTAAGATTATCTTGTGTAATAGCAAGGCGTTCTTCAAGTTCAGGAGTTAATTCACCTCCATTTTCTTCTAACTCAAGAAATATATCCTCAAGTTCAGTAGTAATATTATAAATATTTGTCATTATTTTCTACGTTTAGATACATTATAAGCAGAACATTTAACTCATCAGTAAAATAAATACCACTATAATCTTCAATATGAAAATGTTTAAGTTTATCAATCTCTGAAGTCATAACCAAGTTCCATTAAATTATTTCTAATCATACCAGCAATAATTTTAGCATTAGGATGAGGAGTACCTGTAGTACCATAATAACGTAAATCAATAATATGACGCCATTCTCTTACGGAATATGTATAAATACATCTAGTAGCAGTATCAAGAGGAAGAACACCACGAGCATCTTGACGATGCAAATGATAATCATTAATTAAAGCTTTATATGTTTCCTCAGAAGCATACATACCTAATATATAAGTAAAAATAGCACCAGCATTCGTACATTTACTTATCCAATGAGGAATACATATTTTAAATTTATCATCACCAAAATTACTAATAGGAAAATTATAATTTATATTAGTATTATTTTGTAAAAAATTAATATATCTAGCTGTTTTATCAGGATGCCCAAAAGGATAACTAAAACCAGAATACATATAATTACCAAAAGCAATAATATCTTTTTTTGAATGTAAACTTATATAATATAAACTATTTCTATAAGTTATTCTAACAGAATCTTTATTAATAACAGTTTTAATAATATTTTCTATAAAACTTGCTAATTTATTTGTATGAACAGCTATATAAAAATGTATATTATCATATCCTTTTTTATCTTTATAAAAACCAATACATCCATCTCCATCAAAAATACCCCTAATAAAAGATGGATAAAATTCTTTAGGAATAGCATTAATTAGTTTAATAGAATCTTCATCTGTTTGCTTATATGTTTTGTTTTCAACAATACCTATATTAATTAAGTCATTAACAGCTTCATTAGAAAAACAATATAGTTTTTTACAATTTCTATCATTTGTTTCATTTATACTACCTAAAACATAACTCATAATAGCTTTAATATATAAATAATAATCTTTATGTTGAGTTATGTTTATTTCATTATGACTAAGTCTAATATTACCATCAGTTTCAATTAATCCTAATAAATATGCTTTTTCATGACTATTTATATTTTTAAAAGCATCATGATTAACCATACTGGCAGTATTTCTAATAGTTATATTATTATCTACAAGAATATCTCTTATTTTATTATGGCTTATTCCGCTATATTTATCTATTTTATTAATACTATGACCAGCTAAATACGCATCAATAATTCCTTGTTCTGTATGTAAATCATATTCGTAAATAGGTTGTTTATCTGAAAATCCAATATATCTGGTACTCATTTCAGCAATATTATTAGGACTAACACGATTTAATTCACGAGAAGTACTAATTTGTGTATCAACACAAAAAGTATATCTCATCATATGAAATCCTATTTCAGTATTACAAAAATCTTCAATAGGAACAATATATTTAGATAGATAACCAAATTGTGTTTTATGGTCTAAAACCCAATTACCATTAACAGTTATATAATAAACATGTTTTTCATAATGATAACTAAAACCAATAGTATTAGCATAATTAATAACAATAGTTTCTAAAGTTTTATCACTATCATTAGCTATTATATAATAAGTTTCATGACGAAACATACTCCAATGTTCATCATTAATAAGTCGTTTAATAGTAGCTTCATCATTACCTGTTTCTCTACCATAACAAACTCTTGCGCATCTAGCAACATGAGCTTTAGCATCATCTCCTTGTTGCCAAAGTTCAACTTTAGGTTCAATTATTTTCATCTTCTTTATTATTATAAAAATCTTTAACTACATTTCCAAATATACTATAAAAATGTTCTTTAGGTATAATATTAATAGGTTGTATAGAATCAAGCTCTTTAAAAAACTCTTTAAGACCTTTATTTCTAATCCATAAAGTATCATAAGTAGCAGTTATATAATTATCTTTATCCATGTCACAAGCTATAAAGCAAGTTTCACTATCAAGCTTATCTATACATTCTTTACATACAATAGCCTCAGCTATTTGTTTACTCTTACTAGCATCTTCTTCAACAGAATTTCCAAGTGGAGTATAACCAATAACTTTACCACAACATATACAAACTCTAGCAAGAGCATTTATACCAAAAATAGGATGTAATTTCATACCATATAATCAGTTACAAATTTAAGAACTTTATAAAAAAGACCAACAAGAGTACCAGTATTATCAATAACATAATCATCATCACAAATTTTAATTTGTTCACTTTCATGATTATCATTATTAACTCTTCTATCTACTCTAATTATTTTTCCACCACATACTTTAATAACATTACATTCATTATCAAATCTAGCATCAGCAATAATACATTGACCTAGTTTATTTCTAATATCAAATGCTTTATTAATAGTATAATGAACAAAAGCATTATGCCAAAAATGATTTCTAATAACATTAGTACCATAATATTGAAGAAGAGTTCTAATTTTAATAGAAACATTAGCATTTAAAAGAAGAAGTGTAGATAAATTATCAAATTCTAATGCATTATTAATAACATAATCTGCATCTTTAATATTTGTAGAAACAATACCAGTCTTAAAATTATAATAATAATTTTCTTTAATATCTTGTCTATCAAGAAGTTTACGGTCAATACCACAAAATTCAGATATATCATCTTTAAGTTTATCAGCAAAATGAATAATTATTTCATCATTTTCAACAAACCCATTTTTATGATAAAGAAGCCAAGTATCATAATTAGCTTTCATAATACCATCATGAAGGATATAACTAATCATAGAAGCAACTGTATCTTTACCACTTCCTTTGAATCCTTTAATACCAACAATAGAAACTTTATTAATACTCATAGTAATTTGTTTTTGTTTATCAAGACAAATATAAAAATATAATAGGAATTTACTAGTAATAATGATGCTGAATTTAATGTTAAATATCATAGTGAGAATGACGCATTTTAAGGCTCAACATGACACGCAAATCTTATCGTGATAGATTAATCATTCTGATATATAAAATCGAATACAGGCAAAAAGAATCATATCTACGAGCGTGTTCTGTATAGTTTTAGACCTCTAACAAATAGAAAAGCCTAGCACACCATATTATGTACTAGGCTTCACCTTAATCAATATCTATATTATAAATAATACAAAAACCATTACGTTCTTCTACAAATTTAACATTAATATTAAAATCATCTTTAGACACAACAAAAGCATTACGTAGTCTTGTATCGAGAAGTCTAATAACTCTATTAGGAATATATAACTTAAATCCAGTATTAGCATCTCGAACAACAGGAATACTATTATTAACTTTATCATCATTATATAAAATCACATAAAGTTCATTACTTTTAGTTATGTCATTATATCTAACAGCAAAATTATAACTTTTAGCATCATAATCAGTAAATAGAATAATAGATTTATAATAACAACTAAAATAAGATTTAGTTCTATCAAAATTATTATTCTTAATTACATTATAATCTAGTATCTCCATTTATAACAACAGTTTTAATATGAACTGGAACTCTAGCAATGCCACTTCGTTCGCCATATTCTATATGAACAGTTCTACCAATATAAGATTGAGAATCGAATAAAACTTCCTGTTGAACGATATGACTAGTGCTTAAACGAGTTTCAAATTTTTCATTATTAATATCATTTTTACAAAGAAGAATAGGTAAATCACGTTTCTTTTCTTTATAAATATCAAGAATTATAAAATCTCCTTCAGCAACACCTTTAAACTTCTCCATATAATTCGCTCTACGTCTACCATATTGATAATCAGTTTCAGCATTACGAAGTATAAGACCTTCAAAACCTAGATTAATAAATTCATTTCTAGCGTCAATAGCTTCATTATCATTAGTAATATATCCGCTAGGAAGAATAATTAATCGTTCTTTATTATTATAATGTTCTTCAATATTATTAAAGCGAGTAGGCATTTTAATATGATAACGATATGTATTTCTATGAGTTTGGTTACCTTCCATCATAATATCATAACACCAAAACTGAAGAAGTTTATTTTCAACACAATTAGCATCTTTAACAAAATGATTAATTTGATTAACAGTATAACCAGGAAGATAAACTTCACCATCAAGTGCTGCAAATCCATTAATCATATCGTCGATAATATTTGTATTAATAGTAGCAAGCAGATAATCTTCAAGATAGCCAAGAGTATGCCAAATAAGACCTTCACGACTTTGGAAACGAAGCCTAACAGGTTTAAACATATCATTTTGAGTATAAGCAGTAACAATACAACGCAGACCATTAATCTTATACTGACCATACATACAACTGACTTTTTTCCAAACATTACCATTATACGTTTTAGCAAGCATTGGAAGTAAAAGATTACTGTTTCCATTACTAAGGTCTTTAGGTAGATAAGTATTTAGAAAATTAAATAGAGTATCATTATTTCCATCCTCCACGGGGGGTAAACCCTGCATATCACAAAGTTCATTAAGATATGTATATCCTTGTTTAATCTTATCATTATATCTACTTTCAAGTTCTTTTTGACCATCTTTTTGAGTCACAGCATAAACTTCTTTACGAATATTACCTCGAACAAGACCATAAAAAACAGTGATACTATTAGTACCACTGTCAAGTTCAGCCCACCAAACAGTAGGTGCACCATTATTATTTCTACGATAAAGTTTATTCATTATGTTCACTTATTTTTAAACCATTAAATGCAAAACTAACAGCTTTACCACCTAGAAGTTTAGCTTTACGCTGAGCAATCGTTTCCTTTTTAGGCTTAATAGCCTTTGCAATACCGGTACTAACATCAATGGGTTTACCTGTAAAGACATCTTTTGATTGATTAACTCTGCTAGCACTTCTAGTGCGTTTCCTTGGTTCTTTACTATAATATCGTACTGGGTTTTTTCTCTCGAAATCAAGATTTTTTTCATGTATATCAATAATTCTTTTAATAATAGTATTACGATAATCAATATAACTTTGAGCTTTTTCTGGATGATGTTCTAGAATAAGATAAGCTTTATCAAGAATATATTCAATACTAGAAAGAGTAATACGATAACCATAATTAATAGTTTGTCTAGGACGAGAACCATCAGGATAAATAGTAGTACAATCTAAATCTTTAATATAAGATTCAATTGCATCAGCCATTGTATATTTATCAATAACATAATTAATATATCTAATATCTCTATCATCTAGCTTTTCTTCATATCCTTTTATTATCATAGATTTTCTTTCTTACATTTATAAATAATAATACGAGTTGGTTTACCTATAAGACAATGATTATATTTAAACCATTCAACAATATCAAATGTAGGATAAGTTTTAGCTATTCCTTCAATAAGAGCATAACCTTCTTGATAATTAAAATTACTATGAACAGTTCCACCATTATCAGTATTAAGTAAGCTAAACTTTTTGATATATTCAACGTCATCATTAGAAGATAGATTAATTTCTCCATAACAATAAATATCTTTTTTATCAATACGTTTACCATCTACATTAATATATTCCCATTTATCAAGATTTTGTTCATCCTCTTCAGTAATTGGACGCATAACAGTATATGTAACACCAGTTAAATTTTTAGTATGGCAAAGTATTACTTTCTTCCGTATCCCAAGTAAATTCAGTTTCTTCTCCATAATTATCTTCTATATATTTAACAACTTGTTGAGTTAATTCATTAATAACATTTGTAGAATAACTACTTCTCAATTCGGCAAAATCTTTAACACCAAGTTCTTTAGGAATAATAATAGGTATAATATCATAATCATTCTTAAGAATCACAGCTTCCATAAGACCAGTTCTATCATTATCCATAAAACTAATAAGAAAACCATTTCGATTAAGTTTACTACGAAGCCAATCATATTCAATTTGACGAAGTTTATAAGTTTCATGTGGAATATTAACAACACCAATCGTCTTAGATTCAAGGGTAGACCCCCCGTAGAGGATGGAATGATTAATACTCTTTAGATAACATTCAACACTTAATCTATCTTTAGTAGATTTAGTTATAATAATAATATCATAATTATCTAATTCAAGATTAATAACTCCCTCAATAGTATTACTATTAGTTATAAACTTAACTTCAGTTTTCTTATTCCTATTTGGAAAATACAATTTAACATTAACTATTCCTCTTTTATCTTGTCCAAGAACATATCCATAACATAAATCCGTTTTATCTTTATCGTAAAAATATTTAGGAATAGGATTAGTAGAACGATTAATATAAAATTGGTCAACAGGATAAACAAAATGAGAATTAAGAAAATTAAGATTAACACCAAATTGTCCCCAATACTTAGCATCTAAATTATTCCACGGACGAGTAACAAGTTCAATAATAGGTTTATGATTACGTACATTACTAATAGCCCTAGTAATATTATAATCGTTGTTTTCATCTTTATCTTGTCCATAAATAATATTTCTAAAAGTATAAGCAATATGTTTAAGAACAAATAGAAATTGACTTTTAATAGAAATATCAATTTGCTTATGAACAATTTCAGAGAGTACAGTTGCAGCAGCATCTATACAATCTCCCCACCAATATCCAGCAAAATCTCTTCCTTTAAGTTTATTCCTATTATCATATCTAAAACCAAAACTAGGATGAGTATCTTCACGAAAAGGACTAGATATAAATTCTCCTGTATCTATACAATGTTGTATATCTTCAACACTAATTCCAGTATAAGTGCTAAAAATAGTAATTTGACTAACTTTAGAGAAAATATAATCTTTAGTTAAAATAGTATTACTAATATTTCTTTTCATAATATTTCTAATTTGACCTTTATCGTGAACATATAAAAAAAGAGGACTAGGTACTAAAATAGTACCCAATCCTCTTACATACAACTATTTAACTAACTTTAATTTTTTAAAATGGTAAATCTTCTGTTGGATTAACAAAAGCACCAGCAGCATCATTACCACCACCAAATGGACTAAAATCTCCACCGCCATTAAATCCACTAACAGGATTTATAGGAGCAGCAGTTTGAACACCAGGCATTACACCAACACCAGGCATAGCAACATTTGGCTGTTTAGCTTGTTCGGCAGATTTTTGATAAACAATACTTTCTTTATAAGGGTCAATATGCAAACTAGGAGCAGATTGTTCTTTATAAAGTTCAATAACTCCATCATTGATAAATGTAGGAAATCCTAAATCACCAAATGAAGATTTACTTCCAACAACAGCACGCCATTTACCATCATTCTTAACGAAACGAAGAAGCTTCATCCAAATAGTAATAGGTTTACCTTTAGCATCATTATAAACAGGCTTACCATTATTGTTAAGTAACTTAACATAATTTTCAAACACAGTTTTATAACCAGCTATAACTTCTTCAGCCTCAACAGGTACATACTGCATATTTTCATCAAAATCTTCAAAAGGCAAAGTAAGAGCATCAATTTCTTCTTCTGTTAAATCACGACCTTTAAGAACAAATACATTATATATATGTTTCATAAAGCGGAAAATGTTATCAACTTTCCAAGCACCTTTACCACCGGGAATAGTTTCAACATTACTTTCAGCAGGAAGAAGGCGTTGAGTTACATAACGACGTTCATTGATATTTTCATGATTACTAGCAAAAGTAAATGTAAGATAAGGAATACTCATACCAGCAAATGAAGGCATACCTTGAACATCATCTTTCAGTGTAGCCCAATCAACTTTAACATCTTCAAGATGACCAATAAACAAGCCATTAGCTTTATTACAATCAGTACGTTCATCAAACTTTTTACGAGTTACATCACGTAAATCGTTATTAATACCTCTACCTCTACGTTTTTTAGGAGTTTGTACTTCTGCATTAGCAGTTTGTCCAGCACTTGCTGCAACAGCAGCTTCATTCTTAATTTCTTTTTCTGTCGACATAATTAAAGTAATTAAAAGAATTATTAGATAAAATAAGAGCTGCACCATTAGCAATACTAACAATGCAGCTCTATGTTCAAGATACTATATTTCTAGGACGAAGATTTGATTATTCAGCAGTTTCTTCTTTTTCAGCTTTCTTACCGATACGAATAGGTTCTTCATCTTTATATTCGGTAAGCATTGCAATCTTAACAACAATATCTTTATGACCGTTATTAACAACAGCTTCTTGCAAGTTGTCAATATCTACTGTATAAACACGATTCTTAGAAGTAGCTTCTTCATCAGTCATATCAGCTTTCAACTGTTTCCAAACATTAGAATCAGTAAAGTTAAGAGTTACACCAATACCAGACAAAGCAGCAGTATTAGCACATTTAGAACCTTTAACTTTAACAACTTCATCACCTTGAATACAGCTAACCAAAAGTTCTTTTTGTTCATCTTCGGTAATACCTTCACGACCAAGAGCAGCTTTCAGTTCTTCATTAGAAGAAGATAAAGCACCTTCAAGAGTTTCTTGGAAATAAGTATTAACATACTTAATCTTATCATTCTTAGTCATACGAACACGAGTAGTACAAGGATTACCATTCTTGTCTAATTCAGCAATACCTTTAGCCAAAGCCCAAATATCAAATTCAGCATGAACAGCCATAGCAGCTTCGGGAGATTCAATATCCAAACCTTGTTCTTCACAGAAAGCAACAACTTCGGGTACTTTATTGATAATAGCATTATCAATATTTGCACAGTTATTAATGAACATTACATATTCACCATGAGCAATGCCGAGAGCTTTAGAAACTTGGGCAGTCATACGGAAACTACCAGGAGTAGAAACAACTACCAATTCAGGTTCTTCACTAACTGCTCTTTGACCAGCATTAACAATACCCATACCAAAACTCAAACCTTTCTTAAAGTCTTTCATAATTTTTGTAATTTAAAAGTGAATAATATCAGTCATACGACTGTTTTGTTTAATAATAATTTCTCTAGTTTGTTTATGTTATTGAATTTCAGTAATATCAATAATATCTTCATTACTCAAATCAATACCTTGCATAGTCTTTAATTCTTCTGTGCTTAAACAGCCCATAATTAAATCATTAGCAATTTCACGAGCACCATAAACAAATGCTCTATGACTTATCATTATCTTAGGATATTTCTTATAAGTATCTTTTTCAAAACATCCAGCAACAATAGCATCTTTATAAGTAAACTCACCAGTAGCAACCATATTACGTTCTCCAATTTTACGATAAAAACGATAACTAGTAATATAATCAATAGGAACAGCAGGTATTCTATAAACAGGAACTTTACCAGTAGAAGCAATTTGTTTAGCTTCAGCAGTATTAGTAGCTATTTCAAACTTACCATTAAGTTGATATTCTTTATATACATTACCATTATAATCTTTATAGTATTTAACAGGATAAACATATATATGTTCATGGTCTTTATCTTCTGCATTTTTAGTTTGTGCCTCTTTGGGAGTAAGACACTTAATACAGTCAGATGGAAGTTTATCTTCATCATAAGCATTAAAGCCATCTGTATATTCGTACAGAGCGCGATAATTATCTACTTTTTCCCAACTCACGCTGCCTTTGACAAGTAATGCCTTAATAATGTGAACATCAACACCTGTTTTACCTTGAACTACATGAATATGTTCAATGCAAGTAGAAAATGGAAGTCTAAGGTCTTTAGCTCTCATTGCAATAGCAAGACCATCTTCAACAGACTTAATACCACATTTATCACTACGCATAACACGTTTGATAAATACTTCAAGACTTGCAATTTCAGCTTCACTCATATAATTAAGCTGATATGGAGCAACAGAATGTTGAACACCATGTTGTTTTTCAATACCACTATTACTAACAGCAACAGTAGTATCATTAACTTTAACTTCTTTATCTTCGTCCATTCTATCAAAGAGCGATTTTGATTACACAACAAATGTAACTATTATATTTATACTAGCAAACAATATCATCAAAATTTTGAGCACTAATATCAGAATTAACATTCTGTATAACTTCATGATTAACTGATAACTTTTCCTTTTTAAGACTTGCTTCTTCAATAGTACCAGCTATATAAAGTTTATGTACTTTAAGTTTTGATTGACTACAATTAGCATTATTATAACGATAAATAAGTTCATCTATTGTATCACATAAAGGTGAGGTTAAAATCCATTCGTCTACGCTTGTTTCTAGGCTATCAGTTGAATTATTTTTTATAGATAATACTCTTAATAAGCCATCATTAAAAGACTTCAAATTCAGCGTGGAAATAGCCTTAGATTTAATGATTCTTGGTTGTCCTTTCTTGCTTCCAGACTTGTACAAAACAGGAATACCATTACTATCAACTAGAACTTTATCCTCAATTTTATCATGATAATCACCACAAATTTCACCTAATTTATCATTAATATATTTAGTTACAGTAGCAGCATATTCACCTCTCTTACTAATAATAAGAAATCGTTTATCAGGATTATCTTTAATAATTTCAACTATTCTTTCTAGCTTACAAACATTATCAGAACATATAAGCATACGTTCACGAACAATATTATAAAAAGTCTTAACTCGTTCAGCAAGAACAAGAGGATTATAACATTCATCAATTTGTTTACTAAAAGGATTAGTCATATCCATATCAGCACTCCATCCATTATATTCAGCTATTTCTGTAATATATTGAATAGCACTACGTCCATCTTGAGTACCATTTCGAGCACATTTAATATTATCAAGATTACCAAATACTTGAATAGTCTGAGTAATAAATTCAGTATATTTATCGTAATTAGCAATATCATCTTGATTAACAAACAAAATTGGCTCTCTGTATTCCTCTACGGGGAGTAAAGCCCGCACAGCATTAATGCCACTAGAACTTATATTATCATTAATAGGAGGAATATTAGTATAAATTTCTTTTAGTTTGGCAGTATCAATAGTATCTTTAGTTATAATCATAAGTTTAAATCTAGCATGATTAAAAACTGTATTACAAGAAAGATTCCATTCATTAACTCCAACAACAATAGAAATATCATAACTATAATTATATCTACTATTAACATAAGTATGAGTAAGAATATTAATAGTATCTATATTTATATTATGATTTTTAAGACCATCAACAATTTCTGTTCTTCTTTTCCAATTATCTGTAACAATAAGTATTTTAAGATTAGGATTTTTATTCCTCATTAGAGTAATAACTCTACTTATAATTTCAGAATAATCAAGAGGTTGAACACAATGGATAGTTCCAATACCTTTATAATCTTTAGAACCCCATTTATTAATAAGTTTACTATATGATTCTTCAACTATATTTTTCATCCAAAATCATCTTCATTAAAAATAGGATTATACATACCACTATATTTTTTAATTTTACTTTTACCTTTACCTTTAGGAGAAATTTTAAGTTTGATAGGATTAATAACCTTCATAGCTTCTTGATAATAAAATTTGAAATTAATATCTCTAAGAGAAATATCTTTATCATCAAGACTATTAATAACTGTTACAACAGAACCAGCTGCCATTCTACTACGAGAACCATTATCATTATGAACTTTCTCAATAATATAACCTCTATTAGAAACATAAAATCTAACATATCTTTGACAAACAACATGAGTAACTTGTCCATTTTCAATCTTAGTTTCTTCTACATGAAATTGTCTACCTACATTTTGAGTAAGACAAAAGTCAAGAATATTAGTAGCTTCTTGAAGAGTATCCATTACAGGTTTATTCTTAAGAAAATAGTTTTCAATAGCTTGAGCAACAATAGGCATAGAATAACCTTTAGTTAAATCTAAAGAATACATCATAGGATTAAGAGCACCTTTAGATTCAAGCTTAAGTTTATGAACTCCATTTTTAATAATTCTAAATTGGCTAAGATAATTATTTATATCTCTACTAACAAGACAATGATAATAATCAGTATCAAATTTAAGTTTGGTAGTTTGTTCCCAATCATCTTTAATACGATTATAAATATCAATATCACGTTTATAAAGTTTAATAACAATACCATCTGTATTAGCACTTAACACATGGATATTGTTTAGTTCTAATTCTTCAACCAACATTAGCATCATTAACTGTCCATTAATAGTAGTTTTAAGTACAGCTAATCTATCATAAAGATTACCGTTTTCAAATCCAAGTTTACCATAAACAGAATTAATAACAATCTTTAAAACTAAAGCTAAAGTATCTCTATCAATTCCGTCAACAGTATCTTCATCGCTGTGTTTAACTTCAACTCTCTTATTTTTAAGCCAACCAATAAGATTACAAAAAGCATTAGTATCAAGATGAGCTGGAGCTACTTTATGAGCAGCAATAATACTAGGATACATACTATTAATATCAGCATGAATATAAACATAGTCATCATTGCCAAGTACATCGTGTTGACCCCCCGTGGAGGATGGAAATAATTCTCTTCCACTACTCCAAAGTTCAACAGGATTATCTTGACTATGTAAACCTCCAGTTGCAACAGTATAAGTTACATTTCCAATTTTAACTTCTTTATTAAACGCATCTTTATTAACTCTATAAATAGTAGTTTTAAGACATTCATCAAGAAAATCTTGCATAGGTTTAGTTTTGAATTTAATAAAAGGAAAAATAACTTTTTTAAAACTCATAGCAGTTCTTTCAGTTTTCTTACCTTTCCATTGTTCGGGAGCAAGACCACTAAATTTACTATAAAATTTCTCAAAAAGAATATCAGCAGTTTTACTACGACTAGAATTAAGAACATCAACATCATATGCTTTACTAATAGCATAACGAGATTTAATTTCTTCTGGGTAAAGACGAACTATTTCAGCTACAATGAAAACATCATTAAGATTATAATACATCATAGGTTCAATATATTCATCAAGAATAAATCTATCCCATTTATCTACTAGTTTATTAAGCTGTTTAATATTCATTCCTTTAAGATTAGGAATTTCATCATATAATTCAGCTTCTTCTTCATTAATATCAGGAAGTTCATATTCTAGAAGTTCATACCATTGAAGATTAATAGAAGTTTGTTTTAAACCTTTAGGAACAGGTTTACGTTCACCTGTTTTACTATCTACAACTACACTTGCTTTATTAAGAGCAAATATACGCATTACATCAATACCTGTAAATGGTAGTTTATATTTTCTAAGACTATTAAGATAAAAATCAGTTCTAAATTTATCTTTATCATCTTGACTAGAAATAATAGTTTTACTAGTTTCATATAACTTATTAATAAGTTCTTTCGTACTATTCGTACGCATATAAAAACTAAGTAAAGCAGCAATCATAAGATTATCATAATTGAAATTATTAAATCCATACAAGTCAGTACGAATAATAGTTCCATTAGAATCCTTATAACATCTAGTCTTATTAATATAACCTATCATAGAAAGTAATTGACTATCATCTTTATCTGTTATATAAAATTTATATTTTTCAACAGTTTCAAGACGAGCTTTAATTTCTTCAACAGATAGTTTTTGAACTAAAGGAATAGCTTTTCCATCAGCATTAACACAATCTTTAAATACTTTAAGATAGCTATTAATACTAACAAAAGTAATAGAAAAGAAATTTCTTAAAACTTCAACATCATAAGCTATACAATTAATCATTTATATTATACCATAGTTATTTCTATTTTTAGTAACCCAATTAACATCATCAGCAAAACGCTGTTTAAACATATGATAAAGATTATCATCTTTAAATTTAACAAGAGGAGAATAATTATTAAATATATACTTACCACCAGTAGCCATAAATCTAGGAATATGATTATTACTAATACTAAGATAAGCATCACCAAATATAAATAGATACTTATAATTAATTCTAGCTAATTCTTTCCATAGAATATTACGACATTTATCAATAGCAGTAAGATATGTATTATAATTATTAGAACAAGCACATTTAATACTATAAGTCATATACACATCTTCAGTATTATTACGTCCAGAATATTCATCATAAAGATTACCAATATCAGTGAATAATTGATAATCTTCACAATAATTTCTATCACCTCTAGGAAATAGGAAAACAATATCTCCATGAATACTTCCTCTACCACCTTGTATATATTTACCTGTATTAAATATACGATTTGGACATCTAGCACAATCAATATATTCGTCAACAGTTTTACTTGCCATAAGATAATACTAATTGATTACTAGCGCGAGAACAAGCAACATACAATCTACGAAGCATTTCATCTCTATTAGTATAAGGATGACCATATTTATCATAAATCATATCATTAATATCTACAAATACATTTCTATAAGTAGAACCTTGTGCTCTATGAGAAGTAATTGCAAAGCCATAATCTAAATCTCTACTAAATAAAATCTTACCATTACTATTCATAATATTAGAAGCGATAAGATATTTACGTTTAAAATCAAAATATTGTTTCCATTTACTTCCACGTTCAGAACTACTAGCTTTTTTAGCATCATCAATAAGACTAGTCAACTTCTTATAATACATCTGAAATGTATAGTTATCATAATGGTCAATAACAAATAAAGGTTGAGTTATAGCACCACCATGAATAGCTTGAAACTTAATAAGAAATCCTTTAAACTCATAATCATTATCAACTGTATCAACAATATCTTTAACAATATATTCTTCACTATTGTTTATAATAATATCATTAAAAACATTAACAACAGTAGTATAACTCATTATTAAATCATTACGAGTAATAAGGCTCTTATCAGCATCTTGAATAATCATATGTCTTACATGGTTATTCCATTGTGCAACACGACTATTAGTATAAGCTATAATACGATACAAATCAATATTTTTAGTATATTCTTCATCATTAAAACAAGTATCAATTAAATCAGAAAATTCAGTTTGACCACAAACATAAAATCCTTTAGTTTCCTCATTATAATCTTGTCTATTTTTAGATATATAATCAAGAAATCTCCATCCATTCTTATTATCTATATCTTCTCGAAGAAGTTTAAGAAGTTTACTAATAGGGTTATTATCTCCTTGTCGTACAACTTCTTTAAGATAATAAGTATTACTAGCAATAAGAAAAGCTTGACTAGTTTTCTCATTAACAGGTGGAAGCTGACTAGAGTCACCAAGCATTATAACTTTAATTTGAAGCTTCTTACATTTATTACTAATATACTTAACAAGTTTAGCATTAAGCATAGAAGCTTCATCAATAATTAAAACTTTAAGACCATCTAGTTTATTTTTTCCAACAGGATTAAAGGCAGGATTTTCAGGGTCAAAATTTTCAATATTAACATCAAGTCTAAAACCAAACAATGATTGAATAGTATTAACTTCTTTTCCACCAATAGAATTACTAAGAACTCTACAAGCTTTATGTGTAGGAGCAGCACAGCCTATAACACCACCAGACCATTTGCAATTATTAATAACATATTTAATAACAAATGTCTTACCTGTACCTCCAGCACCACAAAGAGCATTAATATATTTCTTATCATCCCAAGGCTGTGCAAGAAACTCAATAAGTTCATGCACAGCTATTTCTTGGTCTTTAGTAAACTTAATGTTAGTATCTTTTCTATTACTATTAGCAATATTAAGATTACCAATCATTACAATTCGTTGTTTACATCAATAAGATTATTTTTAACTTTATCTTCATATTCTTTCCATTCTTGAAAAGCTAAAATAGTAGATTCACTATCACCACTATTATAACATGTAGTAATATGAAACAATTCCTTAGCAAAAGGCATTTTAACAATTTTACCTTTAGCTATAAGTCCAGCAGCAAAAGGAATATAAAATCTAGTATCAACAGTTTTTCTATTTTCACTATCTCTTATAATTTTAATTCTATGATTATATTCATCTAATCGACGAGCATAAACAACTTTCTTTCCTTTAGTTCTGTAACTTTCACCTGTAATGCTATATAGCTTGCCATTATATTCTACTTTATAAGTACCATCAATATATCTAATAATACCTTCACATTTAGCAACTATAATAACATATTTATTGACTATTCCTTTCTCTTTGGATTTACCTACAACTCCAAATGAGAATTTAAAGCTGACCATAGCATACTACTTTCTTTTAATAGTACGCATACGTTTATCAACAGCACGAGTAATACCTTTAAAAGTATTATCTTCTGCAAACTTAGCTTTACGAATAGCCTTTTTAGCAGCTTTCTTAGCAGCAATCTCTTCATCACGTTCTTTTTGTTGTTGAATAACATCAACAATCTCAACATGATAACCACAATAATGAGTGAGAAAATCAATCTTACCGCTGGTTCCATTACCAATAACGCTATTCTTAGCTACTTTAATAACTTTACTAGCAGAATTGATTCCAATAACAGCACCAACATTATTAAGTTGACAAACAACAGAAACTTCATCATACTTTTTCATAAGTACTTTACATTTTTAAAGATTAATAAAACAATTATATTTAATAGTTAAAACTATAATAAGTTCAATAATAGTTAGATTAGTAGAGCCACTACGCTACGCTCCGTGGCGACCCCCCGTAGAGGATGGAAGCAAGCTAGTCATTAAACTTTCTTTCTAATAATATCATTAAAATCACTAGTAAGTTTACCAATCCTATCTTCAATTCTATCTAGTCTATTTCTATCTCTATCTCTTTTAACTCCCCATTGTTTATTAATATCGCAAATATCAATTTGAATCTTTCTAATCCAATTTTGAGTATCATTAATATCTCTAATAAGTCTATCTAGTTTTTTACTAACAATGGTAATTCTTATAAAAAGATATACAGATAAACCAAATATCATACCAAGTATAAAATGAGAAACATTTTCAATCATAGAAATAATGATAAAGTTTACGAATAAGTTCAAATCTAGTATCAGTAATATTATAGATTTTAAATGCTTTAGCAACAAAATCAAAATCACCATATTTAAGTAAAGCATCTATATAATCTTTAATATCACTAAGCCACATAATAGCACTAACAGAATACCTATCACTATCAGTATTAGTAATATATTGACCAATACCTTTAGCAATAGTATCAGCAGTTATATCATTAATAATAAACTTATCAGCAAACCAATTATCTTTTATATACTGTTTATCAGTATATTTATCACGAAAGGCTTTAGATAGTTTATTACATAAATCAATATAAGAACGAGCAGCAGTTCTATTATTATGATTAACAAATTGAACATCTTTAACTTTAAGAGTTAAGTTCATACCACATTCAATAATACGAACTTTAATTTGTTTTTTATCCTCATTAATATATAGAACAATAGCAAGTTTATCTTTCCAATAACCAGCATTCAAAGTAACAATATCATAAAGTTTAACTTTAAATCCAGATGTAATAGTACCATCAATATTCTTATAAGCAATATAATTCATAATAAACTGTATTAAATTTTTAGTTTAACATTTATTAGCTAGTTCTTTTGCCCTGTATTGAACTCAATATTAATCGTGATAGATTAATCAAATTATATATGAAAATTCAACAGAGGGCAAAAGAATCATATCTATGAATATGTTATGAACATAAATAGCTAGTCATTTGTAGCAGCCTCATTATTCTGTTCATTATTCTTACCATCACGTTTAAGACGTTCTTTAAGAATATGTTCAGATACAGAACCAAGTTTACATTCACTAACACAACGACTAACACCTTTAGCATGAGTTACAGTATATACAATAGGATAATTAATATATTTATTATTACCTACTGTACGTTCGATTTTAGTAATTCCAACTTCGGTTACAATACCAACACAAACACCAAGCTTAGTTTGATTATGATATTGATAGGTATATTCCATATAAACTACTTGTCCTTTTTTAAACTTAGCTTGTTCTTCAATGTATCTATCTAATAGACCATCAAAAATAAAAGAATCATAATTATCCATTTTAATTATATATTTAAAGTTAATAATATACATACTAAAAAGCCTAGCACTATCTTCACAGACAATGCTAGGCAAAACTACAAATACGAAATCATATAAACGAAATGTTTGACACAGACATCATTATTACTAATTTCACAATCAATAATAACATCATTAACACCAAATCAAATATGACATATAACACTTGGACTATGATAAATATTAATAGCACTATCTTCACAGACCGTACTATTACAAAACCTACAATTTTAGAAATTAAAACGGATAATAACAATATCATAGTTTCGGAGTTCAATTCCTCCATCATCAGCAAGTGAAATAATACTACTATCTTCACAGACAATAGTATTAGAAATAAAATCAAAAACTTATGTGGGATTATTTAGCAGATTTATTTGCTTTTCTACGTTTAAGTTCAGCATAAATTTCATCATCACTAACATTCTTAAACTTATTCTCTTGTTTATTATTATCAACAGATTGATTAACCATTTTAATCATTTCATTACGTTCTTTATAAGAACTATCAACAATATGTTGACCTATAAAATGATTAATTTTAGTATTAGCTTCAACAATATTAATAATCATATCTTTAGCATATTTAGGAAAAACAGCAATAATAGGTTTAAGTATATCTTTATCTTCAATTATACTATCCCAACGATTAATAAGCCAATCAAGTTCAAATCCATCTTCAGTAACAAGTTTAATAATATCTTCTTGAGTTTTACCAAAATCATTAATATATTTTTGTTCTTTAAGAACATATATAAATAAAGTTAAACCTCTAACATATTGGTCTGGAGATAAACCTTTATCTTTAATATCATTAATGAATTTATTAAGAAGATTACAATCTTCTTTATATTTACAGGTATCACAAGCAATATTATCACAAGATTTACCAAAAGCTTTATCAAGAATAACTTTAATATTAATATTTTCCATAATTTTATTTATTTAATCATAATAACCAAAAACATCATTTTCAGGGTCAACAATAGGACTATCATCAACTATTGGTTCCCAAGCAATATCGTCAAAATCTTGACTTAGACATTCTGCATGAATTTCAACACCTTCAACATTATTATTGAAATATGTATCATCTTCAACAAAATAAATATCAGTTCTTTCCATATCTTTATATATAAAATAAACTCCGAGTAAAGGATAGTTATCATCAACTAGTTAACTATAACAAACCCAATAAACAAAATAGATAAAAATGGCAGGCAAATGAGAATTAGCTTTAATAAGCTCAACAGCACTATCCATCCTCTACGGGGAGTCTATACTACAAACTTAACTAATACTAGATTCTTCTTCTTTTTTATGAAGTTCAGTTTCAGTATCAATCATAATACCAATAACTCGTTGGCTATCACTAGCAACATCAGCATGAGCCTTAACTAAAGCATCAATGAATAAATCATCTGTATATCTATATTCTCTACGAAGTCCACCATCAGCGGTAACTCTAAACTTATTCCATAAGAAGTCAACATAAGCACCTTTAGAGTTATATATTCTTCCATCATCTTCAAGAGCATGAAGAATATTAAGAGAAGTATGACGCCTAAATGCAGCATTGAATTTAACAATACAAACTACATCAAGAATATGTTGAGGAACATTAATTCCAACAGGAACACCACGTTTATCAGTCTTAGCATCTTTAAAATCATTATCTTCATTAGCTTGACTAACAACAGTAGCTTGTTCTTCCTGTTTACGAACTTTACTTTGTTTCTTCTTCCTAGCTTTATTCTTAGTCTGAATAGTTTTACTACTAACAACAGCATTAACTTGTGTATCTTCTTCAGGAACAACAAGTTTACCTTCTTGTTTAGCTTCTTCTAAACTTTCAGCCATAGTTTTCTTTCTAGGCTTAGATTGAACATTACTAGTAACATTATCAAAATTTACCATAACACTTATAAGTTTAAGATTAATATTATTATCAGTAGCAATATTACTCTACTGAACAACACGACAAATATAATAATTAATATAATACTCCAAATATATTATAATTTATTTATACTATAATTCTAACTAATAATCAATAGCTATATTAAAATAACTAAAATCATTATAGCAACAGGAATTAACTTACCACGAGTATAATAAATATCAATAGTATCAAGAGTATCATTAGTATAAAAAGAATCAGTAATATCAAGAATATTAAGAATATCATTAGTAATACCACCAGCAATATTAGCATGACTAGTATTAATAGTCATTATAATACTGATAGTATTAATAGTGCTATTGGTCATTATGACTAAAAGTCTTATTAGTCTTGATAATACTGTTAGGACTAGTCTTAATGACGATTGTATGACTAATCGTCATGACGAACGTCAATGAGATGATAATGATGATGCTATGACTGAAACTGATAGTGATATAACTAGAGGTATAACTAATGGTTATGAAGATATAACTAAAGGTTATAATGAACGAGAATGAGAGGCATAACGAAAAGTTATAAGAGGTATAACTAATGGTTATAAGAGGGAGAAAGAGAGTTATAAGAGGGAAAGAGAAGTTATAGGAGAAAGAGTTATAAGAGGGAGAACTAATGGTTATAGGAGAGAAAGAAAAGTTATAGGAGAAAAAGAGAGAGAGAAGTTATAGGAGAGAAAGAGAGAGAAGTTATAGGAGAGAGAACTAATGGTTATAAGAGGAAAGAGAATAGGAGAGAAAGAGAAGTTATAAGAGAGAACTAATGGTTATAGGAGGCATAACGAAAAGTTATAGTAGAGAAAGAGAGAGAAAGGAATAGGAGGGAAAGAGAGAAGTGGAACAATAGGTTTAGATTGATTAGGAAGAGGATGAAGAGAAGGAGGAAGAGAAGGAAAAGGAATGGTGGTAAAATTAGTTTTTTCAGCATGACCAGCTCCACACGTATCTTCACATCCATCTCCATCACAATCACTCTCATCTCCACATTCAACCTCAATTTAACCCTATTTGAACCACATCCAACTCCACCATCTCATTCTCCACGAACCCTACAATGTCCACTTTCATCTCCACATACTCTTTCTCCACATTCAATACCTCTCGTCACCTCTAATTTCACTTCTATAACAAAATGTTATTAGAGTAAATCTCCATGACCAATATCAGTATAACAAAATGTTATAGGAGTAAATCTCCATGAGCAATATCAGTATCAATACCAGTCACGATAGTCATACCAACATCATCTTGTTTCACAAGATGAGTTGTTGTAAGTTCACTAACATAACTAGTCTTATCATTACCAATAGCAATATCAGTATCGATATTTTTCGCTGATTCTAGGGTATAATATATATATATAATATACTTCGTATATAATATATATTATAAGAAAAAAATTTACATGGCATTTATCTAGTTAATCAGCTTTAATTTCATCATTACATTCACTATCGTTATAATCTCGACCAATTATACCACATTCATAACCATCAAGAGTATCATTAATAATACGAGCGATACCTTTTAATTTACCAGCAATACCAAGTCTGCTCTTATTAACACTATCATATACTTTTGTTATATTATCAGCATTACCATTAGTAGTAATATCAGTAATAGCAAGAAGAATATCAGCATTAGTAGGATGAAGATTAATAAGTTCAACAGAAGTAATAGAATTATCATTCTCAACTTCAATAGTAGTAATAATACGATGTACTTTCATGATGTTTAATATTAGGACAAGACTTATCAGAACTTGCGGCTAGTTCATGATTGATAAGACTTATCAGACTGTTAAGTTCGTTTGCTGCAATCTATTTAATGTTGATGATGAGCATTTCCATGTTGAACACTAGCAACAGCATCAACAAAACTATTGTTGATAACATCAGTGCTACCAACCCGAAGGTCAGTAGCACCATGCTCATTAGAACGGTACGTCGTCATCGTTCATTGCAGTAGCAACAAAACTAGCCGCTTTAGCTTTAGCCTCACGCTTGGCAGCAATAGCAGCACGAGCGTCCTCCATAATCTGCTTGATAAGTACATTATATGCACCAACAAGAACAGGGTCAGCAGGCTGTTCGATACCTACAATATGATATACATATCTATCATAATCCACAACATTGTAAAGATTGTCTTTACGAGTAAACGGATTACGGTCTTGTACACCAGCAGGTACAAACTGACAAAGAACTTTGACAGCAACACCAGTCAGATACATACTAGCAAAACCAGCCTCAGCAGCTTCGCCAACATAGTTTACAAATCTACCGTAGAACTTGTCTTTGCGCATTACAAGCAGTATCTGATTGAATGGCATCTGAATAGCACCAAGCATACCCATTCGATGTGTACCATCAGGCATACTTTGAGCACCTTTAACAGGACTAGCAATAGTAACAAACGCATTGAGATAAGAATTGCCATTACGACCTGTACGTTCTTGACAATCAATATTAGTAATTACAGTAGTCATTACATAACTATGACCATCAGTACAGATGCGTTTAACAACATCATCAATGGTTTCCACTTGCGCAGAATTTTGGTTATCTGTATCAACAGTAGGTTGAACAGGTTGGTTAACACTAGTAGTTGGATTAACTACGTTAACATTCTCGGGAGCAGCAGCAGCACCTTGTGCAGCTTGTGCAAAATCTTTAACGTCTGGCACGACTATTAAGTATTTAATTACGCTAATCAGTAGCATTACTGACAGTTGTTTCGTTTCAACTGCAAAGTATTTAATGTTGATAATGAGCAACATCATCTAGTAGAGATTAATCTCTACTAAGATAACTAACAATAGCCGATAGTATTCCAAATACAACAGCAGTAATCTGTTCATCACTAGTTGGCTCTACTTTCAATGCTAGTATGATAGCTGGAATCATCAGTATGATTGCAACTAACAACAATGGTTTGTTTGTTTTCATAATGATTAGTGTTAATAGTTAGTAATGTAATGAGATGAATAATCTCAATGTATTTAATGTTGATAATGAGCAGGATTATCATTAACTCTATTAACTTTAGGCGGGGGTAGTCAATCAAGTTTAACATGACCGGGGGTTATACTCACTAGCCTCATCAAAACATTAATACTCACTATTTTCACTATTTTCACTATTTTCACTATTTTCATTATTTTCATTATTTTCATTTTCATT
>CDZB01018905.1_pt1 | contig 97441 bp, 59 predicted proteins | sample 554961 | NCBI WGS metagenome assembly CDZB01 (sample SAMEA3182106, study PRJEB8094) | gut metagenome | biome: human; feature: gut; material: Stool; isolation source: human stools | place: Canada | collected 2013-02-26 | reverse complement strand
TGGAACGCTTAGACAACCTGCTCAAACTGAATATCTGCAATTTTGGCAAGAAGTTTGAGACACTCAAAAAGGGTCTGATAAAATGCCGTGACTACATCTTCAATTTCCTCGAAGACCCAATGATACCATCTGACAATAATGGAAGTGAGCGTGGAATACGTAAGTTGAAAATCAAGTTGAAGAACTCCTGCACATTCCGTTCTGATTTTGGGGCAGATGCATTTCTTGAATTACATTCAATCGTTGAAACAGCTAAGAAACACAACAAGACTCCGTTCAATGCAATTCAAGCCTTATTTGAGGCTTGATACCCCGCCATGCCCTTTCGCTGAATAGTTACATTTTTCATTACGTACCTACAAAGATACTGTAATTTGGAGACAATACAAAACAAGCTGGCTTGTTTTTATTGCCGTGATGCCAACGAAGTTGTGAAAAGTTAGTGCAAATCGTAGGAGGCTACGGCGTAAAAAGCCGTAGCGGAGGTCTCCGGCCTCCGCAGCAACCAGCGATACTAACTATACTTATTAGTGTCAGACTTGGTGCTGCGTAGGCAGGAGACCTCCGCTACTATATTTATTAGTGTCAAACTTGGTGCTGCGGAGGCCGGAGACCTCCGCTACTATACTTATTAGTGTCAGACTTGGTGCTGCGGAGGCCGGAGACCTCCGCTACTATTGTTTGCTGTGAAGAACTTTTACTTCACAATCTTTCTCGACGCCTTCGATCCGTCGGTGTATGTTATGGTGCGTATGCAGATGCCCTTTGCAGGTGCGCTCAGCTTGCGACCGGAGAGGTCGTAGAAGTCGACGCTCTTTATCTGCTTTACCGTAGCCTCGGTCATATCCACGCCAGTCGGGTCGCCGTTCGGATAGTATTCGGTGATGCCCGAACCGAAGCGCAGGTCGCCGTCAACGTATACAGCCTCCATGCCAATCTTCTTCTTTACGTCCTTGTAGAAGTAGATGGTGCGGTTGTTCTCGTCGTACTTGTAGAACTCGTATTGGTCGCTGAACGAGTAGGGCACATCTGTCATCTCCGTCTCCAGATTCTTGTAGTCGTCGGGCGAGAACGTAACCAACTCGTCGTCGATGTAAAGGTTATAGTAGAGGTGCGACGGGTCGAGATAGTTGAAGTCAGACGAGTAGTAGCTCAGCGTGAACTGCAAGCCGCCGGGGCCTCCCCACGGGTTAGGGTCGTACGGCTGGAAGGCGGTGAGCTTCGGCGGCAGCGGTGCAGCCGGGCGCTTGTCCCATGCGTTGATGAGCGCATAGCGGTAGGTGTCGAAGATGTTAGTGCTGCGGTCGTCGTCCACGCTCTTGTGAATCATCATGATGCCCTTCGTGCTGAGCGCGTTGTTCTCGGCGTCGTAGGTGAAGACGAGCGGTTCGGTGCTGAGGCACGCCTTGTCGAACTCGGTGCCCATCTCGTCCACTCCCTTGCCCATCACAGCCGACGAGGCGTACATGTAGCAAGCCGTTGTGGTGTCGATGCCGATGTATGATGTCGGCGGGAAGGTGACTGTCGTGCCGTCCTTCTTGCCCTTTATCCAGAGGCCCTTGATGTTCGCCGAGAGGTCGCCGAGGTATACGTCGTCTCCGTCGAAGGCGTACTTCACGGGGTAGAGCTGCGACTGTCCTTCTACGTCCATGTATAGCATCAGTCCGTCCTGCACGGTGGCAGCTGCCGACGGTGCCGCCGTGTTGTTGTCGAGCTTCACAGCCTTGTATGTTGCCTCGGCGTAGCTTGTCCAGTTGCCGTTGGCGCGGCACATGCCTATCATCTCGGTCTTGGGCATCACCATGATGAGCGAGTCGTTGCGCCATACGTACTTCAGCAGCTGGTTAGCTTCGCCCTCGTTGGGTCGGAAGGTGTTCTTCTCGTCGACGGTTTCGGGGTGCAGGCGGTAGAGATAGCCGTACACCATGTCGCCCGAGAATACGTCCTCCTCGGCGTATATCGGCTGTGGCAGCTGGAAGGCGATGGTGTCGCCCTCTGCGTGGTAGCCCTTTATCCATGTCTTCGTGTAGAGTGAGTTTATCGGGTTTTCGAGATACACGGCGTCGTCGTTGCCGAAGACCAGACGCTGCCAGTCGCCCGTGCTCTTATGCGGAATGCCGTAGTAGTAGACCGACTCGAAGCCGGTTGTCGTGCGGTAGAGGTTGATTGTCTTGCCCTCTGCAGGCTTTGTTATGAGTTGTGTTTCGCTCTGTGCCATTGCTCCAGTGGCGAACATTGCTGCTAAGATTAGCGTCGAGTAAAGTTTTTCCATAAGCAAATATCCTTGTTTGGTTACTAAAATGGCTTATATCTGCCTGCAAATATAGTAAAATGATATTTATCCTGCAAGTAATGTTGCAAAATGTATACTAAAAAAGTTGCTTACGTAACGTATGGGCACAAAAAAAGGGGCTCCGCCGAGTCCCAACCTTTGTTAACCTTAAATCTAATACCATGAAAAACATTGCAAAGATATTGATTTTGAGGCATATTGCCAAATTTTTGCGTGTGTTTCTTGCGCTTTTGCTATCAAAATACTTGGTTTTTTGATATATGTCAATAGTGTGCGCGCATTTCAGCGATAAACAGTTGAACGTTATCTGCACTATATATGGCAAAGGCTACGGCAGAAATGCCGTAGCCTCCTACTGTTTAATGTATTGCTTCGGTTTACTTCAGCACAACCTTCTTGCCGTTCACTACATAGACGCCGCTCTTCAGAGCCTTTGCGTTCATGCGCTGTCCGTTGAGGTTGTATACCTTTGCGTCCTCAGGCATGTTGTCGATGGTGATGTTCTGTATGCCGTCAACCACCTTGTCGATAACCGTGAGCTTGTATGAAGCCGAAGTAGCTTTGAAGTCGTTGTCGCCAGCGAACCATACGGTGATTGTTGTCTCGCCCGTGCTGCGCAGGATCACAACGCCGTTGGCAGCCACCTCTGCCACCTCTTCGTTAGAGCTGGTGTATGTGAGCGGAGCCACCTCCGACTCGTTGTAGAGTGTAGCGCCGCTGAAGGTGTTGCCCTCACGCATGTTGGCTGTGTACTCCTCCTGGTCGAACGCGAGCTTAGGTGTGTTGCGGTAGTCGTTCACGATGAGTGTGCACGATGCTGTGGCAGCCTTGTACTCGTCGTTGCCTGCGAACGTAACGTCGATGTTCACGCGACCTGCCTTCTTCAGCGTCACATTGCCCTCGGCGTCTACCTCTGCAACGTCGGTTTTGTTAGAAGAGTATGTAACGGCGAGGTTGTTCGGGTTCTTGAAGCCGAGCTGCTCAGCGGTCATTGTCTTCTTGGCGAGGTCTATCATCAGCATTGTCTCCTCGAAAGCGATGCCAGCCTCTGCCTTCTCTCTCTTTATCACCTTGATAAGGTACGAAGCCTCGGCAGGCAGATAGTCGTCGTTGCCGGCGAACTTGGCTGTGATGGTCACTTCGCCCGGGTTCTGCGAGAGCAGCAGGGTGCCGTTCATAATCATGCAGAAGTCTGTGTTGCTGCTTGTGTATGTAACGGGGAGGTTGAGCTCCTCGCCAGCCGCGTTCTTGATGGTCGGCTTGAAGCCGTCGAAGAGCGGAGCCTCGTTGGTATAGCATGTGTAGACGTCCTGCGGGAATGTCATCGTTACGGGCTGCGGGTCTTTCTTCTTTATTACGTTAATCTTGTAGGAAGCCTGGCAAGCCTCATACTTCTCGTTGCCGTAGAAGTAGGCTGTGATGGTGGCTGTGCCAGCCAATTTGTCATCGAGCCATACTACGCCGTTCTCGTCAACATAAGCGAGGGCCTCGTTGTCTGAAGTGTAGACGATTTTGAGACCCTCGATAGCTTCGCCGTTCTCGCCCTTCACGGTAGCCTTCGGCGAACTGAAGTTGCGGACGGCGTTGATGTCGCTGAGGTTGTACTCCTCCTTCGGGAACGTCATTGTTGTAGCTTCCTTCTTTGCGAGCGGAGTCAGCTCTATGCTCTGTATGTAAGCCACCTGACTTGCGCCTGAGAGCTTGAACACGCCGTCGGCGAACGGCACGTCCATATACATTGTGCCGTTGGCGTCGTCAAATACGGCTACATCTTCTGCATGGTTTGTACATTCGAGTTCGGGCGCATTCTGGTCCTTGTATTTCACTGTTACGCGGTAGCCGTTCGGGAACTTGCCGAACGCAGGCGAAATGGCATAGCCCTGCTGTGTAGGGTCCGAAGTAGAGTTTTTCTTCAGCTGCAATCCGCCGCCGTAGTTGTTGAGCATAGCGTTGTGTACGGTGAAGGTGTAGCTGTCGCCGTTGAGGTCAACGAAGTCGAACTCGCCCTCCTTGTATTTGTTCTCATTGCCGAAGCAGTCGAAAGCGCCCTCGTTGTAGTCGAAGATCACCTTTGTAGGGTCGGCAGCACGCTTATGCTTTACATAGTAGAAAGCCTCGCTATCCTTAAAGAGAGCGCCTTCGGCAGCTGTGTATGTGGCTGTAATCTTTGCTGTGCCGTAGTTCGTGCCCCATGTGAGTGCGCCAGTTGTCTCGTCAACAGCTACGATGTCTGTATGATCGCTCTTATATGTGAGCTTACCATTGCTTGAGTTGAGAGCTTCTGCAGGAGTAACACTTGCAGTCTTGCCTACAGGTGCTTCGTCACCAGAGAATGTGAATGTTGCTCCGTCTATGTCCTTGCCGAATGTTGTTGTTGTCTCAGTCTTTTTAGAAGCGCCGGTTGCTACGAACTCTATTTGAGAGATGTAGTAAGAAGCTGTGTTTGTTGTGAAGATGTATTTGCAACCAGCAACCTGGGCTTCTTTTGGCACTTCAACTGTGTATTCTGCCCATGAAGCCTTTGCTACTTCTGTAGCGTTGAATGTCTTGAAGACAACTGCATCAGCTTCGCCAATTTTGTAAGCAACGGTCATTGTTGTGCCTTTGCTACTTCTTGTTGTTGTTACTACAAGTTCTGTTGCCGCTTCTGCCATTGCCGGACTTGAAATAGAAGCGCCTTTCTGTAACTGTATGGCAGTCTTTCCTTCGTAAGTTTGTTTTGCAACTGTGCCTGCAAGTTTCGTCCAGTCGCTTGGAAGGCCGTTTGAGAAGTCAACTGTCGTTTGTGCCATAACCGCCGCGCTTACGAGCACGAGCAGGTTGAGCATGAAAAAGCGTAGATGTTTAATCATAATGCTTTGGTTTTTTGTTGTTTATAATTAGTTGTTTTAGATTTCTTTTGTCATTAATGAATCGTAACGCAAAGTTACTCATTAGTTGGCACATAAGCAAGTGTACAACGGAATAAAGCTGATGATGTAACGCTTTATTATCACTTCAAGTTTTTGATTACCGCACTACGGTAACATCATTACCGCACCATGGTAATGTCGTTACCGCGCTTCGGTAATGTCGTTACCACGCCACGGTAACGATGCAGAACGAAAAAAAATGGTCGGTTAGCGTTGAGCCAACCGACCATTATGTCTGATTTATCGAAAATCAAATCCTTACCTTACTCGCCAAGGCTGATAGCCTCCTGCGGGCAAACGCTTGCGCATGTGCCACACTCTGTGCAGAGGTCAGGGTTGATTGAATACTTTTCGCCTTCTGAGATAGCCTCTACCGGGCACTCGCCAATACATGTACCGCATGCGATGCAGTCGTCACCAATTACGTAAGCCATAATCTTTAATATTTAAATTGTTATTGTTAAATGTTTATTATTTCAGTCGATACCTACTTTTGTAGTAGTTGCAAAGGTAGTGTTTTTCTTTGACATACCTACAAATAGGTATTACATTTAACATTTATTTTCTCTCCAGCATGAGTTTAATTTTGCCTACGAACACGGCGTGCTTGCCGTTCTGGTCGTCGGGTATCAGCTTGCCGTCGGCGTTCGGCGCATACCTCAGTTCGGTGAAGTAGGTGTGCGAGTGTCCGCCGAGCACGATGTCTATGTCGTGGTTCTTGGCGAGCATCTCCTCGTCGTCAACGTCGTTCTCCATGCTCCATCCGAGGTGGGAGAGGCATATCACGACGTCGCACTTCTTGTTGTGGCGCAGCTCGTGAGCCACCTTGTCGGCTGTGGCTACAGGGTCGAGATACTTCACGCCTACGCACTTTGTGGCGTCAACGAGTCCGTCGAGCTTCGGCGACACGCCGAACACGCCGATGCGCACGCCGCCTCGCTTCAGTATGATGTACGGTTTGGTGAGTCCTTCTACGGCTGTGCCCGTGAAGTCGTAGTTGGCGCAGACGATGGGGAAGGTTGCTGCGCGGAAAATCTTAGCCATGTTCTCCAAGCCGAAGTCGAACTCGTGGTTGCCTATCGTCACGGCGTCGTACTTCATTGCCGACATCAGTTCGGTCTCCACCTCACCCTTGAACAGAGTGTAGTAGGGCGAGCCTTGCGAGAAGTCGCCCGAGTCGAAGACGAGCACGTCGGGGTTAGCCTTACGCTCCTGGCGTATCATCTCCATACGGCGTATGAATCCGCCTCTGCCAGCTACGAGCGTGTCGGCGAGGTTGGGGTTGAGCGGCATGATGCAGCTGTGCGTGTCGTTGGTGTGCAGAATCTCTATGGTTTTCTGTGCTGCCGCGCTGAGCGATGTGGCAAGCGCAAGAGCTATAATATATATGTATCGTTTCATAGGTTCTTTTATATGTTTCCTAACTTTTACTCTTTTACTTTTTTACTTTTAAAAGCCCTTTTTACTTTTTTACTCTTTTACTTTTTTACTTTTCAACTATTGTCATGCGTCCCTCCACGGCGCAGCTCACAGCCTCGCCCTTAGCGTCGGCAGCCTTGAAATACTGCTCGATGATGTGACGCACGTTGTTCTCCTCGCCCGTAGGCGACACCACGTCGGTCTTCTTGCGGAACGCCTCCATGTGGTCGTTGCCCTGCGCAAGATAGTCGAGCGTAGCCACGCGATACTTAGCGTTGGGGTCTACAGGCTTTCCGTTGATAGTGGCAGAGACGAGCTTGCCGTCAGCCGTTGCCGTGAGGCGCAGCGAGTGGCTCAGTCCCTCGCCGTGGCGCATAGCTATCTGCCCGAACAGCTCAAGCACGTCGGCACCGCTGAGCGTGAGGAAGCAAATCTTGTTGTCGAACGGCGCCACGTCGAGAATGTTGCCGCGCGTCACGGTGCCCTTGCTCAGCGCAGCACGTATGCCGCCCATGTTGTACACGGCGAAGTCGGGCTGCTCGTTGAATTTCGCGCCGCCCCACACGAGTATGTCGGCGAGAAGGTTTGAGAGCGGACTCTCGGGGCGCTTCACCCAGAGATTTTCTGCAGCATGACCCTGCACGGGGTTCATCTCTGCGTCCACCAGCTTCTTGCGTTCGAGCAAGGCGTTGTTGGTTCTTACCACTTCAGGGTCGGTGCTGTTGTCGTAACGCGAGTCGATGAGTATGCGGCTGCGTTCCACCGACGCTACATGATACTGAGCTGTAGAGCACGAAGCAAAGGCAAGCGCCAGAACGGCTGCTGCCGAGATGCTTATTGTGTGTAATCTGTTCATTATATGCAAGTTTTGATTTTGATGGTGTTATGTTAAACTTTATATAAACGTAGTGCAAAGATACTCATTATTTCTGATAAAATTTTGCTGAACGGATAAAAAGTCGTAACTTTGCACTCGCTTTTCGGCGTAACCGATGACGGGAAGATGAGTAGCCCGATTATGTTGCGCGAGAACGATAAACAAATTTAATTATCAAAAGAAAATGGATTTAATTAAAGTTGCTGAAGAAGCATTTGCAACCGGCAAGAAGTTCCCTGAGTTCCGTTCAGGTGACACAGTCACAGTCGCTTACAAAATTATCGAGGGTTCAAAGGAGCGTATTCAGCTCTACCGTGGTGTAGTTATCAAGATTTCTGGTCACGGAGACAAGAAGCGTTTCACCGTTCGCAAGATGTCTGGTACAGTAGGTGTAGAGCGTATCTTCCCTATCGAGTCGCCGAACATCGACAGCATCGAGGTGAACAAGCACGGTAAGGTACGTCGCGCTAAGCTCTACTACCTCCGCAACCTTACTGGTAAGAAGGCACGTATCGCTGAGCGTCGCGTTGTTGCTCCTTCAGCTGAGTAATCACCCGTCAGACAACAAGAAAAACAAAGGCAGAAATACATTGCGTATTTCTGCCTTTTGTTGTTTATAGGTTACAGAACTGGTCGATGAGCTTCTTGCGGAACAGGCGTCCTACCTTCACGTCCTCCACCTTGTCGAACGGCGGATAGAAGCGGCAGGTGTTGTTCGTCACCTCCATGAGATAGCCGATGTTGATGATGTGTTTCTGGCTCACGCGCACCAGCTGGCTGTTCAGCGCGAGCAGCATGTCGCTGTTCACGTTGCGCTTCAGGCGTATCGGCGTCTTCTGGTGGGCGAGTGTCAGCTCCCACACGCGCAGATCGTGGTTGTAGGCAAGCACACCAATCTCTCGGATGTCTACAAGACGGAAGTCGACGGAGTTGGTGTAGACGATGAACTTGCCGTCGTTGCGGCAGGCGATGCCGTTGGCAGGGTCGCCGATGGTAGTTTCGTCGTCGAAGGCTTCGTCAGCGGCTTCCTCCAGTTCGGCTTCGCCTCTCGTTTCGGCGTAGTTATAGACGGAGTTTGGCGCACCAGCCATCTCTATGCAGACGCGTCGCACGATGTTGCGCAGCTCGGTGTCGTCGATAGGCTTCATCAGGTAGTCGAACGCCTTGTTGCGGAACGCCGAGAGCATGAAGCGGTCGTGCGCGGTGTACATCACCGTGCGGCATTTGTATTGCGGCAGGCAGTTGACGTGCTCCAGAAACTCTATGCCCGAGATGTCGGGCAGCTCGATGTCGAGGAACAGCACGTCGGGTCGTGTCTCGTTTATCATGCGCAGTCCGTCGAGTCCGTTCAGGGCTATGCCGCACAACTCGGTCTCGTCATACGCTGCGAGCTTCTTTGCGAGGGCGTTGGCAGCCGCTTTGTCGTCGTCGACAATTACAAATCTCATCATAAGTCTTTCTTTTTTTAGTTGCGTTTCTATTCAGCTTACTGTTACAGGAACTTCACTCCGTCGGGCACGCGCACCGTTGCACGGCATCCGCAGACGTTTCCGTCGTGCTCTATGTTCGTTATCTCGAAGCGTATCTTGTTCTTGTTATGCTCGTTGTTTATGGCTACGGTCTGCGCTATGATGCCCAGTCCGGTCTTCTTCTTGAACGTGCCGTTGAAGGTGGAGAAGCCGGGTCCGTTGTCGCTCACGTTGATGACTGTAGTGTGCAGTTCGCGGTGCACTTCGATGGTGAGTTCCTTGTGTCCGTCCCATCCCTTCAGACCGTGTATGATGGCGTTCTCGGTGAGAATCTGCAGGAACATAGACGGCACGAGCACCTTCTCACGGTCTACGTCTGCCGCCACATTGATGTGCCAAGCGAAGTCGTCGCCCAGCATGAAGCGCTCAACGCGTATGTACTTCTCCACGAAGTCGAGCTCTTCGGCGAGCTTCACGGCGGGTTGTCGCGACATGTCGAGGTTGGTTCTGATGAGGCGCGTGAGGTCGAGCAGCTCGGTGTCGTCCACGCGTCCGGCGTTAACAATCTTGTTGTTGAGCACGTTGAACACGAAGTGTGGCGAGATGCGGTTGCGCACGATGTTCAGACGCAGGTTCATGATGTCCATCTGCGCCTTCATCTGCTTGCGTTTGCTCTGCATTATCCATAGCGCAAAGAGCAGCATGAGCAGCAGTACGATGGCAATGCTGAGCAGCAGCTGCTTCTGTGTCTTCTCGATTGTGGCGTTCTTGTGCTCTATTGTGAGGTCGTGGTGCAGCTTCAGCGTGTCGCTTGTAAATCGCGCCATGATTTCGGCAGAACGCATGTTCGAGTGGTTATGTTCGAGCGAGTCGTTGTATTCGCTGATTTCGTTCATCAGCGTGTAAGCCCGCCGGTAGTCGCCCACCTTTTCGTAGTAGCGTTGCAGATAGATGTTGCGCAGGTTGGCGAGCGAGTATTGCACGGGGTGGTTTTCCGTCTCGTCATTGGAGTCTATTATGCGCTGAGCCGCGGCGGTGTTGCCCGTTCGGGTGGCTATACCGATGCGTATTGTCTTGCAGTAGTGGAGCGCCGTGAGGTCGTGCCTCTTGCGGAAGTAGGGCTCAACCTCGTCGAGGCACTGCTGCGAGCGACTTATGCTGTCCATGTTCAGATAGACGTCGGCGAGGTTCACCTTGCACTGGTACATGTCGAAGTTGTTCTGCATGCCGTGGCGCTCTATGGTGCGCTTCATGCGCAGGAACATCTTGAGCGCCTGCGGGTAGTCCTTCAGAAAATAGTAGTAGTTGCCGAAGTTGTTTAGGAAGTAAGCCTGCATTGACGGCGACATCATCAGGAAGTAGTTCTCCGTAGCCTTATAATAATGTAGTGCGGTGTCGAAGTCGTGCAGCGAGAGGTATATCTGCGCCAGTCCCATGTAGAGCGTAATGTTCTCCTTCTCGGGCAGCGAGAGCGAGTCGACGAGGAAGAGCGCGCGGCGGTACCACTGCGCCGCCTTCGGAATCTCGTTGTTCTGAATGTAGGCGTCGGCGAGATTGGCGCACACGTTGGGCATATTGTGCTTCGCGTCGCTGTTGGCGAGCAGGTCGTAAGCCGACCGGTATAGCTCTATAGCCTGTTCCTTGTTGCGGTGGAAGTTGTGGTAGTAGACAGCGCGGCAATTGTACGCACCTGCTACGAGCGAGTTGAGTCGGAGTGTCTGTTTTCGGCTAAGTTTCTGCTTGCGTTGTTCGCTGGCGAAGCGCAGAATGTTGTCGATGCAGTTCTTGGAGCGCTCCGGACTGTCGCTGAGCGATAAGAAGCGTGCCTCGCGCAGTCGGTATTCGTAGGCTGTGATGCTGTCGGGCGCTGTGCGTATGCCCTCGTCGATGATTCGTTGTGTGGAAGGCGCGAAGGTCATCACCGAGTCGTCAATCTGTCGCAGGCGATTGATGCGTGCCGAGTCGGCGTCGTCTGTGGCGGACGCGCTTCTTCCGCCGCACCCTACGCTCAGAACAGACACGACGAGTGCGGCGAGAAGCGTAGCGCATGTCCTACAGGCGAATGTTGAGATGCGTTTTGCGCATGCTTCTCTGACGATTAGTAGATAGTTTGGTTTCATTGTTTCTGGCATTAAGTCTTGCTGACCGTTAGTTGAGCGTCAGTCCGTCGGGTGCGATGCTGATGAGTCGCTGGCGATAGAGGTCGCCCACGGCTTTCTTGAACACCTTCTTGCTCACCTGGAAGCGTCGCTTGATGTCCTCAGCGTCGCTCTTGTCGCCCAGGTCGCACTTGCCGTCGTGCTCCTTGAGGTACTGCAGCAGCGTGTCGGCGAAGTCGAGTGTCTGCTGTCGTCCGGTAGGCTGCAGCGTTACGTCAATCTTTCCGTCGGGACGCACGGTGCCGATGTAGCCCTTCACGCGGTCGCCGGTGTGCAGATAGCGGAACACCTGACCCTCGTAGACCAGTCCCGGGTAGCAGTTGTCGATGATTACCTTGAAGCCCATCTCTGTCTTCTGCCACACCAGCAGGTCTACCTCCTGACCGTGGTTGTAGAACGGGTGGCGCTCTGCGAAGTATTTCTCCACCTTTGCCGACGCCACGATGCGGTAGCTCTCCTCGTCGATGTGTACATGCACGATGTAGCTCTCGCCCTTCTGCATGCGCTTCTTCTGCTCGCGGAACGGGCAGAAGAGGTCTTTCATCAAGCCCCAGTTGAGGAATGCGCCGTACTCGTTCACCCACGACACTTCGAGGTAGGCGAAGTCGCCCACCTTGCACAGCGGCGTCTCCGTAGTGGCTACGGGGCGCTCGTCCTGGTCGAGGTAGACGAACACGTTAAGCTCGTCGCCGGGCTTCGTGCCTTCGGGCACATAGCGCTTAGGCATGAGTATCTCTCCTTCGTCGCCGCCGTCGAGGTAGATACCGAAGTCAACCTCCTTAACGACAGTCATTTTATTGTAGTCGCCGAGTTTTATCATATTGTTTTGTTGTTCGTTTGTTTATTTGTAGGAGGGCATGTGCATTCCTGCCGTACCCTTGTAAATGGTGTTCACTAATGCTACAGCTTTATCAGTCCGTCCTCGATGTGTATTGTGCGGTCGGTGATAGAAGCGAGGTGCTCGTCGTGGGTGACGATTACGAAAGTCTGGCCGAACTTGTCGCGCAGGTCGAAGAAGAGCTGGTGCAGCTCTGCCTTGTTCTTCGAGTCGAGCGAGCCCGACGGCTCGTCGGCAAGCACCACAGCCGGGTTGTTCACCAGGGCGCGCGCCACAGCCACACGCTGCTTCTCGCCGCCCGAGAGTTCGTTGGGCTTGTGGTTGGCGCGGTCGGCGAGTCCCATGAAGTCGAGCAGTTCGAGAGCGCGTTTCTTCGCCTCGGATGTGCCTTTGCCTCCGATGTAAGCAGGTATCATGATGTTCTCGAGCGCCGTGAACTCGGGCAGGAGTTGGTGAAACTGGAAGACGAAGCCGATGTGCTGATTGCGGAAGTCGCTCAGCTTGTTCGACGAGAGGCTCATCACGTCGACGCCGTCAACGCTTATCTCGCCGCTGTCGGGCTTGTCGAGCGTGCCCATTATCTGCAGCAGTGTGGTCTTGCCGGCACCGCTCGGGCCTACAATGCTCACTACTTCTCCTTTGTCTATATGCAAGTCGATGCCCTTGAGCACTTGCAGCGAGCCGAAGCTCTTGGTTATTCCTTTTATGTCGATCATATTATGGTGTGATGTTGAGATGTTGAGGTGTTGTGATGTTGTGATGGTGAGGTGTTGAGATGGTGAGATGTTGAGATTAGCTTTTCAATTCAAAATTCTTTAATTCAGAATCGGCGCAGCCGACAATTCAAAATTCAAAACTCAAAACTCAAAATTGCCTTCGGCAACAATTCAAAACTCAAAATTTCTTCTTAATCCACTTTCCGATTGCCTCGTATGCGCTCTGGTCCTCGGTGTGCTGCGGCTGAGCGAATGTCATTTCGTCCATAGCGTCGCCGTGCTGGTCGGGGAAGATGATCATGATGTTTGAGCCAGAGAAGTGGTGCTTTATCTCTTCGGGCAGATGCTCCAGCGCGTTCTTGAACGACACCGTGCCCTTTCTTGCCGTCACAACCACGAAGAGATGGTCCTTCTGTATGCTCTCGGCGATGTGCGGCATCTCGTTCCAGTGGGTCATCTCGGTGAACGAGCAGCGCATGGTGGGGTGGTAGTGGCGTATGTAGTCGGCTATGAGCGGCAGCGTGTCGCCACGTCCGTGAAACTCCGTGTGGCACTCCATGTTGCACGCCAGACGCGAGAGGCGCTCCAGCCAGCGGTAGAAGCCAGGCTCGAACTGCGCACGCGACGGCACAGCCACCTTTATGCGGCGTATCGTTGCCAGTGGCTGGTTGAGGCGAGCCATTATTATCTGAGAGTTGAGGCCGTTGAAGAGGCTCTGGTGGAACGCTCCCCAGAACTTCTGCGACACCTCAGGGTGCATGTGCATGCCGATGATGATGTCCGTTGCGCGGAACTCCTTGAAGGCGTGGCGTATGCCGTTGGCGATGTTCGCCGCAACGCGCACCTGCGTCTGCATCGTCATATCTGCCGACGCGCTGTACTGCGCCATGCGCTCCAGCAGCTGGCTGCCTTTCTCCAGGTTGCGCTGCATGTCGTCGTCGTCGTACACCACGTTCAGACCCACGAGCTGTGTGGTGTTCTTCGGGTTGCGCATGAGCATCGCGAGGTTAACGAGGCGCTGCGCATACTCGGGGTATTTCAGCGGTATGAGAATCTTCTCCTCAGCCGTGGCCGGCTTGTCGTCGCTCGGCATCTCGCGGTCGCGCAGCGTGATCTGTTGCGCCGCACGCTCTGTCATCATCGTCGAGATGATGCACGTAACGAGAATCATGAGCACCACGCTGTTCAGCATGTCGTCGGTGACGAGCGGCTTGCCCGGCTCCAGCTCCACGCGCATACCGATCATGAGCATGGCGATGGCGCCGGCGGCGTGTGCCGAAGTGAGTCCGAACATCATGTTGCCCGACGACTTCGGCAGTCGGAACATGGAGGCTGCGGTGTATGCGGCTATCGCCTTGCCGAGCGTTCCGAAGCCCGCAATGACGAGCATCGCTATGATGATGGTGCTGCCCTCGAAGAGCAGTCGCACGTTGATGAGCATGCCCACGCCGATGAGGAAGTAGGGTATGAAGAGTGCGTTGCCGATGAACTCGATGCGGTTCATAAGCGGCGACACGTGGGGTATGTAGCGGTTGAGGATGATGCCGGCTACGAAGGCGCCGATGATGCCTTCAAGACCTGCGACTTCGCTCGCCGCCGCACTCATGAAGAGCATCGACATCACGAATATGAACTGCATGACGGCGTCGCTGTAGCGGCGCAGGAACCAGCGCGTGAAGCGCGGAATGAGCAGGAACATCGCGACGCAGTAGCCCACGAACTTGCCCACGAACAGCAGCCAGAACCACACGCTCGTCTCGCCGCCGTACGAGGCGACGATGGCTGTAAGCGCCACGAGCGCCATGAGCAGCGAAATCATCGACGAACCGACCGAGAGCGTCACGCTCGGCTTGCGCTGCAGACCGTAGCGGCCCACTATGGGGTAGGCGATGAGCGTGTTCGACGCCATGAGGCAGCCCAAGAGCAGCGACGCGAACACGGAGTAATGCAGCAGGGATATGCTGGCGAAGTATGTCAGCACGAGCGGCAGCGCGAACGTGAGCAGACCGAATCCGAGGAAGCGGCCCTTGTTGCGTTTCACGCCCTCCATGTCCATCTCCAGCGAGGCGAGGAACATGATGTAGTAGAGTCCGACCTTGCCGAACAGCTCGAACGAGTCGTCGCGCGCAAGGATGTTGAAGCCGTACTTGCCGACTGCTACTCCGGCGAGCACCATGCCAATGATATGCGGGATGCGCAGCTTGCCCATGATGATTGGGGCAAACAGAATGATGAGCATCACCACAAAGAATATCAGGGTGGGGTCGGTTATCGGGAAATAGCTGGCAAGATTGGTCATGAACTGATTGTTTTTTTACCTGCAAAGATAAACAAAAAATCGCTAACAGCTCAATCAGTGTTAATAAAAAAACTCCGCATGCATAGCGCATACGGAGTTTTTTTATGTGTTAATAGCCTACGGTGAGGGTGTTCACGCAAATCATGCGGAAGCTAAAGCCGTCTTCCGATCCGCTATAGTCTTCATAGACGCGCATCTGCTTGCCCTTGAAGCGCACGGTGGTATAGCCCTCCCAGTCGCTGTTGTCGGGATCGTACGGATCCCAAAAGTGCAATGTGCCGCTGGTAGCGTCTGTCCAATCCCATTTTGCCACCTCTGCTGTGTGGTCCATGTAGAAGCAGATGTATGTGTTGTTTGTAGAGAATATTACGCGGTAGCAGAACTCGCTGTCCTCGTCGAGAACATCGTCCTTGTCATAATCCCACTTCTGTGCAGCCGGCGAGAGATCAATATTGTGCGAGACAACACCGTTTGTAATCCACTGCTTGCCGTGTGCTATGTATGCACCGTTGAGATAGTGCCATGTCTCGAAGCTGTTCATTCGCCATGAGCGGCAGAGGCTTCCAGTCCAATCCGTATTCTCTGTTTCTGCATAATTCACGTATACCGTCGACTTCACGCCGTTGCTGTTGGTGTATACCACAGTAGAACTGCCTTCCTGCAGCTTGCGCAGGTCGAGCAATGCGCCGTTGTTGAATCGGTACACGCCCTTCTGCTCGCGTGTGTATGTGCCGTAAGTGTACGAACCGTTGTCGAAGATTATTGTGCCGTCCTCGTTGGCACGTGTAGCCATGCGCTTTGTGCCGCGTTTCTTGAAGACAGAAACCGATCCGTCTGCCTCGCGCTTCGCTTTCACGGTCTTCTGCGGCGCATGGTTGTTGTTTGCTCCGCTCATGAGGTAGTGACCGTCGCCGAAAAGCTCGATAGACGAGAATTCGGGATTGCCTTCTACTGTACTCTGAACCTCGACCTTTATCGCGTCCTCAGCATAAGGCTCATCTTCGAAATTGCCGGGTGTGAACTCTGTGGTAGGCAATGCGCCTGCAGGTATCTTCTCATCGCCATATTCGCCGTTTTCGTCGCTTTCGCAGGCTGTGAAGCCTACCGATGCAAGAGCGATGAGGCAGGCATAAAGAAAGTTTCTTTTCATATATGTTTTCGTTTAGGGTTTTCTATTCTGATTTTTTTTGTTGCTTAGAAGCGGATGGCTACGTATGCGCGGATGCCGCTCTGCTTCAGCGTGAACTTCTCGGTTGAGAAGTAGCTCTCGCTGTCGCCCTCGTCGTAGTCGCTGCCGTTGTCGTAGTCGCCGTCGTTGTTGCCCTCGTCGTCGCCGCCGTCGAAGCTTGCCTGCTTGTACTTAACCTTGCCCCAAAGACCCTCGACACCGAGCGAGATGCACTTGTAAGCCACCGATACGCCGGCTGCCATCATGCAACCGAAACCGTAGGCGAAGGTGTCGTTCTGCAGCACGCCCGTTGCCGTAGGCATCACGTGGAAGTAGGCTGCTGCGATGAGCTTGTTCCAAGGATTAACGCTTACGCTCGGACCAACGTGTACGCTGTAGTCGAACTTGTGCATACCGAGGTTGATGTTGCCAGGAAGTACAGACGGATTGCCGTCGGGCTTGCCGCTGACGATGTCGTCGAAGCCGTCAGAAGCGCGTGTGCCGGTCTGGTCGCTGGTGCCAACATTGTTGAGTTTCAGCTTGGTATAGGTGAAGTCGAAGAAGCCGTAGTCGATACCAATCTTGATGAGTCCGGCGATTGGCTTGGCGTGAAGATAGGCTGTGCGACCCTGCTGTACGAAGAACGATCCGTTGGTCTTCCATGTCATCGCCTCGCCGTCTGTGCGCTCAAGGTTAGGCTGGGTGATACCGAACTTCCAGTATTTCTTGCGCTTCCAAACCTTAGTGTAGTTCTGTTCCTTCTCCAGAGAGTTTACGCGGTTCTCCATCTGTGCGAGCTTCTCGCTCAGAGTGTCTACGGGTTGGGTCAGAACAGAGTCTGACGATGCGCTGTAGGTCTGCACAGACGCTGCTGATGCAGACATGGCAATGGCGGTGAAGGCTGCCATCATTACAGTCTTGATAACTTTTCTCATTGTCTTTTGTATTTTAACTGATTTTTAACTTTGCAGGGACATAACGCCTTTGAAACGTTAGAAAAATACTTAATACTTTTTACTATATGCAAAGTTATGTAAAAGTTAAGAACCGTGCAAACGTTCTCCTTTCAGCGCATTTAGATGAACTTTAGAACAATTTGGAATGTTCTGCAAATATTTGGCGTGTTCTGCAATATCGTTGCACATCATGCAAAAACATAGTATGATGTACACTTATTAATGCAAATTAAAATAATGTTAAAATAAAAGACAACCATTGGAAGATTTTTTCGCATACGCTATATTAATAACAAAAAAGGGTGCAGCAAACTATTGTCTGCTACACCCCCCATAAAGTTTATGGATGTGGAAATTGGTTTAGAATTCAGCACTCTTCGGAGTACGCGGGAACGGAATCACGTCGCGGATGTTCTGCATACCTGTTACGAAGAGTATGAGGCGCTCGAAGCCGAGGCCGAAGCCTGCGTGCGGACATGAGCCGTACTTGCGTGTGTCGAGGTACCAGGTCATATCCTTCATCGGGATGTTGCGCTCCTCAATCTCGTTCATTAGCTTGTCGTAGCTCTCCTCGCGTACAGAACCGCCGATGATCTCGCCGATCTGCGGGAAGAGAACGTCGGTGCCCTGAACGGTCTGACCGCTCTTGCCGCCGAAACCGCTCTCCTCAGCGTCTATCTTCATGTAGAACGCCTTGATAGCCTTCGGGTAGTTGGTCATGATAACCGGCTTCTTGAAGTGCTCCTCAACGAGGAAACGCTCGTGCTCAGAAGCCAAGTCGTCGCCCCACTCGCATGGGAACTCGAACTTCTTGCCGTTCTGTATAGCCTCCTGCAGGATGCGGATGCCCTCGGTGTAAGGCAGACGAACGAACTCGGAGTTGATCACGCCCTCAAGACGTGCGATGAGGCCCTTGTCTATCATCTTGTTGAGGAACTCGAGGTCGTCCTTGCAGTGGTCGAGCGCCCAACGGATGCAATACTTGATGAAGTCTTCCTCAAGGTCCATGAGTCCGGCGAGGTCGAGGAATGCCACCTCAGGCTCTACCATCCAGAACTCAGCCAAGTGGCGCGGAGTGTTAGAGTTCTCTGCGCGGAATGTCGGACCGAAGGTGTATATGGCTCCGAGCGCTGTGGCTCCGAGCTCGCCCTCGAGCTGTCCAGACACGGTGAGCGAAGTCTGCTTGCCGAAGAAATCGTCAGAGTAGTCGATCTTGCCGTCCTCTGTCTTCTTCAGGTTGTAGAGGTTCTTGGTCGTAACCTGGAACATCTGACCTGCACCCTCGCAGTCGCTTGCGGTGATGAGCGGAGTGTTGAAGTAGAAGTAACCGTGCTCGTGGAAGTAGGTGTGGATAGCCATCGCCATGTTGTGGCGTATGCGCATCACTGCACCGAATGTGTTGGTGCGCAGACGCAGATGAGCGTACTGACGCATGTATTCGAACGACTGTCCCTTCTTCTGCATCGGGTAGTCGCTGCCGCAGAGTCCGTACACTTCGAGGCTCTCGCACTGTATCTCAGATGTCTGACCCGCACCCTGGCTCTCTACGAGCGTACCTACTGCGCTGATGCAGGCACCGGTGGTGATCTGCTTCAGCATCTCGGCGTCGAACTTGGTGGGGTCTACCACGATCTGTATGTTCTTGATTGTAGAACCGTCGTTGAGCGCGATGAAGTCGACAGCCTTTGAACTGCGGTGAGTGCGCACCCAACCCTTTACGTTGATTTGGCTTCCGAAGTCGGTGCTACGGAGAGCGTCAATAACTTTTGTTCTTTCCATTATATTGTTTAAGTTAAAAGGGTTGACACAGTGAGATGTTGTGCGGAGGATTTGTTGCGGTGATGTGCCGGCGTGTTGGAAATCTCAACACCTCAACATCTCACCTTCTCAACTTAACATCTCACCATCTCAACACCTCACCACTTCAACCTGTTTATGTTTTACTCGAATGCTCCCATGCGCAGCATCTCCACTTCCTTCTCTGTGAGGAAGCGCCAGTCGCCGCGGCGGAGGTTCTTCTTGGTGAGTCCTGCGAACTGCACGCGGTCGAGCTTAACGACGCGGTAGCCGAGGTGCTCGAAGATGCGGCGTACGATACGGTTCTTGCCGCTGTGGATCTCGATGCCTACCTGGCTCTTGTCTGTGTCGCTTGCGTACTCGATAGCGTCTGCATGTATCTCGCCGTCCTCCAGCTCGATGCCCTGAGCAATTTGCTGCATGTCGTGAGCCGTTACGTTCTTGTCGAGGTATACGTGGTATACCTTCTTCTTCAGGAACTTCGGGTGTGTGAGCTTAGAAGCGAGGTCGCCGTCGTTGGTGAGCAGGAGCACGCCGGTTGTGTTGCGGTCGAGGCGTCCTACCGGGTAGATGCGCTCCGGGCACACGTTCTTCACGAGGTCCATCACGGTCTTACGCTGCTGCGGGTCGTCGCTTGTTGTCACGCAGTCCTTCGGTTTGTTGAGCAGCACGTACACCTTCTTCTCGAGTGTTACGGGCTGGTCGTGGAATTTTATCTCGTCTGTGCGCTTGATCTTGGTGCCGAGCTCTGTCACTACCTCTCCGTTCACACTAACCACGCCTGCCTGGATGAACTCGTCAGCCTCACGGCGCGAGCAGATACCTGCGTTGGCGAGGAACTTGTTCAGACGAAGCGGTTCGTTCGGATCGTAGTTCTCCTCCTTGTACTCAATGCGCTTTTTCATGCTATACTTTGCGTTGGGGTCGTAGCCCGGTGTGCGCTGACGCTGCTGGTAGCCACCCTGATTGTAGCCGCCCTGCTGTCCGTAGCCGCCGCGGTTGTAGCCGCCGCGCTGCTGGTATCCGCCCTGCTGTCCGTAACCGCCGCGCTGCTGGTAGCCGCCCTGCTGTCCGTAGCCGCCGCGCTGCTGATAGCCGCCCTGCTGGCGCTGTCCGTAGCCGCCGCGCTGCTGGTAGCCGCCCTGCTGACGTGGCTGATAGCCACCCTGCTGCTGTTCGCCGTCCTGGTTGTAGCGCGGACGATAGCCGCCCTGCTGACGTGGCTGGTAGCCGCCCTGCTGCTGCTCGCCGTCCTGGTTGTAGCGCGGACGATAGCCGCCCTGCTGACGTGGCTGGTAGCCGCCTTGCTGCTGCTCGCCGTCCTGATTGTAGCGCGGACGATAGCCGCCCTGCTGACGTGGCTGATAGCCGCCGCGCTGCTGATAACCGCCCTGACGTGGCTGGTATCCGCCCTGACGTGGCTGGTAGCCACCCTGCTGCTGAGCGCCGAGGCCAGATCCGAAACCTTCCGGACGGAAACCGCCGTCCTCGCTCTGTGTTGAAGCCGAAGCCGAGTGCTGTGTGTGAATACGCGGGCGACGTCCCGTCACGCTGCGATACTCTTTCTGATAGTTTCCTGCGGCACGGCCGTAGCTCTCGCTATTGCCAGTAGTCTGATCCGCTGTGTTCTGTTCCTGATTCTTTACGTTTTCTGAATCCATAATTGCTTATTTGGTTTTATTGTTTATGTATATAGCCTCACGGCTAATGTCTAATTATATCTTGTTGTATCTTGCTTAGATGCCGGTGTAGTTCATCGGCGTGATAGCCATCAGTTCCGCCTTCACAGCGTCGCTCACGTTGAGAGTCTGGATGAACTCGTGGATGGTCTCCTCGGTCATGTGCTTGTTGGTGCGTGTGAGCGCCTTCAGAGCCTCGTACGGATGCGGGTATGCCTCACGACGGAGGATGGTCTGGATGGCTTCTGCCACTACTGCCCATGTGTCGTTGAGGTCTTCCTTGAGCTTCTCCTCGTTGAGGATGAGCTTGCGCAGACCCTTGAGTGTGCTCTCGATAGCAATTACGCCGTGGCCGAACGGTACGCCTACGTTGCGCAGAACGGTAGAGTCGGTGAGGTCGCGCTGCAGACGGCTCACGGGGAGCTTCTGTGCGAGGAACTGCAGAACGGCGTTAGCCATGCCGAGGTTGCCCTCAGAGTTCTCGAAGTCGATGGGGTTCACCTTGTGCGGCATTGCCGACGAGCCTACTTCGCCTGCCTTGATCTTCTGCTTGAAGTACTCCATAGAGATGTACATCCAGAAGTCGCGGTCGAGGTCGATGATGATTGTGTTGATGCGGCGCATTGCGTCGAACACAGAACCGAGGCAGTCGTAGTTGGAGATCTGTGTAGTGAACTGCTCGCGCTCCAGTCCGAGCTTCTCGCTCACGAAGCGGTTGCCGAACGCCTTCCAGTCGTACTCGGGGTAGGCTACGTGGTGAGCGTTGTAGTTGCCGGTAGCACCGCCGAACTTAGCGGTGAGGCGGCACTCCTTCAGCTGGCGCAGCTGCTCCTCAAGACGGTATACGAACACCATCACCTCCTTGCCCAAACGTGTAGGCGAAGCGGGCTGTCCGTGTGTCTTTGCGAGCATAGGCACTGCTGCCCACTCCTCTGCATACTGGCGGAGCTGTGCGATGAGCTCCTCGCAGAGCGGGTAGTAGAACTGCTCGAGCGCCTCCTTGATAGAGAGGGGCACTGATGTATTGTTGATGTCCTGCGAAGTGAGTCCGAAGTGGATGAACTCCTTGTAAGCGTCGAGTCCGCCGATGCGGTCGAACTCCTCCTTTATGAAGTATTCCACAGCCTTCACGTCGTGGTTAGTTACTTTCTCGATGTCCTTCACGCGCTGTGCTTCCTCTTCGCCGAAGTTGCGGTAGATGTCGCGCAGCTGGTCGAAGAGCTGATGGTCGAACGAAGCGAGCTGCGGCAATGGCAACTCACAAAGCGTGATGAAGTATTCGATTTCCACACGTACGCGGTAGCGTATCAGTGCATACTCTGAGAAGTAGTCGGCAAGGCGCTCGGTCTTGCCACGATAACGGCCGTCAATCGGCGAGATGGCTGTCAGCAAATCAAGTTTCATAATTGGCTATTATATATAATTATGTGTAATTACGGGTGCAAAATTACAAATAAGTTTTTATTTGTGTGTTGTTTTTATGTGAAATTATGTGATTTTGTTTTCGCGTGTATACGATTTTTGTGTATAAACAAAAAAGCGAACAAGTTGAAAACCTGTTCGCTTTATGTGGGCGTTGACGGATTCGAACCGCCGACCCTCTGCTTGTAAGGCAGATGCTCTAAACCAGCTGAGCTAAACGCCCTTGCTTTGCAATTGCTTTGTTCTTGAAAGCGAGTGCAAAGTTATTGCATTTTTCTGTAACCGCAAAATGTTTTGCGGAGATTTTTTCGTTTTTGGTCGAAAAACGCTTGTTTTTAACGTTCTGTAACTAAAATCGGCGCTTTTAGTTGCGTTTCGAGGTGATGCCGCCGTTCTTGGTGAGCGTGAGCGTCGACTTCTGCAGCTGTCGCGAGTTATGGTCGAAGATGAGATTCGGGTTGAATCGGCGTCCTTTGAACACGGTTTCGAAGTGGAGGTGTTCGGTTGTGGCGCGTCCGGTGCGTCCGGTGAGACCTATCACCTGACCGGCTTTCACCTTGTCGCCCACCTTCACGAGGTTTTTCGACTGGTGAGAGTAGAGCGTCTCCAGTCCGTTGGCGTGCTTGACGACGATGCAGAGTCCGTAGCCGTAGTGAGAGTTGGAGCGTGTCACCACGCCGTCGAATGCTGCCACTATCTCGTCGTTCGGTTTCGTCTTTAGGTCTACGCCGCTGTGTCGGCGCTTGCCTCCGTAGGGGCTTATCACCTTGGCTCCAGGCAACGGATACGCCCAGCTGCCTTTCTTCATCTTCTCGAGGTTCCACTTGTAGGTTTGCTTCTTCTCGAACACGTCCTCGGTTGTGAAGTTGGGGTTCTCGTCGAGGTCTACCTTCTCGCCCACGGTCGACACGTTGATGTACGAGCTGTGCTTCTCGCAGAGCAGTGTGTGGCGGTGCAGTCGGTGGCTGTTTATGCTGAACACGGCAGCGGGGTTGATGCGCTTGCCGTCGATCATGATAGAGAAGTCGCAGTAGAACTTGCCGTCGCGGTGTCCGACGATGGCGATGGTCTGTCCGGCGCGTACGTGCTGTCCCACCTCAACCATGTTCTCGGCGTTGTTGGCGTATACGGTCTCCAGTCCGTTGCGGTGGCGTATCACTATCACGTAGCCCATGTCCTGGTGCTTGCGTGCGAGACGCACCGTTCCGTCGAACATCGCCTTTACGTTGTCGCCGTCCTTGGTGTCTATCTGCACTACGTCGTTCTTGCGCATCGTGGCTTTTCCCACGGGCAGCGGAAACGAGTATTCGTTGGGTTTGAGCAGACCGAGGTCGATGCTGAACGCATCGGAGCGGTTGAAGAGTCCGGGTGTTGATATGCTGATCTGCTGCTGTTCGGCAGCAGTGAACTGATGCTTTACGGGTGTTGCCGACACGAGGGTGAGTGTGGCTATGGCTAATAGTAGTTTCTTTATTCGCATTATTGTTTGTTTGATTAGTCTTCTTCAAAAGTTGCGTGCGCCGACCGGTGCGGATGTCCGTATCGTTCGGCGCGCGTGTCCGTATTGTTCGGCGCGGACTATAATATAATGCCCGAATAGATGCGTCCCGACTCGGTGCCGAGGCGTCGTGCCGAGAAGTATTCGTCTACGCTGTCGTATGTGCAGACGTCGCTTTCGAGGATATTCTCATCAGCCACGCCGGCGTGCTCGAGCAGCTGTCGGTTGGCGAGTTTCAGGTCGATGTGCCATTTCTTCTCGAACAGCTTAGACGGGTCTGCGGCGTCGGGGTTGCGCTTTATCTCCTGCTGTGCGAGCGTCGGCATGTCGAAGGCAGCCTCTTCGAAAGCGGCGTACACCTCGTCGCCAACTTCGAAGTTCTTCCTGGATATGCCCGGTCCGATTACGGCTTTCAGCTTCTTCGGGTCGGTCTTGTAGGCGATGCTCATGTCGGCTATCGCCTTGCCCACGATGCGTGCCAGCGTACCGCGCCATCCGGCGTGAACGGCTGCTGCGGCGTGGTGCTCCTCGTCGTAGAGCAGTACGGGTATGCAGTCGGCTGTCGACACTCCGATGCACACGCCCTTTACGTCGGTGAGCAGCGCGTCGACGCCTTCGAGCAGCTTCTGGCGTATCTGCTCGGGCTGGATGCAGAACTCCTTGCCTATGATGCGTGTCTCGGTGCCGTGTGTCTGGTGGGGCAGAATGATGCGGTCGGCGTCTACGCCCAGCTCCTCAGCCAGCAGCGTGCGGTTGGCAGCCACGTGCTCGGGCTTGTCGCCGCAGTAGGGGTTGATGTTCAGCGAGGCGTGGTTGCCCTCGCTGGTTCCGCCGTGGCGTGTGGTTGAAAAAGCGCACACGCCGTCGGCTATATTATAATATGTAAGGCGCAGCGCGGTGTTACTCATTGTCTGCCTCCTCTTCGTATTCAAAGTCGTCGAGGTCTTCCACGTCGTCAACGTCCTCGATGTCGTCGTCGTCGATGTAGATAATATCGTCCTCGCCCTCCGCCTTCATTTCTGCCATGAAGCGTGTCATGTCCTTGTCGCGGTGTACGAGTGTGTCCTCGGCTGTGATGTTCTGCAGCTTGTTGCTCTCCGAGTTGAGTTCCTGCCACAACGTGTCCTTCAGTTCCTGGATGCCGAGTCCGGTAACAGAGGAGATGAACACTACGGGGAGGTCGTCTGGCAGCGTCTCGCGCAGCATGTCCATGAGTTCGTCGTCGAGCAGGTCGCACTTCGTCACGGCCAATACGCGGTGCTTGTCGAGCATCTCGGGGTTGAACTTCTCAAGCTCGTTCTTCAGCAGTTCGTATTCGCGCTTGATGTCGTCGGTGTCGCCCGGCACCATGAAGAGCAGCAGCGAGTTGCGCTCGATGTGGCGCAGGAAGCGCAGACCGAGTCCCTTGCCTTCGCTTGCTCCCTCGATGATTCCCGGGATGTCTGCCATCACGAACGACTTGTGGTCGCGGTAGTCGACGATGCCGAGCGACGGTTCGAGTGTGGTGAACGGGTAGTTGGCAATCTTCGGGCGTGCGCTCGACACGGCTGAGAGCAGTGTCGACTTGCCTGCGTTTGGAAGGCCCACAAGACCTACGTCGGCGAGCAGCTTCAGCTCGAGGATGATGGTCATCTCCTCCATCGGTTCGCCCGGCTGAGCATAGCGCGGGCACTGGTTGGTAGCTGAGCGGAACAGGAAGTTGCCGAGTCCGCCTCTGCCGCCCTTGAGCAGCAGCACTTCCTGTCCGTCGTGCATCACGTCGCATACGTACTTGCCCGTCTCGGCGTCGTATACCACCGTTCCGCACGGCACGTCGATGTATATGTCCTGACCGTCCTTGCCGTGACACTTGTCGCGACCGCCGTTGCCTCCGTGCTCGGCGAAGACGTGGCGCTGGAACTTAAGGTGGAGCAGCGTCCAGTAGTTGTGGTTGCCGCGCAGGTAGATGCTGCCGCCGTGTCCGCCGTCGCCGCCGTCGGGTCCGCCGTTGGGGTTATACTTCACGTGACGGAGGTGCATAGAGCCTCTGCCGCCCTTGCCCGAGCGACAATATATCTTTACATAGTCTACGAAATTAGATTCTGCCATTGTCTGTATTTATGCTTTATAGATGAATAAAAAGGACAACTATCAATCAATCAATAGATTGACAACTTGCAAAGTTACGGAAAATATCGCAGAATAAGGCATACCTGCACCAAGTTTTTGCAGGTACGGCTGTATATAAATGAAGTTTTTATGAGTTTGGGGGCGAAATAGTAGCAACTTGTCAGCTTGAATCAATGGCAAGCTGACAAGTTGCAGAATGTCTTAAGCCGCACGCTTCATGGTATAGCGCAGAGCGTATACGAGCACGAAGGCGAAGCCTGCGAGCGGTATGAAGAACGGCAGCGTGAAGTTGTCGGTAGAGTCGGCGATGATGCCCATCAGAAGGAAACCGCAGCCGCCTACCGGTGTCATCATCAGTATCGACGAAGCGCTCTTGGTGAGTCCGCCGAGTCCGCGCAGCGTTAGGGCGAAGATGGTCGGGAACATGATAGCCTCGAAGAAATAGTTGGCTATGAGCGCCAGAACAGACACGTCGCGACCGAAGTCGAGCAGTAGAACGGCGATGCAGATCACGGTGCCGAGAGCGCATACGGCGAGATACTTCTCTGCCGCAATGTTGCTCATCACAGCCGCACCGATGAAGCGCGCCAGCATGAATACGCCCAGACCGATGGTGAGTATCGTAGAGCCCGTGGCTGCCTTCATCCAGCCCTGACCTGTCACGAAGTTGATGAAGTAGGAGTTTATCGAAATCTCCGCCACCTCGTATGCGAGTAGCGCAAGTAGTCCGAACACGAACCAGCGGTTGCGGAAGAGCATCTTCAGGTTGTGTGCGCCCTGCTTTGTGTCGTTGTCGTTGTCGTGAACTATCTCCGGCAGTTTCACTCGTGCGAAAACCACGGCTATAAGTAGCACGAACGCGCCCATTATGGTGTAAGGTATCACGGCGTCGCCGCCTGCGCTGCCGTCGGCGCCCTGAAAGAGGAAGCTTCCCACGACGAGTGTGGCGAACATTGAGCCTACGCCGTTGAACGACTGAGAGAAGTTAAGGCGCGACGTGGCTGTCTCCTTCGGACCGAGCTCCGTTACGTACGGATTGGCTGACGTCTCGAGGAACACGAGTCCGCAACCGATGATGAACAGCGCCACGAGATAGGTGTAGAACGTGCCCAGCATTGAGCAGGGAATGAACGCCAGCGAGCCTAAGCCGAACAGCAGGAGTCCGCTTACCACGCCGCGGCGGTAGCCCTGACGGTTGATGAACAGACCGGCGGGTATCGCCATGAGAAAGTAGCCGAGATAAGTGGTCACCTGAATCAGTGCCGACTGTGTGATGCTGATGTCGAGCGCATTCTGGAAATGCTTGTTGAGCACGTCGAGGATGGCGCGCGCAAAGCCCCACATGAAGAAGAGTGAGGTGATGAGGATGAACGGCACAGCATACTGCTTGCTGCTCAAAGATGCTTGATTTTGTTTCATGTGTGCAAAGTTACTGCAAACCGAAGACAATACAAAATATGCTCGCATATTTTTATTGTTGAGGTGCAGCGTAACTTATTTAAAGTTACTGCAAACCGAAGACAATACAAAATATGCTCGCAAATTTTTGTCATAGCTAAGCTACTTGCACTAACTTTCTGACACTTAACGATGCGTCTCGACAAAAAAAATCTGCAAGCAGTTTTTTTATGTGCAAGACTTTCAGTAACTTTGCACCTAATTATAAATATTGTACCCTATGAGCGTGATAAAAATAAAGGACAAGACCTTCAAGGTGTCAATCCCCGAAGCTGAGATTCTTCAAAAAGTAAAGGTCGTAGCCGATCGTATCAACAAGGACATGGCAGGCAAGAACCCGTTGTTGCTCGCCATGCTTAACGGATCGTTCGTGTTTGCTGCCGACCTCATGCGTATGATCAACGTGCCGTGCGAGATTTCGTTCGTCAAGATGTCGTCGTACGAGGGCACTGCGTCTACCGGAAAGGTGAAGCAGCTCATCGGTTTGAACGATGATATCAAGGGCCGCACCGTGATCATCGTTGAGGACATCATCGAGTCGGGACTCACTATGCAGACTCTGCTCGAGCAACTCAAGGAGAAGGAGCCGGAGTCGGTGCACATCTGTACTCTGCTGCTCAAGCCGGAGTGTCTGAAGGTGCCTCTCGACACAGAGTATGTAGCCATCGAGATACCAAACGACTTCATCCTCGGCTACGGACTCGACTACGACCAGCAGGGACGCAACCTGCGCGATATCTATACAGTGGTGGAGTAGGAGTAAACAATAACATTACATAATAAAGAATTCAGATGAAAAACATCGTAATTTTCGGTGCTCCTGGTTCAGGCAAGGGCACTCAGAGCGACCTGATGATTGAGAAGTATGGTTTCAACCACATCTCTACAGGCGACGTTCTTCGCAACGAGATCAAGAACGGAACAGAACTTGGCAAGACTGCCAAGGGTTTTATCGACAACGGACAGCTCATCCCCGACGAGTTGATGGTAAACATCCTCGCAAGTGTGTATGACAGCTTCGGCAAGGAGCACAAGGGCGTAATCTTCGACGGCTTCCCGCGCACAATCCCGCAGGCTGAGGCTCTGAAGAAGATGCTCGCAGAGCGCGGACACAAGGTGGCTGCCATGATTGAGCTCGACGTTCCGGAGGACGAGCTGATGACTCGTCTTATCAAGCGCGGTCAGGAGAGCGGACGCTCTGACGACAACGCTGAGACTATCAAGAAGCGCCTCGACGTTTATCACAACCAGACAGCTCCGCTTATCGAGTGGTACAAGGGCGAAGGCATTCACCACCACATCAACGGACTCGGCGAGTTGCCACGCATCTTCGGCGATATCTGCAGCGTGATCGACGCACTCTAATATATAAAAAAGTCCTCGAAAAATTTTTCGAGGACTTTTTTTTATTCGTTGCTTTCGATGAACACCGTGCTGTCCATTTCGTCGAGCGACTTCTTCTTCTTGTTCTCCTTCGCTCCAGCCTTCAGCAGACTCTTTGCAGCGGTGATGATGCTTCTGCCGCTTTCCGCCGTCGACACCTTCAGCTTAGCCATCTTCTCCACCGTGCTGTTCATGCTCGTCTCCACGTCGATGAAGCGCATGCCGAAGTCCTGCACACGCTCCACGACGATGTTCGCGGCGTCTATCATCGCCTGCTGGTTCTTCAGCTGGCGCACCTGCGTCCACATCATCTCCAGCACGCGAAGGTTCATGTACATGGTCTGCGGACCGAGAATCATGACGCCTTCGTCGTAAGCCTCGCGCCATAGCGTGGTGTCGTTAAGCAGCGCGAGGTTCAATGCGCCTTCTATAGGCACGTACATAATGGCGAAGTTGAGACGGTTGTAGCCCTCGGGCAGATACTTCGTATACTCCTTGCGCGCCAGTCGCTTCACCTGAGCACGCACGCTTGCTACGTGTGCCTTCAGATATTCCGACTTCTCGGGCGTGCCGTCTTCAGCGTTCATGTAGCGCTCGTAGTCGGTGAGCGACATCTTCGAGTCGACCACCACGTGGCGGTTGTTCGGGAAGTGTAGGATGAAATCGGGTATGAGTCCGCGTCCGTCGTCGCCCTTCGCCTGCTTGCCCGCCTTGTCGCGCAGCGTCTCCTGCGTGTCAAACTGCTCGCCCTCCTTCAGCTCGAGGTCTTCGAGCAGCTGCTTCAGCTTCAGCTCGCCGAAGTTGCCCTGCACCTTCACCTCTCCGGTGAGCGCACGTGTCAGCCGGTCGGCAGTTTCGCCCAGCGCCGCGCTTTTCTCCATGTTCACCTTTATCGTAGCGTCGAGACGCGTGAGCGCTTCGTTCTGCTGTTCCTTCGATTTGTCGAACGCCTCGCGCATGCTCTTCAGGCTTTGTGTGAGCGGGTCAATTATCTTCGACACCTGCTCCTTGTTGCGCTCGCCCAGCTCGTCCTGACGTCGCTTCAGAATCTCCTCCGACGTGGTCTGCATCTGCTCACGTATGAGCTTCATCTGACTCTCCACCTGCTCGCGGTTCATCTCTCTGAGTGCCTCTATCTGCTTCTGTTGACCCTCCTTCACCTGCTCGAGTTGCGCCGTCTGCGCCGCCTTCAGCTGTTCGAGCTGTGCTGTCTGCGCCTCTTTCAGTTCAGCAATCTGCTTCTCGTGCGCCTCTTTCAGTTCAGCGATTTGCTTGTTGTGCACATCCTTAAGGTCTGCTATTCTCTTGCTGTAAGAATACGCCACCACGCCGATGATGATGGCTGCCACTATTGCTACTATGATGCTTTCTATCATTATTATATAATTATATAGATTTCTTGTGTTTACGTTTCTTGCAAAAATAATAAAAGTATGAAGCATACTCAACACTTTCTTTCGAAAAGTTGAAAGTGTTGAGTATAATTAACAGAGACATTGACGTTAATCATGACCGTCGTTTTAAGAAGCAGTTCATGTTTCTCATCGTTTAAGAGCTTAAAATATATTGTTATTCTGTGTTGTTCGATAGTCGTTACGTTCTGCCGATGTCGTTTTACACTATGCAAAATAAAAAAAGAGGTATGCCTATTGTGGTCATACCTCTTGTGAAATGATGTTTTTTTGTTTTGAATTTGTACGATTCTGCTTTGTTGTGCGGCGTGTCTGTCCGCCTCACGCAGTTTTATCTAAGTGTGAAGCGTGCTTTTAAAGGTGTGTTGTCAGAGGCGTTTCCTATGAGAGCCTCAAACACGCCGTTCTCCGATTTCCATGCACTTGACGTTTCGTCGTAGAAAGAGAGAGCTGCATTGTCGATGGTGATGTCTACGTCCTGCTGTTCGCCGGGGTTGAGCCATACCTTCTTGAAGCCTTTCAGCTCCTTTACAGGACGGTCTACCGATGCTTTCACGTCCTTTATGTAGAGCTGTACGGTCTCTGCGCCACGCTTCGTGCCGGTGTTCTTGACGGTTACGGTGAACGTCAATTTGCCGTCGCGAGTCATTTCTTTTGCCGACTGTCGCAGGGCGCTGATGCTGAATGATGTGTAACTCAGTCCGTGTCCGAAAGCAAATGTCGGTTTGATGTGTTTCTTCTCCGTCCAGCGGTAGCCCACATATATGCCTTCCTTATATTCTTCGTCGATTACCTTGTCGAAACCAACTGTCTTGTCGTCGGTGGTTCGCCACGTGCCAGGATATGTTTTCAGAGCGTGAGCGCCACAGTCGTTGAGGCTTCCATACCATGTGAACGGCAGCTTGCCGCTCGGATTGGCGTCGCCTGTCAGCACGTCGGCGATGGCGTTGCCAGCTTCCGAACCTATGAACCAGCTCTGTACGATGGCTGCCACCTTGTCTCGCCAAGGCATTGCCACGGCGTTGCCCGACACGTTTACGTAGATGAGTCGGTCGGTTACCTTGGCAAGTGCTTCGATGAGGCGGTTCTGCGCGTATGGCAACTCATACTGCTTGCGGTCGTGTCCTTCGCAGTCCTGATAGTCCGACTTGTTCAGTCCGCCCACCATAATGACATAGTCGGCATCCTTAGCTTTCTCCACAGCCTCGGCAATGAGTTGGTCGGCGGAGCGGTCGTCCTTCAGGTTTTGTCCCGTTTCCACTCCGTTGTATTCGCCCGTCACGTCTCCGACGTATCCGCGTGCATAGTCAATCTCTGCCGTACCTCCAAGTTTTGCTCGCAGTCCGTCGAGTGGAAGTGTCTCGCGCTGCACCTTCAGCGATGACGAACCGCCGCCGACGGTCATCATCTTGATGGCATTCTCGCCCACAACGAGTATGCGCTTCGCCTTGTTGCGGTCGATAGGCAGCACGTTGTTGCGGTTCTGTAGTAGCACGATGCCCTCGTCAGCAATCTGGCGGGCAGCCTCGTAGTGCGATTCTGAACAGAGGAAGCCGTGCGGACGGTGACGGTTCATCGTCGTGCGGAAGAAGAGTCGCAGCACACGGCGCACCTTGTCGTCGAGTTCTCGGGTGGTGTATTTGCCGCTCTTTATACCATTGATATATGGTGTGGCAAGATAATAGTTGTCATAAGCGTTGCTTGTTCCTGCTGAAAGGCCGTTGGTCCATGTTCCGAACTCTATGTCCAGCCCGTTCTTCACCGCCTGGTCGGTGTCGTGACATCCGCCCCAGTCGCTCACCACCACGCCGTCAAACGCCCATTCGCCCTTCAGTATGCGGTTGAGCGTGTACTGGTTGTGGCAGTTGTGCTCGTTCTTGTAAAGGTTGTATGCACCCATAATGGCCCAAACCTTGCCTTGCTCCACGGCAGCCTTGAACGCCGGCAGATAGATCTCATGCAGAGCGCGGTCGCTTACTACGACGTTCACCTGGTTACGATATTCCTCTTCATTGTTCAGACAGTAATGCTTCACGCATGCCGAAACACCGTTCGACTGCAGACCCTGTATGTAAGGCACCACCATCGTAGCCGCCAGGTAAGGGTCTTCGCCCATATACTCGAAGTTGCGTCCGCCGAGCGGGGTGCGATAGATGTTGACGCCCGGTCCGAGAATCATGTCCTTGCCACGATAGAGGGCTTCTTCGCCAAGACTCTTGCCGTAGAGTGTGGCGAGGTCTGGGTTCCATGTGGCAGCGAGACAGGTCAACGCAGGGAACGCCACGCATGAGTCGTTGGTCTGTCCTGCCTGCTCCCATTCGTCCCACAATACGTCAGGGCGCACACCGTGAGGGCCGTCGTCTGTCCAGAAGTCGGGAAATCCCAATCGCGGTATTCCGGCAGATGAGAATTTGCTCTGTGCATGTATGACGCGTATCTTTTCCTGAAGAGTCATACGCGAGAGGGCGTCGTCAATGCGCAGCTCCATTGGCTGTGTCTCGTCCAGATAAACTGGAGTGTGCTGAGCGTAAGCGGTCATGGCGCTTATCGCAATCAAGCATGATGTTATGATATGTTTCATAATCATATAAATGGTTTTTTGTTTTTATAAAACCTGACTTTTTATTACTCCGCAAGCATATCCTTCACTTCCTCCAGACTTCCATCCGACGGCGAGGGTGTGATGCCGAGCAGATGGGCGAGGAGAGGGTAGACGTTCACGTTGCGGAAGGTAGACTCGCGGGTGTAGCCCTTGCGGAAGTCGGGACCACAGGCGCGGAACAGCACGTGCATGTCGCTGTACGTAGGGTCAAAGCCGTGCGCGCCGGCTATGGTGCGGTCGTGCTCGCTCGTGACGAATCCGATGTCGCTGAGCACCACGATGTCGCCGATGTTCTCGTTCGTGCCGAAGTGCAGATATTCCGGCACCTCAGCCTTGCGGTACGCCCTGAGGTGAGGCACGGCGTTGAGCGCCTTCAGAATCTTACCCTCGCAGCCCTTCTTGGCGAACACCATTGTGGGGAAGCCCGTCGCGAGGCGCTCGTACCACGACTTGTCGAGCACCTTGTCGAGACGTATGATGCGCTCGTTAGAGAGACGCGCCATGCCGTGGTCGGCAGTCACGATAAGGTCGATGTCGGCAGCGTCGGGCATGCGCTGTATGTCGTTCCAGAGCTGGTTGAGCAGACCGTCGAGCGCCTCCACCTGCTTTCGCGTCTCAGGACTCTCCGGTCCGAAGGCGTGTCCGCTGTGGTCGGGCTCGTCGAAGTAAGCCATGATGAGCTGCGGACGCTTGTCGGCAGGCATCTTCAGCATCTCCTCAATCTTCGCCACTCGCTCCACATACGTCAGCAGCGGCTTCTTGGCGTAGCTGTGCCAGTAGTCGGGATATTCGCCCTTGATAGCCACGTCGGAGCCAGGCCAGTAGACCACGCCCACGCGCTTGCCCTGACGTTTTGCGGTGAGCCATATCGGGTCGCCGCCCCAGTAGGCAGGGTCGTTCTGGTTCTTGCCCAGAGCGAAGGTGGTGTTGGTAGCCTTGTGGTAGAACACGTTGGCGATGATGCCGTGGTGGTCGGGCACGAGGCCGGTGGCGAGCGTGTAGTGGTTGGGGAAGGTAGACGAGGGAAACGAGGGCTGCATCACAGCTTGCACGCCGTCATGTCCAAGCTTGTCGAGGAACGGCGTGTGGTACATCTGCGGATAGTCCCAGCGGCAACCGTCGAGAGAGACTATCACAATACGATGTTCGCCGGCAAGCGAGCTTGCCAGCGAACAAAGTAATAGCGAAAGGACAACAATTATCCTTCTCATATCTGTCTGTTATGAATTAGTTGAATGTGTACTTGATACCGATCTGCATCTTCCAGCACTGGTCGTAGTTGTGGTTGAAGTTCCAGGTCTTTGTAGCATACTCGCCGTTCACCTTCATCATGCTGAACACCGGTGTGTTGTTCTCCACCTTGTTCACCTTCAGAATCTGGCCGTTGTTGCAGCTGCCCATGTTCTTGGCTACGCCCCACTTCGAGTTGAAGAGGTTGCCTACGTTCATGATGTCGAGGCTGAGCTGCAGGCGGTTGCGTGTGTTGCCTATCTTCACGTCGAAGTCGTGTGCCCAACGGAAGTCGAAGCGGTGTATGAACGGAGCACGAGCGCTGTAAGCCTCTGCGTACTCGCCCTTATGGTTCTTCAGATACTTGTCCTGCTCTACGAACTTCCAGAATGCCTCGCGGTCGGCGTCGCTTACGAAGTTGATTTCAGAGTCGTTTCTCGGTATGTACATCAAGTCGTTCTTGATGCCGTCGCCGTTGATATCGCCGTTGTAGAGGAAGCTGTAGCCCGACGGAGAGTAGCCTGTGTAGAAGAGGCTGAAGTGATCCTTGGCATACTTGTAGCTTACGTTAGCGATGATGCGGTCTGGGATGACGTACTGTGAGTTCTGCACCTTAGAGAAGTTAGGACCGTTGATGGTGTACAGACCCGACCATGCAGAAGAAGCGTTGCTACCCGGCATACCCGATACCTCCTTCATCACGGTGTGTGTGTAGGCAGCCATCACGTTGAGGTTCTTCAGCGGCTCGGCTGTAGCTGTGATGTTGAAGGTGTAGCCGTATCCCTTGTGAGTGTTGGTGAGCACGCACGCATCGTTGATGTTCGAGTAGTATGTGAAGTTCTTCGGATAAACGAGGCGGTTGTCAGCTCCGTTGAGGTGACCCCATTCAGAAGTGTCGTCCTTGATGTTGTAGTTCTTCAGCATCACGTCGGTGATCTTCTTTGTGTAGATGAACTCGGCTGTGAGTGTCATCGGGAAGCTAACCGGCACCTGATAGTCTACAGCGAGTGACGACTTCCATACCTGCGGCATCTTGAAGTTGCGGTCTACGCCGCCGATGGTTCTTGCCAGAGTGCCGTCGTCAGGAGTGATGTTTGCCGGCGCACCGAGCAGTTCGCGAATCTTGTCGCGGTCGGTTACGAGTCCGCCCTTGAAGTTGTTGAGCAGCGGGTCAGATGACTTCACAGTGCCGTCGCTGTTGTACTTTGTAACAGCGTTGAACGGGTTCTGCTGAATCATACCCGAGTTGCTCGGCATGTTGGTGAAGAATACCAACGGCAGACGGCCTGCGAACAGACCAGTACCGCCACGCACCTTGAGGCTCTTGTTGCCCAGCACGTCCCATACGAAGCCTACGCGCGGCGAAATCTGAATGTTGCTCTTCGGCCACATACCGGTGTCGATATGCTTTCCGCCGAAGTCGAGTGCCTTGATGGCGTTGTTGGTCATGATGTCGTCGTCGTCGAAGGCGATGTTATCGAAGCGGATACCGCCGGTGAGCTTCAGGCGGTCGTTCACGTTCCACTCGTCCTGCAGGTAGATGCCATACTGGTTGAACTTAACCTCTGATGTAGGGCTTGTAGCTCCGTTGTAGCCGTAAGCGAGGCCCACGGTCTCAGGCGCAGCGCCAGTGAGGAAGTCGTCGAGCGAGCGGTAGCGGTAGTAGCCTGTGCCGCCGCGCATGTATGCGTTGTTAGCAAGCTGATGCTCGAAGTTGAAGCCCGCTGTCACCTTGTGGTTGCCAGCATACCATGTGAAGTTGTCGGTAAGGCTGAGCACCTTGTTCTTCACCTGGTTGTTGTAAGAGAAGAGCTCGTAGCCGAAGCTCATATACGGCGAGAGGTCCTGCTTAACGGTACCGTCGGCGAGAGTCTCGTAGCCGTTCATGATGTCGACGAACGGGAAGATAGAAGAGTCAGAACCGCGTCCGTCCTTCATGTCTGTATATGTGAAGAGCAACTGGTTGGCGAACTTTTCGCCGAAGCGGCTGTTGAGGTCGGCAGTTACAGATGTCACGTTGTTCTCCATTGAGTACATAGAGTTTGAGAACGACATCGAGTACTGCGAGAGGCGGTCCATGTTGCGCAGACGGTAGCCCGTGTCAGACGAGTTGCCGTTAGGCGCGTTCCACATCTTGTTGGCTGTGTGGTTGAAGCGCACTGCAAGATGGTGGTCGTTGGTGATGTTCCAGTCGATGCGGCCGAGCAACTTGAGGTTGTGCTCGTCGGCGCCCCAGTTGGTGTAAGAACCCGGGTTGTAGCCGTACTTCTCCTTAAGGAACTGAGCGACGCGGTCGAGGTCGCTCTTCTTTGTACGAGAGATGTACTTGTCGATGTCAGCCTTGCCGTTCTCAGACGGAGCCCAGCGGTTAGCTACGCCCGGTACCTTTGTATATTCGGCGTTGGCGAAGAAGAAGAGCTTGTCCTTCACGATCGGGCCGCCGAGGGTGAAGCCGTAGGTCGTTGTGCGGTTCTTGCCGCGCTCGCCGAGGTCGGCGTCGTCAACGCGGTTGCCGTGCATGTTCTCGTTGTTGTAGTAGATGTATGCCGAACCCTTGAAGGTGTTCGTACCCGACTTTGTAACGGCGTTGATGCCGCCGCCGATGAAGTTGGTCTGGCGCACATCATACGGCGAAACCACTACCTGCACCTCGTCGATGGCGTCCATAGAGATAGGATTGCCGCCGCCCGGGAGCTTGGATGTCAGACCGAAGTTGTTGTTGAGGTTCGCACCGTCGAGTGTGAAGTTTGTAGAACGTCCGTCACCGCCTGCGAAGCTCATGCCGTTAGCGTACGGCGAGAGGCGTGCGATGTCAGAGATGCTGCGGTTGATGGTCGGAATGTTCTGCATCTGGGTCTGCGAGATGTTGGTTGTTGCACCGGTCTTCTCGCCTGCGAACTTCGAACCCTTTGCGCTTACTACTACCTCGCCCAGCTCGTTCTGGTCTTCGCTCATGTTCACGTTGAGGTTGTAGGTCTCACCGAGCTGCAGCGTGATGCCCGTAATGTTCTTCTTGGTGTAGCCGATGTAGCTAACAGTCACCTTGTACGGACCGCCGACACGCATACCCTGGATGGTATAGCGTCCGTCGATGTTAGTCGCTGTGGCGTAGCGTGTGCCCGAAGGCTCATGCACAGCCTGCACAACAGCGCCGATAAGCGACTCGCCGTTGCTCTGAAGCGAAACTTTTCCTGATAACGCAGAGGTCGTAACCTGTGCCAATGCCGAGCTGACAGCTACTATCAGCATAGCAAAAGTAAGGAGGAACTTTTTCATATTACACAAAAATTTAGTTAGATGGTTGTTATTTCCTTTCGTTTTGCAAAATTAAACTAAATAAATGAGAAAGTTAATAAAAAAGCATTAATATTTTGTTTCTTGCCCATTATTAGTTAAAAAGAAAGCCCCGGCAAACGTTTTTATTTGCTGGGGCTTTCTGTTTTTAGCCCAATAATCCCTTACGTTACAAGAAGGCGATGGTAAGACCAGCCATCACGATGCTCACCATAGACATGAGCTTGATGAGGATGTTGAGCGACGGTCCTGAGGTGTCCTTGAACGGATCGCCCACGGTGTCGCCTACGATGGTGGCCTTATGGTTGTCGCTGCCCTTGCCTTCGAAGTGGCCTTCCTCAATCATCTTTTTCGCGTTGTCCCATGCGCCGCCCGAGTTGGACATGAACACGGCGAGCGTGAAGCCTGCCGCCAAGCCGCCCGTGAGCAGACCGAGCACACCGGCTACGCCGAGCACCAAGCCCACGACGATAGGTATGACGATGGCGAGCAGCGACGGCACAATCATCTCGCGCTGTGCGCTGCGTGTGCTTATCTCCACGCAACGACCGTAGTCGGGCGTTGCCTTGCCTTCGAGTATGCCCTTAATCTCGCGGAACTGACGGCGCACCTCCTGCACCATCGACTCCGCAGCTCTGCCTACTGCGCCCATCGTGAGGCCGCAGAACAGGAAGGCTGCCATGGCTCCGAGGAATGCTCCGACGAGCACCTTCGGGTTGATGAGGTTCACCTGGAAGAACTCTATGAAGTCTATCGTGCTTGCGTCGGTCGGGTCGAACACGTTGCCCGCTGCGTCGAGATACTGCTTGCCGTTGTCCACGGCGCGTATCATCGCTATCTTTATCTCCTCTATGTACGAAGCCAGCAGAGCCAGCGCCGTGAGCGCCGCCGAACCGATGGCGAAGCCCTTGCCCGTAGCCGCTGTGGTGTTGCCGAGAGCGTCGAGAGCGTCGGTGCGCTCGCGCACTTCCTTGCCCAGTCCGCTCATCTCCGCGTTGCCGCCGGCGTTGTCGGCGATAGGTCCGTAGGCGTCGGTGGCGAGAGTGATGCCGAGTGTCGAGAGCATGCCCACGGCAGCGATGCCGATGCCGTAGAGACCGGCGCTTATCGACTTAGCCGAGAGCGACATATCGAAGCCGTTGGCGCAGAGATAGCTGAGCATGATGGCTACCGAGATGGTCACTACGGGTATCATCGTCGATATCATGCCCGTTCCTATACCTTTTATAATAACCGTAGCGGGACCGGTCTGCGAAGCCTCCGCAATCTTCTGCGTCGGAGTGTAGCTGTGCGAGGTGTAGTATTCGGTAGCCTGACCGATTACGACGCCTGCCACGAGTCCGCTAATCACCGAGAACGAGAGTCCGAGCCAGTTCTCTATGCCCAGCAGGTATAATATAATAAAGGTGGCAACGGCTATGAGCGCCGCACTCACGTTGGTGCCGAGACCGAGCGAGTGGAGCAGTTCCTTCATCGTTGCGCCCTCCTTGGTGCGCACGAGGAAGATGCCGATGAGCGAGAGGAAGATGCCGATAGCCGCAATCACCATTGGCGCAATCACGGCGCGCAGCTGCATGTCTGCGTTCATGGCGAACGCCGTTGCGCCGAGCGCAGCCGTCGACAGGATAGATCCGCAGTAGCTCTCGTAGAGGTCGGCGCCCATACCAGCCACGTCGCCCACGTTGTCGCCCACGTTGTCGGCGATGGTGGCGGGGTTGCGCGGGTCGTCCTCGGGTATGTTAGCCTCCACCTTGCCCACGAGGTCGGCTCCTACGTCGGCAGCCTTGGTGTAGATGCCTCCGCCGACGCGGGCGAAGAGAGCCTGCGTAGAAGCGCCCATACCGAAGGTGAGCATAGTGGTGGTGATGGTGACGAGGGCGGTAGCCTCTCCGTCGTAAACGGCGTTAAGAACAACAAACCAGATGGCGATGTCGAGCAGTCCGAGACCCACAACGACGAGACCCATAACGGCGCCGCTGCGGAATGCTATCTTCAGACCTTTGTCCAGACTCGTGCGTGCTCCGTTTGCGGTGCGTGCCGAAGCGTAGGTTGCGGTCTTCATGCCGAAGAAGCCTGCCAAACCCGAGAACAGACCGCCTGTGAGGAATGCGAACGGCACCCACGGGTTCTGCACCTTAAGCACATAAGCCATGAACGCAAACACGATGGCGAGCACCACGAACACGATTGTCACAACCTTGTACTGCTGCTTGAGGTAAGCCATTGCGCCTTTGCGCACATGCTCTGCTATCTCTTTCATTCTGTCTGTGCCTTCGTCTTCGTTCATCATCGAGCGGAAGAAGAACCATGCCATTCCCAATGCTACAACGCTGGCTATCGGGATAAGCCAAAATACTAATGGAATGTTGTTCATAACGTCTTGTTTATTAGGTTGATAATAGATAATAGTAGTTGTCGGTTTGCTTTACGATTGCGCATCGTTGCTTTACGATTGTTATTTCTATGAAAGATTTTGCAAATATATGAAATAAAACAACACGAATGGGAAAAATGATGAATTATTTATGCAAAAAATGCAAACCTTGTGGAGCTGCAGCCCATTACCGCGGTGGTGTAACGTCATTACCGCGGTGCTGTAACACCATTACCGCGCAACGGTAACAACGTTACCACGGCGTTGTAACAGCATTGTTGCGGTTCTTTCGCAAGAAAAACGCTCAACTTCTTTTCTTTATTCTTTATGCTTTTCCGTTTTTTGCGTAACTTTGCGTATCTTAACAAAAGCGGATGCGCATCCGCAGAGAAAGATACGATTAATATATACCAGAAGAGTTATGTTATATTTGTTACAGTTTGCATGTCTGATATTCATGTTTATCAGCGCATTCTTCATTGCCGTCACGCGTCTTCACGTGAGATGGATAAACCGGCGGTATGAGTGGTCGCGCTGGATGATATTCTCAGCCCTGCTTTTTATGGCGGTACACTTCTTCCTGCAGATGTACTTCGGCTTCCGCGCCACGGGCGCTGCTGTGGGAGCCGTCATCAACGCGCTGTTCTACCTGCCTTGCTTCACGCTTTTCTCGATGGCTATCTACAACATTGAGGCTACCCACACCAAGCGCCGTAAGATGAACCTTATCTGCGCCGCCGTATACGCCGCCATGCTTGCCGCCTTCGCTGTGGGCTACAGCTTTAGCTGTTCCCTGAACATTGGCGCATGGCTTTACGTGATGCTTGCTCTCTTTTTGGGCAATATTGTCTACTGCATATACATGATAATAATAGAGATGAACAAGCGGAAGAAACTCCTTGAGACGATGACAGCCACGGATATGCTGCCTTTTATAAGATATGCCCGCGCGAGCATCGCGATGCTTTCCCTCATAGCCATATCCATGCCGTTCGCCATTCTCTCCACCAAGTTGTTGTATGTAGTTGGTCCGTTGGGACTCCTTATAACGCTTTTCTTCATCGTGAACTTTGTGGCGTTCGGCAACTGTTACGTACCTACCGAGGAGCTGCTGGATAGGGAAAGAGGCAACGACGAAACCGACGCCGACGACGAACAGACGACGGCAGAGAGCTGCGCCTCGCAGTCAGCAGCAGACTCTGACCGGTCCGCGCAGCGCCTCTCAGCCGAACGCAGCGCCTTCATTCAGGCGGCGCTCGACAAGTGGTGTGCAGACATGGGCTATAAGGACAGTTCGGTCAATATGCTCACATTGTCACATTCGCTGGACATCAACAAAAACGAACTGACGCAGTTCTTCAGCCAGTGCCAGAACACGACGTTCCGTATATGGCTCAGCGAGATACGTTTCAATGCAGCCAAACGCATGATGATGGAGTATCCCGACTACAGCAACGACATCATCTCCTCCGAGTGCGGCTTCTCCTCGCGCTCATATCTATACAGAGTGTTTAAGGAGAAAGAGGGATGCACGCCTTTCGCCTGGCGAGACAAACAAGCATAATAACGAGTTAAGATACACACTGTTAAGGTGTCTACTTCCTACGAAGTGGACACCTTTTTTGTTGGAAGTAGACACAGCGACGCAGCAATCAGACACTTAATTTTAATGAAAAAGTCTAAATTTGTGATGTGAAACGAAATCACATAATTTACATTAATCAATAACTATAAAACATCATTAAAATGAAAAGAAGAAGAGAGAAGCAACCTCCGCCTTATTTGGACGGGCGGGTTGCAGGCAATTCTGTTTCTGCGCGGCGCTCCATGCGGACGCCTGCGGGAAGATTCATGCAGTTCTTCCTTTGCGTCATGATGCTGATGGCGTTCTCAGTGCAGAAGGCGTCGGCGTATGACGATTGGAATAACAAATGGATAAGTCAATGGTATGATCCGATAAATGCCACTATCGTGCTCGACATCCGCGTTTACCAATCGTGGGGTGGAGGAGATGACGGCCATTGCGGATTCATCGGTGACGATGGCTATCTGACAGTCACTGTGGCTGGATATGGTATTAAAATAAACGGTCCGAGCGGAACGTGGAACAATTCTAAAGATTTCAAAAAATATGTCAAGAACGACGATGGTAAAACGCTCAATAAGGACGTATCCGTGGAATGGCTCGGTGACAGGGTTGTCACGAGCAATGGCAAGAGCGCCTATTACCTGAAAATTACCGTTCCGCTGACGCAGGACCGAATCGGTAAAGACCAAGAGGTATACTATAATGGAAAATGGTGGCGCAGAACTAAAACGGCGACAGACCAGAAAGTTGATTTCACTGAAATCGTAGACACCAGATACGGCTGTACGCCGACCATAATCACAAATGCCTATTATGGCGTAAAGCAGAATAAACCCGGATATTTCATTGATTGGAAGAAAAACGGAACGGCAACCAACAAATCTATCGATCGCTACGGATATTACTTCATATGCGACTCGGAGGGAAAGGAAATAAATGGAACAGACTCTTTAGTAGGCAGTCAAACAAGCGGTTCGCTCTTCATCCCGACTGAAAGAATGAGCCTTGACAACTTCTCCGACTATAAGGTGAAGCAGAAGTATACTCCAAGCAATAACAACAAGGTGACCTACTCTACGTTAAGTGACAGCTACACCCGCCCAGCCTATCCGCAGGTGAATGAGATTAGCGCCAACTATGATCAGGTGACGCGCAAGATGAAGGTGAACTGGAATCTCAGTGCGGCACCTACGCAGAACTGCATTGAGGACAATATGGTGCTCACAATCAAGAGTACTGATCGGGCTACAAATGCTGTGGAGACAACCACACAGAATATCAAGTATATGGCTGGTAAGACAGCATATAGCTATGAATTTGACGTGCCTTTAGGCAGGAGTATGAATTATGAATTCAGAGTTAAGCGTTCGCATACAGGCAACTCTGACGTGTGGAACAACGCTTTCAGCAAGCAGACCTCTCTCGATGTTTCTACAAAGCACAGCAATGTTACGGCAGGTTCTGTGCATGCCGTACTGGACGAGGAAGCCAAGACTGCCACTATCACTTGGCAGACAGAGGGCGACACCTGGAGTTCGGGCACCAAGGCGGTGCTTACGCGACTGAACGTTACGACCAATACTACTGACAACATCGAGCTGTCGAAGGAAGAATTCCTCAGCGGCAAGTATGTTGACGACATGATAATGGTGTGCAACGAATATCGTTACCGCCTTACTGTGAAGCCTGCCGAGGCTTACGGCACTCTGCCTACGGTGGCTGCGCCGGAGTCAATCATGCCCACAAGCATAGGCAATCTTGTTGCGTTTACAGCCGGCAAGGGATATTATTCTGACCGCGTAGAACTGGCGTGGAGCAGTAAGGGCAACTTTGAGCGCTTCGTCATCAACCGCAAGGAGCATGGCGCTCCTGATACAGACTATAAGCAGATAGCCGTCACTGAGGGCAACGAGGCTCAGAACGACTATTACTATAACGACGTGAACGCCGTTCCCGGCGTGGTCTACGACTATCAAATCAAGGGTCAGGTGATGTGCTCGGGCAATCTGCTTGAGAGCGATGAGGTGCTCACCGACGTGGGCTTCCGCACACCTACGGGCGACATCTACGGACGCGTGACGTTCGAGAGCGGACAGGCTGTGTCGGGCGCCAAGGTAAGTGCTGAGGCTACGGATGGTTCGGGCGTTCCGGGCAAGTCGTACGTGTTCACAGGTGCGTCTAATCTTACCGTTGACAACGACCAGCTTCTGAATGACGCCACGCAGGCAGCTACGCTTCAGGCATGGGTGAGAGCAGCCAAGGAAGGCACCATCATCGAGAAGTCGGGCATGTACAAGTTGGCGTATAAGGACAAGAAGATTGAGTTCTCGGCAGGCACTCAGACGCTGAAGACACCGAAGAAGCTCAGCGAATTCGTTTCTTCTGACCAGTTTGTACATCTCTCAGCCGTGGCAAGCGCTACACACCTTATTATATATATAAACGGTGAGGCTGTGGCAGAAGCCGAGCGTACGGCTCAGATTACGGGCAATAACAATAAGGTGGTGATGGGCGAAGGCTTCGAAGGAGCCATAGACGAGGTGCGTCTGTGGAACAAGGCGCTCAGCGCTGACACCATCGCAAGCGACTACGACCGCTACCTCGTAGGTAATGAGGACGGTCTGCAGGCTTACTACACCTTCGACTATTCGGTTGACGACGCCTTCTACGACATCTCGTACAAGGGCACTAAGTATAACATGAACCATGGTGTGGCTACGGGCGTAACGATCAGTGCGAAAGACATCCCGACTTCTGCTCAGCTCGGACACAGCAGCTACACTTCTGTAGACGGATCTTATCAGATTCGCTCGCTGCCTTACACCGGCAACGGAACTACGTACATGATTGTGCCGACACTCGGCATCCATCAGTTTGCGTCGGCTAAGGAGCTGCGCCTCATCAACTCGCAGGCACAGAGCCACACCGTGAACTTCACCGACAAGTCGTCGTTCAACATCTCGGGTAAGGTGATGTACAAGGGCGGCAACGTGCCCGTAGAGGGAGTGTCGTTCGCCGTTGACGGCGTAACCGTTATGGACGGCAAGAGCAACATTGTGAAGACCGACGCTCACGGACAGTTCACCATAAGCGTGCCTGTAGGACAGCACGAGGTGAAGGCTGTGCTTGCCAACCATACGTTCGAGAACGGCGGCAAGCTGACCAACAGCGACGGCACCGACCGCAACTATCAGGACGACGACAACGGATTCGAAATCTTTGACGTTACAACCGTACGTTACATCGGACGTGTTGCCGGCGGCACCAAGCAGGAAGCGTTCCCCGTGGGTCACTCGCTCTCGAAGAACAACCTCGCTGACGACGTACGCATCGAGCTTACATATCAGAACGAAGCCTATAAGATGACGACTGAGGCTCGCGAAACTACGCTCAATCATGTTAAGGGCGTGTACGTTAGCAAGCAGCACCAGAACCGCGTAGCTTACGACGGCAACAAGATTACTATCTATCCTGATGCCGAGACGGGTGAGTTCTACGCCGATCTCATTCCTGAGAAGTATAAGATTAATGTAGTTGTGCCCGGCCATGACAACATCCCGGGCAGTGGTGAGGACCTCAACCTGAGCAATGAGTTTGCAAAGCAGAGCGAGGTGAACGAGTATGTAGACTCTATCTCTACGCAGGGCAAGTTTGTCAATTGCAGCGACACAGTCTATTACAACAAGAAGCAGCAGTTCATCAAGCGCTACACTCCGTCTATCCTCGTGAAGGAGAAGGTGAAAGGCAAACTGCAGGACTTCTTCGGAAAGGAAGAACTTACCGTAGCTACCCTCGACCAAACAAAAACTATAAAAGTAAAGACTTACAATCCTGACAATGCTGCACAGCCTTACACACTCGGCGTGCCGGTGTATGAGCAGGGACAATACGTCACTTATCATATCACCACAGCAGAGGTGTACGAGTATAAGGATAAGGACGGCAGACGTAAGGATGGCGTTAAGGAAGACATCGTGCCTACGCCTGAGGCTAAGCTGTCATTCAGTAGAGGCGACATTGCGTACGGAACGCAAGAGGACATCACTACCGACAAGAACGGTGAGGCTGAATGGACATTCCAGGTTAACAATCCGGAAATGACCTCGGCTCTGCGCTCTGCCGCTATGGATATGACCTACAGCGAAAACAGCCAGAGCACATCTTCTACAACAATCAACTGGAAGGGTGGCTTTGACGGCAAGGGCAACACTAAGGCTATCGTAATTGGTGCAAAGACTTTAGGTTCGGACTTCGTTACGAACGGACCGGACAAGGTGCTCTTCGTGCTGCGCGACCCGCCGGGAAGCAACTCGTATGCTTATCTTGAGAAGGGCGTCACTGTGACAAGCACAAGTTCCTATGAGGGCAATGTCACCAACGAGGGAGTGCTTAACAATGAAGCAAAGATTGGTCTTGAACTTATGACATTTGCCGGTGTCGGAGCCGGAAAAATCACAAATAACGAGATAAAGGACGAATACTCTTTCGGCGTATCTCATAGCGAGACGATTGGCGGTACGGACACTGACACTAAGACAATGACCACCACCACGCGCTTCGAGACAAGCAGCGACCCGCAATATGTAGGAGCCGACGGCGACCTCTTCGTCGGATTCTCTACCAACATCGGTGTGGGCAAGACGCAGAACATCGCCGTGGTTTCGCGCGAGATGTATCTGTCTGCACCTAATAAATACGAACTGTTCGGTGATGTTACACCGGCTGCCAACGACTATCTGCTCGTGAAGGCCACTGGTTTGGGACTCTCGCAGAAGTACGGCACGATGTTCATCTATCCGCAGGTACACATTGAGAAGGTATTGCTGCCGAAGCTTGAGGAGGTGCGTAACAGCATGCTGCATCAGCAGTCGGAGGCTTTGGATTTCCAGGCAATGGCTGACAATACCAAGCTTCCTGTCTACGTGTCGAAGCTGGCTACAGACGACCCCAACTATGGCAAGAGCAATAACGACAAGGTGTTCGGCGGTGCAAATGCCGACGATCCGTGTGACGGACTGAGCTATAAGATCTATGCTCCTAAGGGAGTGGTGATGAAGGAAGACACCATCATGTATCTCAACCAGTCTATCGAGAACTGGAAGACACAGCTTCGCAATAACGAGGAACAGAAGGTTAAGGCAGAACTCATGCAGAACCATTCGTTCCAGGGCGGCGCTTCGTACGAATACTCTGAGGAGTATGGAGTGGGACGCTCGGAGACCACGCGTTTCAGCCTGCTGGTCGGAGCACAGTACTCCACCAACGTAGGCTGGGGTTTTGACGGAACTGGTTTCGTGCTGAACATCGACGAGAAAGTTACTACGGAGCATGGCGGCGAGTTTACCAATGAGGAGACTGCACGCCACTGTAAGGGTTATGTGCTTGCGGAGGAAGGCTCCGACTATATCTCTGTAGACGTATGTCGTGAGGCAGGATATAAGAATGGCGACCAGTACATCAAGTACAAGGATATGAAGAATGAGGAAGGTCAGACTTTCTCTACGTTCATCTTCAAGACTCGTGGCGGCGCTACGTCGTGTCCTTACGAGGGCGAATACAAGACCAAGTATTACGAGCCGGGACAGCACGTGATAAATGAGGCTACTGTTCAGATGGAGGTGCCGGAGATAACTGTCGAGAAGGACTTCATCGAGAATGTTCCTTCGGGCAAGTCGGCTTACTTCACGCTGTATCTGCGCAACAACTCTGAGTCGCAGGACGACAACTGGTATAACCTTGTCATCGACGACAGCAGCAATCCTAACGGAGCACAGCTGCTCATCGACGGTGCACCGATAGGTAACGGCAGAGCATTGCTCGTGCCGGCTGGCGGAACGCTTACGAAGACGCTCGAAGTGCGCAAGGGTTCGGTGATGAACTACGACAATCTTCGACTGATGTTGCAGTCGCAGTGTCAGTGCGACCCCACCGACTTCCAGGATGAAATATATGACGACGTGACGTTCAGCGTACACTTCACTCCTTCGGCTACAGACGTGAACCTGAAGAAGCCTACCGACAACTGGACATACAACACCAAGTTGCCAACGGCTGAGGTGAACGGCGTGCAGAAGCATTACATGGACGTAGTGATTGACGGCTTCGATGTGAACTACGACAACTTCCATCGCATCATGCTTCAGTATAAGCCATCGTCGGGCAGCGACAACGACTGGACAACACTCATGAGCTACTACAACGACCAGGCTCTCTACGACCAGGCTGTGAAGAACGGCATGAACGCCGAGATGATAAAGGCTGCAGACGCCGGCACCATCAAGTATAGCTGGTTTATGGACGACTTGCAGGATCAGCGCTACGACCTGCGCACCGTAGGTACGAGCATGATAAACAACGCGGAGGTTTATAACTATTCTGCCGTACACAGCGGCATAAAGGATATGTACAACCCACGCCTCTTCGGTAGTGCGCAGCCGGCGAATGGCGTGCTCACCGTGAACGACGAGGTGAAGCTGACGTTCAACGAGCCGATAGCCGACGGACTCCTCACCGACAACAACTTCTCGGTGACAGGTATACGCAACGGCGCACAGACCGACCACAGCGTGAGCGTGCGTCTGGACGGCAAGAACGACGAACTCGTGTCGGAGTTCCAGCGCAACTGGAGCGGCAAGAACCTCACTGTAGAGATGTGGACCCTCGCCGACAAGGCACAGGACGCCGTACTCTTCAGTCAGGGCAACGCCAACAGCGCGATAGAGCTTGCAACGACGAGCGACAACCGCTTGAAGGTGAAGGTGGCTGACAAGACCATCGTCAGCGACAAGGCGTTCGACTACGAGCAGGGCACATGGGCACACGTGGCTCTTGTATATAATAATGAAGGAAACGTGTCGGCTTACTACAACTACGAGCAGCTTATCAGCGCAGCTGAGGTGGGCGAGTACAACGGCGAGGGCGCTTACGTGTTCGGAGCCAGCGTAGACGGAAGTGGACACTTCGCAGGCAAGATGCACGGCGCTCGCATCTGGGACAAGGTGCTGACACCGGCACGTCTGCAGACCAACTCGCTGACCATGCTCTCTGGCGCCGAAAGCAATCTCATCGCCTACTATCCGATGTCGGAGGCTAAGGGCGACGTGCTTGCAGACAAGGCACACGGCGCAAACCTCGAGATGAGAGGCGCCGAATGGGCTAATCCTGAGGGACGCGCAGTTGCGTTCAACGGCAAGGACCAGTACCTAAAACTCTCTTCGGGCAGTTCGTGTGTGGTGGACAACACTATGGACTACACCATTGAGACTTGGTTTAAGGCTGACGAGGCTCAGCAGACGGCTACCATCATCTCTAACGGACGCGGCGACGGCGAGGACATGGGCGGTTCGCTCAATCTCTTCGCACTCAATCTGGAGGAAGGCCGACTGGTGTTCCACAACAACGGTGTGCGTGTGGCGTGCGACGGTAGCTACGCCGATAACGACTGGCACCATGTGGCTGTGGCTGTGAACCGCACAAGCGGACGCGCACAGATATACGTGGACGGCAAGCTGAACACTTACTTCGAGGCAGCCGACCTTGGTGGCATAGCAGCGGCTTACATACATCTCGGCGCTCGTGTGTGGACTCCTGTCGACAACCTGCAGCAGGAGAAGGCAGACAACTTCTTCAAGGGCGAGATTGACGAGGTGCGTGTATGGAATCTCTACAAGAGCGAAACGCTCGTGGAGAATGGCAACAGCAACCGTCTTGACGGCACTGAGAAGGGACTCTTGGCTTACTATCCGTTCGAGACATACATCGAATGGCAGGGCGTGAAGGAACTGCAGTTCTCTCTGAAAGACCAGAAGCAGCAGGCTGACCCGACACAGAAGGTGCCTGACGCAGTGGTGGTAGGCGGCGACGTCGAGACCAAGACCTCTGCACCCGTCAAGGCTAAAGGTCCGGAGAGCAAGCTGCTCTACGACTTCGTAGTGAACAACGACGCGCTCATCATCAATCTGAAGGAGCCTTACGAGCGCATAGAGAAGACTATCGTGAAGTTCACGGTGGACGGCGTGCGCGACAAGAACGGCAACGAGATTCTCTCGCCGATAACATGGAGCGCTTTCATCGACCGCAACCAGCTGAAGTGGAGCGACCGGGCTCTCACCGTAGTGAAGAAGCTCAACGAGGAGAAGACCATCAGGGTGAAGGCGCTCAACAACGGCGGTTCGATAGAACACTTCACCGTAGAGAACCTTCCTTCATGGCTGGAGGCAGAACCCGCAAGCGGCACTATCGACCCGACAGCGTCGCAGGACATCGTGCTGACTATCGACCCGAGTCTGAACATCGGCACATACGACGAGACGCTCTATCTGCGTGGCGACAACAACGTGGTGGAGGCTCTGCAGCTCACGGTGAAGGTAGAGGGCGAGAAGCCCGACTGGACGGTGAACGCCGCCGACTTCAAGTATAATATGTCTGTCTTCGGCAAGTTGTATATTAATAAGGTATACTCTTCTGACGACGAGGACATGCTTGCTGCGTTCAGCGGCGGAAAGTGCGTAGGCGTATGCAACAACCGCTACTACAAGCAGAACGATATGTACTACGCCATGCTCACGGTTTACTCTAACGAAGTAAGCAGCGACAACCTCGAGTTCCGCATCTGGGACGCAAGCACCGGACAGACCTACATAGCCGAGAGCGAGAAGCCTATAAGCTTCGAGAACAACGCCGTAGTTGGCAGTCCGTTGCAGCCAGTGCTCTTCACGGCGAAGGACTATCGTGTGCAGAACATCACGCTGAACGAGGGATGGACGTGGATATCGACGAACATCGCATCCGACAAGCTCTCCGATCTCAACAAGCTGCTTGCCGACGGCAAGTGGACATCCGACGACCAGGTGAAGAACGAGCAGTACGGCTTCGCATCGTGGACAAAGCGCAACGGATGGATGGGACAGCTCACCGCCATCGACAACGACCAGATGTATCTCGTACACAGTTCGCAGCCGCAGAGCCTGCATATCTCAGGACCGGCGGTTGACCCGACATCGCACAAGCTCACTATCCGTGGAGCAAAGGCCGACGGCACAGCACGCTGGAACTACATCTCGTATCTGCCTTCAGACAACTTCACGCTCAAGGAGGCTCTCGCCGGCTACGACGCCAAGGAGGGCGACATCGTGAAGTCGCAGACGCAGATGGCTATGTACAGCGGCAATCTGGGATGGATAGGCAGTCTGACGTACATGGAGAACGGCAAGGGATACATGCTCCAGCGCCAGTCGCAGGACGACGCTCAGCTGCAGTATCCGTCGAAGACTTCTGTAGGACGCAAGGCTAAGGCTGCGATGGCAGCTGCCAAGAACACTGACGGCACAAACGCTTACTTCCCCTACTCAGCCAACATGACGGCTGTTGTAGAAGTAGAGGGCGTAGAGCTGCAGCAGGGCGACCGCCTTGTGAGCTACGTAGCAGGCGAGCCGCGCGGCTATGCCGAGGCTATTGCTCTGCCCGACGGCAGAACCGTCTTCATGCTCACCATCGGTGGCGACAAGCCCGAGGCTGTTGACGTGACTGTAGAGCGTGACGGCGACGTCGTAGCCAAGGCACCGAGCGCCGTAAGCTATGCTGCCAACAGCAATGTGGGCACCCTCAGCGAGCCGATGCGCATCAGCTTCCTCGGCACCGAGGGCGGACTCTACATCTATCCGTCGCCGTTCTACTCGCAGCTGAAGATACGTGCCACTGTCGACCGCGACGCCTATACAGATGTATACGTCAGCGACATGAGCGGCAAGCGTATCGTGGCATGGAACGACTGCAACACAGGCGGCAATGTGGACATCACATGGAACGCCGGCAACACCGTTCCGGCTGGTGTGTATATCGTCAGCATCGCCGTAGACGGCAACGTTTACTCGATGAAGGCTATCAAGAAGTAATATTTTAAAAAGAAAGACTATATGAAATATATAAAGTATTCGTTTCTCGCCGCATTGGGCTTCCTCTTCGCACAATGCACCGAAGAGGGCGACAAGACTTATCCGCAACAACCCGCTCCCCAGTGGAGCGTGGTTGAGGAGGACTTCGTAAGCGAGGCTCCAACATGGCAGGTGGCGTCTGCCTCTCCTGCTTCCGCCCCGATGTGGCGAGCCGACTTCAGCGGCAACGATCAGGCGCCGTTGTGGAGCGACCCCGACAAGAGTGTCTATCCGATGAGCATGACTGCCGTAGTGCGTCTCTCGCCGGTGCTCGAAACGCTTGCCGCCGACGGCGACAAGATGGCTGCCTTCATTGGCGGCGAGTGTCGCGGTGTGGCTAAGACGGTGATGAACGACGGCGTGCGCCTCTTCTTCATCCACGTGAAGGCGCCGTCGAGCGAGAACGGCAATGTGGAGTTCCGCTATTACAGTGCTGCCGCCAAGCGCACGTATGTCTCCGTGGCGTCAGACGTCAGATATGAGGTCGACAAGATTTACGGCACAGCCGACGCTCCTGCCCGTCCCGACTTCGAGCAGTCGGGACCCTTCCCCGTACCTACCAAGGCATGGGTGAAGGTGGACAAGGCGAAGCTGCCGTTCACAGTAGCCGCCGGCGACGAGCTGCAGGCGTTTGTGGGCGACGAGTGTCGCGGCATAAAGCACGTGGAGAGCGAGGCTGATATGCTCTTCTGGTACGACATCCTCGGACGTGTCGAGGGCGAGCAGGTGATGTTCCGCTATTACAGCGCTGAGAAGAAGCAGGTGTTCGTATCTGAGCAGACCTTCGCCGTAGGAAAGCGCGCATCGGTGGTCGGAGCAGCCGACCAGCCGCTCGCGCTCACCTTCGTGCCGCAGGGCAGCATGACCGCCTATCTCACCCTCGACGCCCTCACAGCCGGCTATGCTGACAAGACGGCAGACCGGTTGGCGGCGTTCATCGGCAATGTGTGCGCCGGCGTGGGCGAACTCGTGGGCGAGCAGGACGGCAGACCGGTATACAAGATGGTAGTCAACGGCGTCAGCTCACAGGCGGCGTCTGTAGACATACGCTATTACAGCCATCGCAACAGCTACGTGTTCACGGCTCCTGCATGCCTCGCCTTCGCCGACGGCAAGGTGGAGGCTTCGCCCGAGCAGCCGCTCACCATGCCTCTCGTTCTCGCCGGCAAGCATCCGCTCAAGATGACGGCTTGCGTGGCATTGCCTCAGAACATCGTGCGCCAGGCAACGGCAGACGACCTGATGGCTGCATTCGTGGGCGCAGAATGTCGCGGCATGGCAAAGGCAGAGCAGGCGGAGAACGGCGAGTATGTATTCCGCATGGAGATAAACGGCAGCATGGGAGCGGAGGAACCCGTCACGCTGAAGTATTATGCCGCACGCAACAAGTATCTCTATCAGGCTGTCGCGGCGTTCACGTTTGCCGACGGCACAAGCTACGGCACAGCCGGCGAGCCAGGCAGACCTGCTTTCCTCATTGTTGAATAAGCTTAAAACCTATCTGTATATATGAATAAGAAAACTATAATAAGCATGGTGCTGGGGTGCATGTCGCTGCTCCCGGCATCTGCACAGAACGGATGGTTCGTTGAGGCGGGCGGAGGCGTGCAGACTATCTTCTCGAGCGATGCCGGCAAGCTGCACTTCGGCAAGCGTCTCACTCCTTCATACCGCATCGGCGTGGGCAAGTGGATCACTCCGGCTTACGCTCTGCGCCTGCAGATTGGCGGCTATGCGCTCAACGGCATGTCCACATCCGAAGGACTCTATCTGCGCGACCCGCAGACCGACGGCTCTATATACGGCCCTCACGACCCCGTTATCGACAATGTGACGGTCCGCCCTGACGGCACCTATCGCCATTATCTGCGTTACGTCAACGCTCATGCCGACTTCATGGTGAGCCTTTCGCGTCTGCTCTTCCGCAATCAAGGCAAGTTTGACGTGCTTCCGGCTGTAGGATTGGGCTACGCCCGCACCTTCGCCTATCGCGGCACGGCGGACGCCAACTCGCTCACAGCCAACTTCTCTATAGCAGCCAAGTACAGCGTACTGAAGTGCATGGATGTAAACCTTGAGATAGCTTCGGCTCTCATGCCCGACCATTTCGACGGTCGCATCACGGGTCGCAAGTACGAGCCGACGCTCGGTGCAACGCTCGGACTGACCTATCGCTTCAACGCCTCAAAGCCTTGCGCCAAGAAGCAGCGCTGCCATAAGCTCCGTCGTGAAGCCGTGGTCGACACGGTGTACGTGAAGGAGCGGATAGTGGAGCGTCCCGTCTTCAAGGACCGCATAGTGGAGAAGTCGGTTGCGAAGAAACAGGAAGCGTTCCGTCTCGCCTCGGTCAGCTTCGCTTGCGCTTCCGCCAAGCCCGAGAAGAAGCAGGACATAGTGTTTGAGAACATCGTCGAATATCTCAAGCAGAACCCCTCTGCCCGAATCCGTCTCGACGGTTATGCCGACAAAGCCACAGGCAAGGAGCGCACCAACCTGATGCTATCTATTCGCCGCACCGACAGCGTGCGCAATATCCTCATCGAGCGCTACGGCATCGCTCCGTCGCGCATCGAGGCGCAAGGCATCGGCAGCAATGCGCAGCCGTACGAAGATAACGATCTTAATCGCGTAGTGATTGTAACAGCACTGCCCGAGTGATGCGTATTTAGTAAAAAGAGAAAGGGGAGATTTCTTCAGCCCCAAGCACATTACCGCAGCGTGGTACTTCTGTTACCGCAATGCGGTAATGTTATTTTCGCTACGCGGTAATGATATTTTCGCTACGCGGTAATCTTGTTTCCAGTCTGCGTTAATCGCATTGACAGGCTGGCAGATAGGCTTGTTAAGGCTGGCAGATAGCTTGTTAAGGCTGGCAGATGGCTTGTTAAGGCTGGAGGATGGCTTGTCAAGGCTGGCAGATAGGCTGGTAGATAACCCGATTATCGAGTTATCTGCCAGCCTTTATTTTGCTTATATACAACGAGTTATGCCGAAACTGGAAGATATGGCAGCTTTTTTCACGTACAAGTGACTCTTCAGATAAAATGTCATTACAATTATATCTGAAGAATCACTTCAAACTTATCCTTTATTATAGATAAGAGAATAGCATCTTTTTTATTGCTTTTATGGCTCACATAGTTATATGCTATAAACATGGCTATGAATACACCTATTAGAACTCTTGAACAGATCCCTTTAACCCAAAAGTAGTCTATAATGCCTGATACGATTAGTACTATGAGGATCGCTGAGAAAAAACACAAGACACTTTTATATGAGTCTCCTTCCCCAAAAGAAACATAAATTTCCGTTATCGTTGATCCATGTCGTTTTCTTCATCTTGCTACAAGTCTAAATTATTAATATCTGTATTAGTTATTTATTTACTTTTCAAGACCACTAAATGTTCTTATTCTACTTGGAATATGCTTGGTTTTACAATTCAGCATTGATATACTTGCAATATTCTTCAATACTGCGTTGTATAACGCTGCCAACTTTCAATTGCTCTTTGTATTGCATGATCATCATTGGGCTCATGCTGCGATTGAGAGCAAATCTGACAGTTTCCATATCAGATTCTTTGCACAGGATAATGCCAATGGTTGGGTTCTCATTAGATCTGCGCTCTTCTTGGTCAAGTGCCTCGAGGTAAAATTCTAACTGTCCTTGGTAAGAGGGTGAAATTCTGTTGTCTTTAACTCAAATGCAACCATACACTGCAATTGCCTGTGATAGAAAAGCAAGTCAATTTTGTACGTTTTCCCTCCAACTTTTATAGGATGCTCTTCATCAATAAATAGGAAGTCCTTACCCATTTCAAGAATAAATTCCTTCATGTGCTCAACAATTCCTTTGCGTAATCTTGTCTCTTTATATCTTTGTGGTAATCCAAGAAAGTCAAGGTATGCAGTGTCTTTGAAAAGGGCTGGCGATTTTGTATAAGTGGTATGCAGAGCTTCTGATTGAATATCTTTAGCTCTTAAAATTGATGCCATAGTGTCTGTCTTGATAGCCCGCTCTAATTGTTTGTTTTGCAAATGTTCTTTTTGAGCAAACAAAATATAGAACAGACGCTCATCATCGCTTTTGCAGCGATTCATTATGATTTGATGGTTAGTCCAACCAGTAGAAAATAGAATAGTAGGAATTTGTGCCGTTTCAAATGGCACAAAATCATCTTTCCCAATTTGTGCCGTTTCAAATGGCACAAAATCTTTTGATGGTAATTCTAATTTTGTAAACTGAACTAATTTTGTGGTTTGCAACAGATTCTTAAATGATGTTGAGCTATATGCCTCATAAAATTGCACCATTTTATATATAGTACGATAACTCCAACCTTTAATAGTTGGGTCTTGAGTTCTTATGTATTCTGATAGTTGACGTACAATATTAGATCCCCATTCTGATGCTTTTAGTTTTTTGCTAACATAGCTTCCAACTTCCCATATCATACGCAGGGATTCGTCATCAACAGTTTTTGAAACCCGTTGACGATGATAATTGATGATTTCAAAAATTTGATTGAAATCATTGTGTACTTGGACGTTTATACTATTTTCTACCATTGTAATTGCTCGTTTTAATTGTCAAATCCGAATTTGTTCCAGGCTTCGAGGACGAGGCGCTTGGTACGGTATTCTCCGTACTGGCGTAGCTCGTTGTCTTTCAGCATATGGAAGACTTCTTTTAAACTGCTTTTCTTCTGCAAATATAATGCTTTTCTTTGAGGTGTTACAATAAAATGCAAACTGAATTGTTTAAAAATGTGCTCACTTGTAAAGAACTACCATGTCAGATAGATTGTTGAGGCTGTCAGAAGGATTATTGAGGCTGGAGGATAGCTTGTTAAGGCTGGTAGATAGGCTGGTAGATAACCCGATTTTCGAGCTATCTGCCAGCCTTTATTTTGCTTATATACAACGAGTTATGCAGAAGCTGGGAGATATGGCAGATTTTTTCACGTACAGTGTTATTTATGCTTCGTACTATGTTATTATATGAGATGATGGGCATAGGCGGCGGAGGTCTTTGCTATAACAACTGCGACGATGCGACTTTTGAACATTTGGGTTCACAAACCAAAATCAATTATTTTGAAACAACTATCCAATGTCCTGTTTTAAGGCTGCCGACACGCTCCAAATAACCAGCCTTTTTGAGAAATGCTATTTCACGCTTGGCGGTGGCATCCGACAATCCAGTTTTCTCACAAAGCCTTTCTCTGCTTAGATTCTTTTCTTCTGAGAACATCTGCAAAATCATCTTCTGCCTCTCGGTCAAGTTTATTGGGTCATTTATTGGGTCATTTATTGGGTCATTCAATGAACCAGATGCAACATTGTTCTGAATATGCAGAGTCAATTTCACTTGCATAAGTTCAGGCTGTTCTAATAACTCAGGCTTTATCCAATGCTTTTCATTCCATGCGTTTAGAATGAGTGGGAAACCCGAGCCAAGGTTCTCGCCATAGCCTATCATGCGGAACATATTCTGCATACGCTGATTACGTGCCTTTGACTCGCCACCTTTGTAAATCTGCTCAATAGGCAGTTTCAGAAGTCCTGGATTGGTCAGAACAAAACAATCGTCATACTTTTCAACTTTCAGCACTCCATTCACCATAAAATCGGAATGAATAACCATATTTGTAACGGCTTCACGCACAGCCTTGGCTTGAAGCGTATCGTCTTTGCGCACTACACCGTCCATACTGAAAGGGTGAGGCAAATCACGTGTCAGTTTCGGAATGGTCATGCGGATAAAGTTGAACAGGTTGTTTTCCCAAGTCCCATCGTATGTCAATCGGTCGCTATAGCGTTGGTCGCCTATCAAATTGGATTTATCAATGTAGTCCATTCGCAGATTGTCGAAACGCTCACGGACTGTCAATCCTTTGCCAAACATTAAAAGTCCAGCCATAGTCAGTCCTTCTTTTCCTGTCCTTCGGTCTCGTGTATAACCTCCAAAGTTCGTTAGAAACTCCTTATTTTCTGCCGAGTTCCATTGATGCTCTGGATGCAAGTTCTGAAACATCTGACGGAAGCGTTCCAATGTTGCGATGTCAATGTCGTCCATTGTATAGTATTCCAACAACAATCCATCATTGCCAGCTTCATTAGCATCACGGAGCATCATCTTCAGTTCTTGCTCCGTACAATGATAGTCGCCTTCATGGTTGCGTTTGAAAGTTCCTCTTGACAGATTGTTGTTGATATAGACAGGACGGACTGTATAATCGGCATGAGGTACGTTGATGGCAATAATCTTCTTGCCGTCAACATCTATCGTCTGAATGTCATCGTCTTGCAGAAGATTGATATTCACCTTCTCACGACTATTTACAGTATTCCACAAGTCCTTGCGGATTTTGTCTGCATCCTCAACACCAACGATTTCAAACCGCTTGGCATTGTCTTGCTCGTCCATGTGCTCTACTACACCCAACAGAATGGTTCCGCCGTATGTGTTGGCAAAAGCGGAATAAGTGTCCCAAAGCGAATTTGGCACACCCTTCGTAGCTTTCTTGCATTCGAGCGTTACACGCTCACCATCAGACAGAAGTTTGTATATGTCATTTATTTTACTCATCACAATCATTCTTCTAAATCCATACATTGCAAAAACAAAGTATAAGATTTGGTTATTTATGCTGTATCCAAGGAGATTGCGTTAATATCCTTAAAACTTTCTCGAAATTTTGTTTCTGCTTTTTTGCATTGAAATCATAGTAATCAGAACTATCTTTGAGGTGTTCTTCGAATAATTTTACAAAAAACTTAACATCAGCAATACATGCTTCCCCCCATGTGCAAGAAGGCGTAAGAAACAGTCCAGATGGTTTTTGCTGATATAATTCTATGGCTCTATAAATATCTCCATTCAAAACATGAAAATCAGCCAAATTTACTTGAGTGATCGGAGAGTCGAGTTCACGCTTTGGCATATATTCAAGGATTTTATCTACATTTTCAAAAAAAGCATTTCCATTACAATTGTCATATATCGACATGATTAGTTTGGCAAAGCTACGTTCATATACTTCTGTAGCAATATATACATGTTCGCAGTTCAGTACTTTAAGTTCTCTTATTCTTCCATCTGCAGCAAACATTCTGAACTCCTTTCGATTAGAACAATATGCATAAAAGTGTGATAATGAGTTCATGCCATGTTTTGTACAAAGGCCTAATCCAATATGCGGGGCATCGTAAGTCGCTCCCATCCTGCAAAATACTAAGTTGGACAAGAAACGGGTACTATACCCCGAGTTGTTTGAATCGTATGCAATCCATATTGGGTTGCCATTAGCAATAGCATTAAAGAGAATTTCTCTCATCGTATAAAAGTCTTCACTTTGTATACAAGGATTATACTCCCATTGTTTCTCAGAGAACAAGTTTTCCATCGGAACTATATCTTTAATTTCGTCTACTGGAATTTCAAGTTCGTATCCAAGGGGGCTTTTTCCTGTTATGAACTCGTTGCCGCTGTGAGAAACAATTTTTATTTGTTTATTTTTATAGACCCATTGATAACCGTCATTTTTAAGCACTTTGCAATAATCACAATTTATTTGGGCAATTTTATCAATGACAGAAACCCGTTTAGATTGTTCTATTGGAGGCAAAACATCTTCATCAGGCTTAATAAATCCCAAACGCTCTGTATCATAGGTAGCAGAAACATGGTTCGTTTGTGTATCGTCTGTGGAAACATAACCTGGCAAGTTTAGATAATGCTCCCTTGCGTTGTCAGAGGCCATTTGCTCAGCTTGCTCGTAAGTCCACCTTTCTACGGATTCTAATGTATCCTCATCATATTTAATACTCTCATCATTAGTCAGCCATCTTAGCATACGTTTAATATAGTTGGTTACACCTTCTATATTTTTATGTATTTGCGACTCCGCAAAACGTATTACGCACCATCCATTTCTAATAAAATATCTATCACGTAGATTGTCGCCATTGCCTTTGTAATGAATTGGTTTGCGACTTACAATATCATAAGGTTCATCTACTTCTATGTCTACATATATGTTTCGTTCTTTCCAATAAAGGCACACGTCAGGCCGATATGAATAATTTCTATTCAATATCGGTAATTTCACATTGTCAAGAACTATAATATTATTAAGTTCCTGACACATTTTGCGTATGCTACTTAACAACACTGGTTCCATAACACCAACTGTTGTTCCTGTTTTATCAGGTTTAGGAATCAGAATAGAAGTATCATGCTGCGGAACCTTTACCGACGGAAAACTGTCATGATCCAATTCTCCTTGGAACTTGTCATATAGAAATTTTCCTTCAAAAGCAAGATAATGTTTAGCTACATCCTGCTTACGTTTACATCTCTTTCCTATATTCTGCTTTCCGGACAGAGGACTTGAATTGTTAGGATTAAGTTTTTTGGGGGTTGGCGCTGGATTGATGAATACACGAGGTTCTAATGTTATTATATTCTCTATCGAACCATCATTTTCATCATGAACATCAACGACATTGGTACTAAGTTGTTTCTTAAATTTCTTGTATGGAACAAATTTTACAATATTTTTTGCTGATGATTTTTTTATTTCTTTTTTTTGAATATCAAAATAAGTTCTTCCCAAGCTTTTAACGATATGAAATGCTCCAAAATCCTTCAAAGATATTCTATGTCCTTGTTGCAATTCTGAAAGTATAGTCTTTATGCAACAGTTTACAATTATTTTGGAAAGACGAATAGAAAATCCTGTTCTTCCTGCCACCTCCCTTATTAATTGTTTCTTATTCATATGCTAATTATTATATATTATCACTGTTAGTAAAATAAAAAAACACTGAAATTTTTAATTTATATACTGCTTGATATTTATTCAATAGTAATATTCTCAATTGGCCAAAACAAATCCTGTATCTCAACATTCAGACATTTGGCGATCTCCACCAGTGTCTCGACATTCGGCTGTATGGTGTTGGTACACCACTTTGAGACGGTTGCAGGATCTTTACCCAATTGTTCGGCGAGCCATTTGTTGGTTCGTTTCTTTTCTGCCAGGACGACCTTTAGTCTGTTTATATCTTTACTCATATTTGCGTATAATTATTTGGAAAGTACAAAAGTAGTGATTTCCTGTTAGAATAACGAATAAAGGTGTTGAATTATTATGTAAGATAGTGATTTTCGTATTCAATAGATGATGTATATATCAATTTATAGAATATGTGAGCTAATCTATCTGACTATAGTTTGTCATTTGGTGACTCATAAAATTGGCGATGTTAAGTGAAATGCAATGAAATTATGGGAAATACGGATGAAAACAACATGAACTTTGCCGACCACAACAAATTAGCGACGAATTATGTTGGCAAAATCTCGGCAATTTATATAAACAAAAAATCCTAACTGCTCATATTCAAGCAGTTAGGATTTTCTTGGGTGCGCCTGAAAGGACTCGAACCTTCACGTCCTAAAACACCAGATCCTAAGTCTGGCGCGTCTACCAATTCCGCCACAAGCGCGTTAGTGGCTGCAAAGATAGTGAAAAATGGCGAGACTGGCAAAATAATATTAGACTTTTATGATACGCGCCGACTGATGCGGATGCTCGTAACGGTCGGCGCGGATGTCCGTATCGTTCGGTGCGGATGAGAAAACTCCACACATTCTACTTCTTCAGTTCTTCGATGAATTGCTTCATCTCTGCCTCGTGTGCCTTTGCCTTCAGGAAGAGGTGCCACTGGTTGCGGGCGCGTGTGAGGTTGTGGTCGGCATACTGGCACTTCCAGTAGTGGTCGCCCGAGAGATAGTCCCAGAGGAAGCGCACGCACTGCATGTAGGGGAAGAGTTCGGCGGCGTAGGGCAGGAGCGACACTTCGAGCGGTGTGAGGAAGCGCTGTGCCGATTCGAGGTAGCCGCGTGTGAACGCCTCGAAGATGTCCATGCGGAAGTCAATCTTGTCGTATTCGGGCGAGTCTTCGGCGATGGTGTTTGCGGCTGTACGCAGGAAGTCGCCGTAGTCGCTGACGAAGAGTGATGGCATCACGGTGTCGAGGTCTATCACGCAGAGCACTTTACCTTGCTTGTCGAACATCATATTGTTCACTTTTGTGTCGCAGTGGCACACGCGTTTCTGCAGCTTGCCCTCGGCGATCAGTCGTTCGCCCAGGCACATCTCGTCCATGTACGCCTCAATCTCTTCTACGAACTGCTTCACGCTCTCGGCGCGTCCCACGGGGTCTTCTGCGTACACCTTGCGCAGTTGGTCGCGTCGGAGGCACATGTTGTGGAAGTCGGGGATTGTCTCGCCCAACTGGTCGGCGATGTCAGCCAGTCGAGCCTCGAAGTCGCCGAACGCCTTGCCTGCGTCGTACGACGATTCGGGCGTCACGGCGTCCATCGTCACGGCGTCGCTGATGAATATCGACACGCGCCAGTAGCTCTTGCCGTCGAAGTAGTAGGTCTTTCCGTCGGTGGTTGGCACGAAGCGCAGCACGCGGCGGTCGATGTCGTCGGCTCCTTCTGCCTTCAGCTGCTCGCGTATGTGGTTGGTCACGGTCTCCACGTTGTGCTGCAGCAGGTCAACATCGGTGAAGATGTGGTGGTTGATGCGTTGCAGGACGTAGTCGGGGCGGTCGTTTTCTGCGGTCTGTATGCGGTATGTGTCGTTGATGAGTCCGTTGCCGAGCGGCTTGATGTCGCTGACGGTGCCTTCGATGAGGAACTTGCTGGTAATGTTGTTTAGATTGTTCATAGTTTTATTTTAATTTGATTTGTATTTGTAGTTAGGGGATGCAGTTCTTGCTTGGTTGGTGCACTTGAGACAAGTGCACCCCCTAAATTGCAAATTTACGGCTTTTTTATTATAATAGGTGTCTTTATTGCTGCTTATTTCGCTTTTTTGCAGTAACTTTGTGGTGATAGACTAAAAATTAAAAACTAATCATAATGCAAGCAAAAAGACAACTCCTTGCGCTTCTTGCGCTCTGCGCCTTTGGTTCTGCCAACGGCTTCGCGCAGCAGAAGACGCCCTTGAAGTATTGGTTCGACCGCCCAACGACGATGCGCGGACAGGCTGTGTGGCTCGCTTCGAGCCCCGACCGCAAGCCTACTGAGCGTCAGCTGGTGCGTGCCGGCGACTTAGTGAACAACCCCGATCCCGAATGGGAGTCGCAGTCGCTGCCCATCGGCAATGGCAATATCGGCGGCAACGTGCTCGGTTCTGTTGAGGCTGAGCGCATCACGTTCAACGAGAAGACGCTCTGGCGCGGCGGTCCCAACACTGCGCGCGGCGCCGCTTACTACTGGGATGTGAACAAGCAGTCGGCTAATGTTGTGGGCGAGATACGCGACGCCTTCACCAAGGGCGACTGGGCGAAAGCCGAACAGCTCACACGCAAGAACTTCAACAGCGTAGTGCCTTACGAGGCTGACGCCGAGGAGCCGTTCCGCTTCGGCAGCTTCACAACAGCCGGCGAGTTCTATATAGAAACCGGACTGAGTTCGGTGGGTATGACCGGCTATCGCCGTGAGCTCTCGCTCGACTCAGCCCTTGCTAAGGTGAGTTTCTGCAAGGACGGCGTGCAGTACGAGCGCGAGTATTTCGTGTCGCATCCTGCCAATGTGATGGCTGTGCGCTTCGCTGCGTCGCAGCGCGGCAAGCAGAACCTCGTGTTCTCCTACGCTCCAAACCCTGTTTCGACGGGCGAGATGAAGGCGGACGGCACCGACGCGCTCTGCTGGCTGGCACGTCTCGACAACAACAGTATGGAGTACGCCGTACGCATAAAGGCTGTGGCTAAGGGCGGTGCGGTGAGCAACGAGGGTGGCAAGCTCACGGTGAAGGATGCCGACGAGGTGGTGTTCCTCATCACTGCCGACACCGACTACAAGCCCAACTATGACCCCGACTTCAACGACCCGAAGGCTTATGTGGGCGTCGACCCGGCAAAGACTACCGCCGACTGGCTCGCAAAGGCTGCGGCTAAGGACTACGCTTACCTGCTCAACGAGCATTACGCCGACTATTCGGAGCTCTTCAACCGCGTGCGTCTGAACATCAACAACGCTACGGTTGAGACCGCCGACCTGCCAGTGAACAGACGCCTTGAGGCTTACCGCCAGGGCAAGCCCGACTACTATCTGGAGCAGCTCTACTATCAGTTTGGCCGCTACCTGCTCATCTCGTCGTCGCGTGCAGACAATATGCCGGCTAACCTGCAGGGCTTGTGGCATAATAACGTAGACGGACCGTGGCGCATCGACTATCATAACAATATCAACCTGCAGATGAACTACTGGCTGGCTTGCCCGACGGGACTTCCGGAGTGCGAGTTGCCGCTCTTCGACTTCATGCGCACGCTCGTTAAGCCGGGCCGCGTAACGGCTAAGTCGTACTTCGGCACACGTGGCTGGACAACATCCGTTTCGGGCAATATCTTCGGCTTCACATCGCCGCTTTCGAGCGAGGATATGTCGTGGAACTTCTCGCCGTTCGCTGGTCCGTGGCTCGCTACTCACCTCTGGAACTACTACGACTTCACCCGCGACCGCCACTTCCTCGCCGACAACTACGACATGCTGAAGGAGTCAGCCGACTTCGCTGCCGACTATCTCTGGCATCGCGCCGACGGCGTATACACCGCAGCTCCGTCTACATCGCCCGAGCACGGACCGGTTGACGAGGGCGCAACGTTCGCTCACGCCGTGATACGCGAAGTGCTCTTGGATGCTATTGATGCGAGTCGCGTGCTGGGCAAGAGCGCAAAGGAACGCCGCCAGTGGGAGGACGCTCTGAAGCATCTCGCTCCGTATAAGATAGGTCGCTACGGACAGCTCATGGAGTGGTCTACCGACATCGACGACCCGAAGGACGAGCATCGCCACGTGAACCATCTCTTTGGTCTGCATCCTGGTCACACCGTGTCGCCCGTTACGACGCCCGAACTGGCTAAGGCTTCGCGCGTAGTGCTCGAGCATCGCGGCGACGGCGCCACAGGATGGTCGATGGGTTGGAAACTTAACCAGTGGGCGCGCCTGCACGACGGCAACCATGCCTACACGCTCTACGGCAACCTGCTGAAGAACGGCACGCTCGACAACCTCTGGGACACGCACGCTCCGTTCCAGATTGACGGCAACTTCGGCGGAACAGCCGGTGTAACAGAGATGCTCATGCAGAGCCACATGGGATTCGTGCATCTGCTGCCTGCGCTGCCCGACGCTTGGAAAGAGGGCGCTGTGAGCGGTCTGCGCGCAAAGGGCAACTTCACCGTGTCTATCAGCTGGAAGAACGGCAAACTCGTTGAGGCTACGCTGCTCTCGGGTGCGGGTGTTCCATGCGAGGTGCGCTACGGCGACTCGGTGCTGAAGTTCAAGACGAAGCGAGGCGCACGCTATACGCTGAAGCTCAACGGCGACAAGCTCACTGTGAAGAATCTATAAATACAAAAAGAGGATATCGCAAATGCGGTATCCTCTTTTTGTATTTACCTATTATATCTATTGTCTACTCGTAAACCCAGTATCCCGCTGTCTGCTGCTGTGCTGCGCCGTCCTTTGAGGGAGCGGCTGCTGTAGATGTCTTGCGGAAGTAGCCGACGAGGGTTATGTCGAAGATGAGGGTGGAGTAGGCTGCGCCCGGCGTGTCAGACGAGCCGTATGCCAGCTGGTGCGGCATGTATACCTGCCATCTGTCGCCGATGTGCATGTTCTGCAGCGCTGTAGCGAAGCCTTTCACCACGCCGCTCACGGCGAACGTGCGCGGTTTCATCGTGCTGAGGTTGTATTCGCCCTGCCACGACTGGTCGAAGATGTAGCCTTCGGCGTAGCTTGTCGACGGCAGCAGTCGGCCGCTGTAGTGCACCTTCACCGAGTCGGTGTAGAGCGGACAGCCCGAACCCGTACCGGCGTTGAGCACGTTGGCGAGCACGTAGTCGTAGCTGTGTGTAGCCAGCTTGTCGTCGAGGCTCCAAGAGCGCAGCACCTTCCAGTCGGCAGCGCCGCCATTGACGAGCTGCTTCACCTCGGCGTACTTCTTGTCGTAGTAAGCCTCGTTGGTCTTCTGCCAGTTGGGGAACTCTTCCACCTCGTTGTCGGTCTCTTTGCACGACGACAGGCTTGCTGCGAAGACTGTCGTCATGGCGAAGAGTATGAATAAATAGTATTTTCTCATTTATCGAGTGTGTTATTACTGCAATTTCTTGAGCAGGCTTGTGATGCTCACCTTGTCCTCGATGATGCTGAGGAGCTGGTCGATGCTCACGCGCTCCTGCTCCATGGTGTCGCGGAAGCGGAGTGTTACGGTGTTGTCCTTAAGCGTGTCGTAGTCGACGGTGACGCAGTAAGGTGTGCCCACGGCGTCCTGACGGCGGTAGCGCTTGCCGATGGTGTCCTTCTCGTCGTAAGTTGTGTTGAAGTGGAACTTCAGGTTGTTCACAATCTCGCGAGCCTTCTCGGGCAGACCGTCCTTCTTAACGAGCGGCAGCACGGCGAGCTTTGTCGGAGCGAGTGCCGGCGGGAGCATGAGCACGACGCGTGTCTCGCCGTTCTCGAGCTTCTCCTCCTTGTAAGAGTGGCACATCACGCTGAGGAACATACGGTCTACGCCGATAGAGGTCTCGATGACGTACGGAGTGTACGACTCCTTTGTCTGCGGGTCGAAGTACTTGATAGAGCGGCCCGAGAACTTCTCGTGCTGCGAGAGGTCGAAGTTGGTGCGGCTGTGTATGCCTTCCACCTCCTTGAAGCCGAACGGCATGTGGAACTCGATGTCGGTAGCGGCGTTGGCGTAGTGAGCCAGCTTCTCATGGTCGTGGAAGCGGTAGTTCTCGGCGCCGAAGCCCAGAGCCTGGTGCCACTTCATGCGCAGCTCCTTCCACTTCTGGAAGTACTCGAGCTCGGTGCCCGGCTGTACGAAGAACTGCATCTCCATCTGCTCGAACTCGCGCATACGGAAGATGAACTGGCGTGCTACAATCTCGTTGCGGAATGCCTTGCCGATCTGTGCGATGCCGAACGGAATCTTCATGCGGCCTGTCTTCTGCACGTTAAGGTAGTTGACGAAGATGCCCTGCGCTGTCTCCGGGCGGAGGTATACCTTGTTAGAGCCGTCGGCTACTGAGCCCATCTCTGTAGAGAACATGAGGTTGAACTGGCGCACGTCGGTCCAGTTCTTTGTGCCGCTGATCGGGTCTACGATCTCCTCGTCGAGGATGATCTGCTTGAGCTCAGCGAGGTCAGGTCCCTGCATAGCCGCTGTGTAGCGTGCGTGGAGAGCGTCGCGCTTCTGCTGATGCTCGATTACGCGAGCGTTGGTAGCGCGGAACTGAGCCTCGTCGAAGCTCTCGCCGAAGCGCTTGCGAGCCTTGGCAATCTCCTTCTCAATCTTCTCGTCGTACTTTGCAATCTGGTCTTCGATGAGAACGTCGGCACGGTAGCGCTTCTTAGAGTCGCGGTTGTCGATGAGCGGGTCGTTGAAAGCGTCTACGTGTCCGCTTGCCTTCCAGATAGTAGGGTGCATGAAGATGGCAGAGTCGATACCCACGATGTTGTCGTGCAGCAGCACCATGCTCTTCCACCAGTATTGTTTGATGTTGTTCTTCAGTTCTACACCGTTCTGTCCGTAGTCGTACACTGCAGCCAGTCCGTCATAAATTTCGCTGCTCGGGAACACGAAACCATACTCCTTGCAGTGACTCACGATTTTCTTGAAAACGTCTTCTTGTGCCATTTTATATGTGTTTTATTGTTAATTTACTGATATGTAGTGCGCTGTGTGCTATAATAACAATGTGCAAACAGCCACCTTTAAAGTGCAAAGTTACGCTTTTTTGATTGATTATGTAGCGTCCGAGGCGTTAAATGTTATGAAACAATAGGGTTGCGGCGGTCGGTTTGTTGTGTTGCGGCGGTCGTTAAGTCATCGGACGGCGAACGGAATCCGATCGGGCGGCGTACGGAATCCGATCGGACGGCGGACGGAATCTGATCGGACGGCGTACGGAATCTGATCGGGCGGCGGACGGAATCCGATTGGACGGCGTACGCAATCCGACGATTGTCTCTAAGCTGTTTAGGGATTTTCCCACAAGCGTTTAGGGAAAATCCCTTTGACGTGCTCTGATAAAGTTCTAACTTTGCAAGCGAAAGGAAACCTCAAGGGGGTGCAGTTAAGGGGGTGCAGTTGTCTCAACTGCACCAACATAGCAGTAGTTGCACCAACAGAGCATTCTGCTTGGTTGTTGCACTTGAGACAAGTGCACCCCCTGAGAAACATAGCAGTAGTTGCACCAACAGAGCATTCTACTTGGTTGGTGCACTTGAGACAAGTGCACCCCCTAGAAAGCACCTCCTATAGAGCCCCTGAGAGGGCACCTAAAGATAATGTATAACTTTTAAAACAGAAATATTATGAAAAGGTTTTTCGCAACAATAGTAATGGTGCTCGGCTTCATGGTGACAGCCGGCGCAATGAGCTACAGTCAGGCGCGCGAACAGGCTCTGTTCCTCACCGACAAGATGGCTTACGAGCTGAACCTCACTGACGACCAGTATGAGGCGGCTTACGAGATAAACCTCGATTATCTGCTCAGCGTCAACTCGTACGACGAGCTGTACGGCGACTACTGGCGCTGGCGTAACCTCGACTTCAGCTACGTGCTGCTCGACTGGCAGTATCGCATGTTCTGCGACGCGGCTTACTTCTACCGTCCGCTCTACTTCCACTCAGGCTGCTGGCACTTCGCCATCTACGCCCGCTATCCGCACCGCGACTACTTCTACTTCCATCGTCCGACGGTGTACGTGAGCTATCGTGGCGGACACTCGTGGCGTCAGAACAACGGACGCTCGTGGTATAGCGGCAGAACGTTCGGCTCGCGCAGCGGCGACAATTACTTCGGTATGCGCGACGGATTCCAGCGTGGCGACTACGGACGCGGCAACCGCCAGTCGTTCGGCGTGCGCGGCAACCGTCAGGTGGAGCAGAAGAACAACAACTCGGGCTTCGGCTCGCGCCGCGACAACAATGCCATCCGTCGCAACGTCAACGGCGTAGCTTCGGGCTCAAACCGCGATGTCAACGGATTCGGCTCTGGCTCACGCCGCGACAACAGCAGCTTCGGCTCAAGCCGCGGCTCGTCGGGCTTCGGCAGTCGCGAGAGCAGCACACGCACCACCGTGCGCCAGTCGGATAGCGGCAGCAGCTCTTCAAGCCGCAGCTTCGGCTCTGGTCGCAGCAACCGCAGCTTCGGCTCGCCCATGCAGTCGACACCGCGCTCTACGTTCAAGCCCGTAGACAGCTCATCGAGAGGCAGCAGCATGTCGTTCGGCTCGTCAAGAAGCTCTTCTTCGTTCGGCTCTTCAAGAAGCAGCGGCTCATCGTTCGGCTCGTCAAGAAGCAGCAGTCCGTCGAGAAGTTCGTCTTCGTTCGGTGGCGGCAGCTCGTCGAGAGGCTCCTCATCGTCAAGAGGCGGTGGCTTCGGCAGCCGCAGATAACAATAGTAGCGGAGGTCTCCGGCCTCCGCAGCACCAAGTCTGATACAAATTGTATGTCTATTTTAGGGTGCTGCGGAGGCCAGAGACCTCCGCTACTGTTAATTGTATGTCCGACTTGGTGCTGCGGAGGCCGGAGACCTCCGCTACTTATGTTGCTCTTACTATTCCTAATTACTAATTAATAATTACTAATTACGAATTACTAATTACCTCCAGTCTCACCACCTCCGCATTCGCCATGCGTGGCGTTTCGTTCATCGGCGTGCCGCGATGCACGCTTCTTATTGCCTTGTTCATTATTCCGTGTCCCACGGCAAGCACGGTCTTTCCATCATAATTCTCTCTCACGAACTGCAGGAATGCTGCGGCACGCGCCCTGAGAGCGTCGAGCGACTCGATGTCGTCGGTCCACACCGCATCCTTTAGGTCGGGGATATATCTGCCCGTGAAGCTGCCCCAGTCGCGCTCGCGCAGCAGCTTTGTCTGCACGATAGCGTTGGGCGCCACGCCGTGTGCAGCCGCCAGTATCACACACGTGTCGAAAGCGCGCTTAAGGTCGCTCGACACGAACACGTCGATGGGCGTGTCTTTCAGCTCGGCAGCGAGGGCGCGTGCCTGCTCGATGCCGTTCGGGGTCAGCTTGCCTTGAGTCTGCCCCTGCATAATCTGGCGCACATTGTCGACGGTCTCGCCGTGGCGCACAAGAAGAAGTGTTGTCATATCGTTGTTTTTTGGAGTTGTTTCTTGTTTATCCTTATAAATAACAAAGATATATATATTATTAGAAAATATAAGGCGTTTATAAAGTTTTTATAGTGAAATGCTTGTTTTGTTTAATTAGAATGTCTATATTTGCAACGATTATTAACCTAAACTATAAAAAATGAAAAGAAAACTACTTTTTACTGTGCTGCTTTGTTTAGCAACATTGTTTACGTTTGCAGAGGTGAAAACTGTGCATTTGAATTTTACGAAAGAAATGTTTCATTTTGATTTTGATTCTTCAAATGTACTAAATATCTCGGCAAACAATGTTGGTTCAATGAACTTTTCTTACAATGAAAATCCTGATGAGCCTGGTTACCCGATTTTGTCATTACAAGTAAAAATGGCAAAGGGAGCGGAGTATAAAAGTTTTATCCAATCAACAACAAAAAGTGAAATATTCAATGATGTAACAATTGTGGCAAGTCCTTTGGCTGAACCAATGAGCCAAGGTTATACTGCCCAATATATAAGTGATATTCCAAGATACACTAAGGCTAAATATCCATATTCGCATGTGAAATACATAACAACAACAACATTGGAAGATTCTGTTGTGTTTCATTTTCAAGTGTATCCTTTTGAATATGATGCTTTAAATAAAAAATTGTACTTAATCAATAACGTCACAATCAACATAAATTTGAATAACAAGATTAGTACAAACGATCAAAACAAAGCTGATTTTATTAACTACTGTGCAAGTAGGGGAATTGGTTATGACAATTTCATTGCTACCCAATCGACAAATGATGATACTGACAGTATAGATTATTTGATTATTACTTCTGATGAATTAGCCTACTATTTTAATCCATTTGTAAAATGGAAAAAGACCAAAGGTGTAAGAACTAAAGTCGTAACAATAGAAGATATTCAAAAAAGTAATAGTTCAAACTCATCGCTTTCTCTTGCAGATCAGATAAAATCATATATTTTATATTTGTATCACATAAAAGGTTATAAATTAAAATACCTTTTGTTGGGTGGTGATAATAGCATTGTCCCTTCAAAAATGTGTTATAGCAGAGTTGTGAGCACAAAGTATAATAATAAAACAAAAAAAACAGATACCATAGTATATGAAGATAAAATACCTGCCGACATCTTCTATGCGTCACTTGACTATACAAAAGATGCATATTGGGATCATTCTAAAAATGGTATATATGGAGAACTTGAAGATAGTATAAATTTTTCACAAGACATATTTGTTACTCGTCTTCCAGTTAACACTTCTACAGATGTAAAGACTGCATTGATGAAGTTGGTAAGTTATGAGCAAAATCCAGCTCCTTATGGATGGAATAATTCGATATTGATGGCTGGAATGAAACTGTTCGTAAATACTTCTGATGGTAAACATAGCGATGCAGAGAAACAAGGCGATTATATATACAATGGAAGCATTAAGAATTATTGGAATGGAGAACGAAAGAAACTCTACGATACATATTCTGATTTCGAAAATGATGGTATAAAAACTATTACGAAAGCGAATTTTCAAAAAGTAATTTCTCAAGGATTTGCATTTGTTGATATGCAAACCCATGGAAACAATTCACTATGGTCTTTGCCTGATAGAAATTACACTTCTTCAGATGCTGTAGCAATGACGAGCAGCCAATACTCTGTTATCACAACTACAGCATGTCATACAAATGCATTCGATAAGGCTGAACCATGCTTAAGTGAAGCCTTTATAAGAAATCCAAATAGTGGAGTTGTCGCTTATCTTGGTAGTTCACGTTATGGTTGGGGTGTACATAGTACATATATATTAGGAACATCTTCTGAATATGAACAGGCGTTCTATAAATATTTATTCGATAATACTTTAAAGGATAAGAATTTCGGAAAAGTTGTTGCTTATGCTAAGAGTTCAAGGGTAAGTGATAGGTATACCTCTTCCAGATGGTTACAATTTTCACTAAATCCAATAGGAGATGCAGAAATGCCTATATACACAACTACGCCACAAAACTTTGATAAAAGTATAATTAAGAGGACACCTCATAGTGTATCTGTTTATACAGGCGTAGATAGTTGTAATATCTGTATTATGAGTAGTAAGGATGATGGCGTTTCATGCTATAAAGTCTACAAAAATGTTAGTGAAGTGTCTGATTTTGCAGTTAATACAGATCTTACAATTTGTATAACAAAGCAAAACTTTATTCCAAAAATTTATAATGTTTCAAGCATAAGGGATGTAAAAGATAAAATAATATATGGTGCTTTTGATAATAATAATCAACTTTTAATAAGCACTCAATTAGCAGATAATATTCAGACCGCCAATGTAATAATATCGAATACAAATGGCGATAAGGAGAAAACATATACGATATCAAAGGAGAATTCGTCAATAACAGACGATGCCTCAGAATTTAAAAATGGAGTTCATATTGTATCTATGTTTGTTAATGGAAAACTTACTGATTCTATACAATTAAGAAAATAAATAATAATAAAAACATATAAGTATGAGAAAAGTTTTAACAATAATGTTTTTGCTTTTGGTTTCATTTGCAGAAGCACAAGAATACCGTCCGATGCTGACCGACGGCAAGGAATGGCATTGTTTTCGTAGAGTGGCATTGTCGGATGTAGATTGGGATCCGAACGGAGAATGGACATACACCATAAAGGTGGTGGGCGACAGTCTTATAAACGGTGTCGCATACAAGAAGATGTGCAGGGAGTATACCCAGGATGTTCCGTCGGGAGAAAGCAGATGCACGTACTTCGCTGCAATAGAAAAAGATCGTAAGGTGTACAGCTACCACGAAGAAGGAGATGTTCTGTATCTTGATTTCAGTCTGCATGAAGGCGATTGCGTTACCGGCAATCCTGAATTTGTAGTTACAAATGAAGAAACGTTTGAGGCGAAAAACCGCCAGTACAGACGCCTTGTGCTGAATGGCTACGTTTGGGTTGAAGGCATAGGCTGCAGAAACGCATTTGAGATTATACCGGAAATGGGAATCGAATTGGCGCCGCCCTATATCCTGGAAGACTATATGGTAGAGTGTTACGACAACGGCGAATTGATATTCACCAAAGACGACTTCTATAACACAACGACCGGCATCGAAAACGTAACTGCTGAGGACCAGAAGAACGCTGATGTGTATAGCATTTCGGGTGTGAAGATTGCGAAACCTGAAAAGGGCATGTATATACAGAACAAGCGCAAATACATAGCGCATTAAAGCGTAACGTGAGAGTATTGTATATAAACGTAAAAGCGTCACCTACTATGGCAAAAGCCAAGTGGTGACGCTTTTACTTTTTTACTCTTTTACCTTTAAAAGCACTTTCACCGCTTCGCCCACGGTAGGCACACCGTTCACCACCATATAGCGCTTGCCCCTCACTTCCTTGAGGTCGCAGCGGCGTGCGTTGGCAGCGATGTAGTTGAGAACCTTGCCAAATGTAGCACTCTTGTAGTAGGCAGAGTTGGGGTTGCTCACGAACTGCATCTGCATGCGGCCCTGCTTCAGAATAATCTTCTCGCAGCCGAGACTCTTGCCGTAGCGGCGCAGCGGCACCACCTGCAGCAGCTCTTCGCCCTCGTGAGGCATAGCGCCGAAGCGGTCGATGAGTCGCTGGCGGTAGGCGTCGAGCGCAGCATCGTCGCTGATGTTGTCGAGTTCGCGGTAGAGCAGCATACGCTCCGCACTTCCCGGCACGTAAGTGTCGGGGAAGTACATCTCGAGGTCGCTCTCCACGGCGCAGTCCTCTACGAAGGCGTCGCCCGTGAGATGGTTGCCAGCAGCCATCTCCTCGGCATACATATCGGCGAACTCGTCGTTCTTCAGTTCGGTGACAGCCTGGTTGAGAATCTTCTGATAAGTCTCGTAGCCAAGATCCTCCATGAATCCGCTCTGCTCGGCGCCAAGCAGGTTGCCCGCACCGCGGATGTCGAGGTCTTGCATGGCGAGGTTGAAGCCGCTGCCCAGTTCGGAGAAGTTCTCCAAAGCCTCAAGGCGGCGTCGTGCCTCGGGCGTGAGCACCGATTTAGGCGGTGCAAGCAGGTAGCAGAACGCCTTGCGGTTGGAACGTCCCACGCGACCGCGCATCTGGTGAAGGTCGGAGAGTCCGAAGCGGTGGGCGTCGTTGATGATGATTGTGTTGGCGTTGCTTATGTCGATGCCGTTCTCGACGATGGTCGTAGAGAGCAGCACGTCGTAGTCGTAGTTCATGAAGCCGATAAGAATCTTCTCAAGCTCCTCGGGCGACATCTGTCCGTGTCCGATAGCCACACGCGCGTCGGGCACGTATTTCTTTATGAGCGCAGCAATCTCGGGCAGGTTGTTGATACGGTCGTTCACGAAGAACACCTGTCCGTTGCGCGACATCTCGAAGTTGATGGCGTCAGCTATTATCTCATGTCCGTATACGCCCAGTTCGGTCTGCACGGGGTAGCGGTTGGGCGGTGGCGTGCGCATGATGCTCATGTCGCGAGCGCCCATCAGCGAGAACTGCAGCGTGCGCGGTATAGGCGTAGCCGACATCGTGAGCGTGTCGACATTGGTCTTCAGCTTGCGCAGCTTCTCCTTTGTAGACACGCCGAACTTCTGTTCCTCGTCGATGATGAGCAGTCCGAGGTCGTGCCACTCCACAGTCTTTCCTATCAGCTTGTGCGTACCCACGAGTATGTCTATCTTGCCCGCCTTAAGGTCGGCAAGCACCTCGCGTGTCTGCTTCGCCGTGCGGGCACGCGAGAGATAGTCGACACGCACCGGCATGTTCTTCAGACGGTCTGAGAAAGTCTTGTAGTGCTGGAAGGCGAGCACCGTTGTAGGCACGAGCACCGCCACCTGCTTCGAGTCGCACGCCGCCTTGAACGCCGCACGTATCGCCACTTCGGTCTTGCCGAACCCCACGTCGCCACACACAAGGCGGTCCATCGGTCGGGCAGACTCCATGTCGGCTTTCACGTCGTGCGTGGCGCGCTGCTGGTCGGGCGTGTCCTCGTAGAGGAACGACGCCTCAAGCTCGTTCTGCAGGTACGAGTCGGCTGAATAGGCGAAGCCTTTCTCGTGGCGCCGCTTGGCGTATAGCTTGATGAGGTCGCGCGCAATGTCCTTGATGCGTTTCTTCGTGCGCTCCTTCAGCTTCTCCCATGCGCCGGTGCCGAGCGTGCTGAGTCGGGGCGGTTCGCCCGTGTCGCTGCGGCGGTACTTCGATATCTTGTAGAGCGAGTGGATAGACACATCGACGATGTCGCCGCGCTGATAGTAGAGGCGTATCATCTCCTGGTAGGAGTCGCCCACAGGCACACGCACCAAGCCGCCGAACTTGCCGATGCCGAAGTCGACGTGCACGATGAAGTCGCCCGGCTCCATCTCCTGCAACTCCTTCATCGTGAGCGCCATCTTGCCCGTGCGGGCTGCGTCCGACTTAAGGTTGTACTTGTGGAAGCGGTCGAATATCTGATGGTCGGTGAAGAAGCACAGACGCAGATCGTTGTCGGCGAAACCCTCGTGCAGAGTGCGGTTGACGGGGGTGAAGGGGAGATTCGAGTTTTGAGTTTTGAATTTTGAGTTTTGAATTGTCGACTCCGCCGATGAGGAGTTGCTCAGTTGAGAGTTGCTCAGTTGAGAGTTGAGAGTTGGGAGTTGAGAGTTATGATTTGCAGATAGAGAGTGATCCTTGTTTCTGCGCATCTGCTGCAACTCCTCACTGTCGAAAATATCGCGCAGGCGCTGCGTCTGCTTCTCCGAGTCGGCGAGGATGTAGAGCCGGTAGCCCTGCAAGAGATAGTCGTCGAGCGTCTGAGTGAGCAGACTGAAGTTCTTGTGGAAAAGTGGCTGCGGCGAGATGTGAAACTCGATAGACACCTGCGGCGTGCCCGAAGGCTGTGCGCCGAACTCAACGAGGCGGAAGCGGCATATCTCCTCGCGGAATTTAGACGGCGACACGAGGTGGTTCTCCTTGCGCATGTCGCGCATTATCTGCTCCTGCTCTACCTCTGTAGCTCCCTCCAAGCGCTCGGTCATGGCCTGCTGCGAGAAGCCGTCGTTGTATATCTTCTCGATGGTAGAACAAAGGTAGAGACGGTCTTTCATCACGAGCAGAGCGTCTTCGGGCAGAAGCGATGTGAATGGTTGCTTTTCTTCTGTGAGCTGCGCCAGTTCGGGCACGATGCACACCTGCTGTTTCGAGTCCTTCGAGAGCTGGTCTGCCACCTCGAACGTGCGTATAGTATCTACCTCGTCGCCGAAGAAGTCGATGCGGAACGGCAGCTCCGACGAGTAAGAGTAGACGTCGATGATGCTTCCGCGCATGGCGAACTGCCCCGGCTCGTACACATAGTCGACCTCCTTGAAGCCGAACTCGCGCATCTTGCGTCCAAGGTCGGCAAAGTCGACGATGTCGCCCACGGCAATGTTGATGGTGCGCTCGTCTAGGCGGCGCTTCGACACCACAAGTTCGCTGAGCGCCTCGGGACAGGTGACGACGTACAAGGCGTCGCCGGCTGTCTGTGCAGAGAGTCGGCTCAGCGTCTCGGTGCGCAATATCTCGTTGGCGGCGTCGCGCTGTCCGTACTTCACCGCACGACGGTACGACGACGGGAAGAACAGCACGTTCTCGGTGCCGAGTATCTGCGTGAGGTCGTGGTAGAAGTAGCCTGCCTCCTCGTTGTCTTGCAGAACGAAAACGGCAGTAAGAGTTTTGAGTTTTGAGTTTTGAGTTTTGAATTGTTGCGACGGGGCGTCGCAATTTTGAGTCTTGGGCTTTGCGTTTTTCTTCCCGTTAACTCGTTCGGCTACGGCTGAGAAAAACACAGGAGCCGATGAGGCAAGTAGTCCACTAAGGAATACATGCCTCACCGACTCGTCGCTGATTGCTTTCAAAAAAGCCCCGCACTGAGGCAGGGCTGTATATATATTACTGATTTCTCTTATTTCCATAGGAATAGGGTGGGTGGTTTAGTGTTTCGCCTCAGGATACTTTCTGAACCAGCCGTCCCATCTGAGTCGCATCACGCCGAAGAACGCTTCGCCGAAGATTCCGCCGCTCATCTTGCTAACGCCCTCGCGACGGTTGACGAAGATTACCGGCACCTCCTTTATCTTGTAGCCCATCTTGTAGGCAGTGAACTTCATCTCTATCTGGAAGGCGTAGCCTTTGAAGCGGATCTTGTCGAGGTCGATAGACGAGAGCACGCAGCGGCGGTAGCATTTGAAGCCGGCTGTGGTGTCGTGCACCTTGAAGCCCGTAACCATACGCACGTACTTCGAAGCGAAGTAGCTCATAAGCACGCGACCAATAGGCCAGTTGACAACGTTCACGCCGCTCACGTAGCGCGAACCGATAGCCACATCGTAGCCTTCGTCGTGGCAGGCGCTATAGAGACGCGGCAGGTCGTTGGGGTCGTGAGAGAAGTCGGCGTCCATCTCGAAGATGTAGTCGTAGCCGTGCTCAAGCGCCCACTTGAAGCCTGTGATGTAGGCTGTGCCGAGGCCCAGCTTGCCGCTGCGCTCGAGGATGAAGAGGCGGTCGGCGAACTCGTCGCTGATGAGGCGCTTCACGATGGCTGCGGTGCCGTCGGGACTGCCGTCGTCGATTACAAGAATGTGGAAACACTTCTCAAGTGCGAACACCGCGCGTATTATCTTCTCGATGTTCTCCTTCTCGTTATATGTCGGTATGATTACGATACTGTCGCTTTTGTTCATAGTCTTGTTGTTGAAATGGTTTTACATTGTCAACTCGTAACTCGTCTACTTGTAACTCGTTTACTTGTCAACTGGTCAACTAAAATGCAAATGTACGAAATGTATTCGACACAAGTGCGCTTGTTGCGTTAAAAAACGTGTTTTTATGCGTGTTACTGGTCGGGATTCTCTACAAAACCCTGATATTTCTCCTCAAGTCCGCTCATAACCACCTTGTAGCTCTCCTCTTCAAGATACTTGATGTTGTCTGCACCCTTGCCAATAGGCTGTATCGGCTTGTGGATAGTGAGGCGCAGCGGATGCCATATCACCCACTTCATGTCGCGTGTACGAGGCATGACGTCGAACGAGCCGTTGATGGTGAGCGGCACTACGGGCAGCTCGATGTCGTCGGCGAGCATGAATGCGCCACGCTTGAATACGCCCATGTGTCCGGTGAACGTGCGCGCTCCCTCGGGGAAAACAACGAGCGACATGCCGCCCTGCAGCGTCTGTCGTGCGCTGTCGTATGTGGCGCGTATCTTGCTTGCGCCGCGCTTGTCTACGAAGATGTGGTGAGCAGCCTCGCACGCCTTGCCTACGAACGGCATCTGGCGTAGCTGGCGCTTCATCATCCACTTGAAGTTGCGGCACAGGAAGCCGTAGATGAGGAAGATGTCGAACGCTCCCTGATGGTTGGCGACGAACACGTACGACTGTCCTTTCACAAGATTCTCGCGTCCTTCAACCTTCACCGGCAACATGAGTATGCGTATGATGAACTGCGCCCACCACTTGCCAGGATAGTAGCCCCAGAAGTGGCCGTTGCCCAATGAGCAACCTATTATCACTATCAGACTTGTTATGATGGTATAGATAGCTATCAAGGGGAGAGCTATCAGGAGTTGGTATGTACGATACAGATATTTCATTGCTTTTTACTTTTTTACTTTTAACGTGATTTCCACAACCTCAGGCTTCATGTGGAAGCGGAACGGTATGAAGGCGCCAACGCCTGTAGACACATACAGATAGCGGTTGCCCTCTTTGTAGAGTCCGGCATCTTCTGTGTTCACGACGCTTGTCGGTCGCCAGCCGAACAACGAGAGCTGTCCGCCGTGCGTGTGTCCGCTCAGCGTAAGTTGCGCGTTGCACTGCGGCAGAATGTGTCGGCGCCAAGCCGACGGGTCGTGCTGCATCATTATCACGAACGACTCGGGCGATATTCCGTGCAGCGCCTTGCGGTAGTCGGCCTTCGCCGGGAACGGCGGGCGTCCGTCGTTCTCAGTTCCTGCTATCACTATAGAGTCGGCTCCGCGGCGCAGTATGCGGCGTTCGTTGAGCAGCAAGTCCCAGTTCATCGAACCTTCCAGCGAGCGCGTCAGGCGTTCCATTTCACTTCTCTGCTCTGCGGTGGCAGTCTTCACGTAGTCGGCGTAGTCGTGGTTGCCGAGAACGGAGAAGATGCCGTCGACAGGATGTAGATGTATCAGCGTGGCCGTGAAGCTCACAGCCTCCTGCGGACGCATGTTGAGCAAGTCGCCCGTGAAGAGCAGCGCGTCGGGATGCAGTTCGTTCACCTGCGCCACTATGCGCCGTGCAAACTCCTGCTTCATCGAGCCGAGGTGCATGTCCGAAATCTGCACTATGCGGTAGCCGTCGAAGGCTTGCGGTAGGTTGTCGAACTCGAGTGTGACGCGCTTCACGTGCAGCTGGTCGGGTCCTACCATCGTTCCCATGAACAACACGTATAACCATCCGAGCACAAGCACCAATCCTGTGTGGTTGCCCCAGTTCTTGCGCTGTTTCAGCAGTCGCTTCACAGCCATGCCTGCAAGCGAAGCCAGAGTGAAAATCACCTTCGGCACGATGAGCAGACCTATCATGAACAGATACACGTTGAAGAGCGTGAGGTTATTCGGTGCGAAGTTGCGCATCATAGAGTAGGCTGCTGTGCATGCAAGCATAGCGGCTCCCGGCACCCACCACAACAGGCGCATCCACAGCGTTATGTCTCTGCGTTGGCGCAGATAGCGCATGTAGATGTACAGGTCGGGCAGCAGCGTGAGCAGCAGTATGAGTATTGATATTCTTGCTATCATTGTCTTAAACTTTACTTTCGATTACTTCGTTACTATTGAACCCGCAAACGTTTCTATTGAATTTATAACAGTTCGGACCGAACCGTTGTCCTGCATTCTACTTCAAGAATCGGCGAATCAGTTCAACCGGCAGTCCGCGTCGTCGGGCATAATCGCGCAGTTGGTCTTCGCCGATGCGTCCAAGCTCGAAGTAGTGCGCCTTCGGGTGTGCGAACATCAGTCCCGAAACCGACGCATGAGGCTTCATGGCGCCACTCTCTGTGAGCCGGATGCCAATCTGCTTGAGGTCGATAAGCCGGTCGATGATGAAGTTGACGCTTGTGTCGGGCATCGACGGATAGCCCACAGCCGGACGAATGCCTTGGAAGTCCTCGCGCAAGAGTTCGGCTACCGACAGATTCTCGTCGGGAGCATATCCCCAAATCGACCGTCTCACCTCCATGTGAAACACCTCAGCCGTGGCTTCAGCGAGTCGGTCGGCGAGTGTCTGCGCCAGCATACGCTGGTAGTCGTCGGCAAGAAAGTCGTGCTCCAACGCCAAGTCGACCGTTGTGGCGAACACTCCGATGTGGTCTTTCACGCCCGAAGACAGCGGACGTATGAAGTCGGCGAGCGAAAGGTTCGGTTCGCCCTCCCGAGTAGGATGCTGTTGGCGCAGCATAGGCATGCGCACATCGCCGATAAGGATATCGTCGCCGTCGCTGTTGGCGTCGAACAACCCGAAAGCAGCGTGCGTTCTGTAGCGCTTCCCCAAGCGGTCGAGCATCTGTTCTGCCTCCGCCCGCATCTTGTCCTTCGCCTCCTGCGGTTTGCCCGACAGTCCCCAGGCGAAGAAGAAGTATATCCAGTTGATGTACGGGCGCAGCGTAGAGATGTTGTAGTCGGTGTATTTCAACATCGTTAGTTTCCTGAATTGTTTTTCTATTTGTATAAACCCTGCTTGAGCCTACTCTCTGAAGCGTACAGCCTCACCGCGACTCGCCGAGTCGAACGCCCAATTATTATATATAATGTGTCCGTTGCACATTGTAGTGCGCACCTGCCACTGGTAGGTGTGACCCTCCATCGGGCTCCATCCGCACTTGCTCTGTATAGTCTCCTTGGTAACGGTCCACGGAGCGTCGGGTCTTACAATCACGAGGTCGGCCTTGTAGCCCTTACGCACAAAGCCTCGCTTCGATACCTCGAAGAGCTTTGCTGGGTTGTGCGCCATTAGCTCCACGAGACGCTCCATGCTGAGCACGCCTTCGTCCACAAGTTCGAGCATCGTAACGAGTGAGAACTGCAGCATAGGCATACCCGAAGCGGCGCGTGCGCAGCCGCCCTCCTTGTCCTTAAGCAGATGCGGCGCGTGGTCGGTGCCGATGGTCGTTATGCGTCCGTCGGTGAGAGCGTGGCGTAGAGCGTTGCGGTCGGTCGCAGTCTTGATAGCAGGATTGCACTTGATGCGTGTTCCGAGACGCGCATAGTCGTCCTGTGTGAACACGAGGTGGGCTATCACAGCTTCAGCCGTGATGCGTGGCGAAGTGCCGAACAGCTGCAGCTCGCGCTCCGTGGTCATGTGAGCTACATGCAGACGGGCGCCTGTTTCTTCTGCCAGGGCTACGGCGCGCTTTGTCGATTCGTAGCAGGCTTCCTCCGAGCGAATCTCCGGATGATGCTCTACGGCAGGGTCGTCGCCGTACAGCTCCTGCGCGCGCTTCATGTTGCGGTTGATGATGTCGGTGTCCTCGCAGTGAGCCATGATAGGCAGTTTCGCCTTCTCGAACAGCTCATGCAGTATATCCTGACGGTCTACGAGCATATTGCCCGTAGACGAACCCATGAACAGCTTGATGCCGGGCACGAGGTGCGGGTCGATGGCAGTCACGCAGTCGATGTTGTCGTTGGTGGCTCCGATGAAGAAGCCGTAGTTGACGTGCGACTTGTTTCGGGCGTCGTTCATCTTTGCGTTGAGCGCCTCGAGTGTCGTGGTCTGCGGCTTCGTGTTCGGCATGTCGAAGTAGGTTGTCACTCCGCCGTAAGCCGCAGCGCGGCTCTCTGTCTCCATGTCCGCCTTCTCTGTAAGACCGGGGTCGCGGAAGTGGACGTGGCAGTCGATAACTCCAGGCATAATAAAACACCCCGTGGCATCCACGATGTTGTCGTAGTCGCCACGAGGTGTTTCTGTACCTTCTATAATGTCTGTAATGGTGTCGCCGTCGACAACGACGGATGCTACGCGAGTAGCTCCCTCGTTGACCAGCTTACCACCAAATACTAATGTCTTCATATATCTTGGATGATAGTTATTTATCGTGTTTAGCGCTGTTACTCGGCAGCAGCAGGCTGCGCCAGTTGGTTAGGCGTCGGTCCGTCGGGCATCGGCTGTGCGGGCGCTGCGCCGGCAGGCGCTGTGTTCATGTCCTTCATGCCGTTCATGATAGCCTGATTCTCGAGCGCCTTCTGATAGAAGTCCTTCACGTACGGGTCGTTCTTGAACTTGTCTGTAGCCTTGCTCATGATGTCCTCTATCCACGGTGTGAGTTCGGGGTAGCGGTAGCCGATAGTCATCATGAAGAACACGCCCGGTCCGAGCACGTTGTCGAAGTTCTCGGTGACGAACGTTGTGACGAGCTTGTCCTCTTCGGCGGTGAGTCGCATCGCCTCGTCGTTGAGTTTGCGTGTCACGGCGTCCATGTCGCTTCCGTCCATGATGGCGCGGTCGTGCGTGTGCAGCAGTTCGACCTCTTGGTTCTTCAGTTGGTTGTACTTGTTGAAGAACTTGAACAGCTCGTCGTTGAGTGGAGTGCCGCTAACGATCTGCTGAGTGTTGTCGAGCTTGATGGTGATGTCGCCACTTTCTATCACGAGCGGCAGTATGCTCTCGTCGTCCATGAAGATATTGGCGAGTCGTACCGTGTCGAACGTTCCGCAGAACTGGAACTGGCCGTGTACCACGTCGCATGAGTCGATCTTCTTGAAGTCGTTGTTGCTAAGCACCTTCAGGTAGAGCATGCGTCCGTCGAGCGTAGACACGTTCGACGATCCCTGAATGTTGTACGAGCTGGAGCACGATGCCAGTGTTATTATACCGAGTAAAGCGTAGAGTAGCTTCTTCATCATCTTTGGTTTTAAAAAAAAATGTTGGTTTCTTGTTGTCTTCTTTTATTCTTTGTCTGTAGCGGAAGCCTCTTCCTGCTTCTCTTCGGCGTCTTCCTTTGCTTCCTCCTTCTTCAGCTCCGACGCGATGCGGTGCATAGAGTACATCTCGAGGATGGCGGCTGCGAGCAGCAGCATCACCCACTTGTTGTAAATGAGGTTGAAATATGTCACGGGGTCGGAGAACGAGTCTCTGAGCCACATGTTTGCGCTGTCTACCATGAGCAGACCTGCCAGCACGAAGAAGATGTCGGCGAAGGTCATTATCTTCTTCAGTCGCTTGATGGTGGGGTTCTGTCCTTCATACGCCTGGTTCACCTGCATTGCTGCGAAGAGCAGTGCACCCAGCAGGTATATCCAGCAGACAATCTGCTGTGCGAACATGAACACGAAGCATCCGGCTCCGATTACCATCAGTATGCCTCCCGTGAGGAAAAGCGCGCTTTGTAGTGTATTTAGTTGTTTCATTATTGTTCTTCTTTAGCTTGTTCGGGCTTGGGGTCATCGCTGAGCACATAGATATCCTCGTCGTCGGCTTTCATGAAGTAGCGTTCGCGAGCAATCTTCTGGAACTCCTGCGTACCTTTTCGCATATCCTTAAGCTTTTTCAGGTCGCTTTCGTTCTGCGCGTTGTACTTGTCTATCTCCTCCTCCAGGTCGTTTATCTGCATTTCGAGCTGGAAGCGGTGAAGAAAGCTGTTCTCGTCGACGAAACCTACGGTAAGAATACCGATGATTATAGTGATGGCATATTTATAGTGGCTTATTAGAGCCAGAATGAGTTTCAAACGCCCCATTTGTCCTTTATTATATATAATGTATTACTGGTAAAGACACGTCAGTCGCTGCAGACTAGTCTTTATTACATGCAAACTTACTACAAATTTTTCATATTTCGACTGCTGCGCCCATTTTTTAGGGTTTATTATATAAACGGATTGTTTGGATATGCAAAAAATAGTTAACTTTGCATCGGTTCAAAAATCAGGAATAACAACATCAATAGTAAGTAATATGAAGAAATTCATTGGAGTAGCCTTGGCTGCAGCGTGTGCTTGCCCTTCGCAAGCCGCCGGCGAGCAGACCAAGCTCGACACTACCCGTGTGAACAACCTCAACGAGGTGGTAGTGAAGGCTGTGAGAGCCCCGAAGAGTTCACCGTTTGCAGTAGAGAATATCAAGAAGACCGAGCTCGAGCGCTTTGCCTCTTCAGGCAAGGAGCTGCCTTGGCTCTTCGCCCGCACACCGGGTGTGCTCGCGTGGAGCGAGAACGGCGTGGGCACCGGCACCGTCTATATGCGTATGCGTGGCGCTGCTGACAGCCGCATCAACGTCACGGTAGATGGTGTGCCTCTCAACTCGCCCGAAGACCAGTGCGTGTTCTGGGCTAATATGAACAGCTACGCTGCTCTTATGGGCAGCGCGCAGATACAGCGTGGCGTGGGTGCGTCTACCAACGGCGACGGAGCCTTCGGCGGTTCGGTGTCGCTCGCTACAGCCGCTCCGTCGCTTAAACCTACCGTAGAGGTGACGGGTTCTTACGGTTCGTTCAACACCTATCGCGTCGGAGGCAACTTCTCTACAGGTCTGCTTGCCGACCACTTCATCATCGACGGCGCTTATCACGAGACCAACACCGACGGATACATCCACGGCACAGGCGGACGCTCTGGCTCTTACTACGGCGGACTCACTTGGCTCGGCGACCGCTTCAAACTGTCGTACAAGAACATCGGCAACTTCGAGCACACGGGTCAGGCGTGGAACGGCGTTGCGGCGTGCAACTACGACGGCGATACCGACCTCAAGGCGTGGGGCATCAACAGCTATAAGGATATGTGGAAACACGGACTGGGCAAGTTCAACTCGCTCTACGAGGAACTTGTAATACCGATGGACGACAACTGGGCTGCCGATCCTACAAAGCCGCTCACCACAGAACGCTACAAGATGCGCGACGGATCGTACTGGAAGCAGACTACCGACAACTTCGAGCAGAGCCACAACATACTCAACTTCACCTGGCAGCCTGCCGACATGCGCTGGAGCCACTCCGTAACGGCTCACTACACATACGGCTACGGCTACTACACCGAGTTCAAGAAAGACACAAAGCTGGCTTCTAAGTTCGGCATCAACGAGATGTACGAGAAGAATGGCGAGCTGAAGCCCGTAAAGTCGGACGCTATACGCAAGAAGGGCCTTACACAGAACAACTACGGCGCTCTCTACAACGTCAACTACAAGGACGCTCTGTGGGACGTAATGGGCGGCTTCAGCATGCAGCTCTTCCGTTGCAACCACTGGGGCAAGGTGACGTACATCGCTGACGAGGCTCTTGAGAAGAAATACTTCACCGACGGCAGATACAAGTACTACGACTCGGACGCCAACAAGAACGACTGGAGCTGGTTCTTCAAGGCTAACCGCAAGTTCGGCAACGGCTGGAACTGGTTCCTCGACATGCAGATGCGCTACGTCAACTATAACACCGACGGACTCAACGACCACTTCGAGCAGGGCGCCGACGGCAACTACAAGAACCAGAGCATCGACATCAACGAGAACTACTTCTTCGTGAACCCGAAGGCTGGCATCAGCTACGACGCCAACGGACACAAGGCTTACGCTTCTATCGCTTACGCCAACCGCGAGCCCGAGCGTAACAACTTCACCGACAACATCGGCTACGGCAATCCGTCGCCGGAGCGTCTGCTCGACTTGGAGTGGGGCTATCAGTATCAGGGCGAGAACTGGTTCGCCGGTGTCAACTTCTACTATATGAAGTACGTCAACCAGTTCGTAATGACCGGCGAGAAGAGCGACATCGGCGAGTCGCTGACACGCAACATCAAGGACTCTTACCGTCTCGGTGCTGAGGTGTCTGCAGGCTGGAGCCCGCTGTCTTGGCTCTCTCTTGAGGGCAACGCCGCTCTGAGCCGCAACCGTCTGAAGAACTTCAAGGAGTGTGTGGAAAGCTGGGACGGTCCTGCTGTATGGAACACATACAAGAGCTCTACCATAGCATTCTCGCCGTCGGCTATCCTCAACGGCTTCGTCGACGTTCACTTCGCTGGCTTCCGCGCTACATGGCACACCAACTTCGTGAGCAAGCAGTATCTCGACAACACCGAGAGCTCTGAGCGCTCGCTGCCGTGCTACTCGCAGACCAACGTCAACGCTTCGTACACGTTCAACTTCGCTAAGCGTGTGCTCGGCTTGAAGCAGGTGGTGCTTGGTGCCGACTTCAACAATATCTTCGACCGCCACTACGCTGCGTCTGGCTACGTCTACTACGACTGGTATAACAACAACAAGCGCAACTCTACCGTGGCTTACATCCCGATGGCTGGCTTCAACTGCCTCGGAACCGTAACGCTGAAGTTCTAAAAAAAGCCCCTCCCCATCCCTCCCCGTCGGGGAGGGGCGCATGGCAGAGTGATACATGCTTTGCTTCTTTTTTAAAAAGGTTGCATGGCAGAGTGATACATGCTTTGTCTCTTTTTAAAAAGGTTGCATGGCAGAGTGATACATGCTTTGTTTCTTTTTTAAAAGGTTGCAGGGCAGAGTGATACATGCTTTGTTTCTTTTTTAAAAGGTTGCAGGGCAAAGTGATACATTTTTGTAATTAATAATTCAATCCTCTCTCTCCTCCCCGATGGGGAGGTCGGGAGGGGCTGTTTTTTTAAATTGTTATGACTGAATTTCTCTCCACTCATTGGCTCGACATTGTAACGACAATACTCGGGCTAATCTATCTTGTCCTCGAATATCGTGCGAGCATAGCGCTTTGGGTAGTGGGCATCGTGATGCCCGCCATGGACATCTACCTCTACTGGAGCCACGGACTCTACGGCGACGCTGGCATGGCTGTCTACTACACGCTGGCTGCGATATACGGCTACGCCGTGTGGAAGTTCGGAGCGAAATGGAAGCGGATGCTGAAGCGTAAGGCTTCGGGGGCAACTGGCTCAGATAAAGCTCTTGACGCCGATGGCTCAGATAAAGCAGTAGATGTTGCAGGCTCAGATAAAGCAGTGTATGCTGCAGGCGGTTCTTCCGAAGAGCTTCCGATAACGTTCTTCCCGCGCCGCCTTATCCTGCGCACGCTCGGCTTCTTCCTCCTCGCATGGGCTGCTACCTATTACGTTCTCGTGGCTTACACCAACAGCACCGTGCCCTTGCTCGACGCGTTCACCAACGCTCTCAGCTTTGTCGGCTTGTGGGCTTTGGCGCGCAAGTACGTAGAGCAGTGGCTGTTCTGGATAGCCGTAGACGTGGTCTGCTGCTATCTGTATGTGGTGAAAGGCATACCATTCAAGGCTGGGTTGTACGGCCTGTATGTCGTGATAGCGGTCATGGGATACATAAAGTGGAAGGGCCTTGCGAAAAAGGCATAACTCATCTGGATGCTCCAGGGAAACCTGGGGCATCCTTTTTGTTTTTGAGGGGGCTGGGCTGGCTATGGGGCTGGGTTGGTTAGGGGGTCTGGGTTGGCTAGGGTTCTAGAAAGCCTAGAAAGCCTAGAGCTCCTAGCTCCCCTAGCTTTCAAAGCCTTTGAGCTTTTCCTTCAGCCCTTTTATCTCTGCCTCCTGCCTATAATACGCCTTCAGCGCTCTTTGCTTTATATCCTCGAAGGCTGCCTTCCATTTCGCAGCCTCCGCCTGCGCTTCGGCAAGAGCCTGCTTCAGGCGTGGCAGCTCCTCCTCCAGCTGCTTCAGGCGTGCGTCCTGCTGCTGTCGGTAGGCGGTGCGGGCGCGGTGCATGCGCTCCTTGATGCCACCCTCGGTGATGAACTCCTGCTCAAGCTTCTTCAGAAACGACATCATCATCTTGTCGATGAAATGGCAGAGCGTGATGGCGTAGTTGCACATCTGTTCGTCGCTCCACTGCTGGAAGAACGGAGCGTAGTCGGGCAGGCGGTTGTGGTGGCGGCAGTAGTCGAGCATATCGGTGTAGCGCTGGTCGCCGGCAACGTAGAACTGCAGGTGGCGCGACTTGATATAGTCCTCGAAGTCTTCGCGCAACTCCTTCAGCGAGGCGCGTGCCACGTTGAGCAGCTTCAGCTGCATCTCCGTCGATGCTACACCGTCAGCCAAACCCTCGACGATGTTCTGCTTGCAGGAGCGTGCCGCCTGAATCACCTGGTCGCGTGTTCGGTCTTTGTATAAATGAATGAAGCGGTCGCAGAAAGCGAATGCCAGCTGATACACCACATCCGACTTCTGGTAGAAGTAGAGCGTGTCCCAGTTGCGCTGCTGATTCAGTACGTGTAGAGTGTTCGGGTCTTCAGCCATAGCGGGTTAATAGTTTGATTGTCTGTCGCATATTTAAAGAAAAATGTAAAGAGGCACAAGCGTATCCATAACAAATTCACATTTATTTCGTACTTTTGTCCGTCGAAACATACATGTTCAGCCGGCAGATAACGTCGGCTGAGAAATACACGATAATTATGGACAATCCTTCAGACACAATAAAGGCTACTTCTGATTCGGCGACTGCCACTTCGGACAACACAGAATTTCTTGCGTCGCTCCAGCCCGACGCCTTCGACGCCGTGATAGTAGCCGGCGGCGACTTCCCTACGCACCATGTTCCGCTTGCCGTGATGGAGCGTGTACGGATGCTTGTGGCATGCGATTCGGCAGGCGAGGAACTCGTACGCCGTGGCTACAAGCCGACGGCTATAGTGGGCGACTGCGACTCGATGTCGGCGGAGTTTCGTGCGGAGCATACAGACATTATATATAAGGTGGAGGAGCAGGACTACAACGACCTCACGAAGGCTACGCGGTTCTGCACGGAGCGCGGTTGCCGCCGCATTGCCTACGTCGGAGCAACGGGCAAGCGCGAGGATCACACGCTGGGCAACATCTCGCTGCTCGACTTCTACCGCCGCGAACTGCATGTAGACGCCCTGATGCTCACCGACTACGGTGTGTTCATCCCGGCTGCTGGCGAAACCGCAATAAGAACTTTCGCCGGACAGCAGATAAGCATCTTCAATCTCTCATGCACGCAGATCGACGGCGACGGACTGCGCTGGCAGCCATACGCCTTCTCCGCATTCTGGCAGGGTACGCTCAACGAGGCGTTTGGCGAGAGCGTCACGTTGCGTGGCGACGGAAACTACATAGTGTATGCTGCTTACAAATTGTAGCCTATTTTTTGACATATTAACACCTCGCAGTGCATAATCGAAACGTAAATCGGCGTGTGAAAGTAAAATAAGTCATTTTAATTGCAAAATGTCGGTCTAAGTGTCAATTCTTGTGCGAAAATTCACTTTAGGCGATATTTTGTGTTTAATTATGAAATGTGTTGAAGAACGTTAAATGCGTGAAGTTTTCTTGAGAAATGTTTGGAAGTTATAAAAACATTTCCTAAATTCGCAATTGAAAAACTAATTCTTCTCAAAAGAAGAGGTTTATCACAGATACAAACAGCATTTGCTATTGAAGCAAACTGACGACACAGACAAGACGATGACGCAAACAGACGAAAAGAGAAACCAAGACGACGCAAACTGACGAAAACGATAAATTTCAAACTGAAGCAATCAACGACGCAAACTGACGAAAATACAAAAACGAAATCGGAGCGGCTTTCGCTACAGATAGCCTTCCACACAAAACCCAAAATCAAAAACCAAACCCCAAAAGGAGTTATTGGCACACGACGGAGAAATTGTATTCTCTCGAAACCGCCTACTTGAGGGGAACCCTTACAAACTGAATAACTAAAAAGGAGTAGTCTTTCCAAACCAACCGATAGACATTCCAACATATATAAACTAAACAACAAAAAGGAGTTGCTTATGAAACGACTTGTATTTGCACTATTAATACTGTTCTGCGGCAACGATATGTCAGCCCAGACATATACAAAGGAAGTCTGCGTAAGATTCCCGGTGGCATCAAGCGTGCTCAATCCTAACTTCGGTGATAACGCAGCAAGTCTCGCAGAAATAGTCAAGTTCCTTACTGACGTGCAGAAAGACAGCACCTTGGAGCTGACCAGTGTGAAATTCTGCGGCTCGGCATCGCCCGAAGGTGGACCTCTTCTCAACCAGCGCCTCACCGAAAGACGTTGCGCCAACATGGAGCGCTACGTTCGCGAGCGAGTGCAGCTGCCCGACGCAATAGTGTCGAAGTGCGAGTGCTCGGAGATGTGGCAGAAGCTGGCTTACTTCGTAGAGAAGTCGGACATGCCGTACAGAGACGAGGTGTTGCACCAGATACGCGAGACCGATGAGTTCACATACAACTCGAAGGGAGTTCTGGTAGACAGCCGCAAGAAGCGCCTCATGGACCTCAACTACGGACGCACATGGAACTACATGCTGCGCGAGTTCTTCCCCGCAGTGCGCAACGCCAGTCTCATATCTGTCTACATCGAGCAGAAGCCAACCGTGGTAGACAACCAAAAGGCAGAAGTGATTGTTCCGGAAGAGCCCGTAATACAGGAGCCGCAAGTAGAGGAGCCCGCACCTGAGCCTGAGCGCCGCAACGCCTACCTCGCCATCAAGACCAACATGCTCTACGACGCGCTCGCCGTACCGAACATAGGCATGGAGTTCTCGCTCGGAAAGCGCTGGTCGATAGCAGCCGACTGGATGTACGCATGGTGGAACAACAACCATCACCACAACTACTGGCGCATCTACGGCGGAGGCATCTCGCTGCGCAAGTGGTTCGGCAAGGCATCGAAGGTGAAGCCGTTGCAGGGACACCACCTCGGCATCAACGCACAGGCGTTCACCTATGACTTCGAGCTCGGCGGAAAGGGATACATGGCAGGCATACCCGGCGGAACACTTTTGGACCGCACAAGCTACGCGGTAGGAGCCGAATACGGCTACTCGCTGCCGATAGCAAAGCGCCTGAACATCGACTTCAGTGTTGTGGCAGGATATATGGGCGGACGCTACTACGAGTACGAGCCGCTGGACGGACACTACGTGTGGAAAGCCACGAAGAACCGCCACTGGATAGGCCCTACAAAGGCTGAGGTGTCGCTCGTATGGCTCTTGGGACATGGAAACTACAACAATAAGAAGAAAGGAGGCGACAAATGATTAAGGTCATATTTAAACGCAATGTTACGAGAATCGCAACGGCGTTTGCTCTGGTTGCCATGACAGCATTGTCATCTTGCGAGCACAAGGATTTGTGTTTCGACCACGACTCTCATTCTCCTAAGTACAAGTTCCGTGTAGAGGCAACATATCAGCAGGAGTGGGAGATACGCAGCGACGGAAGCACCGACTGGAAGAACTTCTCTGCATGGGTCGACACCTATGGTATGCAATACGACGACCTCAGACCGCTCATACCCGCAGGTCTCCGAATGCACGACTTCCCGGCTCTCGGACCGAGCGACATGATCAACATGCCAGCTCAGGGCGACGTAGTAGGTCTCCGACCGGGCAAGCACCAGCTGCTGTTCTACAACAACGACACCGAGTATATCGTGTTCGACGACATGTACTCGTACGCAGCAGCAAAGGCTACAACCCGAACACGCACACGAGCTTCGTTCCTCGGCAATCCGTTCCAGAAACAGACCGACGCCAAGGAGCCTACGGTGGCAATGCCCGACATGCTCTACGGCAACTTCAACGAGGAGTATACATCGGAGCGCACGGTGGAGGAGACGGTGATGCCGGTCACGATGCATCCGCTCGTGTTCAAGTATCTCGTTCGCTACGAGTTCAGCAAGGGTCTGCAATACGTAGGTCTGGTGCGCGGAGCACTCTCCGGAATGGCGTCAGCCGTATACCTCAACAGCGGCAGAACATCAGCCGAGGCAGCAACGCTGCTTTACGACTGCACGCTGCAGCAATGGGGAGCACAGGCTATAGTTACATCGTTCGGAGTGCCCGACTATCCTAACGGCTACTACACTTCTACACGAGCACCGCGCAGCCACGCGCTCAACCTCGAGGTGCGACTGAAGAACGGCATCATAAAGAACTTCTACTTCGACGTGAGCGACCAGATTGCAAAGCAACCGCAAGGCGGCGTAATCGTAGTGAAGGGCATCGAGATCTCTGACGAGGACGGCAAGCACGGCGGATCGGGCTTCGACGTAAACGTAGACGGATGGGGCGAGTTCGAGGACGTAGACATGCCGCTCAAGTAGCGCTACGCAACTCAAGTAGAAACTGTACACGGTTTACAACTAAACTTTTCATATAACTCTATTTACTAAATTAAACTACATCATTATGAAGAAGAATCTATTTTTAATCGGTTTGGCAGCAATCGGTATGTTGTTCACATCATGTAGCAACGACGAGACAGTAGAGAAAGCTAAGAATCAGAACGGCATTCAGTTCAAGAGCTTTGTAAATAACAGCACACGTGCGACAGACTTGACAACCGCTAACCTCACCGACTTCCAGGTTTGGGGTATTATGAAGAAGGACAACCAGATTGGCAAGCCGTTCGTTGGCACACAGGTTAACAAGGCTGGCGGCGCATGGTCTTATGGCACACCAGTTTACTGGGAGAAGGGCTATCAGTATAGCTTCGTAGCTGTGGCTCCGGCTGGTGCATTCGAGATGGAAACAGCTCCTGCCGACTACCAGGACTACGGCAAGGTTAAGTTCAACAACGGTAGAGGCGATACAGACCTTCTCTGGGCTACCAACAACAAGGGTCTCGTGACATGGGATGGTGATGTATGTCCGGCTGCTGTCGATCTGACATTCAACCACATGCTTTCACGCGTTCGCTTCAACTTCGTGAACGCTATGGACGACGGCTCTTTGCTCACCGTTAAGGACGTGCAGATCACAAACGCTTGCACAGAGGGCTCTGTACAGCTCATTGCTGACAATGCAGGTTTGGCATGGGCAGCTTCAGGCAACGCAGCCCTTCTATTTGACAACGCAGCAGAAACAGGTTTCGCTCAGAACGCAGTTTGCACAACAGGTCACAAGTACATGATTCCGACAACTAAGGCTTATAATGTAACATTCAAAGTAGAGCGTGCACACAACGGCGTTGTTGACACCTACGAGCACTCTGTTAACCTCACAGAGATGCAGATGGAGTCTGGCAAGAGCTACCAGTTCAAGGCTGAGTTCACAGCACAGAACATCAATCCTGAAGGCGCACTCTGCCCGATCGTATTCACAGCTGACGTGAACGGATGGGACGCTTGGGGCGACGCAATCGACATGAACATGTAATCGTAGGAAACAACTAACACACGATGCGTCGAAAAGACACATCTGTGAACATCTAACACATCAGGTGTGGGGGGAACACACAAAGTTCCCCCTTACACCCGCTCTTTTCTCCTAAAACCAATTAACCCATTTAATACGAACGAATATGAAAGGAATAAATATATTAAACATGACAGCAGGCATGGCTGCTGTGCTCCTGTCGGTGACACTCTTTTCATGCAGCAGCGATGTGCCGTATGAACACACTGATTACAGCACAACAGACAATATCTGCTTCGGTATTTCTGATTCTGGCAACGGCACACGCGCCGCAGCCGCAAACGAAGCGATAACCACCGACCGTTATGTGCTACGCTCATCAGAATCGAGCGACACCCTCTGCGTGCGTGCTGTCGTAAGCGACGGAATAGGCAAAGCCGCTGCCAAGCATGCCACACGTGCTTCCATGCAGACCACGATGTACGACCAATTCAACGTCGTAGCGCAGTTGAAGAAGTCTGACGGTAACATTGCTCCACGATACTACATGAACGAGGTAGCCACCAAGCAGGGCGTTGTTTGGCAACCCTCTTCGTCGATATACTACTGGCCCGACAACGGATCGCTCCGCTTCCTTGCATGGGCTCCTTTAGATGCAGAGCTTGACGAATCGCCGGTCAAGCCTTCAGAAGACGTAAACAAGACAACCATAAAGTACACCGTTCCGGCAGAACTCTCAAAGCAGCGCGACCTCGTAGCGGCTGCCACCGGCTACAACGCAAGTCCTGCGGGCGGAGTATGCGCTCCGGTATCGCTGCAGTTCAAGCATCTCTGCACAGCCGTTGTCGTGAAGACCGGCGCAACGATGGCGCCCGGCACGATAAAGAGCGTAACCGTTACCAACGTGCGCAACTCTGGAACGTACGACATGCTGAGATCCGCATGGACACTCAACGACGCAACGACCAGCTACACCGTTTCGCCCAACATGGCTACAGGCAGCACCACAGCCGAAGGCACTAAGCTCAACGCCGACGACGCTACATTCATGCTTCTGCCGCAGACATTGGGTGCTGACAGCAAGCTCGAAGTGATGTTCCACGACAACATCTCCGGCCGCGACCGCCTGCTCACAGCTTCGCTTAACGGCGCCGAATGGCCGATGGGCAAGACCGTCACCTATCGCCTCTCGATAACTCCAGAGTACGAGCTTGAGTTCACAACAGAACCGCAGGTGCAGGATGCTCACTATGTGATCTATCCTATCAAGATAAAGGTAGACCCAGGTTTGACCGGTGGTTGGAAATTGAAGTCAACATCGCCACATGTGACTCTTTGCAAGGAGTTAACAGAACTTACATCGCTTGGCTACTGGATTGAAGAAGACCGTGGTACACAGGCTATAGAAGGTACTGAAACAGGTGAAATCACTGTATATGCTTTCATTGAAGAAAATGTAACTAATGCAGAACGTGACCTCGTGCTCGAGTTGAGTCCGAAGGGAATACCTTCAGCTACACCAGCTAAGTTCACAATTAGACAGTTGTGTCCGAGTTGGAATACCGACGGATTGGGTTGCGAGCGCTTTGAAGATGGAAAGTATCCATGGGGCTTCTTGTGGGATAGCTCTATGAAAATCACCTATGATATGAGGGATGCTGGTGGTCATGGCTTCTGGGGTCCGTTAAGAAGATGGATTATGAAGATTCAGATTAAGTATTATGGTGATAAGTATAAAGACTACATTACCTATACTCAATATTGGCTTCAATTAGAAACTGTTACTATCGACTTTAGTAAAGTACCTAATCTTGATGTAGCAGACAATCCTGACGATGGAAATCTGAATACATGGGAATTATATAATTTCAATGGTATTAGTGATGTAACAGGACTTATGACTCAGTTGGAAGCGTGGGGTGGAAAACCTGATAAACATTTAGCGCAAAATCCAGCAGAATATGCCGCTCGATTGTGTACAATGAAGAATAAGTTCAATAAGGAATTGCTTGAAACAGATGCTGCTGGTAACAAGACATATCGTCCAGTGCTTAAGCGAGAAAACCTTGTGTGGTATCTACCTGCTAAGAACGAATTCTCTATGGTTGTAGATAATGAATATCCTTTGACTGGAGATTATTGGACGTCAACAGCTTCTGAGGTTGCACATGATAACGAGAATTCGTATAAATACTTGTATGGTTCTGGTGCATCTCTCCAAAAGCGTACAACGTTGCTCAACGTACGTGCAGTGCGCAAGCGCCCATAAGCTGCGCCGGCACTCATTTAAAATGGTACTTTTTATATTATTTGCATAACTCTTTTCATAACTGCGATTAGAATGATCCGTGAGGCAAATTCTAACCGCAGTTTGTTTTTTGTTATATAAACCAAGTACGTGAAAAAATCTGCCATATCTTCCAGTTTCGCCGTAACGCACACAGGATAAGCGCAATAAGGGCTGGAAGATAAACCGCTGGACGCGATATCTACCAGCCTATCTGCCAGCCCGAACCAATCATCTGCCAGCAGTATAACACTTTTGATGAAGCCATAAAACACTTTTGATGCAGCCGTATAATGCTCTTGACGCAGCCTATCAAATTGCGTGTCTGGAGCAAAAACATGGCGTTTGTTTTTGCGGTTTGCGCGTTTTGTACTAATTTTGCACGCTCAAAACACCCCTATCATCATTAACAATTTATATTTTTTATGTTCAAAAACAATTTCAACGCACGCCCTGGAGCCTTGCATTTCAAGCACTTCACGCACCGCAGCTATGCTCTTTTCAGCTGCTTGGGTCGCGAGGTGCTCATCTGCACGCTCAGTGTGGCTACGCTCACCAACGCCAAGGCAGAGGGCATCAGCACCAAGCCGGTAGCGTCGGCTCTGGCTCTCGACTCGCTGAGCCGCGAGGAGGTGAAGCTCGACGAGGTGGTCGTAACGGGTTCGCGTGCTCCGCTCACTGCATTGCAGTCGGCAAAGATTGTGGCTGTCATTTCGCGCGACGACATTCAGCGTGCGGAGGCAGCGAGTGTCAACGACATTTTGAAGTTAGTCCCGGGCGTGGATGTCCGTCAGCGCGGGGGCTTTGGTGTACAGACGGACATCTCCATCAACGGCGGCACGTTCGACCAGATTACCATTCTATTGAATGGCATGAATATTTCGAGTGCACAGACGGGTCACAACGCTGCCGATTTCCCTGTTTCGCTTTCCGACATTGAGCGCATCGAGGTTCTCGAGGGTGCTTCGGCACGTGTGTTCGGTTCGTCGGCGTTCAGCGGTGCCATCAACATCGTTACGCGCCAGGATGCCGAGAGCAATGTGTCGGTGGCTGCCGAGGGCGGTTCGTTCGGCACGTTCGGCGGCGACGCGAGCGTGAACCTTGCTACGGGTGCGGTGTGCCAGAAGCTGAGCGGAGGCTACACGCAGAGCGACGGAGGCACGGAGAATAGCGACTTCCGCCGCCGTCGTGCCTACTACATGGGCCGTTGGGAGTCGCGCTACGTAGACCTGCAGTGGCAGGGCGGATTCTCGTCGCAGGACTTCGGTGCGTCTACGTTCTACAGTGCGAAGTACAACAATCAGTTTGAGGCTACACGACGTTTCCTGGCGTCGGCACAGGCGGAGATTAAGCCGTGGGCTGACGACCGTTTCGTGCTCACGCCGATGGTCTACTGGCATAAGGATGTAGACCACTACCAGCTTATAAAGGGCAAGGAGGGCGCTGCTGCCGGCGAGAACTATCACCGTCTCGACACCTACGGCGGTTCGCTCAACGCTCATGCTACGTGGCTGCTCGGCAAGACGGCGGCTGGCGTCGACGTGCGCCGCGAGCATATCCTGAGTACGGCGTACGGCGATGTGCAGCCGGAGGACAAATGGGTGTCTATCAGCGGCACCGACCGCAAGTACAACCGCCTCGGCGAGCGCACCAATACGAGTCTCTTCCTCGAGCATAACGTCATCGTGGGCGGATTCACGCTGTCGGCTGGCTTGCTCGCCAACCGCAACACAGCGCTCGACGGCAAGTTCCGCCTCTACCCGGGTGTGGACGTGAGCTACCGTCCGAACGACGAGTGGAAGGTGTATGCTTCGTGGAACCGCGCGCTGCGCGTGCCTACGTACACCGACCTGTATACGAGCAATGCGGTGCAGCAGGGCGACATTGCGCTGCGTCCTGAGAAGAACGAGGCGTTCAAGGTGGGCACACGCTACCGCACGCACGGCTTCGAGGCGCTGCTGAGCGGCTTCTACTCGAAGGGTACGGACATCATCGACTGGGTGTATCCTACGGCTGAGAGCAAGAAGTATCAGGCTATGAACATCGGCAAGCTCGACAATATGGGCTACTCCGTAGATGCTGCGCTGCATCTGCAGGAGCTGCTGCCTGAGTTCTTCATCACGCGCATAAAGGCGAGCTATGCGTTCATCCATCAGAAACATTCTACCGACGGCGACGTGTACGGTTCGCTCTACGCGCTGGAGTATCTGCGCCACAAGGCTACGCTGCAGGTTGACCATCGCATCTGGCGACAGCTCACGGCGTCGTGGGCGCTGCGTTGGCAGGAGCGCATGAACGGTTATCATCCGTATACGAAGGTGGATGTGCGTCTGCAGTGGACTGCGCCTACATACAATATATATGTAAAGGCCGACAACATCACCAACCACCATTACTATGACCTGGGCAACGTCAGGCAGCCTGGCATCTGGGTTATGGCTGGTGCGAGTGTGAAACTGAAGTTCTAAAGTGCTGACCGAATTCTAAAATGCAGACCGGGGCGTGGTAATGGCTTTACCGCATACATGTAATGCCATTACCGCGCCCCGGTTATATCGTTACCGCACCGCTGTAACGTTGTGCCCAGCTTGCGGTAACACTCGCTTTTCTAAAGTTTGTTATTGCTACCCCAATTCGGGATAAAATAGCGATTAGTTGCATGTGAAGACAGATACACGAGTTCTCTTCTCATGCCATCAGACATGAGCTATATATAAAGAATCGAAAGAGATTATTTTGTCCTTAGAACAATGTAAGTTGCTTCGTGTCTTCGATGCAGTATCCTTGCAATGCCTTTGGCTTGTTATCAAAGAAACAATATGCTCCCAAGGCAGAAATAAGGTTCATAATAAAGTTGCTTACAGATCTGTGACGCGAGTGTACAATCTGTGCCGTATTCTTCAGCATGTCGTTAAT
>CDZB01018900.1_pt1 | contig 97583 bp, 84 predicted proteins | sample 554961 | NCBI WGS metagenome assembly CDZB01 (sample SAMEA3182106, study PRJEB8094) | gut metagenome | biome: human; feature: gut; material: Stool; isolation source: human stools | place: Canada | collected 2013-02-26 | reverse complement strand
ACTTCCCGCACGGCGAATGACGGAGAGCGCACACAGGTGCGCGGTTCCGTCTGTTGGGAGCCGTGTGTATATGCTTCCCAACAGAAGCATGGGAGTTTGAGGCGGAGCCTCAACAGCTCTTTTGGTATCTTTTCTCCCTGCGGAGAAAAGTACATATTCTTCTCCTTTGATAAAGGAGAAACGTGTTCTTTTCTTGTCCGTACAAGAAAAGAACGAAAAGAAGCCGCGAACGTACCGTTCGATCGTTTGTGCAGCCGGCGATGGTTCGGTGGCGGCTATAAAAGACGGCGTCCACGCTCGCGAAGCTCGCGTGATCCGTCAGCCGCCGCCCCTTTCGCAAACATCGTGCCGGAGGGCGCTCACACGGCGCGCGCCTTGCGCCTGCGGGCGCAGGCTTCCCAGCGGCAATCACTTCCCGCGCGGCGAATGACGGAGAGCGCACGCAGGTGCGCGGTTCCGTCTGTTGGGAGCCGTGTGTATACGCTTCCCAACAGAAGCATGGGAGTTTGAGGCGGTAGCCTCAATGAGTCTTTTGGTGCTTTTTCCTTCAGAAAGGAGAAACCTCAATAAAAGAGCGGTCTTTCAACCGCTCTTTTTACTGTATCAGCAGCTCCGCAATCTGCACGGTATTGGTCGCAGCACCCTTTCGCACCTGATCGCCGCAGCACCAAAGGGAAAGTCCGTTCTCGTTTGCGATGTCCTGACGGATCCGTCCGACAAAAACAAGATCCTGATCGGAGGTGTCGAGCGGCATCGGATACTTCTTTCCCGCCGGATCATCGACAAGCCGACATCCCGGAGCCGCCGCCACCGCGGCACGCGCCTCGTCAGGCGATACCTGCCGCTCCGTAATCAAGGATACGGAAATCGAATGGCTTCTCACAACCGGAACGCGAACACAGGTACATCCGACGCGAAGCTCCGGCAAATGCAGGATCTTTCTGCCCTCATTCTGCATTTTCATTTCCTCGGCGGTATAACCGTTTTCCATAAAATCTCCGATCTGCGGGATCAGATTATACGCGATCTGATACGGAAAAACCGAAGGCTCATAACGCTCTCCGGCAGAAATCGCCGCAATCTCCGCTTCCAGCTCGACGGGACCGCCCGCGCCCGCACCGGAAACCGCCTGATAGGTGGATACCGTCATCGACCGGATCGGGGACAACTTTCCGATCGCGTTCACCGCCACAAGCGTGACGATCGTCGAACAGTTCGGATTGGAGATGATGCCATGATGCCGGGCTGCGTCCTCCGGATTGATCTCCGGGATGACAAGCGGCACGTCCGCCTCCATGCGGAATGCGCTGGAATTGTCGACAAACACCGCGCCCGCCGCCGTGATATGGGGCGCATATTCACGCGCCAGCTTGTTTGGCGCCGCTCCGAGAACGATGTCCACACCCGCAAAGGAAGCAGGAGATACCTCCCTCACCGTGACGCTTTCCCCATGAAACCCGATCGCCGTGCCCGCGCTCCTTGCGCTGGCAAGCGGGATTAAGTTTTTAACAGGAAAATTCCGCTCCTCCAATATTTTCACCATTTCCCGTCCGACAGCGCCCGTCGCGCCGAGAACGGCAACGTTATATTCCCTCATAAAAGCCACTCCCCTCGGAGCGTCTTTCATATCGCCCCGTATTTGTTTGATGTATTATATGCTCTTTTCCGTCCGCCGTTCACAAAAGTCCGGCGGCGCAAAGTCCGTCATAGAGACATCCGATCGCCCTTTCATGATGCTCCGCATCGATGCCTACGATGATATTCAGTTCATCCGGAGACTGCACGATCACCTTGATGTTGATGCCGTTTTTTCCGAAAATCCCGAATACCGACGCGCTGATCCCGTAGCGCCCCGTCATATTTCGTCCGACAATCGCAATCAGAGAAAGATTCCGGTCGACCGTGACCTGCGCCCCGAGCGTGCTCTCGATTTCCGAAATGATCGCATGCACATGCCTTGCCGCCTGTTCTTCAAGCACAACGACACTGATGACGTCCATGCCGGTCGGGATATGCTCGACATTGATGCCGTACCCCTCAAATATAGTCAAAACCTTTCTCAAAAAGCCGATCTCGCCCGACATATGCTTTTTGTGAATGACAAAGGAAATGAAACCCTTTTTGCCGGCGATTCCCGTGACCGGCGTGCCCTCTCCGGCATCCCGCGTGATCACGGTGCCGTCATGCTCCGGCTCGTTGGTATTGCGGATGTTGATGGCGATTCCGCAGTCCTGCACAGGCAGAATGCTGTCCTCATGAAGCACGTTCGCTCCCATATAGGAAAGCTCGCGCAGCTCCTCATAGGTGATGCGTCCGATCGGCTTCGGATTTTTTGCAAGTCTCGGATCCGCCGAATAAATACCGGAAACATCCGTCCAGTTCTCATAGACCTCCGCACTCAAAAATCTTGCGAGATAGGAGCCTGTGATATCCGACCCGCCGCGTGAAAACAGATGAATGTCCCCGTTGGGATACGCGCCGTAAAAGCCCGGCACGACAAGACTGCCATGCGTCTCAAACGCCTCGCGGACAAGCCTTGCGCTTGCCTCCAAATCGAGCCTGCCGTCAAAGGAAAACCGGATGACGTCCGCCGCGTCGACAAAGGCAAAGCCGAGGTAGGCGCTCATCAGTCTCGCGCAGAAATATTCGCCGCGGCTGACAAGCAGGCTTTGATCCGTATTCTTCCCGAGCGCCTTTGCAAATGCCCGCAGCTCGGCGTCGATATCGATCGAAAGTCCGAGAGACCGCGCGATCTCCGCATACCGTCCCGCGATGGAATCCCAAATCTTATCGTCCGGCACCCCATAGCGCAGGTGCCCGTCCAGCGTATACAAAAGATCGGTGATTTTGTTGTCGCCCGCCTCCCGTTTCCCCGGCGCCGAGACCACGACGACGCGGCGGCGGGAATCCGCGTCTATAATCTCTTTAACTTTTTTGAACTGCGCGGAATCCGCAAGCGAGCTCCCGCCGAATTTTGTCACTATCATATGTTTCCCATTCTCCGTCAAAACGTCGTTACAGATCGCAGGCCACGATATCCTCGAATCGTTCGCGTCTGACGGCGAGAATATCGCGTCCGCCGCGAAGCACGACGACGGGCGGTCTGCCCACCCTGTTATAATTGGACGCCATCGAATAATTATAGGCGCCCGTCACAAGCACGGCGAGGATATCGCCTCTCGCCGGCTTCGGGATCTTCACATTCTCCTGAATCAGATCGCCGCTCTCGCAGCATCTGCCGCCGACGGTGCATACGAAATCCGCAGGCTCGTCCATCTTATTGGCAACCAGCACCGTGTAGGACGACTGATAAAGCGTATAACGGGGATTATCCGTCATCCCGCCGTCGATCGACACATAATTCTTAAAGCCCGGGATCTCCTTGACGCTACCGACCGTATAAAGCGTGATACCGGCGTCGGCAACGATGCTCCTGCCGGGTTCGAGCAGAATCCGCGGCAGCTTCACCTCATGCTCCCTGCATCTCGCTTTAATGTGCTCGGAAATATCCTTGATATTCGCCGTGATGTCGATTTCAGGGTCGCCCTCGACATACCGCACGCCGAAGCCGCCGCCGAGATTCAAGATTTCGGCCTCAAAGCCGTACCTGTCGCGCATATCGGCGATAAAAGCGATCATGATGTCGGCCGCGGTCGTATACGGCTCGATGTCGAAAATCTGCGAGCCGATATGGCAGTGGAAGCCCACAAGCTCCACATTCTGTTTCGAGAGCGCCTCTCTCGTGATTTTTGATGCAAGGCCTGTTTCGATGGCGGAGCCGAATTTGGAATCCACGCCGCCGGTACTGATTTTTTTATGCGTATGCGGGTCGATGCCGGGTGTGATGCGCAGAAGGATCTTCTGACGGATGCCAGCGCGGCCGGCGTATTCGTCGATGCGCTCCAGCTCCTCCATACCGTCCACGATAAAGTAACCGATTCCGTTTTTTATGGCGTATTCGATATCGAAATCCGTCTTGTTGTTACCATGGAAAAAGGCGCGTTCCATCGGAAAGCCCGCGGACACCGCCGTGAAAAGCTCTCCGGAGGAAACGATGTCGGTTCCCATGCCCTCATCCGCCATAATCCGATAAATCTCCTTGAAGCTGAGCGCCTTGGAGGCGTAAAGCGGGAGGGAGCCGTCACCGAAATACTTTTTCATGGCAATCTTATATTCGCGGCAGCGTTCGCGCACCCGTTCATCATCGATGAGAAAGAGCGGCGTGCCGTATTTCTCCGCCAACGCGACGGTATCCACACCGGCAAACAGAAGATGCCCGTTTTCGCCTGTCGTAAGATTTGTATGAAGTAATTTTTGTTCCGCAACCATTGTTTTATCCCTCCTAAATGAAAATATCAGAGAAAGGCGCGCAGTCTCTCGACCGCCTCCGCCGTCGCCTCGCGGGAAGCAAAGGATGTAAGCCGGAAATATCCCTCGCCGCAGGCGCCGAAGCCTGCGCCGGGCGTACCGACGACCTGAACGCCGTGCAGAAGCGCATCAAAGAAGCTCCATGAATCCATGCCGCCTGTGCAGCGCATCCAAATATAGGGAGAAGAAGTTCCGCCCGTGAAGAAAATCCCCTTCTCACGCAGAACATCCGCGATCATCGCCGCATTTTCCATGTAATACGCAACAAGTGCGTGGCACTCGGCAACGCCGGCATCCGAAAGCGCCGCCTCGGCGCCTCTCTGCACCACATACGGCACGCCGTTGAATTTCGTCGCCTGACGGCGCTCCCACATCTCGCGCAGCGACATGCCGTCCGAGGAAAGCTCGGACGGAACGACCGTCCACGAGCAGCGCGTGCCGGTAAAGCCCGCGGTCTTTGAGAAGCTGCAAATCTCGATAGCGCACGCCCTTGCGCCCTCGATCTCATAGATCGTATGAGGATAATCCCCGTTGATATACGCCTCGTATGCGGAGTCATAGATGATAAGCGAGCCCGTGGCGAGCGCAAAATTCACCCATTCGGCAAGTCCCTTATGATCATAGACCGCGCCTGTTGGATTGTTCGGCGAGCACAGATAAATGATATAGCCCTCGCCGGAAAGTCCCGCCGGCGTCGGCAGAAAGCCATTCGCCTCGTCCGCTCGGATAAAGGTGACATCCCGTCCGCTCATGACGTTGCTGTCAAAATAAACCGGATACACGGGATCGGGAATCAGCACCGGATTGTCGCCGAATATCTCCGTGATGTTTCCGACATCGCTCTTCGCGCCGTCGGAAACGAAAATCTCCTCCGCAGGAACATCGGTGCCGAAGCGCTTATAGTAACGCGAGATCGCGTCTCTGAGGAAATCATAGCCGTATTCCGGCGCGTATCCTCGGAAGGTTTCCTTGTTTCCCATCTCCGTGACGGCCGCCGTCATCGCGTCCGTTACGGATTTCGTCAGCGGGAGCGTGACGTCGCCGATGCCCAGCCGTATGATTTTCTTATCCGGATTTTCCGCGCCATATGCCTTCACACGCTTCGCAATCTCGGAAAAAAGATAGCTTTTTTTCAGGTTCTTGTAATTCTCATTCAGTTTGATCTTCATATTCATATACCCCCTCATATACCTTTGTCGCCCCGCCGGTCATCCGCACACGGAAATCCTTGCTCACCGTGATGGTGAGCCTGCCGCCGATCAGATGCACCGTCACGGGCTTTTCCACATCGCAATATCCGTTGACAACGGCGGCTGTGACCGCGGCGCAGGCGCCTGTGCCGCACGCCCATGTTTCGCCGCTTCCGCGTTCCCACACGCGCATTTTCAGATTGCTTCTGTCCATGATCTCGATAAATTCCGTGTTCACCCTCTCCGGAAACATCGGGTGATGCTCGAAAACAGGGCCGATTTTTCCCAAATCCAGCGAATCCGTGTCGGGCACGAACGTCACCGCATGCGGATTGCCCATCGAAACACAGGTGATCCGATATTCCATCCCGCAGACGGAAAGCGGCGAATCAATCACGGTTTCCGATTCCGAGATAACAGGAATTTCCGCCGCCCGAAGCACGGCATATCCCATATCCACCGTCACAAGGTCTACCTTCCCTTCCGTGACGGACAGAGAAAGATGCTTGATTCCGCTAAGCGTTTCGATGTCGAGCTCCGTTTTCTCCGTAAGCCTGTTGTCGTACAGATATTTTCCGACACAGCGGATGGCGTTGCCGCACATTTTTCCCTCGCTGCCGTCGAGATTGAACATCCGCATTTTCGCATCCGCCGTCTCCGAGCGGCAGATGAGAACAAGTCCGTCCGCGCCGACGGAAAAATGGCGCGGCGACATAAGCGCTGAAAGCCTGCCCGGCTCGAACGGGATGCCGTCAAGGCAGTTTACATAGATATAATCATTGGCACAGCCGTGCATTTTGGTAAAATGGATCTGCATGTTTCCCTCCGTTTCCGGTCAGCCGGCGGACGCGGCACTATCCACCAAAGCGTGCATATCGTATAGTCCCGCCGGCCTGCCGACGAGAAATTCTGCCGCGGAAAGAGCCCCGTCCGCAAAGAGCGTGCGGCTGTGCGCCTCATGCTTCAGGGAAATGGTCTCGGTTCCGCCCGCGAGAATCACCTCGTGCTCGCCGATGACTCCCCCCATGCGCAGCGCGTGGATTCCGATTTCATTCTTCGCACGCAGCTGATGTCCGTATCTGCCGCAGACAAAGCAGGCGTCCTCTCTCGATTTTTTGATTTCACTGGCCAGCATCAGCGCCGTGCCGCTCGGCGCGTCGAGCTTTGTGTTGTGATGCTTCTCGACGATTTCGATATCCGCGTCCGGAAGAAGCGCCGCGGCGCGCCTTGCGAAATCCGCAAGCAGCGCCACGCCGAGCGACATATTCGCCGAGAGGAACACCGGTATCGTCTCCGCCGCCGCATGGATCAGCTCCAGCTCCGCCGCGACCTGCCCCGTCGTCGCGACGACGCACGGAAGCCCGCGTGACACGGCGTATTCCATCAACGCTTTCGTGCAGACATGATTGGAAAAATCGATGATGACGTCCGCATCTCCTTTATAATCGAAAAAATTTTTCAAAATCCGCGCGTCGGAGCCGTCGGCCGTAGGATCGATGCCCGCAGCGATTTCCGTACCGCGCCTGCCCTCCTCCAGCATTTTCCACACCTCGGAGCCCATTTTTCCGCGCGCTCCGTTTAAAATGACCTTCATATAAGCCTCCCCGCCGAAGAAAAGCTGCATCTTCGGCAAATTTTCAAGTTACAGCGCGGGATGCAGTCCCGCCTCACAAAGTCTCTCGCGCAGCGTTTTCTTCTTCGCCGCGTCGAGTCCCACGAGCGGCAGACGCATTTCCTCCGTGCAATATCCGAACATCGCCATCGCTTCCTTGACCGGAATCGGATTGACATCCGAGAAAAGCGCCGAGATAAGCGGGATCAAATCGCACTGCATCGCCGCGCTCTCGCTTATCCTGCCGTCAAAGAAAAGTCTGCACATTTTTACGGTTTCGGCCGGCAGGACGTTGGAAAGCACGGAAATCACGCCGCAGGCGCCCAGCGCCAGCATCGGAACGGTCTGATCGTCGTTTCCGCAGTAAAGGGCAAGCTTATCTCCAACGAGATGGACGGTTTCCGCGATTTTCGAGAAATTTCCGCTCGCTTCCTTGATTCCCGCGATGTTCGGATGCCCCGCAAGCGCGGCATAGGTCGCAGGCTCGATATTCACCCCCGTCCGAGACGGCACATTATAGAGAATCAGCGGCTTTTCCGCGCTGTCCGCGATTTCCGTATACATTCTGACAAGTCCCTGCTGGGAGGTTTTGTTGTAATAAGGCGTCACGACGAGCAGCGCGTCCGCGCCGACGGCGCAGGAGGCACGGCAAAGCTCGACGGCATGCGCCGTATTGTTGCTTCCGGCACCCGCGATCACCGGGACACGGCCTGCGACGCGGCGCACGGCAAATGCGATCGTGTCGATCTGCTCATTGTCCGTCATCGTTGCAGCCTCCCCCGTGGTTCCGCATACGACAAGCGCGTCGATCCCGGCCTCAAGCTGCGAATCGATGATGGCGCCCAAGGCTTCGTAATCGACGGCGCCGTTTCGGAACGGCGTGATAAGCGCGGTCGCGGCACCTTTGAAAATCGGTTTTTTCATGGTTTCCTCCGTCTAATATTTTTTCATATTTATAGTATGCAGTCCTGCGAAAATCAAACGCCCGCCGCCGTTTCCCGCAAAAAAATAAGCTGATAACGAAGTTACCAGCTACCGAAAAATCGCATGCGAATATTTTCCGCATAAAGGAATCCCGATAGCTCTCCGTATAAACGACAGTCGGACGGATCTTATCCGCCAAACCAAGCGGCGCGGCATCGTCCTCCGCACGCTTTCGGCACCGGCACCTTTCACCTTTCCGACGGCTGACGACAGCCTTATCCGAAAAAACTACTGTTTGCGCGATGCGCCTCTATCATGATCTGCAAATATATGATTGTATTGGAGTTATTCTATCACATAGATGCTGCTCTGTCAATCGTTTTTCTAAAAAAAATCACATTCCATGTTGATTTTCCGACGAAAGCTCCATAGTCCGCCCAAAGGCTTCGATGAATATTGCGTGCAAATATTCCCTCAAATATACATATAAAATCCTTCCCATCGAGGTTATGACAGCTCTTTTGTTTTTTGTTTACAGCACAATGCACAAATCAAGCATATCAAAGCCCCTCTATCCTATCTCAAATCAATAAAAATCATAAAATTTTAAAAAACGGGTTGCATTTTTATTCATCGTGATGTATAATTATTCAAAAATAATTCCGCAATACAAAGGAGAAACCGCTATGAATAAAACCGATATCAAAAAAGTCGTGCTCGCTTATTCCGGAGGGCTTGACACCTCCATCATCATTCCGTGGCTCAAAGAAAATTACAATAACTGCGAGGTTATCGCGGTATCCGGCAACGTCGGTCAGGCCGACGAGCTTGACGGACTTGAAGAAAAAGCGCTCAAAACCGGCGCCTCCAAGCTCTATGTCGAGGATCTGACAGACGAGTTCGTCGACGATTTTATCATCCCGACCGTCAAGGCCGGCGCGCTGTATGAGGAATACATGCTCGGCACGTCGTTTGCCCGTCCCGTCATCGCGAAGCGCATCGTCGAGATCGCGAAGGCCGAGGGCGCGGACGCTATCTGTCACGGCTGCACCGGCAAGGGCAACGATCAGGTGCGCTTCGAGCTCGCCATCAAGGCGTTTGCACCGGATATGCCGATCATCGCGCCGTGGCGCGAATGGAGCATCAAATCCCGCGAGGAGGAAATCGAATACGCCGAAGCGCACAACGTACCGCTGAAAATCAACCGCGAGACCAATTATTCAAAAGATAAAAACCTGTGGCACCTCTCCCATGAGGGACTCGACCTCGAGGACGCCGGAAATGAGCCGCAGTACGAGAAAAAGGGCTTCCTCGAAATGGGCGTTTCCCCGATGGACGCGCCCGACAAGCCCACCTACATCACGCTGGATTTCGTCAAAGGCGTCCCGACGGCGCTCGACGGCAAAAAGATGAGTGCGAAGGAGATCATCCTCGCCCTCAACAAGCTCGGCGGCGAAAACGGAATCGGACTTCTCGACATCGTGGAAAACCGGCTCGTCGGTATGAAATGCCGCGGCGTTTACGAGACGCCCGGCGGCGCCATTCTCTATTTCGCGCACAATTATCTCGAAACGCTTTGCCTTGACAAAATGACCGCGCACAAAAAGCAGGAGCTTTCCGTCACTTTCGCGGAGCTTGTTTACAACGGACAGTGGTTCACGCCGCTGCGCGAGGCACTCTCCGCTTTCGTCGATAAGACGCAGGAGAACGTCACCGGCAAAGTCAAAATCAAGCTTTACAAGGGCAACATGATCAAGGCAGGCGCATGGAGCGACTACTCCCTCTATTCCGAGGAGATCGCCACTTTCGGCGAAGATCACGTCTACAACCAGGCGGACGCGACGGGCTTCATCAACCTGTTCGGACTCCCGATCAAGGTACAGGCGCAGGTAAACGAGCAAAACGCTAAGAAAAACAAATAATCGGCAGACAGAAAAGGAATTTTGATATGGAAAAATTATGGGCGGGAAGATCGGCCGGCGCGCTCGATCCCGCGGCAAACGACATCAACTCCTCGATCGCCTTCGATTCCAAGATGATAAAAGAGGATATCACAGGCTCCATGGCGCACGCGGCGATGCTCGCGGCGCAGGGCATCATCGCCGCGGCCGACAGCGACAAAATCATAGAGGGGCTTGCGGGGATTCTCGCGGATCTGGGCTCCGGCGCGCTCGCCGTCGATATGAGCGCGGAGGACGTTCACACGTTTGTCGAAACCGAGCTGATCCGCCGTGTCGGAGAGGTCGGAAAGCGGCTGCACACCGCCCGTTCCCGCAACGATCAGGTGGCCACCGACCTGCGCCTTTATCTTCGGGAGCAGACGGCAAAAATCGGCGCGCTTTTGAACGAGCTGATTGCGGCAATCCATGAAAAGGCTGCGGAAAACACCGATACCATCCTGCCGGGATATACGCATCTCCAGCGTGCGCAGCCCGTCACGTTCGCGCACCATCTGCTCGCCTACGCCATGATGTTCATCCGCGATGCAGGCAGGCTTTCCGACGCTGCAAAACGAATGAACGTCTCCCCGCTCGGCTCCTGTGCGCTCGCGGGGACGACCTATCCCGTCGACCGACGGATGACGGCGAAAGCGCTCGGCTTCGACGGAATCTCCCTCAACAGCATGGACGGCGTTTCCGACCGCGACTTTTGTGTGGAGCTGCTCTCGGCGTTCTCGGTCATCATGATGCACCTTTCCCGCTTCTCCGAGGAAATCATCCTTTGGTCGTCATGGGAATTTGGCTTTGTCGAGCTTTCCGACGCTTATACGACGGGTTCGAGCATCATGCCGCAGAAGAAAAATTCCGATATGGCGGAGCTCGTCCGCGGCAAAACGGGGCGCGTATACGGCGACCTTATCGGCACGCTGACCATGCTCAAGGGACTTCCCCTCGCCTACAATAAGGATATGCAGGAGGATAAAGAGGCGATTTTTGACGGCTGTGAAACCGTGAAGCTGTGTCTTTCCGTATTCGCGCCGATGGTCGCCGCCATGCGGGTGAAAAAGGACAATATGAAGAAGGCCGCGGGAAACGGCTTCATCAACGCCACCGACCTTGCCGACTACCTCACGAAAAAGGGCATGCCCTTCCGCAGCGCATATAAGCTCGTCGGAGAAATCGTCGCAGGCTGCATCGCGCGCGGTGTGACGCTCGAAACGCTTCCTCTTTCGGAATACAAAGCATACAGCGGGCTTTTTGAAGCGGATCTCTATGAGGATATCTCCCTTGAAGCCTGTGTGAAAAAGCGCGTCTCCGAGGGCGGGCCCAGCCCGGATTCCGTCGCGGCGCAGCTGCGGTACGTCGCGGAATTTCTTGAAAAGGCGGGAGAAACGGCATGAAACACGTATTCATCGACGGCAGCGCCGGCACAACGGGACTTCGCATCCGCGAGCGGCTCGCAGAGAGAACGGATATCGAGCTTATCGCACTTCCCGAGGCGTTTCGCAAGGACGAGAACGCCCGCCGCGAGGCGCTAAGCAGCGCGGATATCGCGTTCCTCTGTCTGCCGGACGACGCGGCGCGCGACGCGGTCGGCATGATTCAAAATCCCGATACCGTCGTCATCGACACCTCGACCGCGCACCGCACGGCGCCGGATTTCGCCTACGGCTTTCCGGAGCTCTCACCGGAATTTGAAGAGAAAATCAAGAAATCCAAGCGCATAGCCGTTCCCGGCTGCCATGCCAGCGGCTTTATTGCGCTTGTATACCCCCTCATAAAAAGCGGCATACTGCCAAAGACGGCGCGTCTCACCTGCCATTCCGTCACCGGCTATAGCGGCGGCGGCAAAAAAATGATCGCGGACTATGAATCTGAAAAGCGCAGTCCCCTGCTTTCCGCGCCGCGGCAGTATGCGCTCACGCAGGAGCACAAGCATCTGAAAGAGATGAAAGCGCTCACAGGACTTCTCGAAGCTCCGATCTTCTGCCCGATCGTGGCGGATTTTTACAGCGGCATGGTCGTAACGGTGCCGCTCTTCGCGGGAGATCTCGCCGGCGGCATGGCCGATATCAAGGAAATATACAGGAAATCTTATAACACAGCCATCGTCCGCTACAAGGAATCGCCGGACGAGGCGGGCTTTCTTTCGGCGGCAGGACTTTCGGGACGCGACAGCATGGAGATTTCCGTCCTCGGAAACGAGGAGCGGATTCTGCTTGTCGCAAGATATGACAATCTCGGCAAAGGCGCATCCGGCGCTGCCGTGGAATGTCTCAATCTCGTTATGAACTGCGACAAAACGGCAGGACTTGTCCTATAAATTTGGAAAACAGCGCCGCAGTGGCGGAAAATCGATAGAATGACAGCCGGCGTCGTCCGGCGGAACGGAAATTTGACATGAAAACAGTAGCAGGCGGCGTATGCGCCGCAAAGGGCTTTACAGCGAGCGGAATCCACTGCGGAATCCGCAAAAACAAACAGAAAAAGGATTTATCCCTCATATACAGCGAAAAACGGGCCGCCGCCGCCGCGGTCTACACCACCAATCTCGTCAAGGGCGCACCGCTCACGGTGACAAAGGCGCATCTTGCCGACGGCTACGCGCAGGCGGTCATCTGCAACAGCGGCAATGCCAACACCTGCAACGCGAACGGCATCGAAATCGCCGAGAAAATGTGCGCGCTCGTCTCGGATAAGCTAGGCATTCCCGCCGCCGACGTCGTCGTCGCTTCAACCGGCGTCATCGGACAGCCGCTCGACATCACCCCGATCGAAGCCGGCATGGAACCGCTCGCCGCGGGGCTCGGCGCGAACAGCGCAGACGCCGCCGAGGGCATCATGACCACCGACACCGAGAAAAAGGAGATCGCCGTCTCGTTTGAGATAGACGGTATAACCTGCACCATCGGCGGCATCGCCAAAGGCTCCGGCATGATCCACCCGAACATGGCGACGATGCTCGTCTTTCTCACGACGGACGCCGCCATCTCGCCGGAAATGCTCGGAAAGGCGCTCTCGACCGATATTCAGTCCACCTTCAATATGGTGAGCGTGGACGGCGACACCTCCACCAACGACATGGTGACGATCCTCGCAAACGGCATGGCCGGAAATCCGGAGATCACCGGAGAGGGCGAGGCGTTCGATATCTTCATGAAAGCGCTCAACACCGTAACCGTATGGCTCTGCCGCAAAATCGCCGGCGACGGCGAGGGCGCGACAAAGCTCCTCGAATGCAGAGTGTCCGGCGCAAAATCCGAGGAGGCGGCGAAAACCGTCGCGAAAAGCGTCATCTGCTCCTCCCTCACCAAGGCCGCCATGTTCGGCGCGGACGCCAACTGGGGACGCATTCTCTGCGCCATCGGATACAGCGGCGCGGACGTCGACGTGACAAGGGTGGACGTGGCGTTTTCCTCCGCCGCGGGGACAGTCAAGGTATGCGAAAACGGCGCCGGCATCGATTTTTCCGAGGAAACCGCAAAAAAAATCCTTACCGAAAAAGAAATCGATATCCTCATCGACCTCGGAAGCGGGGACGGCTCCGCCGTCGCGTGGGGCTGCGACCTGACTTACGACTATGTTAAAATCAACGGCGATTACCGCACATAAAGGAGAACCTATGGCACCCAACATAACCAACGCGCAGCGCGCTGAAATTCTGACGCAGGCGCTGCCGTATATCCAAAAATACAACGGCAAAATCGTCGTCGTCAAATACGGCGGAAACGCCATGACGAGCGAGGATTTAAAGCAGCAGGTCATGGAGGATATCGTTTTACTTTATCTCATCGGCGTCAAAATCGTGCTCGTACACGGCGGAGGTCCCGAAATCACCGAGCTGCTCGGAAAAATCGGCAAAGAATCCGAATTTGTCGACGGTCTGCGGGTGACGGACAAGGAAACCGTGGACGTCGTGCAGATGGTGCTCGCCGGAAAAATAAACAAGAGCCTTGTCAACCTGCTCGAAATGAAGGGCGCCAAGGCCATGGGCATTTCCGGCATCGACGGCCATATGATCGAAGCCGAAATAAAAGACGAAAGACTCGGCTTCGTCGGGAAGATCACAAGCGTCAACGTGGAGCCGATCGCCGATCTGCTCGAAAAGGGCTACATCCCCGTCGTTTCCACCGTCGGCTGCGACAAAGCCGGAAATGTCTACAACATCAACGCCGACACCGCCGCGGCGCAGATTGCCGGCGCGATGAAAGCGGAAAGCCTCATCTCTATGACGGATATCGCCGGAATCCTGCGCGACCGCGACGATCCGTCCTCTCTAATTCCGCTTATCGATATCGGGGACGCGGAAGCCCTCTTTCGTGAGGGCATCATCTCCGGCGGCATGATTCCGAAAGTGGAATGCAGCATCGACGCCATCCGGTGCGGTGTCAAGAAGGTCATTATCATGGACGGGCGGGTTCCCCATGCGATCCTCATCGAAACGCTGACCGACGAAGGCGCGGGAACCATGGTCGTCGCGGACAAAAACGCGGTTTAGCAGCCGGAAAGAAGGAATGAAATATGGATATCAAGCAGATCGACAAAGAATATATCGCCGGCACCTACGCGCGCTTCCCCGTTCAGCTTGCCTGCGGCAAGGGCGTGCTCATAAAGGATGAGGACGGAAAGGAATACATCGACCTCGGCGCCGGCATCGCCGTCAACACCTTCGGCTACGCGGACGACGAATGGATTTCTGCCGTCACCGCACAGCTCGGAAAATGCCAGCACACCTCGAATCTCTACTACTCGGAGCCGTGCGCGCTGCTCGCAAAAGCGCTATGCGAGCGCACGGGCATGAAAAAGGCGTTCTTCGGGAACTCCGGCGCCGAAGCGAACGAATGTGCCATCAAAACCGCGCGCAAGTACGCCGCCGAGAAAAAAGGCAGGGATACCTATACCATCATCACACTGAAAAACAGCTTCCACGGCCGCACCGTCACGACGCTCGCCGCAACGGGACAGGACGTGTTCCACGAGGATTTCACCCCGCTCACCGAGGGCTTTGTCTACGCGGAGCCGAACAATCTCGCAAGCGTCAAAAAGCTTGTTTCAGAGCACAAGATCGCGGCGATCCTCTTCGAGCCGGTGCAGGGCGAGGGCGGCGTCATGCCGCTGGAAGAAGAATTTGTCGCGGGACTTGCCAAAATCGCCGCGGAAGAGGACATCCTTCTCATGGCGGACGAGGTGCAGACCGGTAACGGCCGCACCGGCATGCTTTACGGCTATATGAATTACGGCATCACGCCGGATATCGTCACCACCGCCAAAGGACTTGGCGGCGGGCTGCCGATTGGCGTCTGCCTGCTCGGGGAAAAGGTAAAGGATACGCTGGGCGCGGGCTCGCACGGCTCGACTTTCGGCGGAAATCCCGCCGTGTGCGCCGGCGCCTTGAATATTTTATCCCGCATCGACGAAAATCTGCTCGCCGAGGTACGGAAAAAATCCGTGTATATCTTTGAATCGCTCACAGGCGCCGCCGGAATAAAAAGCGTCACGGGACTGGGGCTTATGATCGGCGTCGAAACGGAAAAGCCGGCGGGAGAGGTCATCGACCGCTGCCGGGAGGACGGCGTGCTCGTCATCAATGCCAAGAGCAAGGTCCGCCTGCTGCCGCCCCTGAATATCCCGTGGGAGCTGCTTGAAAAAGCGGTTTCCGTCATCAAAGCGGCCTGCGCCGACTGAAAGAAAGGATGGACACACCCATGAATCTCAAAGGGAAGAACTTCTTAAAGCTGCTCGATTTCACGCCTGAGGAAATCACAGGGCTTCTCGACCTTGCCGCAGAGCTGAAAGCGCAGAAGAAAGCCGGCGTGCCGCACAAGCTCTGCGAGGGCAAAAACATCGCTCTCATCTTCGAGAAGACCAGCACACGCACAAGATGCAGCTTCGAGGTCGCGGCGCATGATCTCGGCATGAATACGACCTATCTCGATCCGACCGCCTCCCAAATCGGCAAAAAAGAGAGCATCGCCGATACGGCGCGCGTCCTCGGCCGCATGTACGACGGCATCGAATACCGCGGGCATGGGCAAAAAATCGTCGAAGAGCTTGCCGAATACGCCGGCGTACCCGTTTGGAACGGCCTCACCAACGAATTTCATCCGACGCAGATCTTGGCGGATCTTTTGACCATCCGCGAGCGTTTCGGGCATCTCGACGGTATCCGCCTCGTCTACATGGGCGACGCGCGATACAACATGGGCAATTCCCTCATGGTCGGCTGCGCGAAAATGGGCATGAGCTTCACGGCGTGCGCACCGAAGAAATATTTCCCCGACGCCGCTCTTGTCGAAGCCTGTCGGAAAATCGCCGAAAAGACGGGAGCCGTCCTGAACTTCTGCGAAGATCCCGCAGAAGCGACAAAGGACGCCGACGTCATCTATACCGACGTATGGGTCTCGATGGGCGAGCCGGTCGGCGTGTGGGAGGAGCGGATCCGCGAGCTTTCGCCGTATCAGGTAAACGCGGCTATTATGAAGAACGCAGGAGAGGGCGCGGTATTCATGCACTGTCTGCCCGCTTTCCATGACCTTAAAACCGCCGTCGGCCGGGAAATGGGCGAAAAATTCGGCCTTACCTGCATGGAGGTCACCGACGAGGTATTCGAGAGCGCTCAGTCCATCGTCTTTGACGAGGCGGAAAACCGGATGCACACGATCAAGGCCGTCATGGCGGCAACCTTATAAGAATATGAAAAAAAGATATTTGATTTTGGAGGACGGCGCCGTCTATGAGGGCGCCGCCCTCGGCGCCGACCGTGCATGCGTCGGCGAGCTCGTTTTCACGACGGGGATGTGCGGCTACACGGAAACGCTGACCGATCCGAGCTATTTCGGACAGATCGTTCTGCAAACTTTCCCTCTCATCGGAAATTACGGTATCACCGAGGCGGATTTCGAGGGAAAATGCGCCGTTTTCGGCTATGTCGTGCGCGAGGCGTGCGACGCGCCCTCCAATTTCCGCTGCGAATATACGCTGGATGAATTTCTGAAACGGAACGGCGTGCCCGGCATCACGGGCGTCGATACCCGCGCGCTCACCAAAAGAATCCGCGAGCGCGGCGTCATGAACGCCATGCTTACAGATGAAATCCCCGCAGAGCTCCAAAAGATCAAGGCATATGCCATTCAAAACGCCGTGAAAAGCGTGACGCGGGGCATGCCCGCGGTATTCTCTCCCGAAAAGGAGCGATACCGCGTCACGCTCATCGATTACGGCGCAAAGGCCAACATCGTCCGCGAGCTTGTCCGCCGTGGCTGCAAGGTCACGGCCGTTCCGGCAGGGACCACGGCTGCGGAAATCCTCGCGGACGCGCCCGACGGCGTCATGCTCTCGAACGGTCCCGGCGACCCTGCGGAAAACAGAACGGAAATCGACGTGCTCCGCGCGCTGCTCGGAAAGGTTCCCGTGTTCGGCATCTGCCTCGGACATCAGCTCATGGCGCTTGCCATGGGCGCCGAGACGGAAAAGCTGAAATATGGACACCGCAGCGCGAATCAGCCGGTGCGCGACGTCATGGGCGCACGCACCTACATCACAAGCCAGAACCACGGCTACGCCGTCGTGCCGGAAAGCCTCAAAACGGGCGTTCTGCGCTATGTCAACGCCAACGACGGCACCTGCGAGGGAATCGACTATCCAGAGCTTTCCGCCTTTTCCGTACAGTTCCATCCGGAGGCGTGCGGCGGTCCGCACGACACATCGTTCCTCTTTGACCGATTTCTCTCCATGATGGAAGAAAGGAGAACCTGCGATGCCGCTCGATAAAACCATCAGAAAAACGCTCGTCATCGGCTCCGGTCCCATTGTCATCGGGCAGGCGGCGGAATTCGACTACGCCGGCACGCAGGGCTGCCGCATCCTAAAGGAAGCGGGCGTAAACGTCGTGCTCGTCAACTCCAATCCCGCGACCATCATGACCGACCGCGCGTTCGCGGACGAAATCTACCTCGAGCCGCTGACAGTAGAAACGCTTCGGCGCATCATCGAAAAGGAAAAGCCGGACAGCCTGCTCGCCGGGCTCGGCGGCCAAACCGGACTCACGCTTGCTATGGAGCTTGCCAAGGACGGCTTTCTCGACGCGCACGGCGTCCGTCTCATCGGAACGAATGCTGAGGCCATCGACAAGGCGGAAGATAGAAAGCTCTTCAAGCAGACCATGGAGCAAATCGGCGAGCCGACGATTCCCTCCGGAATCGCGGAAACCGTGGAGGATGCGCTCGCCATCGCCGAAAAGATCGGTTACCCCGTCATCATCCGTCCGGCGTTCACGCTCGGCGGTACGGGCGGCGGCGTGGCCTATTCTGAAAAAGAGATGCGCGAGGCGGCGAAGGCCGGACTTGACGCTTCTCCGATCACACAGATTTTGGTGGAAAAATACATCGCCGGCTGGAAGGAAATCGAGTTCGAGACGATCCGCGACGCCGCGGGAAACGTCATCGCCGTCTGCTCGATGGAGAATTTCGATCCCGTCGGCATCCATACCGGCGACAGCATCGTCGCCGCTCCTGCGCTGACGCTCGCCGACCGCGAATATCAGATGCTCCGCAGCGCGGCGCTCCATATCATTTCGTCGCTGAATATCGTCGGCGGCTGCAACTGCCAGTTCGCGCTTTGCCCCGATAGCTTTGAATATGCGGTCATCGAGGTCAATCCCCGCGTTTCGCGTTCCTCCGCACTCGCCTCCAAGGCGACGGGCTACCCGATCGCGAAGGTCACGGCGAAGATCGCGCTCGGATACACGCTCGACGAAATCAAAAACGACATCACCGGCAAGACCTGCGCCTGCTTCGAGCCCGCGCTCGATTATGTCGTCGTAAAATTTCCGAAATGGCCGTTTGACAAGTTCGCGGGTGCCTCCCGCGCGCTCGGCACACAGATGAAAGCAACCGGCGAGGTCATGGCGATTGGAACATCGTTCGAGGCGGCGCTCATGAAAGCCGTCCGCGGCGCGGAAATCTCCCTCGACACGCTGAACGCCGCACCCATCGACGGCGCCCCTCTTTCCGAGCGCCTGCGCCGCATGGACGACCGCCGGCTTTTCACGGTTTTCGAGGCGCTGAAAGCGGGATATTCCATCGACGAAATCCATAAAATCACAAAAATCGACAAATTCTTCCTTGCCAAGCTGCAAAAGCTTGCAGCGTTTGAAAAAGAGCTTGCCGCCTCTCCGATGACGGACGCTCTTTACAAAAAAGCAAAATCGTTCGGATATCCGGACGCCGCCATTCGCCGGATATCCGGCAGGGAGACGCTTCCTCATCTTGCCGCCTCCTATAAAATGGTCGACACCTGCGGCGCGGAGTTTGACGCGGAAACGCCGTATTTCTACTCCACCTATGACAGCGACTGCGAGGCGCGCGAATTTATCAGGAACCGGAAAAAAGAGACGATTCTCGTCCTCGGTTCAGGCCCCATCCGAATCGGTCAGGGAATCGAGTTCGACTATTCCTCCGTACACTGCGTCATGACACTCAAAAACCTCGGATACGACGTGGTTATCGTCAACAACAATCCCGAAACCGTCTCGACGGATTACGACACGGCCGACAGGCTCTATTTCGAGCCGCTCACACCGGAGGACGTGATGAACGTCATCCGCGTGGAAAATCCTGTGGGCGTCGTCGTCGCTTTCGGCGGACAGACGGCGATCCGTCTGACGGAATTTCTGCATCGGAAGGGAATTCCGATCCTCGGCACCTCCGCCGAAGGAATCGACATCGCGGAGGACCGGGAAAAATTCGACGCGCTGCTGGAAAAATCCGGCTTCCGCCGTCCGCGCGGGACAGCCGTACGCACAGCGGAAGAGGCGCTCGCAGCGGCAAGGGAGCTCGGTTATCCGGTGCTTCTTCGTCCCTCTTATGTCATCGGCGGACAGAACATGCAGATCGTGAGAAGCGACACCGAGGCCCTCCGCTATATGGAGCGGATCCTTGCCGGCGGCATCGAAAACCCGGTGCTCGTCGACAAATATATGATGGGCCCTGAGCTGGAGGTGGACGTCATCTCCGACGGACGCGACGTTCTCATCCCCGGCATTATGCAGCATATCGAACGCGCGGGCGTCCATAGCGGCGATTCGATCGCCGTCTATCCGCCCTACGGCATCAATGACAAAATGACGGCAAAGATCGTGGACTGCTCCGAGAAGCTCGCGCTTGCGCTCGGTACAAAGGGACTTGTCAACATCCAATATCTGATATACGGCGGCGAGCTTTATGTCATCGAGGTCAATCCGCGCGCGTCGCGCACGGTGCCTTATATCAGCAAGGTGACCGGCGTGCCGATGGTGGATATCGCCTCGCGCGTCATGCTGGGCGCACCGCTCCCCTCTCTCGGATACGGCACGGGATTATACAAAACGCCGCCGTATTATGCCGTCAAGGTTCCGGTGTTCTCCTTTGAAAAGCTCACGGACGTCAATTCCTATCTCGGACCGGAGATGAAATCGACGGGCGAGGTGCTCGGTGTTGGACGAACGCTTTCGGAAGCGATGTTCAAGGGTTTCACCGCGGCGGGCTATCGGATCGGGACACACGACCGCGAAGCCGGCGTTTTCCTCAGCGTAGAAAATCAAGATCTTCCCGAGGTCGTTTCCCTCGCAAAAAAGCTCTATGACATCGGTATGAGCCTTTATGCCACCCCCGATACCGCAGAGGCGATACGGGCGCTTGGCATCGATGCCGCGGAAGTGCCCGGCATGACGGACAAAGCGGCGACCTTTTCCCTGCTCGAATCGGGAAAGATCAGCTATATCGTTTACACCGGCGCGCTCTTCGACCGGACGCTGGACGACTACATCGCGCTCCACCGCAAGGCGCTCTCGCTCGGCATCGTGTGTCTGACTTCCCTTGACACCGCGAACGCGCTCGCGGACATCCTCGCGGGGCGCTTCCGCGAGGACAACACGGAGCTTGTCGATATCAACCACATGCGAAAGGAGCCTATGAAGCTGCCTTTCTCCAAAATGCAGGGCTCCGGCGACGACTATATTTTCTTTGCGAATTTCGACGGAAGCATCACCTGCCCCGAAGCGCTGGCGGTCGGGATGTGCGACCGTTCGCGCGGCATCGGCGGCGACGGAATCGTTCTGATCGAGAGATCCTGTGTCGCGGACGCGAAAATGCGGATTTTCAATCGCGACGGCAGCGAGGGGAAAATGGCCGGCAACAGCATCCGCTGCGCCGGAAAATACCTATATGACGGCGGTTATGTGAATACCGAAAAAATCACGGTGGAAACCGCAAGCGGGATCAAAACGCTCACGCTGTATACGAGCGGCGGCAAGGTGACTTATGTAAGCGTAGAAATGGGACGCGCCGAGCTTTCGGCAAAAAATCTGCCCTGTACGCTGGACGCGGACACGCTGATTCGCCATCCCGTGACGATAGACGGCGAAGCCTATGAGATCACCTGTCTTTCCGTCGGCAATCCGCACTGCGTCGTTTTCTGCGACCGTGTAGAAGCGGTGGATATCGAAAAAATCGGTCCCAAATTTGAATTTGCTCCGTTTTTCCCGCAGCGCATCAACACGGAATTTATCCGCGTCGTAAATGAAACGACGATCAAAATGCGCGTTTGGGAGCGCGGCAACGGGGAGACCGCAGCCTGCGGAACGGGCGCATGCGCGGCAGCCTATGCCGCTGTCCTCTGCGGCTACTGCAAAAAGGACACGGACATCACTGTCAAGCTGCGCGGCGGCGATCTGCACGTGCGCTGTTCGGACGACGGCATCACGCTCGACGGAGACGCTCACCTCGTTTACGAGGGCGTGGTGGAATACTAAAAGCAGCCGCCATGCTGAATACGGCATGGCGGCTTATCATCGTCTTTTCGATTTTCTTTATGAAATTACCTGCTATCGGAGTTATTCTATGCTTCCCCTTTCAAAAAACAAAGGCTCGCTTCTCATGGGAAGCGAGCCTCCTTTTTATTTCAGCAAAACCTCGTGTCCGCATCTTGCCGATTCATAAATCGCGTTCAGAATCCTCATCATTTCGACGCCGTCCTCGGCAGGACTCAGACATTCCGTGCCGTTCTCTATGCAATCGACAAAATGGAAAATCTCTTGGCGGAATATATCGCTGAAATTCATCGTCGTTTCCGCCTTCAATGAAATATCGGTCATATAGCCGTCAAGCTCGCCGTAAAGCTCCAGCTCCGGATTCAAGGCAGCACCCGCCTTTGTTCCGCAGAAGATCATTTTGCCCTCGTCGTTTTTAATATTCAGACTGAAGCTCGCCTCGACGCTGAGAACGGAGCCGTCCTCAAACCGAATGAGAGCCGTCGCCAAATCCTCCACGTCACAGATGTCATGTTCGGCCGCACCGGACGAGCGGTACGCCTTTTGCGAGCGGATATTCTTCCGGTCGTAAAGCTTCTGGAAAGTCGCGCCGTACACGGAAACCGCTTTGGGCTTGCCTTTCAGATAGCGGACAAAATCGATGACATGCACGCCGAGATCGATGAGCGGTCCGCCGCCGGAGCGGGAGCTGTCTCCGAACCAGCCGCCCGGATTGCCGTTTCGGCGCAGATACTGCACCTTGGAATAGTAAATATCTCCGAAATAATCCTTTTCATAAAGCTCGCGCAGGATTTTCATATCCGCCCCGAAGCGGCGTACAAATCCGATCATGAGCAGCTTGCCGTTCTTCTCGGCAGCCGCCTTCATCGCCTCTGCGTCCTCGACCGTGATGCACATCGGCTTTTCACAAAGCACATGCTTGCCCGCATTCAGCGCGGCGATGGCGCAGGGCGCATGTCCGTTGTTCCATGTGCAGACGCTCACCGCGTCGAGCTCCGGAAGCGCCAAAAACGCATCTATATCCGTATAAAGCCTCGTGATATCGTATCGTTCTCCCATATAGCGCAGGCGCTCCCCGTTGATATCGCAGAACGCATAAAGCTCGACGTCCGGATGCTTCCGATAAGCCTCGATATGCGAGCAGGAAATCCCGCCCACGCCGATGATGCCGATTTTTAACCTGTTTCCCATTCTGAAATTCTCCTTTTATGCCCGAATGATGCTTTCCAGATGGTCATAAGCGATCTTGATGTCGCGCGCGGGATCGTCCCCGACCTCGCGTTCGATGGTGAGAAAGCCGCGATAACCGATGTCGTCGAGCGCCGCAAGATATTTCTTAAAATCTACGCTTCCCGTGCCGAGCGGTACCTCTTTGAAATACTTTATCCCCTGCGCCTCCTCCGGAATCGGATGGACCACACGGTAAATATATTCCGGATTGCCGTCGGCGAGCTTTATACCGTCCTTCGCATGCGTATGGACGATATAGCGACGCAGATTGTAGACTGCCTGCACGGGATCGTCGCCCGTCACCATGACAAGGTTGGCGGGATCAAGGTTGACCGCGACGCCGGTCGAATTCAGCGAATCGAGGAACTCCGCCAGCACGGCGGAAGGCTCCGGCCCTGTCTCGACGGCAAAATGCGAACCGATGCTGTCGGCATAACGGGCAAGCTCACAGCATGCCTCCTGCATGATCTTATATCGGTCATGATTTTTATCGGCCGGCACCACGCCGATGTGCGTCGTCACGATATCCGTTTCAAAATCCTTTGCCATATCCATAATGCGCTTGGACTGCTCGATAAGCTCCGGATTGAGCATGGGATCGCCGAAACCGCGTCCGAGATCGCCGCAAATAGCGGAGAATACCATCCCGTTGTCCTTCACAAAATGCAGAAGCTCGCGGCGTTCCTCCTTGCCGAAGCTTTCGGGGGCATGCGCACCGCGCGTGCAGTACATCTGAATGCCTTTGATGCCGATCGACGCCGCCTTTTTGACGGCTTCCATGGTATCGCAACGGAACGAATCCACAATCGCTCCGATCGGAAAATCGTACATAACCGGAAATCCTCCTTTGGATCTCAAAATTCAATCCTATTTTAATGGACGGCAAACGGAATGTCAACATCAAATGAAAAATTCACTTTTCTTTTTTCTGTGCCAGCTCCGGCGCGGAGCCGTACAGCTTTCCCTCTACGTAGCATGCCCTCTTATTTTTCAGCCCAATCACGATAGCGACCGCCGCGGGACCGAGGACCGGCGCGATCCATGATTTGTCGAAAAGCCACGCGAGCACGCCCGCCGCAAGATACAGAATCGCCCAGAGAATCATCTCGAACCTGTGCTCACGGTTCCATTTTCTTGTAAAATATATCGTCTTTTCCCGCACGGAAAACGCGCTTTTCTGCAAGACCTCCACAAGATTTTTCTCCGCCCTTTCCCGATACGCCGCCTCCGTGAGACGCTCCCCTGAGAGCAGCTCGTTGACGCTTGTGCCAAGCGTCTCGGCAAGCGGCAGCAAAAGTCCGATATCCGGCATATAATTGCCGTTTTCCCAACGGGAAACCGTTTTGTTCGTAACGCCCAAACGTTCTCCGAGCGCCTCCTGCGTCATACCCTTCTCCTTGCGCAAAGAGGCGATAAACGCCCCAACCCTTTTCTGATCCATTGCTCCATCGCCTTTCTCAATCGATTCTTCCCTGATATCATAATCGAAAATCGTCTGAAAGTATACCCCACAAACCGCGAATGACGGAAAAAGGCGGACAAAACGTCCGCCTTTTTTATTATTTCCGATTGGATTTGACGATCGCTTCCCATAGGCCATTGAGATACGCCGCGCCGAGCGCGCGGTCGTAAAGTCCGTAGCCGGGCATCGCGACCTCGTCCCAAATCATGCGTCCGTGGTCGGGACGGATCGGCCCGTCGAAGCCGATGTCGTAAAGCGCCTTCATGATCTCGTACATGTCGAACGTGCCGTCGGAGGAAAGATGCGCCGCCTCCTCGAAATCGGTCGGAGAATTGAATTTCAGGTTGCGCACATGCGCGAAATGGATGCGTCCCTTGAGCGAGCGGATCATATCCGGCAAGTTGTTGCGGAGATTCGTCCCGTAGGAACCGGAGCAGAACGTCACGCCGTTGTGCGGATTATCCACCATTTTCATCATGCGCAGGATATTTTCCTTGTTGATGATGATGCGCGGCAGACCGAATACGCTCCACGCCGGGTCGTCCGGGTGAATCGCCATGTTGATGTCGTATTTGTCGCACACAGGCATGATCGCTTCGAGAAAATATTTGAGATTCGCAAAGAGCTTCTCGTCGTCCACATCGCGGTACAGCGCGAACAGCTCCTTGACCTTTGCCATGCGCTCCGGCTCCCAGCCGGGCATGACCGTGCCGTTCATGTCGGAGGAAATGGAGTTGAACATATCCTCCGGATTGAGTCTGTCCACCGCCGCCTGCGTATAGGCGAGCACCGTCGAGCCGTCGGGGCGCTTTCTCGCAAGCTCGGTGCGCGTCCAGTCAAAAACGGGCATGAAGTTATAGCAGACCATGCGGATGTCCGCACGGCCGAGCCGTTCCAGTGTCGTGATGTAGTTTTCGATATGGCGGTCGCGGTCGGGCGTGCCGACCTTAATGGCGTCGCTGACGTTGACGCTCTCGATGCCGTGGATGAGAAGTCCCGCATCCTCGACCTCCTTTTTGAGGGAAAGGATTTTTTCCGTCTCCCATGCCTCGCCGGGCACGGAATCGTAAAGCGTCGTGATGACGCCCGTGACACCCGGAATCTGGCGGATCTGTTTCAAGGTCACGGTATCAAAGCCGGTACCGTACCATCTCAAAGTCATGTTCATATAAAGCTCCTATCTGCCGCTGCGGCGGCGAAAATTCAATATTTTATTCAGAGCGGGTTTCCCTGCCCGTTATCGAGCCTATTATTGCACCGCTCTATCGGCGCTCCAGCCCTGCCAGCTTTTCTTCCAGCACTCTCACCTGCTCGCGCAGAAGCGAAAGCTCTGCCGACATGGCATATACGTTCTGCACGCCGTATTTTTCACACCGCTTCTCGTATTTTTCATAGCTCATCCTCCGCGGCATCACCGCATACAGAAAGATGCCCAGCAGGAGGAAAAAGCCGCCGATCGGCGCGAAAATGACGGCAAGCGGAAGTCCGTTTTCCGGATCGCGCACATCAAGGAGAAACAAAACAAGCGCGGCGATGAGAAACACGGCTCCGATGATTCCGTATACGAGAAGCAGGAGCTTTCTCGTCGTCCGAAGCTGTTTTCCGGTCGTTTCCTCAAACAATTCCTTCCTGTTCTTCATAAGTACCCTCAAAACTCCAAAATTTCGCTCAGAATATAATTGGAAATCAGCATCCCGCGCTTGGAGAGCCGATAGCCTGATTTCGTTTTCAGAATGTATTTTTTCAGCAGGAACGGCTTCATCCTCGCTTTGTAGCGCGCTTCAAAATCGTCTCCGAACCGCTCGCCGTACTCGACGACATCGATTCCCTGCTTCAAGCGGAAGCCGAGCATCACGTACTGCGTAGCCAGCTCCTCTTCGGTCGGCGCATAGTTTTCATCGAAAAGCGCGCGGCTGTCCTCCGGCATCGCGATAAAACGGTCGATATCCTTTGAATAGGAAAACATTCTGCCGCCGAAATAGGAATGCGCGCCCGGACCGAAGCCGAGATATTCCTCGCATCTCCAGTATTTCAGATTATGCCGGCATTCCGAGCCGAGCTTGGCGAAATTGCTGATTTCATATTGCAGATAGCCCGCGGCTTCCAGCTTCTTCGCGGAATCGAGATACATCTCATACTGCAAGTCCTCGCAGGGGACTGTGGCCGCGACCTCCGGATCGCGCCCGAACGGCGTATCCGGCTCGATTTTGAGGCCGTAAAACGAGATATGCTCCGGTTCCAATGCAAGAACATAATCGAGCGTCCCCGCCAGCGTCTCCTTCGACTGCCCGGGAAGCGCATACATGACGTCCACACTGATATTCTCGAAGCCTTCGAGCCGTGCGAGCAGAAACGAGCTTTCAAATTCCTCTCTGGTATGGATGCGGGAAAGCCGTTTCAATTCCCCGTCGTCCGCGCTCTGAAGCCCCATGCTGAGCCTGTCGATCCCGGCCTCGCGGTAAGCGGAAAGCTTGCCCGTGTCAAGCGTGCCGGGATTTGCCTCGATCGTGACCTCCGCTTCGTCCGAAACATGGAACGATGACCGAAGCGCCGCAAGAATCCGCTGGATATCTTCTCCGGCGAGCACCGACGGCGTTCCGCCGCCGATATAAATGCTGTCCACCACATGATTCTTGCCCGCCTGCTTAAAGCTTTTAATCTGGGCAATCAGCGCATTGGCATAGGCACCGTATTTTTCCGTCTCCGTGACGGAATAGAAATCACAATAAGCGCATTTTTTCACACAAAACGGGATGTGGATATAGATACCAAGACTATTCATACTGCCTCCCTTCCGCCGAACACGGCGGAAAAATCGAAGCTTTTCTCATTCGTCGTCGAGCCTCAGCACCGCCATAAAGGTCTCCGGCGGCACCTCGACCGAGCCGAGCTTCCGCATTTTCTTCTTGCCCTCTTTCTGCTTTTCGAGCAGCTTTTTCTTACGTGTGATGTCGCCGCCGTAGCACTTGGCGAGCACATCCTTGCGCATGGCCTTGACCGTCTCGCGCGCGATGACGCGGCCGCCGACCGCCGCCTGAATCGGCACCTCGAAAAGCTGACGCGGAATGTTATCCTTTAATGCCTCCGCGATCTTTCGGCCGCGCGCATATGCCTTGTCGGCATGGACGATAAAGGACAGCGCGTCCACGAGCTCCATGTTGAGCAGGATATCGAGCTTCACAAGCTTGCTCTCCCGATAGTCGTCCAGCTCGTAGTCGAGAGAGGCATATCCCTTGCTGCGGCTTTTGAGCGCATCGAAGAAATCATAGATGATTTCATTCAGCGGCAGAATATAATGAAGCTCCACCCTCGTTTTATCGAGATATTTCATATCGACGAAGATCCCGCGGCGCTCCTTGCAAAGCTCCATGATGCCGCCCATATAATCCGTCGGCGTGATGATGTTCCCTTTCACGACCGGCTCCTCCGCCGAGGCGATCTCGTCCGGCGACGGATAATTGGCGGGATTGTCGATGTATTTCACCTCACCGTTCTTATACGTCACCTTGTAAATAACGCTCGGCGCCGTCGTAACGAGATCGAGGCCGAACTCCCGTTCCAGCCGTTCCGCAATGATCTCCATATGCAGAAGGCCGAGGAAGCCGCACCGGAAGCCGAAGCCAAGCGCAATGCTCGTTTCCGGATCGAAAGTCAGCGCCGCATCGTTGAGACGCAGCTTTTCGAGCGCGTCGCGCAGATCGGGATACTTCGCCCCGTCCGCAGGATAGATGCCTGCGAACACCATCGGAAGCGCCTGCTTAAAGCCGGGAAACGGCTCGTCCGTCGGGGCTTCCGCATCGGTCACGGTATCGCCGACGCGCGTATCCGCGACGCTCTTGATGCTCGCCGTGATATAGCCGACCTCGCCCGCCGCAAGCTCCGCCGCCGGCACAAGCCCGAAAGCGGACATATATCCGACCTCGACGACGTCAAATTCCGCGCCTGTATTCATCATCCGGATCTTTGAGCCGGCGCGCACACGTCCGTCCTTCACACGGACATATACCACGACGCCGCGGTAGGAATCGTAATAGGAATCAAAGATCAGCGCTTTGAGCGGCGCTTCCTCGTCGCCGCGCGGCGCGGGAATATCCGCCACGATCTTTTCGAGCACATCGCCGATGTTGAGTCCCGTCTTGGCGGAAACTGCCGGACAATCCTCGGCAGGGATCCCGATGATTTCCTCGATCTCACGGCGCACGCCCTCAATATCCGCGCTCGGCAGATCGATCTTGTTGACGACGGGGATGATCTCGAGATCGTTTTCCAGCGCGAGATAGGTGTTGGCGAGCGTCTGCGCTTCGATCCCCTGCGTCGCATCCACCACGAGCAGAGCGCCCTCGCAGGCGCCGAGCGAACGGGAGACCTCATAGTTGAAGTCCACATGTCCGGGCGTGTCGATGAGATTGAATTCGTAAACCTCGCCGTCCTTCGCCTCATAGTTCAGCTTGACGGCGCGCGCCTTGATCGTGATGCCGCGTTCGCGCTCGATCTCCATATTGTCGAGCAGCTGTTCCTCCATCTCGCGGGAGGAGACGCTCTTTGTCGCTTCCAAAATGCGGTCGGCCAGCGTGCTTTTGCCGTGATCAATATGGGCGATGATCGAAAAATTGCGGATCTTCTCCTGTCTTGTCATAGCTCCTCCGGATTCTCCAAATTTACGGTACATTTCTACTATTGAATTATTGTAGCACAATCCCCATGCTTTTTCAAGGGGATATTTTTGCATCAAGCATGAGGGAGCCGCATTACGTCTTAGAACAACATAACAGAACCTCGGTTTTGCCGTTTGTTGACAAATCCACACATTTATGCTATGCTTTACATATAAATATACATCACAAAGATTTCTTTTTGGATGAAAGTCTGCATAAATACCCGCTCCGCCTCATTTCAGAAAGGATAGATACGCATGAAAAAAATATTGTCTTTATCGCTCGCCCTCTGCCTTGCCGCAGTGTCGCTTGCCGGATGTGCCCGCGGGAACGGACCGCAGGAAACGGCAGCCGACTCGGAAGGAAAGCCGGACAGAACGCGGACCGCGCTTTCCGCGCCGACGGAATCCGGTCCTTATTCGGTACTGGAATTCGGATATTCCGATTCCGTATCCGGCACTCTTCACACCATGGAATACACGTATTGGAACCGCGACCGATTCACCGACACCGGCGCGGCAAAGACAAAGAGAATGAGCGTCGGCGGCATGGTCTGCACCGGAAGCTATGTCGATTCCGATTACGAGACCTACAATACCTTTGCCACCGCTCGCTATTTGGATCAGAATCAAAAACTCTTTGAGGTCGACGACAGGGGACTTCTGACATCGTATTTTTGGGGTTCCTCAGGGCTTCAAACAACCGGAGGAACCTGCCCGCAGGAAGAATGTGTGGAAATCGCAAAAGCGTTTCTTCGCCCGTATGCCGAGCTTTCCTCCTATCAGGTCGATGTTCTGTTCCATGAGGCGGACGGACTCTATGAGATCGAATTCACCAAATATATCGGGTCCTGTAAAACGACCGACCGCGCCACAGTTACCGTTGCGGTGTCCGGCGAGCTTTACAGCTATTCCTCGACGATGCTTGGCAGAATTTCAACGGAAACTGTCAACGACTTTGATATGGCAAAAACCGAATCCTCCGTTTCCGGCAAGCTATACGCGATTTACGGCGGCGTCCTTGAAAGATATGACAGCGTGGAATATGAAATCCTCGATACAAAATTGACGCTTTTGGAGGACGGAAGCGCCGCTCTCATCTATACCGTCGACGTATCCTGCATCAACGCAGTAGAGGGCTGCGAGGTTGTTACAAGCGAAAGAGTACAGCTTCTGATACAAAGCCAAGAAGCCTAAAATAAGGCGGACGGCGTCTTGCTTCGCTTGACAGCCGTTTGTTTTTATGATATTCTGAAAGCGGCGGAGAAAAAAGTCTCCGTAATCACACGACAAGGAGAACTTCATGAAAACATCATACGCATCAGAGCGTTTCGCAGGCCGGGAGGTTTGCGAAAGGTAACGCCGCACTCCTCCCAAAAGGTCGGCTGAAATCGCTTTTCGGAGGAAATATCATGAAACAAAAATCATATCCACAGCATAAAACGACAAATTACAGCACATTGGAAAACGGCTTTCTCTGTGAGGCATGCGGCAGACGGGTGACGCCGGAGGGCGTCGGACTTCCGGAAGAGAAATTCGATTCCGGATGCAAAGCCAAGCGCTGATATTGGAAATTGCAAAAAATACCCATAAAATGGGTATTTTTTGTTTTGCGAAAAAATCTTGACAAAAGCGTTTTCTTGTGATAGAATGACAAAAATTTTTCAAAATGGAGTAAGCGTGCATGATCGGTTTGACGATATCGGGAACCGGATATGACGGCGCGGGGAATTGGTCCTTCGGAGGGACTCATTCGGACGCGTCCGTTTTGCTATGCTTCCATTTGAAAAAGTAAACATTTCAAATTCAGCAAATAAGAAGAACGGCTTCGGTCCGAACAAACAGAATTTTCCTCATTTCTGTCTGTCGCCGAGGCTGTTTTTGTTTCCTGAGGAAAGGAGACGCCATGAACACCTTCGACTACCTGAACGAATACCACAACACCCATGACGAGGACGCGCGCCTTTCCCCCAAGCGCGGACAGGTGGAATTTTTCACAACCGTCCGATATGTCGAGAAATACCTCAAAGCCGGTATGAAAATTCTCGAAATCGGTGCCGGCACCGGACGCTATTCCCACTATTTTGCCGCCAAGGATACGAGGTCGGCACGGTGGAAGCGATGGACGATGAAACTACGCACTCTACTTAAACTATCGTTTTGCCGTCTGTGAGCGCGCCGACCTTATCGGATTTTTCAATCACACGCTCGGCATTCTGCAAAAGCACGGCGAAAATGACGCCATTCCCACAGAAGAATGAAATTAACTCTTGCGGGAGAACCTTTCATATGATATAATATTTTATTATAGGATAAAATTTTGGATTTCCTATTTTTCTCTATTTTATTAGATTTTACAATGCCGCGGTCTGCGGCAGAACGGAGAATATCATGGTAGACAAAAACATCGAATTTATCTCGTCTTACGACAAAGAAGTCGGAGAGGCCATGGGCGCAGAGCTTGCGCGCCAGCGCCGCGGCATCGAGCTCATTGCATCGGAAAACTTCGTTTCCGAACCGGTCATGGCGGCCATGGGCAGCATCCTCACCAACAAATACGCCGAGGGCTATCCCGGCAAGCGGTACTACGGCGGCTGCGAATGCGTGGACGTCGTGGAAAATATTGCCCGCGAGCGCGCCTGCAAGCTCTTCGGCGCGGAGCACGCCAACGTTCAGCCGCACAGCGGCGCGCAGGCGAATATGGCGGTCTATTTCGCGCTGTTGAAGCCCGGCGACACCGTGCTCGGCATGAATCTCGCACACGGCGGACATCTCACGCACGGTTCGCCCGTCAACATGTCCGGCTCTTATTTCCATTTCGTCCCCTACGGCGTAGATTCCGAGACCGGACGCATCAATTACGAAAAGCTCCGCGAGATCGCGCTCGAAGCAAAGCCGAAGCTCATCGTAGCCGGCGCCTCCGCCTATCCCCGCATCATCGATTTTGAGAAAATCGCCGCGGTCGCCAAGGAGGTCGGCGCTTACTTCATGGTCGATATGGCGCACATCGCGGGACTTGTCGCGGCAGAGCTGCACCCGAATCCCGTCCCGTATGCCGACGTCGTTACCACGACCACACATAAGACGCTGCGCGGTCCTCGCGGCGGCATGATCCTTTGCCGCGAGGAGCTGGCAAAGCAGATCGACAAGGCGATCTTCCCCGGCACACAGGGCGGCCCGCTCATGCACATCATCGCCGCAAAGGCCGTCTGCTTCGGCGAGGCCTTGAAGCCTGAATTCAAAACCTATCAGGAGCAGATCCTGAAAAATGCGAAGGCACTCGAAAAGTCCCTGCTCGCCGAGGGCTTCGACCTTGTTTCCGGCGGCACGGACAATCACCTGCTGCTTGTCGATCTGCGTCCGATGAACATCACCGGCAAGGAGCTTGAGCATAGGCTCGACGAGGTCTATATCACCGTCAACAAAAACGCGATTCCCAACGACCCGCAGAGTCCGTTCATCACGAGCGGGATCCGCGTCGGCACGCCCGCCGCGACCTCGAGAGGGCTGAAAGAGGAGGATATGACCGTCGTCGGCCACCTTATCGGTCTTACCGCCAAGGATTTCGAGGGCAGCGCGGACGAGGTCCGTGCGGAAGTGACAAAATTATGTGCGAAATACCCGCTTTACAACTAAAAGTCAAAGAGCTGTCGGCAAAGCTTGTGCCGCTTTGCACGGCGAGAGGCGTCACCTTCGGTACGGCGGAAAGCTGTACCGGAGGGCTTATCGCTGCTTCCGTGACGGATATCCCCGGCGCCTCCGCCGTATTCTTCGGCGGGATCGTCTCCTATGACAACAGCGTCAAGGAACAGCTTCTCGGCGTGAAGCGGCGGACGCTGGAAGCATACGGCGCCGTTTCCGAGCAGACCGCAAGGGAAATGGCGCGCGGCGCCGTTTCCGTTCTCGGAACCTCATTTGCCGTCTCCGTGACCGGCATTGCCGGCCCCGGCGGCGGATCCCCAGAAAAGCCCGTAGGACTTGTCTATATCGCGGCGTCCTCGAAAAGCGGCGATATCTCATGTCAAAAAAAGCTGTTTGAGGGAAACAGATCGCAGATCCGCCTGCAAACCGTCGTCTCGGCGCTCGAAACGTTGATTTTTGCCGTCGAAAAAGGTTGAGCGACAGCCGCTTTTAGCACCGAAAAGGTTTTTTGTGGAAAACCCTGTGGAAATTGTTGAAAATTACAAATTTTTCCATATGATATGGTTTTATGGAAAGAACAGGAGGCGGCCATGCCGGAAAAACGCAATGCTCCGATGCGGCCGGAGGAGCTTTCCGCCGCGATAAAAAGAGGGATTTGCGGTGCGTTTGTGTTCTTCGGAGACGAGGATTATCTGAAAAGCCGTTACCGTGACGAAATTTATCAGAGCGTCATGACGGAGGGGATGGAAACTTTCAATTATTTCGCGATCTCCTTCTCTCCCGCCGCCGGCTCGCGCGAAAACGCGATGACACGGCTTGCGGATGCGGTGAATGCCGTCCCCATGATGCAGGATAAGAAGCTTGTCGTCGTCTCCGACCTTGCGCCCGCGGGACTGCCCAAGGATTTACTGGAAGCCTTATGCAACATCCTTTCGCTCGCGGAAAGATCGGACGACACGGTCGTCGTCCTTTATTGCCGGGCGGACGAGCTGGAAACGGACTACAAGCTTGAAGCGAGCACGGTATATAAAAAGCTTTCCGCCTGCGCGAAAATGGTAAGGTTCGACCTGCAATCGAGGGGAAAGCTCATCGCATGGACAAAACGGCATTTCACAAAGGAAGCCATCCTGATTTCCGACGAAGCCGCGGGACTGCTCGTCGATCTCTGCGCAGGACGCATGATGCCGCTGTCGGGCGAGATCCAAAAGCTCATCTGCTATGCAAAATACGGCAAGGGAGGAGAGTCTCCCGTCATCGACGAGGATGATGTCAAAAAAATCGCCGCCGCAAGCAGCCCGGATGAGGTTCCGTTTGCGATGCTCACTGCCGCCCAAAGCTGGAAGCTCTCCGAGATGCGCGCCGTCATGGATACCGCGCGCGAGCAGAGAGAGGAGCCTGTGGCGGTGCTGGCAAGGCTTTCCCGCATCTATCTGGACATGCTTCTCATCAAAACCGCGGCGGCGAACGCGATGAGCGCCGCCGAGATCGCAAAGGACATGAAAATGAAGGATTTTCGCGTCGGCAAATATCTCTCCTCGATCGCCAAAGTGCCGGCGGAGGTGATTGAAAATGCAGTCACACTCGCCTACGAGACCGACCGCAGACTCAAAAGCCTGCCGTCGGAGCCGTGGGTGCTGCTCGACGAACTGATCGTCAAAATCTACGCGCCGAAAGCACTGCGGCGCGCTTAAAGCCGGAGGCCGCCGATGCTTTCAATATCCAAGCCGATCATTGTCGAGGGAAAATACGACAAAATCAAGCTTTCCTCCATCGTGAGAGCCAATATCATCACGACGGACGGCTTCGGCATTTTTTCCGCCGCCGAAAAGGCGCAGCTTCTTCGCAGACTTGCCGAAAAAAGAGGCGTCATCGTTCTGACGGACAGCGACGGCGCAGGACTTGTCATCCGCAATCACCTCAAAAATCTGATCCCCGCCGACAAGCTCATTCATCTCTATATCCCGCAGATCAAGGGACAGGAACGGCGCAAGCGCGCGCCGTCAAAGGAAGGCTATCTCGGCGTCGAGGGAATCGATGCGGACATGCTTCAAAAGCTGCTCGCACCGTTTGCCGACGATGGAGCAGCGGAAAATCAAATGTGTCTCACCAAATCGGAGCTTTACGCGCTCGGCCTTTCCGGCCGCCAAGACAGCGCGCGGCTCCGAACGGAGCTCGCGCACGCGCTGTCTCTTCCCGATAACTTATCGTCGAACGCGCTCCTTGCGGCGATCAACATGCTCGTTACCGAAACCGAATTTGCATCCGCTCTCGAGGCGGCAAAAAATCATATGCAGACGGAGGAATGAAATTTTGCAAAATTCCGACAAAAAAAACGGCTCCGGCGGGGCTGTCGTCAAATTTCTCAACCGCGTCATCGATTCCGTGCTGAGTTTTCTGCATCTCTCCAAATACAAGGAACAGATCATGTATCTCGTCGTCGGAGGCGGCACGACCGTCATCGACTGGGGCGTTTTCGCACTGCTTGTCCTTCTTCTGCCCGATCTCTCTTCTCTGCCATTCTTCAATCGGTTCCCCAACGCCATCGAATACACGGCGGCATGGGCGGCCGCAGTCCTTTTCGCTTACTGGGCAAGCAAATACTTTGTTTTCGAGACCGCTAAAAAAGAAGGCTCCGTGCAGTTTTTCAAGTTCGTCGGTTCAAGAGTTCTCACGCTCATCCTGTCTTTGGCAGGTGATTTTCTGCTCACCGGCCTTATGAAAATGAACGAATTTCTCGCGAAGCTGATCATTTCCGTCCTTGTCATCATCATCAATTATATCACAAGCAAGCTTCTTGTTTTCAATCACAAAACCTCGGAGGACAGTCGGAATGACGACACGGAACATCCATGATTACAACGGAGCGACGCTCGCCTATATCGGAGACGCCGTCATTGAGCTTCTGATCCGCGAGGCGCTGACAAGCTCCGGCATTTCCGATACCGGAAGGCTTTCGGCGGCGGCGCAGAAGCTGGTATGCGCCAAAACGCAAAGCGCCATCGCGGACATGCTTCTCCCGGAGCTTTCCGAAAAAGAGGAGGCCGCATACAGGCTGGGACGCAACCATCACGCCTCCGGCAAGCCAAAAAATGCGACCGTGGCGGAATACAGCCGTTCGACAGGAGTAGAGGCCGTATTCGGTTATCTGCATATCACGGGAGACAACGAGCGCATCCGGGAGCTTTTTGACAAAGCATATAAAAATCTTTTGAAAGACTCGAAAAAATCATTGTAAACCGTTTTATTTTTGCCTGTATTTTATATTCATACAAAAATTTACAATTTTATAATATTTCCTCTGCTTTTATGTACTTTTTATTTCAAAGACATATTGACATTTTACTCAATCTTATGTTAAAATGTGAGAGGAAATTATATATTTTATGTTAGGAGACTGAAAATGAAATACGATGCAAACATGGTTGTCCTCACCAAAGAGGAAATCAAAGAGTTCAAAGAGACTCTTGCAGACAATCTTGTCGCACTGCGCAAAATGCTCTATCTGTCCCAAACGGAATTTGGAAACAGAACAGGTATCTCCCGTATCCGTCTTTCCATGATCGAATGCGGCAAATATGAAATGACCTGGTCGCAGTTCACCTCCATTCTCTTTGTTTTCTTTATGAATCGCAGCACAAAGCAGATTATCTTCAGAAAAAAGCTTTTCCCGGACAGATTGTATGCTTATCTCCAGTGCAAGCATGAGGACGAGGATCTCGACGGATTCTATAAAGTGATTTAATTCGGGTTTCTTGGCAAGGTACGTAAAAAGACGCTTATTTGAGCTTCAAATAAGCGTCTTTTTTCATGCCCAGCGCCGCGATACAATAGCGCATATATGCGGATCGTCCCCTAAATCTATTGTTCGCTTTTCTTTTCCAGCCGACGGATTTTGCCCTCCGGCGTCTCAATCACCGTATTTTCCAGCTGCGCTTCAAAATTCTTTCGGAAGGCCGCACGGAACTCATCCCGCAGCCGCTGCTGTTCCGCTTTTTCCTCCGCGGAAAGCCCCTCCGATTTCTCTTTTCTCGCAAGCGCGTTCAGTCTGTCCGTTCTTTCGCTCAAGATATTCTCCTTTCAGCTTCCAAAATCAATTTTTTGCTTTCCCTTGATTTACCTGTCACATTCTCATATAATAATAGTATAACACAATCAAACAAAAAAAGGAAGTCCTTATGGATATTATTATGTATAAAAAAGCCTTGGATTTTATCTCCAAGCTATATGGGAACCGAGGGGATATCGATTATATCGGCAAGATCCCCTCAAAAACGGAACGGCCGTCCTGTGCGCCCATCCTCTACCCCTTCGAAAGAGCGACACCCGAATCGGTCGGCATATCCGGAGAGAGGATGCTTTCCTTTCTCTGCGAGCTTTCCGAGCGCACAGAGCTTCATCCGCACTCGCTCATGATTGCAAAGGACGATAAAATCATCCTCGAATGTGAATTTTATCCTTATCGCGCGGATATTTGGCATGTCAGCCATTCGCTCTGCAAAAGCATTACGGCGATCGCCGTCGGTCTTATGATCGACGACGGCATCATGAAGCTGGACGACAAGATCACGGATATTTTTTCAAAGCGTGCTTTCAGTTTTGATTTCGTCAGACAAAAGGATATCACCGTCCGCCATCTGCTCACCATGAGCGCCGGCGTCGCCTTTAACGAGCTCGGCAGCGTGACCTATGAGGACTGGGCGGAGGGATTTTTCAGCGCCGGCGTGAAATTCGCGCCCGGCACCCAATTTCTATACAACAGCATGAACTCCTATATGCTCTCCGCGGCCATTAAGGAGCTGACAGGCAGAGACATGTTCGACATTCTCACGGAGCGCGTATTTGCTCCGATGGGAATCACCGAGGTTTATTGGGAAAAATGTCCCCGCGGCATCACAAAAGGCGGCTGGGGACTCTATATGAAGATCGAGGATCTCATGAAATTCGGCAAGCTGTTTCTTGACGCCGGTATGTGGCAGGGAAAAAGGATCGTATCCGAGGAATGGCTCCATGAAGCATCCGCAAAACAGATCGAATCGAGTCCCGCTATGAACGATCACGGCTACGGCTATCACATTTGGCGCAGCATTCGCAAGGATTCTTATCAGTTCAACGGCATGCTCGGTCAAAATCTGATTATCTTCCCCGACATTCGGATGGTCATTGCGACTTATTGCGGCAATACGGAGTTTTTCCCAAAATCGGACTATGTCGCCCTGATCGGCAAGTATTTCGGCGACGGCTTCGCGCCCGGCATGCCGCTCAAATTTTCCCGAAAAACAGCATCCGTTCTTTCAGCGGTAAGAAAATCACTCAGTCTGCCGCCCATTATGAGACGCACCGAGAGATACAGAAATCTCGGGGCGCTCTCCGTCATCCTCGGCAAAAGCTATGCCGTCGATACGCAGAACACATCTCTCCTGCCGGTGACACTCTGCGTGATGCACAACAATTTCCCGAGCGGAATCAAAAAAATCTCCTTTCGTCCCGACGGAAACGTCGTCACAGCTCGGTTTGAAAAAGAAGCGGAAACCGTCGCCATTCCGTTTGCCGCCGACGGCACTGCACTCTACTTCGATTTCACGGAAAACGGAGAGACGTTTTCCGCGGCCGCCATCGGCAGAATGACAAAAAATGAGGACGACATTCCTGTGCTGAAGCTTTCCATCTATTTTCTTGAAACGACCTCCGTGCGCCACATCAAGTTCTTTTTCCGCAACCGCAAAATCACCGTGCGTTTCACCGAAGAGCCGGGCGGCTCGGAGCTTTTCGAGGGTTTTCGCCCGATGCTGGAGGAATTTACGTCCAAAAACAGAGCGATAAAGCTTCTCATGTCCAAAACGGACGGCGGGCTTCTCGAATACAATCTTGAAAAGCTCTTTTCGCCGGAATATACCACGGCAGAAATAGAAGCTGTTTCGTCTCGATGTGATTCTCTATGAGAAACAACATCGCACCGGCAAGTCCGCCCGGCGTCAGGCACGCCGCGTACAATTCCAACATGTATTTCAGAGGAAAATCCCCGCGGCGTGCCTGCGGCTCCGCCCGCAGGGAGCGCGGCAAAGCTTCCGCCGCAACAAGCAGCGGTATACTCGCCGGCATTCTCCCGTACCGCCGCAATCCCAGCCCTGCGGGCAGGCGGCGGGTATACCCGCACGCCGGGCGGACACAAGCGAAGCCCTCTCCAAAACCGGAGAGGGCTTCTTATTTTTGTTTATCTAAAAAATTTCACCGCCGCACGGAACATGCCGATGTCGAAATTGCCCTCGACATTTTTGTAAAGTCCGTTCCCGACGCGCTCGGAATGTCCCATTTTGCCGAAAACTCTGCCGTCCGGCGATGTGATGCCCTCGATCGCACAAACGGAGCCGTTGGGATTGAAATGCACGTCATATGTCGGATTTCCGTTTGCATCCACATACTGCGCCGCAATCTGACCGTTTTCCGCAAGACTGCGCACCACGGCATCGGAAGCGAGGAAGCGTCCCTCTCCGTGTGAGATCGGCACGGTGACGATATCTCCCACACGCACCTCGGAAAGCCACGGCGAGAGATTCGAGCAGATCCTTGTTCTGACAAGGCGCGACTGATGCCGTCCGATAACATTGTAGGTCAGCGTCGGCGCGGCTTCCTCCGCGTCAACGATCTTTCCGTATGGAACCAGTCCCAGCTTGACGAGCGCTTGGAAGCCGTTGCAGATGCCGGCCATCAGACCGCCGCGGCGGTCGAGCAACTCCATCGTCGCCTCTTTTACACCGGCATTGCGGAAAAACGCGGTGATGAACTTGCCGGAACCGTCCGGCTCATCTCCGCCGGAGAACCCGCCGGGAATGAAAATGATCTGCGATTCTCCGATTTTTCTTGCAAACGCTTCCGCCGAACGGGAAATACCCGCCGCCGTCAGATTGTTGATGACCACAAGCTCCGGCTGCGCACCCGCGTCGGCGAACGCCTTCGCACTGTCGTATTCACAGTTCGTGCCCGGGAATACGGGAATCAGCACGCGCGGCTTCGCTGTTTTCACAGCAGGCGCGGCCTTACTGCCCGCCTCGTATGTGAACGTGAAAATTTTGCCGTCCTCCGACGGAATGTTACACGGATAAACCGATTCCAATACGGATTCATAGGCATGAAGCAGATTGCCGAGTGCAAGGCTGCCCCCGTGATAGGAAATGACCTCCTCGGGAATCGTTTCTCCGAGCGGAATCCCGACATCGGAATCGTCGGCAAGTTCGAGAATAAACGAGCCATAGCTGTAGTCGAAAAGCTCCTTCATCGATCTTGCACTGTCATAAGCAAAGCCGATCCCGTTTCCGAAGCACATTTTCATGACAGCCTCCGCCGCACCGCCATAAGCCGGCGTATAAGCGGCAAGCACTTTTCCCTCTCTCATGAGAGCCGTCACCGTATCGAAATTTTTCAAGAGAGAGGCCGTCACCGGCAGTCCGTTTTTATCATACTCGGGGCGGAGCCACACGACCTTATGTCCGGCGCCCTTAAACTCACCGGAAAGGATGTGCCCCGTTTTCTCCATCGTCACAGCGAAAGACACAAGCGTCGGCGGAACGTCGATTTTCTCGAAAGAGCCGCTCATGGAATCCTTCCCGCCGATCGACGCGACGCCAAGCTCCATCTGCGCCTTGAATGCGCCGAGCAGAGCGGCGAGTGGCTTGCCCCAGCGGCGGCCGTCGCGCATGGGCTTTTCAAAATATTCTTGAAAGGTCAGATAAACATCTTCAAATTTCGCGCCCGACGCGATCAGCTTTGAAATGGATTCTACGACGGCGAGATACGCGCCGTGATATGGACTCTTTTCCGAAATCATCGGATTATAGCCCCATGCCATAACGGAGCAGTCGTCCGTATGTCCCTTTTCTACCGGAATTTTGTGTGCCATCGCCTGAATCGGCGTCAGTTGGTTCTTTCCTCCAAAGGGCATCAGCACCGTTCCGGCGCCGATGGTCGAATCGAACCGTTCGGCAAGTCCGCGGCGGGAACAGACGTTGAGGTCACGCGCGAGAGCGCCATAGGCCGCGGCAAAATCCGTTCCGATCTCCTTTTCAAAGCTCAGAGGCGCATCGGGTGTGATTTCAATATGCTTTTCCGCGCCGTTGGAATTTAAAAATTCGCGGGAAATATTCACGATATCGACGCCGTTCCAGCGCATGACAAGCCTCGGCTCTGCCGTAACTCTTGCCACGACAGTCGCCTCCAAGTTTTCACCGTCGGCAAGCGCACGGAAACGGTCCGCATCCGCGGCGGAAACGACGACCGCCATGCGTTCCTGCGATTCGCTGATCGCAAGCTCGGTGCCGTCAAGTCCCTCGTACTTTTTCGGTACCGCGTTAAGGTCGATGAAAAGACCATCCGCAAGTTCTCCGATGGCGACGGACACGCCGCCCGCGCCGAAATCGTTGCACCGCTTGATCATGCGGCATGCTTCGGGATTGCGGAAAAGCCGCTGAAGCTTGCGCTCCTCCGGCGCATTGCCCTTCTGCACCTCCGCGCCGCAGCTTTCCAGCGAGGAAAGATTATGGGATTTGGATGAACCCGTAGCGCCGCCGCAGCCATCGCGTCCCGTGCGTCCGCCGAGCAGGATGACCACGTCCCCCGGTGCGGGACATTCGCGGCGAACATTTTTCTCCGGCGCCGCACCGACCACTGCGCCGATCTCCATATGCTTTGCGACATAGCCGTCGTGATAGATTTCATCGACCTGACCCGTTGCAAGACCGATCTGATTGCCGTAGGAGGAATAGCCGGCCGCGGCCGTCGTCACGATCTTGCGCTGCGGGAGCTTGCCCGGAATGGTCTCGGAAACCGGCACGGTCGGATTCGCGGCGCCTGTCACGCGCATCGCCGCATAAACATAGGAACGCCCCGACAACGGATCGCGGATCGCGCCGCCGATGCAGGTCGCGGCGCCGCCGAACGGCTCGATCTCCGTCGGATGGTTATGCGTTTCATTCTTGAAAAGTAGGAGCCACGGTTCCTTCTTGCCGTCGATCTCGACCGTGATTTTCACCGTGCAGGCGTTGATTTCGTCGGATTCGTCGAGCTTTGTGAGCTTTCCGAGTTTTTTCAGCGCCCTCGCGGCGATCGTCGCGATATCCATAAGATTCTGCGGCTTCGTTCTGCCAAGCATCTCTCTTACGCGGACATATTCATCATATGCCGCGGAAAGCTCGTCATCCTCAAATTCGACGCGGTCGATGGTCGTGAGAAACGTCGTATGCCGGCAGTGATCCGACCAATAGGTATCGATCATTTTGATTTCCGTAATGGTGGGATTTCTGCCCTCGCCTCTAAAATAATCGCGGCAGAAGCGGATATCGCCCTCGTCCATGGCAAGGCCGCGCGCCCGAATAAAAGCGTCCAGCCCCGCGTCGTCAAGCTCTGTGAAGCCCTCCAAAACCTCGACCGAATCCGGAATCCGATAGTCCGGCGTGAGCGTTTCGGGAAGCTCAAGGGAAGCCTCGCGGCATTCCACGGGATTGATGACATATTTTTTGATTTTGGCCTTATCCTCGTCGGAGAGAGCCCCCGACAGCAGATACAGCTTCGCTGTGCGAACGGTCGGGCGGTCGCCCTCGGATAGAATCTGAATGCACTGCGCCGCGGAATCCGCCCTCTGATCGAACTGCCCCGGCAGATATTCCACCGCAAACACATAAGCCCCGTCCGCGTCGATCTTACTGCTCACCTTGTCGATCTGCGGTTCCGAAAAAACGGTCTTTTTGCAGGCTTCAAACAGCTCCGCACCGATATTCTCCACGTCGTAGCGGTTCAAAATCCGAAGCCCCTCGAGCGACGTGACGCCGACAAGCCCGCGGAGGTCGGCAAGCAGGGATGCGGCCTCGTGTGCAAGCTCCTTTTTCTTTTCAACGTATACTCTGTAAACCATGATTTTCTCCTTATTCCTTCGCGGCAAGCGCCCGCGCTCCGATATCTTTCCGATAAAAACCGTTGTCAAATTTCACTTTTTTCACCTTTGCATATGCCGCATCGACGGCCTCCCGCAGGGAATCCGCCGTCGCCGTGACGCCGAGCACGCGGCCGCCCGCGCTGACAAGCCCGGACTCCGTCCTTTTCGCGCCCGCGACATAAATGACGCCGTCCTCCCCGTCCGCAGGAAGCACGACAGGAAAGCCGCTCTCATATTTCACCGGATATCCCTTGGACGCGATGATCACGCAGCACGCGGATCGATCGCTGAATTTCACGGGGACCTTGGAAAGTCTGCCCTCTGCCGTCGCCATCATAACCGTGAGAAGATCGCTCTCCAAAAGCGGCAGGACGACCTGCGTTTCCGGATCGCCGAAACGGCAGTTGTATTCGATGACGCGCGGCCCCGCCGGGGTGAGCATAAGCCCGAAATAGAGACATCCGCGGAACAGGCGTCCCTCCTTTTTCATCGCCTCGATCGTCGGCACAAAAATCGTTTTCATGCAACGCTCGGCAATCTCCGGCGTGTAATACGGATTCGGCGCGACCGTCCCCATGCCGCCGGTATTGAGTCCCGTGTCGCCGTCGCCGGCGCGCTTATGGTCCATGGAGGACACCATCGGAACGATGACGTTCCCATCGGTAAAGGAAAGCACGGAAACCTCAGGTCCGGTCAAAAATTCCTCGATGACGATGCGTGCGCCGGACGCGCCGAAGATTTTATCCTCCATCATGGAGCGCACCGCCGCCCGCGCCTCATCACGGGTTTCGGCGATGATGACGCCCTTTCCGAGCGCAAGCCCGTCCGCCTTGACGACCGTCGGGACCGGCGCGGTCTCAAGATAAGCGAGCGCCGCGTCCATATCCTCGAACACTTCATACGCCGCCGTCGGAATCCCGTATTTTTTCATCAGGTTCTTGGCAAAAACCTTGCTGCCCTCGATGACCGCAGCGTCCTTTTTCGGACCGAAGCTGCGGATCCCCGCCGCCTCCAGCGCGTCCACTGCGCCGAGCACGAGCGGATCGTCCGGCGCTACGACGGCAAAATCGATCTTCTTTTCCTTTGCAAAGGCGACGATCCCGTCGATATCCTTTGCGCCGATATCGACGCATACTGCGTCCGCGGCGATGCCGCCGTTGCCCGGAAGCGCGTAAATCACCTCGACCGACGGGTTTTCTTTTAATTTTTTGATAATCGCATGTTCGCGGCCGCCGCCGCCCACTACCATGAGCTTCATAACGATGCTCCTTTCTTTCCCGATCGTCAATTTCAAACCGACTTGTGTCGATTTTTCTCAGTATTCAAAATCAAAGCAAGCCCGCAGCTCACGCAGGGGCGTGATATACCCGCGGAACGCGACATGCGCCGGATGGTCGCGGTAAGCGTCAAGCGCTTCGATGCTGTCAAAATCGCAGATAAGGGCGATATCATAGTTGCTCTCCGGCGCGCCGGCCGCTCCCGCATGCACCTCCATGCCCCGGATAAACGGAATCTTGTCCCGCAGGGAAAGCGCGCGCGCCTTCACCTCGGGCAGAATATCCTTTGAGATCTCCTCCTTCAATCGGAACATGACGATATGACGAATCATAGATTTCCCCTCCGTAATCTGTTTCTCTAAAACGGCAGAGCGCCGGCGATCTTTCAGCCGGCGTACCGTTCATATCAATGGTGGAAAAGGCGCATGCCCGTGAATGCCATCGCGATGCCGTATTTGTCGCAGCATTCGATGACAAGATCGTCGCGCACCGAGCCGCCCGGCTCCGCGATATAGGAAACGCCGCTCTTTTTCGCGCGCTCGATGTTGTCGGAAAACGGAAAGAACGCATCGGAGCCGAGCGCGACGCCGGAAATAGAGGCGAGATAATCCGCCGCCTCCTGCTCCGTCAGCGGCTCGGGACGGCGGGTGAAGTATTTCTGCCATACGCCGTCGGCGCAGACGTCCTCTTCGTTTTTGTTGATATAGCCGTCGATGACGTTGTCGCGGTCGGGACGGCCGAGCGTGGGCAAAAACGGGAGAGCAAGCACCTTTTCATGACGGCGGAGCTGCCACGTATCCGCCTTGTTCCCGGCAAGGCGCGTGCAGTGGATGCGCGACTGCTGTCCGGCGCCGACGCCGATCGCCTGTCCGTCCACGGCATAGCAGACCGAATTGGACTGCGTGTATTTCAGCGTGATGAGCGAGATGATGAGGTCGCGCTTCGCGCTCTCCGGCAGATTTTTATTTTCGGTCACGATGTTGGAAAGCAGCGCCTCACCGATCTCGAAATCGTTGCGTCCCTGCTCGAATGTGACGCCGAAAACCTCCTTTGTCTCCACAGGCGCGGGAACATAGGACCTATCGATCTTTACGATATTATAGCTGCCTTTTCTCTTGGTTTTGAGGATTTCCAGCGCCTCGGGCGTATAGCCGGGCGCGATGATGCCGTCCGAAACCTCGCGCTTGATAAGCGCCGCCGTAGTCGCATCACAGACATCCGAAAGCGCGATCCAGTCGCCGAAAGAGGACATCCTGTCGGTGCCGCGTGCCCTTGCATACGCGCAGGCGAGCGGCGAATCGTCAAGTCCCGCGATATCATCCACAAAGCAGGCGGCCTTCAGCTCCTTGGAAAGAGGCAGTCCGACGGCCGCGGAGGTCGGGCTCACATGCTTGAATGAGGTGGCGCATACCATGCCGGTCGCTTCGGAAAGCTCCTTTACAAGCTGCCACGAATTGAACGCATCGAGAAAGTTGATATAGCCCGGTCTGCCCGAGAGGATTTCAATGGGCAGCTCACTGCCGTCTTTCATATAAATTTTCGCCGGCTTCTGATTGGGATTGCAGCCGTATTTGAGTTCAAATTCTTTCATCGTTATCCTCCGGTATCATTGATTTTTGTTGACCATGCGGTTTTGGACGGAGCCGTCCGCAAGATCGATATAGCGCACATACAGGGAAATTTTGTTGTTTTCATCAAGATTATTCCATAAAGAATCCGTCAGCTTATCGATATCGTCCGGAATCGCAACGCGCTCCGGCTCTCCCGTGAACGTCGGAATCGGATTGCCGTCACAGTTGTAGGTGTGGAGAAAATGGCCGAGTCCCGCAAGCGCCGGATAGCGGAACAGATACCGATTGCAGGCGCTTCCCTTTTCATCCGCGCTTTTGAGGATGCTCATTTCATAAGTGAAATCCCCGCCCGCGAAATGCAGGATGCCGCTGATACGGGGCGTGAAATTCGGCGTGTCCGGCTCAAATTCGCGCGTTTCCAGCGCCTCGCCGAAGGTCTTTCCCGCTTTGATATAATCATAAATCGTATCCGTCTGGTCGCCGTTGGTGACGATCAGATCGTTTCCGAGCTTCCGCACCGGCGAATAAATGATCAGCGACGGATCCGCCACCTTGGAGGCGTCGAACGGATGAATGATGACCTCGTCCCCATTTTCCACAAAAATCCGGTTGCGGCTGTTTTCGCTGCGTCCCATGATAAAATAAGCGAATACCGCCTTTTTTCCGTCCGCGCTTTTGCCGACGACGATGCCGCGTCCGACATAGCTGTTGCCGCGTACCGCCTCGCCCATCTCATGAATTTCGTATATGCTCATAATTTTCTCCCATCTCCTTTATTTTTGCCGAAACCATCTCCGCCGCCGCGGGAAGCAGCTTCCATTCCGCCTCCTCCATCACGCGGCGCTGCAAGCTCTCCGGCGTGTCTCCCTCTTTGACCTCGACCGCCTTTTGCAGAAGAATCTCTCCGCCGTCGGGGACCTCATTGACAAAATGCACCGTCGCGCCCGTCACCTTGACGCCGTAAGCGAGCGCCGCTTCATGCACGTGAAGCCCATAAAAGCCCTTGCCGCAGAACGACGGAATCAGGGCGGGATGTACGTTGATAATGCGCTTCGGATAGGCGGCGGTAAAATCCGCCGACAGAATGCTCATAAAGCCGGCCAAGATGATGAGCTCGATTTTGTTTTCCCGCAGAATCCGCTTGATCTCCGCTTCAAACGCCTCCTGCGAGCCGCAGGCGGCTTTTGATACTACACAGGACGGAATCCCCGCCATTTCGGCGCGTTCCAGCGCGTATACGCCCTCTTTGCTCGAAATGACAAGGGAGAGCGTACCGGAATGCAGAACGCCCGTCCGCTGCGCGTCGATGAGCGCCTGTAGATTGGTGCCGCCGCCCGAAACGAAAACGGCGATTTTCACAAGAGAAGCCATAGGCACAATCCTTTCCGTTTTTTACTTATGAGCGGCGGCGCCGACGGACAAGGAATTCGTATCACCCTGCTCCGCAGGCTCCGACGGGACGGCCGCCTCTTTCGGCTTTTCCCGACAGAGGAGCAGAAGCGCCGGAAGGAGCATTCCGCCCGCGGCGTTGCCGAGAATAACGAGCCACAGATACAGAAAAGCCTCAAAGCTCACGATACCGGACGCCGAAAAATAAAACATATTGGCGATGGAATGCTCAAAGCCGCTGAGAATAAAGACCGGCACGCAGAGAAAAATGCCGAGCGGCGACCGGTTCTCACGCCAAATCACAACGGCGAGATACATGAGAATCCCGCAGAACACGGCGCGGACAAGCGTTTCGGGCACGGTCTGCGCAAGCTTTCCCTCGCATAAGGAAAGCGCCCGCTCGCCAAGCGCCGGCAGAGCGAAACGCACCGCGATACCGGCGAGGAAGGTGCCGACAAGATTGCCGGCAAGCGAAAGAAGCGTCGCTGAAACGTCCGCTTTCCCGTGCGATACGACGAGAAAACCGACCTTGCCTGTGAACAGCGCAAAGCCGCGCATACAGATGCAGAGCAGCGCCACCGAAAACAGCACCGCGCCGACGTATTTGCTGTCGCAGGCGAGATAAACGCTCCCGCCGATGCCGATTAAAATTCCGGCGATCACGCCGAGGATAATGTCCCGCCTCAGCATAGGCTTACCTTTTCATCCGATTCCACGATTTCGCCGAGCACATAGGCGTCCTCGCCGTGCTCCCGCAGGATGGCAAGCGCCGCATCCGCGTCGTTTTTGTCCACGACGACGCTCATGCCGACGCCCATATTGAATGTGTTGAACATGTCGCGCTCCGGGACCCCGCCTTTCTTGGCAATCAGATCGAAAATCGGGAGCACGCGCACAGCGCTTTTTTCGATTTTTGCACCGAGCCCGTCCGGAATGCTGCGCGGGATATTTTCATAGAAGCCGCCGCCCGTGATATGGGAGATCCCCTTGACAGAGATTTTAGAAAGAAGCGCCATGACGGGCTTTACGTAAATTTTAGTCGGCGTGAGAAGCGTTTCCCCGACGGATCTTCCTCCGAGAGTCGCGACCGGCGACTGGATGTCGGCGTTTTCCACGTCAAAGACGCGGCGCACAAGCGAAAAGCCGTTGGAATGCACGCCGGAGGACGGAAGCGCCAGCATCACGTCGCCCGCTTTCATCGTTTTGTTGTCGATGATGTCCTCTTTGTTGACAGCGCCGACCGAAAAACCGGCGAGGTCGTATTCGTCCGCGGGATAAAAGCCGGGCATTTCCGCAGTCTCGCCGCCGATCAGCGCGCAGCCGGCCTGCACACAGCCCTCCGCCACGCCGGAGACGATCGCCGCGATCTTTTCCGGCACATTTTTGCCGCAGGCGATATAATCGAGGAAGAAGAGCGGACGCGCGCCGCTGCAAATGATGTCGTTCACACACATGGCGACGCAGTCGATGCCGACGGTGTCATGCTTGTCCATGAGAAACGCAAGCTTCAATTTCGTGCCGACGCCGTCGGTGCCGCTGACGAGCACCGGATGGGAAAATTCGCCGAGATCGAGCGCAAAAAGACCGCCGAAGCCGCCGATATCCGACACCACGCCGGATGTCATGGTTTTGGCAATGTGTTTTTTCATCAGCTCGACGGCGCGGTAGCCGGCGGTGATGTCGACGCCTGCCGCGGCGTAGCTTTCTGATTTGGAATTCTGCATATCTACTCTCCATTCTGCCGCCTTTGCGGCTTTCTGTCGTTTATCATGGTTTTATATGAGGCTCCGGCAAACGCCGATTTTTACCTCACGCACGCTTATGACGTATCCTTTTCCCGCCTCGGAAACAGCCGTCGGTATGCCGATTTTTCGTCCGCCGATCCCAAGGCCGCGACGCCGCCGGTTCATAACGGACCCCCCTCGGGCGGGACGACAGTTCCGGGATACAAAAAACCGCAAGCGCAAAGAAACATGTCGCGTTGCTCGTCATGATCGCAGATTCAGCCGCCGTCCATAGCAGGAAGCGCGGCGATCAAAGCTCTCCAAGACACCGAAAAATCGTTTTTCACCAGTTCGAGCGGCATTCATCCAGCCACCGCCGCAGAGCACCGCTTGGGCTGGTACGCCTTGCGGGGCAGAGAGGATTTTCGGTCCCTCTCCATAGAGGCGCGCTTTATTCTTTTCCGCTCCAGCAATAGGTACACAGCTTGCAGGGTTCAAGGCCGATCGCCTTGACGATCCCGTCGAGCGACTGAAATTCCAGCGACGCGAAGTGAAATTTTTCACAGATCGTTTTTCTCAGGTTCTTGCCGCGCTCAGTCGAGGCGTCGCTGTATTCTTCGATATGATGAAAGCCCTCTTCTCCCTCAAGCTCCATGATGACGCGCCGTGCGATCAGCTCCATATCGCTTGTCCCTCTTGAAAAGTTGAGGTACTTGCAGCTATACATGATCGGCGGACAGGCGGAGCGCATATGTACCGCCTTGGCGCCGTTGTCGTAGAGAAATTCCACCGTTTCGCGCAGCTGCGTGCCGCGGACAATCGAGTCGTCGACAAACAAAAGGCTCTTATCCTGAATCAGCTCATGCACGGGAACAAGCTTCATTTTCGCAACCTTGTTGCGCTCGGTCTGCTTTGGAGGCATGAAGCTGCGCGGCCACGTCGGCGTATATTTGATGAACGGACGAGCGAACGGCACGCCGCTCCTATTCGCATAACCGATCGCGTGGGGCGTTCCCGAATCCGGCACGCCGCCGACATAATCGATATCCTCGGCGTTGCCCGCCGCCTTGTCGCTTTCCGCCATGACCTCTCCGTTGCGGTAGCGCATCGTCTCCACATTAACTCCCTCATAATTGGAGGTCGGATAGCCGTAGTAAGACCACAGAAAAGCGCATATCCTCATTTTTTCGCCCGGGGGAACAAGCTGCTTTATCCCCTCCGGCGTGATCTCCACGATCTCGCCGGGACCGAGCTCCTTTTCATCCTCATAGCCGAGCTTCTTATAGGCAAAGGATTCAAAGGTGACGGCGTAGCCGTCCTCGTTTTTGCCGATCAGCACCGGCAGGCGTCCGACCTTGTCACGCGCGGCGATGAGCGCTCCGTCGTCCTTCAAAATCAGAATCGAGGCCGTGCCCTCGATGACCTCTTGGGCAAACCGAATGCCGTCGGCGAAATTATCCTGCCGGCTGATCAGCGCGGCGACAAGCTCCGTCGCATTGACCGCACCGCCCGTCATCGCGTTGAAATGGCCGGCATCGTTGGAAAAGAATTTCTCTGTCAGAGCCTCCGCATTGTTCACGATCCCGATGATGCAAATGGCATATGTGCCGAGCTTCGAGCGGATCAGCAGCGGCTGCGGGTCGCTGTCGCTGATGCAGCCGATCGCCGAGGTGCCCTGCATCTCCTCAAAAACATGCTCGAATTTCGTCCGGAACGGCGAGTTTTCTATGTTGTGAATCGCCCTTTGCAGGCCGATATCCCTGTCATATGCCGCAAGTCCGCCGCGGCGTGTCCCGAGATGCGAATGATAGTCCGTGCCGAAAAACACGTCCGCAAGGCAATCCCGCTTTGATGATATCCCGAAAAATCCACCCATTTATGATTTCCTGCTTTCGTTCAGTTTCATGCTTCACGGTCTGTCAGACCGACTGTGATTTATTTCCCGCCGATATTTTTCCTTCAAAGCGGTTCTTCTCCGTATGAGAAGGAGTATCAGTCGGATATCCGCCGTCGAAGCACGCCGTGCAGTATTCCTCGCTGTAAGCTCCGCTCGCAAGCTTTTTCGCGTTCTCCACGCTCAAAAAGCCGAGGGAATCGACGCCGATGATTTCCGCGATCTCCTCCACCGTATGATGACATGCGATGAGATTCTCGCACGAATCGATATCCGTCCCGTAATAACATGGGTTGAGAAACGGCGGCGCGGAAACGCGCATATGGATCTCCGCCGCGCCCGCCTCACGCAGAAGCTTTACGATCCGGGCGCTCGTCGTGCCGCGCACGATCGAATCGTCGATCATGACGACGCGCTTGCCGCGCACGGTATCCGCGATCGGATTGAGCTTGATGCGCACCTTGTCCTCGCGGCTCTGCTGACCGGGCGCGATAAAGGTGCGGCCGATATATTTGTTCTTGATGAAGCCGATTCCATACGGAATCCCGGACGCCCTCGCATAGCCGAGCGCCGCGTCAAGCCCGGAATCGGGCACGCCGATGACGATATCCGCGTCCACCGGATGCTGCGCCGCCAGAAATTCGCCGGCGCGCACGCGCGCCGAATGAACGGAGCAGCCGTCGATCACAGAGTCGGGACGGGCAAAATAGATATACTCAAAGATACAGAGCGACTTTTTTTCACGGCCGCAATGCGTGCGGATGCTGCGCACGCCGCCCTTTTCAAAAACGAGAATCTCGCCCGGTTCCAAATCTCGGATAAACCCCGCGCCGACCGAATCGAGCGCGCAGCTTTCCGAGGCGACAACGTACCGGCCGTCCTCGGTCCTGCCGTAGCAAAGCGGACGGAAGCCGTGCTCGTCCCGCACGGCGATGAGCTTTGAGGGCGACATCACGATCATCGAATACGCGCCGGCAAGACGGTACATCGCGCGGTCCACGGCCTCCTCGATCGAGCCTGCGGAAAGACGTTCTTTTGTGATGATATAGGAAATGACCTCCGTATCGCTCGTGGTATGGAAAATCGAGCCCTGCAGCTCCAGTTCGGAGCGAAGCTCATAGGAATTGACGAGATTTCCGTTGTGTGCGAGCGCCATGCGTCCTTTGATGTGATTGACGACGACGGGCTGCGCGTTGTTCCGGTCGCTCGCGCCGGTCGTGCCGTAGCGCACGTGACCGACTGCCATATTGCCCATGCCAAGCTCGTGCAGATTCTCCGGCGTAAATACGTCGTTGACAAGGCCGATATCCTTATAGGTATGAAAAACGCCGTCGTCGTTCACCACGATGCCGCAGCTCTCCTGTCCTCTGTGCTGGAGGGCAAAAAGGCCGTAATAGGTCATATGCGCGACATCGTACGGCGCATCGCAGAAAACGCCGAACACGCCGCATTCTTCCCTGATTTCACTCATTGATCGATCATCCCTTTCGACAACATGGGCTTTGTTCGGCTTTGACCGTGCCCATATTGCAAGCAAAACAAAGCCGCAGTCTGAAAAGCCCGTCTTTCAGACTTCAATTCAGACCGACGCGGCGCATCATTTCATTGTATGCGTCCTCAACGCCGCCCATATCGCGGCGGAAACGGTCCTTATCCAGCTTCTCGTTCGTTTCGGCATCCCAAAAACGGCAGGTATCCGGCGAGATTTCGTCCGCCAAAACGATAGTTCCGTCAGGCAGTCTGCCGAACTCCAGCTTGAAATCGACCAGCTTCACGCCAAGCCCCGCGAAATATTCCTTCAACACGCGATTGACCGTGAACGCCATATTTTTAATGGTGTCGATTTCCTCTTTCGTCGCGAGCTTCAGCGCGAGCGCGTGATATTCGTTGATCAGCGGATCGTGCAGGTCGTCATTTTTATAGGAAAATTCGATGGTCGGCTCGTCAAAAACGATGCCCTCCTCTACGCCGTAACGCTTGGCAAATGAACCCGCGGAGATGTTGCGGATAATCACCTCAAGCGGCACGATGGAAACCTTTTTCACCACCGTTTCCCGCTCGGAAAGCTCCTTTACAAAATGCGTCGGAACACCGTGCTTTTCCAAAATCTGCATCAGATAATTGGACATGCGGTTATTGATGACACCCTTGCCGCTGATCGTCCCCTTTTTGAGTCCGTCGAGCGCGGTCGCGTCGTCCTTATAGGAAACGATCACGAGAGCGGGGTCGTCCGTTGCGAATACCTTTTTCGCTTTGCCTTCATAAATCTGTTCTCTTTTTTCCATAACGATAAGCTTCCTTTCGATTTTCCTGTCTGATTTTATTTTCAAACCTTTTCTCCGCCGTCCGCGGCAGAAGATATACCCTATTTTATTTCAGCGATTGAATTTTTCCTCGATCGCCTTGTTTTTGGCAAGCACCTTTTCCGTGCCCTCTGTCCTTGCCGCCATGAGCTTCTCCGCGAGAGCATCGTCCGCAATGGCGAGCATCTCGATGCAAAGAACCGCGGCATTGGCAGCCCCGTCTATCGCGACCGTCGCCACCGGAATCCCGGACGGCATCTGCACCGTCGATAAAAGAGCGTCAATGCCGCCTAAATTTGCGGATTTTACAGGGACCCCGACCACGGGGAGCGTCGTATTCGCGGCGATCGCCCCGGCAAGATGCGCCGCCATCCCGGCGAACGCAATGATGGCGCCAAAGCCGTTCTCTCTCGCGGATACGGAAAACGCACGCGCCTCCTCCGGTGTGCGGTGCGCCGAAAAAACATGGACCTCAGCCGGCACGCCGTAAGACGCAAGCGTGCTTATCGCTTTTTCCGCGACCGGAAGGTCGCTGTCGCTGCCCATGATTACTGCAACTTTTTTCATCATCAAACTCCGTTCCTTTTCTTTCCGAGCCAAAAACATAAAAAGGGCAGTCCTATCCTTCTCGATAGGATTGCCCAGACGGTCGGCTTCGGTATCATCCCCCGTTCCCCTGTGGTGCTCCACATCTCCGTCGGTTGCGGGAAATCCTCTGATTTACGACCTTATTATATCGTTTTCTTCGTTTTTTGTCAAGAGTGAGATTGACGATATTTCCGGATTTATTTCCGGTTATCCTGTCAAATTATACAAGTCCGCGGGCGGGAAGCAAAAATCACCGTCCGTCCGCGGCAAGGATATCCGCGATCCGCTCCGAAGCGTGTCCGTCGCCGTATGGATTTTCCGCATGTGCCATCCTCTCATATTCCGCAGAATCACAAAGAAGCGTCTCACACGCCGACAGAATGGCGGCACCGTCCGTTCCGACAAGTCTTGCCGTTCCCGCGGCAAGCCCCTCCGGGCGCTCCGTCGTGTCGCGCATCACAAGCACCGGAACGCCGAGGGAGGGCGCTTCCTCCTGGGCGCCGCCGCTGTCCGTGAGGATAAAATACGCGCGCGCCATAAAATTGTGAAAATCCACAACATCGAGCGGCGGAATCAAAACCGCGTTCGCACAGCCGTCAAAAGCCGCATGCGCCGCTTCCCCAACCGCAGGGTTGGGATGCACGGGATAAATGAGAAAAATATCGGGATGCGCATCGCAAAGCGCCCGCACGGCGGAAAACATCCGCCGCATCGGTTCCCCGAGGCTTTCTCTGCGGTGCGCCGTCATGAGAATCATGCGGCGTCCCGCCGCACGCTCCAGCATGGGATGCGTATAATCCGTCCTTACCGTCGTTTTCAAGGCGTCGATCACGGTATTGCCCGTAACATAAATGCTCTTCTCCGGCTTTCCCTCCCGCAGAAGATTTTCCCGTGCGGACAGAGTCGGCGCAAAATGATAGGCGGCAAGCGAGGCGACGGCCATGCGGTTGAACTCCTCCGGAAACGGCGCGTAAAGATCGCCCGTGCGCAGTCCCGCCTCCACATGCCCGACCGGAATTTTCAGATAATAGCAAGCGAGCGAGGCGGCAAACGCCGTCGTCGTGTCGCCGTGAACCAGCACGGCATCGGGAGAGGCCTCCTCCAAGATTTTTTTCATACCCAAAAGCACGAAGCAGGTGACGTCGAACAGCGTTTGTCCCTCTTTCATGACTGCGAGATCGTAGTCCGGCACGACGCCGAAGATATGCAAAACGGAATCCAGCATCTCGCGGTGCTGTCCCGTCACGCAGACGAGCGTTTCGACAGTTTTTCTCTTTTTCAGCTCCAAAACAAGAGGGCACATTTTGATCGCCTCCGGTCTTGTTCCAAAGACCAGCATTATCTTTTTCAAAGCCATCCGCCGCCTTTCCCGCAAAACATTCCCAAAAAGTATACGCAAAAGAAGGAAATTTTATCCGTTCTCCTATGATTTTACCACAGCCGCTTCGTTTTTGCAATACAGTCGGCGATCGCTTCCGCATTCCGCGCGCAGTTATGCCCGTCGCGGAGCGGGAAAAATCCCGCGGCGCGCGCCTTATATTCCGCTCCCATCCGAAAATCGGAACGGATCATAGCCTCAAGGATTTGCAGCAGCTCTATCTCGTCCCGCGCGAGAGGACCGAAGCCGTCTCGTTCCCTGTCAAAATATCCGGCGGGATAATTCGGCAGCGAAAGCCCTCCCATAGCGAGATAGACGACCGGACGTTCCCTATAAGCAAAATCGAACATGACGCTCGAAAAATCCGTGATAAGCGCCGCACATGCACGGACAGCGGCGCCGATATCCTCCATACAGACGGAAAGCCTATCTCCCGAAGCATGAAAAAGGTGCGAAAATTTCCGCATCTCGGGATGCGGTGCGAACACGAGCCGCACGTTTTCCCGTTCCAGCAAAGCCGAAAGCTCCTTGTTCGACAGGATTCGCCGGAGCGCCAGAAAATATCCGGTTTTTGCGAAATCCGCCGGTGAAAGGGAGGACAGCGTCTCCCGCCACGTCGGCATGAACAGAATCGCGCGTCCCGGAACGGCTGCATGGAGCGCATCGTACCGCGCAAAACCGAGATACCACACCGCGCCTTCCGGATAACCGAACCGATTTTTTACAAATTCATATTCCGGCGCGGCGCCGCAGACAAAGAGATCGACCGACGTATTTTCCGCATACAGCGCGGGGATGTCGTCTTTGGTCACGCCGTGCTGGAGGAAAACGGAAATCCCCGGCGCCCGCAGAAACCGCTTCCCTGCGTGTGAAGCAAACAGCGCCGTATCCGGAGACGCACCAAAAATATGAGTGCTGATCTTTGCCGTCGGCAGAAAATAATAAAACGCATGGCGCAGAGAGCCTTTTTTCAGAATCCTGCCTGCCACCTCGACCTTTTCCCGGCATACGGCGTTCCTGTCAAGAATATAATACGCCTTCTTCTCCGGATACCGCTCCCGCAGATAGCGAAAAAGCGCCCATGCGTTGTCGCAGGCGTCATATCCCCGTTCCGAAAAAAGCCATATATCCGTGAAACGCTTCCGAAAGAGAACCGCACCGCATGCCGCTTTCACTGCGGCATAAAGCAAAAAACGGACGGCCATTGCCGCACGGCGGCGCTTATTCAAGGGAGCTTTCTCCTTCGGCATTTCCTCTCATGCCGACGACCCGCGCGGGATTTCCCGCCGCCACCACCATAGGAGGGATTTTTCCGCGGACAACGCTTCCCGCTCCGATCACAGCCCCATTTCCGATATCGGCGCCGGGCAGGATGGTGACGCGGGCGCCGATCCAAACGTCGTCGCCGATCCGGACAGGCTCTCTATCCCCTCCGCCCTGCACGCAGATCGGCACATCCGTTCTGTCGTATCGGTGATTGCGGGTGAAGACGGCGCAGTCCGGTCCCATCATGACAAAATTTCCGATTTCGGTTCCTTCCTCGATATAGGCGCGAATCCCGATCGACGAGCAGTCTCCGAGCTTCACATCGGATGCGAACCGAGCGCCCCTCTCGATATTCACCTCATGTCCGCAGGACGTCAGAATCAGCCTCGCGCACAGCGCGCGCAGACGCCTTTGTCCAACTCTGCATCTCGAATAGGAGCTCGGCAGATGCGACGCCGCGGCATATAGGAACCTGCCGACGGCACGGGAAAAACGATTTTTCATTTGCAAAATAACCTCCGGGGAATTTTATATATAACAACAGCGCCGCAGCCGCGGGAAAAATATGACGAGGGAGGCGCTGTTCCTTCCAAAAAATAGGCGCCCGATTATACGGTCAAACAAAAGTCGCCCGTACCTATGCGTGCCGTCCGATTTTAAATATGCAATCGGCCGCCGCTCCTATCCGTCATCGGGAGAACAGGCAAGCCCCGCCGAAGCATATAAAGCAAAAACAAGAGGAAACAGGGCGGAAAGCGAGCAGGCCGCGGGAACCGCGCACGACATAAGGACGGCAGTCGATATGGGAATCTTCCCGCTTTTTCTTAGACTGAAGCCGATTCCGCGAACGAAAAGGCTGAACAGGGCAAAAACCAGGATGCACCCGACGATTCCAAGTCCGAAAACATATTGGAGCGCGGTAAAATGAACGTTCGTGTGAAAAAGCCCCACGCCGAACATCAAGGCTCCTGCGGACGACATCCATGCGCTTCCCCATTCCTTTATCAAGGTCACGCGGCCGTTCGCGCCGGCAAGGTCCGCCGACTGAAAACGGGAAACGGCGGTTTTCACAAGCTCCGGCAAAAAAACAGATACGGCGGCGAACGCGAAAACGGCAGAAAGGGAGAGGAAAAGCAAGCATCTCACAAGCATCCGAGGCGTGCGCGCGCAGGCGGTCAGCTCGAAAAGCAGCAAGACCGCGGCGCAGACGAAAAAGGTGCGGGACAGCCCGATCAATCCGAAAAAGCCGAGCGAAACGATAAAAAACAACGAGACAAAAACGCCGCGGCGATTTTCTTTTTCCTTCCCGGATGCAAAAAGCCGGCGCAGAAGCTCCGCGTGCGCTGCGATGCCGGAAAGACAGGAAAAGCCGAGAAAATTCGGGTCGAGCGTCATCCGCATGCCGCCCGTACCGTAAACGTCGCCGAATCGGACGGCGCCGGTCAGAATGTCGGAGAAAGAATTTTCTCCCGCGCAGACAAACAGCGCGCATATACCCGAAATCAGCACCGACGCCGAATAAAGCTCCGTCATGTGCCGCAGCGGGATGGGAGAGCCGTCCGAGACAAGCAGCATCAACAGCAGAATTTCCGCACAGAAAGCGAAATGATACGTGCTCACATAACCGAGCGAGAGATTTTGGATAAACACATACGCGGCAAAAAACACTGAGCACACCGCGCAGGAAACGGAAATGCGGAAGCGATCCGGGTTCGACAGCGCGAGAAAAAGGAGCTTACCAATCAGCAGCACCGTGATATAGTTGCCAGGCAGTCCCGCGTAAAGCGGCATCAGAAAAAACACAAAAAGACGGGTTTCCTCCGCATCCAAGCAGACAAGCGCCGCAAATACGACAAGCAGAAAGAATATGCGGCTCACCGGAACAGACAGAACATCCCGGCAAAGAAGGAGCAGTCCGATTCCTGTACAGAAAAAGACAAGTTTGTCGCGGCAGACAGGCCGGTCAAAAACGTGTGCCATCCGCGTGCCCCTTCCCGCAGGCCTCCCGAAACGCGCGCATGGAGGCCGCCGTCCACTCCTCGTTCAGACGAAGGAGCGAGGCCCTGTCCGCCGCCGCGCCGCGCAGCTCTTCATAGGTTTTCTCCGACAGAAATCGCCGCAGCGCACCGGCGAGCGCGGCGTCGTCCGTGCCGCAGAGCACCGCATGGCCGCCCGTAAGCTCCCCCGCCGACGAGGTGTCGGTCGCAAGAATCGGAAGTCCCAAATAACACGCCTCCTCCAGCACAAGCGGCGCCGCCTCATGATAGGACGGGAGAAGCAGAAAATCCGAGCGCGCCATGTACGCGTAAGGATTTTTCTTCTCACCGTGCAAAACGACGGTTCCCGCAAGTCCCTGCTCTATGACGGCGTTCTCAAGCGCATGCCGGCACGGTCCGTCGCCTACGATGTGCCATGTAAAAGCAAAGCCCTCGTCCCGCAGCCGCCGCATGATCGGAATGCAGCGCAGCAGTCCCTTTTCCGGCGAAAGCCGGCAGACGCTCAGAATCACCGGACGACGGCCGCTCGGAAATTCCGTGACCGGTTCCGCCGCAAGCGCGAAAATTCTTTTCGCATCCATCACATTGCGCACGACCGAAAGCGCTTCCGCCTCCCGCGGCAGCACGGACAGAAAACGCGCCGCTACGCCCTCCGATACGGCGCAGATCCTGTCAAAACGCCGCAAAAGCCGTCTGTTTGCCGCCGTGTTTCCGCCGTATTCCGCAAAATCGCAATGAATGAACGCGAGCCGGCGGGACGCCCGACAGCCGAAAAGCGCGAGCTCGCAGGCGATCCCGCAGAAGCTGCGGTCTGCCGTCGGATGCGTATAGGAAACGGCGACATCGTATTCCCCAAGCTTTCCCCTCCGGCAAAGAGCGGCGAGCCGGAACGGAACCGTTTTCCCAAAAAGCTTGGCAAAGGCGGCTCCGAATATCCGGAAGATTCCGGCGGGAAAGGAAAGCTCTCCGAGCCCGGCAAGCGGCGTTTCGGTGGCGCGCAGGATATCGTCCGGCTCCAAAACGGAAATATCCGCCGGAAGCCTTTCCCTGTCCGCGCCGCCGTCCGCAGCCAAAAGGGAAATATCATAGAATCCGTGGATTTCATGCAGCAGCGCATACAGCGCATTCGGAATCCCGCCTGTGCGCGTGTTCCCGACGATAAACAAAATTCTGCGTTTGGCGGGAGGATTTCCGGCAAGCCGCAAAAACCGCTGCCCGAGCGTTTGCCTATAACCACCGGCATGGTAATAATCTGCAAAAATTCGGGCGCTCATGTCGCGCATACGGCGGGGATCCCAGTCCTTTTCCATATCCCGCAGGACGGCGGAAACATCATGCAGATCAAACGGAAGCTTCACCTGTATGCCGTAATCAAGCGGCACAGCCCGACGGGCAAAATCCGCAAGCACGGGAGAATAAATGGGCGTGAGTCCACACGCGGCGTATACGGAAAGCTTGGTCGGGGTCGCAACGCGGTTGACAGGATCCTCTCGGCGCAGGACAAAGCCGTATCTGACCGATGAAAGCGCATCCAAAAGCGCGGCGCCCTCACGATGGGAAATCTCATAATTTTTCGCGCCGCTCTGCGCGAGAAGCCGTTCCGCCCGCGCTGTGTCCTCCGTGAATACAAACAATTTTGTCCGGCACGGTGCGCGCCTTTCGATCTCGGCATAAAGCGCCGCCGTCTGCGCGAAGCACTGCCATGCGGAAAGAGAACCCACATAGGCGAAAGTTCCCTCCTCCTTGGCGGCGAAAGCGCCGGCATAAGGCTCCGTCTCGGAAAAGCACGGCATGATAACGCTTTTGCCGGCGAGGGGAAGTCCGTATTTCGCTTCATAATGAGCAAGCATTTCGGAGGAAACGAGCAGCAACAGGTCTGCGTGCTTTAAAACAAATTTTTCCGCAAAGGAGAGCACGGCGCGGCGAAGCCGCGAATGGCGGCGCAGATAGGATTCCTCCGGCACGATCCCCTGCATCCACACGATATGCCTGCGATAACCCGACAAAAGATACCGAACGGTAACAAGCGCTTCGTTTGTCACGATATAATCCTTCCGGGACGGCCTTTTGCAAAGCTTCCGGTCTTGCGCAAAAAATCCCGCCTCGCATACGGCCTCCCGGACGATCCGCATATAGGTCTCCGTGACGGCGGAGGGACGGCGGTCGTCAAAAAGAAAACGCGGCGTCATCGGGAGCCTCTCGCCGTCAAGATTACGGGCACCGTCCATATGAGACATTTCAAATCCAAAAGAATGGAACGGTCATGTATGTATTTCATGTCATAGAGCCATTTTTCTGCCGGTGTAAGATCATATCCCCCGTTGATCTGCGAAAGTCCCGTAAGTCCAGGCTTTACAAGCAGGCGTTTTTCAAATCCTTTCACGATTTTTCCGAACTCTTTGTAAAACATCGGTCGCTCGGGACGGGGCCCGACAAAGCTCATATCCCCCACAAGAATATTCCAAAGCTGAGGAAGCTCGTCCAAATGAAAGCGCCGGAGAAACACACCTACCCTCGTTCTTCTCGGATCCTCCTTTTTTGCCCATACGGGACCGTCCCGCTCCGCGTCGGGAATCATCGTGCGGAATTTCAGCATCACAAAGGGTTCCCCAAAAAAGCCGAGCCGTTCCTGCTTATAGAAAACGGGGCCTGCCGAATCCAATTTCACGGCAAGCGCGATGAGGATGAGCGGCAAAAACAGAAAAACAAGGAGTATGAAAGAAAAAACAACATCGAATATTCTTTTGATACCGCTATAAATCGGTTTGGGAGCCCGCCGGTCCATGCAAGCTTCGGAATTGTTTTTTTGTTTTATATTCATCACATAAATACTCCTATTCATATGACGTTTGCATTTAAATCATATCACACAAAAAACTCCATGTCAATGATATATCGCAAAATTTGTTTATATTTATTCCAAAAATGAACCATATATTTCTTTTATATTGTATTTTTAAATTCATATTTTGTTGTTTATATATAGTTGAATCGGATATATGAGGGTCCCCGTTCCCGAAGAACGGCTTACACATAAAATCGGATATCCAAGGCAAAAGGAAAAACCGGCGCCGACGAGATCTCGTCGGCGCCGGTTTTTTATGAAAACAATTTTTTATTCAAGCTCAAAAGCGCCCGTATAAAGCTGATAATATTTGCCCTTCTCGGAAATAAGCTTTTCGTGCGAGCCGCGCTCGATGATGCGTCCGTGTTCAAGCACCATGATGACATCCGAGTTGCGCACGGTCGAAAGGCGATGCGCGATGACGAACACCGTGCGCCCTTTCATCAACGAATCCATGCCCTTTTGCACGAGCGCCTCCGTTCGGGTATCGATCGACGAGGTCGCCTCGTCAAGGATCATGACCGGCGGGTCGGCGACGGCCGCGCGCGCGATGGAAATCAGCTGACGCTGTCCCTGCGAGAGGTTGGCGCCGTTGCCCTTTAACATGGTATTATACCCCTCCGGGAGCCGCGTGATGAAGTCGTGGGCATTGGCGAGCTTCGCCGCCGCATAGACCTCCTCATCTGTCGCATCCAATTTGCCGTAACGGATGTTGTCCATAACGGTGCCGGTGAAAAGATTGGTATCCTGCAAAACGATTCCGAGCGAATGGCGCAGATCCGCTTTTCTGATCTTATTGATGTTGATGCCGTCATATCGGATCTTGCCGTCGGCAATGTCGTAGAAGCGGTTAATGAGGTTCGTGATCGTCGTCTTTCCCGCGCCGGTGGCGCCGACAAAGGCAACCTTCTGCCCCGGCTCCGCGTACAGCGTGATGTCATGCAGAACCGTTTTTTCGGGCACATATCCGAAATCCACGTCGAACATGCGTACGTCGCCGCAAAGCGGCGTATAGGTCACGGAGCCGTCCGCCGTGTGGGGATGCCGCCAAGCCCACATGCCGGTCCGCTCGGCGGATTCCTTGATATTGCCGTTTTCATCATAAGCGGCATTGACAAGCGTGACGTAGCCCTCGTCCGTCTCCGGTACCTCATCCATCAGCGTAAAGATCCTCGAGGCGCCCGCCATCGCCATCGCGATCGAATTGACGTGCTGGGAGGCTTGGTTGACGTTCATGGCGAACTGCCGCGTCATATTGATGAACGGCACAACGATCGCAACGCCGAACGCCATGCCTGAGAGCGAAAGATTCTGTACGTTTCCGCCGACAATGAGCGCACCGCCGATAAAGACGACAAGCACATACAGGATATTGCCGATATTGCCGAGGATCGGCATCAGGATATTGGCGAATTTATGCGCTTCTCTCGTGTCGTGGAAAAGCCGCTCGTTGATCGCGTCGAAATCCCTTTTGCAGGCTTCCTCATGGCAGAAGACCTTGACGACCTTCTGTCCGTTCATCATTTCCTCGATATAGCCCTCTTCTTCGCCGAGAGAACGCTGCTGCTTGACAAAGTGCTTGGCGCTTCTGCCGCCGACGGTCTTTGTCACAATGATCATCGCCGCAGCGCCGACCAGCACGACAAGCGTCAGCCACACGCTGAAATACAGCATGATGCCGAGCAGCACCAGCACGATAAGACCGGACGAAATCAGGCTCGGGATGCTCTCCGAAATCAGCTGACGCAGCGTCTCGGTATCGTTGGTATAATAGCTCATGATATCGCCGTGCGGATGCGTATCGAAATATTTGATGGGAAGCTTCTGCATATTGGCAAACAAGGTGTTTCGGATATTTTTGAGCGTGCCCTGCGTCACATAGGTCATTAGTCTCGTATAAGTAAAATTGCAGATAAGACCGGCAAGATAAATGCAGGCCAAAAACAGGACGGCCTTTGTCACCTTCGGCATAAGCACCGCAAGCGCGGCGTCTTTTCCGCTTTCCGCATAAATCTCAAGCCCCTCGTTGATATAGGTGATAAACTGATTGATAAAGAGCGAGCTTATCGAGCTTGTGACGGCACTTATCACAAGGCAGATCAAAACAACGGCAAGATACGCCTTGTAGTATTTCATCATGAATTTTAAAATCCGGCGCAGGATCCCTTTCTTCGCCGGCCGCGGCACATTGGCATCTTTATTTTTCATCGCCGTCACCTCCCGCTCTGTTTTGAGATTCGTATACCTCGCGGTAGATCGCGTTGGTCGCAAGCAGCTCCTCATGCGTTCCGACGGCGTCGATACGCCCGCCGTCCATTACGATAATGCGGTCGGCATCCTCGACCGAGGAAATCCGCTGCGCGATGATAAGCTTCGTCGTACCCGGGATCTCATCCCGGAACGCCTTTCGGATCATCGCGTCCGTTTTGGTATCGACGGCGGAGGTCGAGTCGTCGAGGATCAGGATCTTCGGCTTTTTGAGCAGCGCGCGCGCAATACAGAGCCGCTGCTTCTGGCCGCCGGATACGTTTGTGCCGCCGCGTTCTATGTAGGTATCGTAGCCGTCCGGCAGCCCCGTGATGAACTCGTCCGCGCAGGCGAGCTTGCAAATGCGGACCAGCTCCTCGTCGGAGGCGTCCGCATCGCCCCAGCGGAGATTTTCCTTGATCGTACCGGAAAACAGCACGTTCTTTTGGAGCACCATCGATACGCTGTTCCGCAGCGCCTCGATGTCGTAGTCACGCACGTCCACCCCGCCGACTTTCACCGTGCCCTGCGTCACATCGTAAAGACGCGGAATGAGCTGCACAAGCGAGGTCTTGGAGCTTCCCGTACCGCCGATGATCCCGATGGTTTCCCCGGAGCGGATATGAAGGTCGATCTCCGAAAGGGCGTTCTTCTCCGCCGCTGCGGAATACTTGAAGCTGACATTTTCAAAATCCACGCTGCCGTCCGGCACCTCGAACACGGGGGACGCGGAATCGGTGATCGTGCTTTTCTCGCTTAGCACCTCCGTGATTCTCGCAGCGGATTCCGCCGCCATGGTGACCATGACAAAGATCTGCGACAGCATCATCATGCTGGAAAGCATTTGGACGCCGTACACGAGCAGCATGGAATAATTTCCGATCCCAAGCGCCTCGCCGCCCGTCGAAACGATCAGTCTCGTGCCGAACAGACTGACAAGCAGCATACCCATGTTGAAGGCGATCTGCATCAAGGGATTGTTGAGCACAAGGATCTTCTCCGCGCTTCGGAAGCCGCGCTCCACCTCGCCCGACGCCTTTTTGAACTTCTCGGTCTCATAATCCTCGCGCACGAACGATTTCACGACGCGGATCCCCTCGATGTTCTCCTGGACGGATTCGTTGAGGTCATCATATTTATGAAAGACCTTTTTGAAGATCGGCATGACCTTACGGATGATCGCAAAAAGCCCGAGAGCAAGCAGCGGCACGATCCCCACGTAGATGAAAGCCATGGGGCCGCTCATGACAAACGCCATCGTCAGCGCAAAAATGAGCATCAGCGGCGCCCTCACGGCGATTCGAATGATCATCATGAACGCCTGCTGGACGTTGGTCACGTCCGTCGTCAATCTTGTCACAAGGCTTGAGGTCGAAAATTTGTCGATATTGGAAAATGAAAAATCCTGTACCTTATAGTACAGATCGCGGCGCAGGTTTTTGGCAAAGCCGGCCGTCGCCGTGGCACAGAAATGTCCCGACAGCGCGCCGCAGATAAGCGATGCGAATGCCAGCGCAATCAGGATACATCCGAATTTTAAAATCGTATCCATATCGCAGTCATCCTGGATATTGTTGACGAGCTTCGCCGTAATAAACGGAATGATGCACTCGATAATGACCTCGAACGATACGAATACCGGCGTCAAAACGGTTTCTCTCGTATAACCCTTGACGCATTTTGCAAGTCGTTTTAACATAATTTACCCGTCACGTCCCGCTACAGACCGCGCGGACGTTCCTTTCCCCCGAGAATTTACCCTCATACGGGACACCTAACCGTTTTTGTTCCGTTTACCGTCCTCAAGGTTGCGGCGCAGTCTTTCGAGCAGGGAAAAAAGCAACTCTATTTCCTCCGCCGAAAGACCGCGGGTGAGCTTTTTTTCGGCATCTGTGCCCGCGCTTTCCATCGTAGCGTGGATCTCCCAGCCCTTCTCCGTCAGGATCAGCTTTTTGAGTCTCGCGTCGTATTCCACCGGGACCCGAATGAGAAAGCCTTTTTTCTCCATGCGCATGATGATGTTCGACATCGTAGAGCGGCGCACGGAAAATTTCCTTTCAAGATCGCGCTGGAATACATCACGGTCTGCATTCTCCGCAAGATATGCTATGACAAAGCCATTGGTTCCGGTCGCGTTTGCAACGTACTTTCCGCCCCTGGAACTCCCGATTTCCCTTTTGAGCAAATTGGATAAGGTTTTGATCTCAAAGCCAAGCCTGCGATCTTCCTCCATTATCAAAGCTTCCCTTCCTCGATTGGCATGAACAAAACAACATTCAGGCGGATTTTTCCTTTCATAAACAGTATAAAATATAAAAGTATCAGCGGGAAAAGCACCCTCTGATACACATGGTCATACGGCTTCTGCTCTTTTATGACAAGCGAAAAACCACCGCAAATTGTTAGGTTACTAACATTATACCGCATCGATTGCAAAATGTCAACATAACATAAAGAACAGCTTTTCACAAAAATATGCTCATCTGTCCATAACAATTTTGGCGAAATGACATATCCAGCCGAAAAAGCAAGCATTTCCGCTCTTTTTTTCGCAAATTTATATTTTTTTGTTGCGCCGCCCCGCTTTTTGTTGTATAATAGAGTGTATTATTTTTCATAAGCGGTGTTTTTCCGCACGAGCGCGGTCAAATGCCGGAAAAATCCGCAAAAAGGAGCTATCTGCTATGGACAAGCTGAAACAAAATATTGCCGAGGCCATATCCGGCAGCATCGCGGATATAGGGAACGGCGCCGGCGCGCTTTCTCCCGACGAGATCGCGTCCGTGCTGGAGGTCCCGCCCGATACCTCGATGGGAGATCTCGCTTTCCCGTGCTTTCGGCTCAGCCGTGCGCTGCGAATGGGTCCGTCCGCCATCGCGGCGGCGCTTTACGAGCGCCTGTCCCTTTTCCCGCCGAAAGGGATATCGGAGGTGACGTGCAGCGGCGGATATCTGAATTTCCGCATCGACGACGCCTATCTCTCCGGAACCGTTCTGAGGGAAATCGCCGAAAAAAGACGCGATTTCGGCGCGCACGATTTCGGAAAAGGAAAAACCGTCGTGCTCGATTACTCCTCTCCGAACGTGGCAAAGCCGTTTCACATCGGACATCTCGGCACGACCGTCATCGGCCACTCGTTAAAGCTGCTCCATGAATACGCGGGCTACACCTGTGTGGGCATCAACCATCTCGGAGACTGGGGAACGCAGTTCGGGAAGCTCATTGTCGCCTATCGCAAGTGGGGCGACAGGGAGCAGGTCGAAAAAGGCGGCGTCGACGAGCTTGTCGCGCTTTATGTGCGCATAAACAACGAGATCAAAGCGGAGGAAGAAGCGGGCACAACCGCCCTTGCGGATGCCTCCCGTGCGGAATTTACAAAGCTCGAGCACGGCGACAAGGAAAATCTCGAGCTTTGGAAATGGTTCAAGGAGATCAGTCTCGCGGAATATGAAAAAACGTATCGTCAGCTCGGCATCACCTTCGACAGCTACAACGGCGAGGCGTTCTACACCGACAAAATGCCGGAGCAGGTGGAGCTTCTGCGGGAAAAGGGGCTTTTGAAGCTGGATAACGGCGCATCGCTCGTCGATCTCTCGGCCTACAACATGCCACCGTGCCTGATCCTCAAATCCGACGGCTCGACGCTGTATCCGGCGCGCGATATCGCCGCGGCGGTCTACCGCAAGCGCACCTATGATTTCGACAAGTGCATTTATGTCACCTCCGCCGGTCAGTCGCTCCATTTTGCCCAGTGGTTCAAGGTCGTGGAGCTGATGGGCTACGATTTTGCAGATAAGCTCATCCATGTGCCCTACGGCACGGTCAGCATCGGCGGCGAAAAGCTCGCCACGCGAACCGGCAACGTCATCCTCCTGCGCGATCTGTTTGCGGCCGCCGCCGAAAAATGCCGCGGCATCATCGAGGAAAAGAATCCGTCGCTTGAAAACAAGGACGAAACGGCCGAGGCGGTCGGCATCGGCGCCGTCATCTTCTATTACCTCTTCGGCAACCGTATGCGGGACATCAATTTTATCATGGACGACGCGCTCGACTTCAACGGCAATACCGGTCCTTATGCCCAGTACACCTATGCGAGAACGAACAGCATCCTTGAAAAAGCCGGCGGGTTCGCCGTACAGACCGAAGTCGCCTCGCTTGAGCCGACCGAAAGGGAGCTCATCAAGACGCTCGCACAGTTCCCGGAAAAGACCGCGGCGGCGATCGCCGATATGGAGCCGTCCGTTGTCACGCGCTATATCATCGATGTCTGCAACGCCTTCAACCGCTTCTATCAGGAGTGCCCCATCGTTTCCTGCGAGGATAAAGACCTCCGTGCATTCCGCCTGACGCTCACGCGCGGCGTACACGATATTCTCGGACGCGCGCTGGAGCTTATCTGCATGAAGCATCCCGATAAAATATAGATTCGAAATACTTTTTATAAGGAGTTTTGTATGTCCGGACACAGCAAGTGGAAAAATATTATGCATAAAAAAGAGAAGACCGACGCGCAGCGCGCCAAGGTCTTCACAAAGATCGGAAAGGAAATCGCCATCGCCGTCAAGGAGGGCGGCGCAGACCCGAATTCCAACGGCAAGCTGCGCGACCTGATTCAGAAGGCGAAATCCAACAACGTTCCGAACGACAACATCGAGCGCATCATCAAAAAGGCCTCCGGCTCGGACGCCGTGGACTATGAGGAAATCACCTACGAGGGCTACGGCCCCTCCGGCGTAGCGGTCATCGTCGAGGCAGCGACGGATAACCGAAACCGCACGGCGGGCGACGTGCGCCACTATTTCGACAAATTCGGCGGCAACCTCGGGCAGGTCGGCTGCGTCGGCTTCCTGTTCTCCACCAAGGGCGTCATCGCGATATCCGCGCTCGACGAATGGGGCGACCGCGTCGTCGACGGCGACAAGCTCATGGAGGAAGCGCTCGAAGCGGGCGCCGCGGATTTTGTCGAGGAGGATAACGTTTACGAAATCTACTGCGAGCCGGACGATCTCTCCGCCGTCGCGGACGATCTCTCCAAAAAGGGCTATGCGTTCCTTTCCTCGGAAATCGAAAAGGTTCCGTCCACCTATGTCACCCTGACAAACGAGGATGATATCAAGCACATGGCTCTGCTGCTGGAAAACCTTGAAGAAAACGAGGACATCGTGAACGTCTGGCACAACTGGGACGAGGCGTAACGCTTTTTCATATACTATAATGTGTGCGAAAGGACAGCGGTTCGTCTCCGCACACCGCGGAGCTCCCGGCTCCGCAGAAATTTTTCGCCGTCCGGCAGACGGCATGGAGGAGTAAAAAATGATAACAGATACCAAATATCCGGAGGCCTTCCGCAGCATGTTCCGCGAATACGACATCCGCGGAAGAGTATGCGACGAGGAGCTTTGCCCCGAAAACGTATACAGGATCGTAAAAGCATATTCCAAATATCTGCGCCGCAGAAAGATCATGCGCGCGGTCGTCGGCTACGACAACCGCTCCTGCTCTCCGGCGTTTGCAAAATCCGCCGTCGACGCGCTTTTGGAGGAAGGCATCGACGTATTTTACATCGGGCTCGCCCTCTCTCCGCTCGCCTATTTCGCGCAGTATCACCTGAAATGCGAGGGCGCGGTCATGATCACGGCAAGCCACAATCCGGACGGCTGGTCCGGCTTTAAGCTCGCCAACGGCTATTCCAAGACCTTGGAGCCGGACGATATCAAGGAGGTCTTTTCCCTGCTCGACCAGCCGACGGAAAGCGCCCATACGGGCGTCTATACGGAGGTCGACGTGCGCGACGCCTACATTGACGACATCGTTTCGAGAATCCACATGGGGCCGAAAAAGCTGCGCGTCGTGCTCGACGCCGCCAACGGCGGCGCGGGCGTCTTTATCTACGAGGTATTCCAGAGACTGGGCTGCATGACGTTCCAGCTCAACTGCGACCCCGATACCTCCTATCCGCATTATTTCCCGAATCCCTCGGATGTCGCCGGCAGAAAGCGCCTGCACGACATGGTGCTCCATCCGTATATCCACGCGGATATCGGGCTTTCCTTCGACGGCGACGGCGACCGCATCGGCGTCATCGACGAAAAAGGCCAGAACATTTGGAGCGATATGGTCCTCGCGCTCATCGCCAAGCAGCTTCTCGAAAAGAAGCCCGGCGCCACGGTCGTATTCGACGTCAAATGCTCCAAGGCGCTTATCGACGTCATCGAGCAGAACGGCGGACATCCCGTCATGTGGAAAACCGGGCATTCCTATATCAAATCCAAGCTCCATGAGCTGGATGCGGAGCTTGCCGGCGAACGCAGCGGACATATATTCATCTCCGGCGACGACTGGTACGGCTTCGACGACGCCGTATTCGTCGCGGCCAAGCTTGTGGAATTTCTTTCTCACAAAGAGGAAACCGTCTCCGAGATCATAGATTCGTTCCCGCATTACGTCGTATCGCCCGAGATCAAGGCGCACTGCGACGACACTGTGAAATACGGCATCGTGGAGGAGCTCGTCGAAAAGCTGAAAGCCGCCTATCCCGGCCGCGTATGCGATATCAACGGCGCGCGGGTTCAGTTCGAGCACGGCTGGGGACTTGTCCGCGCATCGTCCAACCTGCCGGAGCTCGTCCTGATCTTTGAGGCGGACACCATGGAGCATCTGCTTGAAATCCGCAGCATATTCAAAGAATATACGAGAGCCTACAAAGCGATCTCCGACGAATGGGAAAACGATGTGACGGAGCTGTGATCCGTTCCCAAAATCATAAGCCCCTGAAAAAGAAATTCTTTTTCGGGGGCTTTCCCCTATGGATTGCTTTTTGAGCGCCGGCAAGCAGTATACCCTTTCCTTACGGGATCTCCACCGTGACCATGCCGCCGTAATCGAACAGCGCCTCCCCTCCAAGGCTCAAAAGCCGAACGCCCAGCGGTTCAAAAAAAGCGCGGAGCGCATCATACCGGCCGTACTCCTCCACATTTCCAAAAAAGCCGAGCGTGTCCCGGTCAACAAGACCGCACGCGCCGCCGATAAAGCCGGTATCGTACCGCTCGATCCCGATTCCGCCGGGATTCAGCCTCAAGGCGGGAAGTCCGTACCGCAGAGCCGCCGCGTAAATCCCCGAATCCGCCGTTGCGACCGCGTCATGTGCGATAACACAGGCGCATTTCGCATAGCCCTGCTTCACATGGACGGGCGTAAGTCCGGTCTTTTTCGCTGTATGCAAAGCCGTCCGCGACACATACTTCTGATTGGCAAAGAAAAAGCCGCCCGCTGAAAAGCAGTTCAGCGTGATATCCCGCGGGTATTCATTTCCCGGATCCTCCTCCGATAACAGATACGGGATACCGAGCGTATCCAAGACTTTTCTTCCTTTTATATAATGCCGATGAACGATCAGGCGGCCGTCCACCTCCGCAATCAGCATATCGGGATGCCGCAGGACAGGCTCGGAAAGCTTCGGGAAAGCCGGCAGTCTCACACAGCAGCCGTATTCGGACAGCGCCGAAACCATCGAAGCCGGCAGATTTTCATTGATGAAATAATACCGGCCCATGCCAAGCGCTCCCTCCTATTCATTCAAACAAGCCAATATCCAAAAATGCAAAAGTCCTTTCCTTTCGGAAAGGACTCGACATGCGACCTCAAACTCTGAAATCAGGCTCTTTCTACCTTGCCTGCACGCAGACAACGTGAGCAGACCGTGACGGTCTTATGGGTTCCGTCCACAACGGCACTGACCTTTCTGATGTTGGGCTTCCAGGTTCTGCTGGTTTTGCGGTTGGAGTGGGAAACGTTGTTGCCGAACGTAACGCCCTTTCCGCAGTACATACATTTTGCCATATCCTGCACCTCCCTCGATTTTTTGGATTATCTCAAACAAACGGAGAATACTCCCCATTTATGAGGCATCATAACACAGTGCTGATTATTATAGCATAGTTTTTCAAAAAAATCAAGACTTTTTTTCTTTTCACTCAAAAATTTTCCGAAAATTCCGCAGATTGCGGCAAAAAGGCCTCCAGTCGGTTGATTTTGAATCCTTTTTCCGAGAAATTGCGCTCATATTCGGTCATAATATTGTCACACGCCCATTCGCTGGCGTGCAAATCATAGGTGATATAACGAAGCGAAAAGCCCGCCGCCTCAAATTCCGCAATCGAAAAATCAAAAAGCTCACGGTTGTCCGTCTTGAACGCGACAACCCCGTCCGGCGCAAGCAGGCCCGCGATTCGCGTCAAGGAATCCCGATACGTAAGCCTGCGCTTCGCATGACGCGCCTTCGGCCACGGATCGCAGAAATTCAGATAAATCCGCTCCGCGAAATGCGCCGGAAGCACACGGGGGAGATATTCCGCGTCACAGCACAGAAATCTGACGTTTTCAAGCGCCGCGCCCCTCGCCTTTTCCGCGGCAAGCAGGATGACGTCGCTCACCTTCTCCACCGCAAGAAAGCCGACCTCCGGATTCTTCCCCGCAAGCGTCGTGATAAAAGCGCCCTTGCCGCATCCGATCTCGAGATGAAACCGCTTTTTATCCGGAAAAAGCGCCGACGGCTCCATCCTCGCCGGCTCATTTTTATCAAAAGGGAGAAGCAAGCTGCCGCATGCCGCACGGCGCGCTTCTCCGTTTTTCCGTTTTCGTACCCGCATACTTATGATCCTTACCTTATGAACGATTGATTATCAGCGTCAAACGCAAATATGACGATAGAATCATTTTAACACAATCCGCGGGAAAACGCAACAAAAAAATAGGATGGCGTCCGGCGGCGCGGCCAAGCCGAAAAATCGTCCACAAAACAAAACGCAAACTTTATCGGCTTGGCCGGAAACCGCGCGCAGACGGAAGTTCCGCATATATTCCAAAGTCCGGCACTTGATTTGGCAGTCACTGCTCATCATAAAGCCGTCTGCGCGCGGGAAGGGGCGGCATACGCCGCCCCGCGCCGCCGGACTTTCGCCTATTTAGATATCCATTCCAAAAAGCCTACAATATTTATCCGCCGATCCTGCCACGGCCTGTCAAAAAGCAACATTCACAACCACCAGATCCGGTCTTCTGTCCACTGCCTTTCCCTTTAAATATCCGTCAAGTCGTTCTTTGCTCGTCATAACAATACCATCTTTTTATTTCATGCTGTGATGATATGATAAATCGGGCAAAAAACAAGTGAAAAATACGGCTTTTTTGGTAAAAACCGGCGCAATTTACAAATGCTTTTTCATTCCCGTGCATAAAACGGGCGGATTCGGAGAAACTACATACTGTCGAAAGATAAAAAATATTTACTCAAATAATGAAAAAATAACGCACCGTTTTGACGGCCGTTTTGAAATTATGATCGGAGGTTAATATTATGCTCGACAGAATTGCGCTCATACTCACAATCATCGGCGCGCTCAACTGGGGAAGCATCGGTCTTTTCCGTTTCGACTTCGTCGCTTGGATCTTCGGCGGACAGGATGCTCTTGTCAGCAGAATCGTGTATACGATCGTGGCTCTTGCGGGAATTTGGTGTATTTCACTGCTTTTCCGCGAACGCGATACGGAAGAGATCACGGGCGATGTGAAATAAGATAAAAAATCCCGGCAGGCTTTGCGCCTGCCGGGGTTTTTTATTCAAACAAAAGAAGAAAAATCAAGCTTTCGCCTTCACGGCGGCCGTACGGATATCCTCGCAGATTCCTTCCAGCACGGCATCCTGCGCTGCCGGAACGCGCAGAAGCTCAGCTCCATTTGCCGCAATCACAAAACAAAAATATTTTATTTTATCGGCACCGACCGTTTTTTCCTCACAAATAATCTTAGCGTCGTCGATATCGCAATACGGGATTTCCTTCACGGTTTCATGCTCCAAATCCTCCGTGAGCGAGAAGCTTTTCTGCACGGCACAGATCCCGTTCTTTGTCAGAAAAAGCACCGACGACGTATAAAGAGACGAACGGTATTTTCTGTCATCCTTTCCGCGCCGATACAAAACGTCGCCGGAATCGAAATCGAAGCCGCCGATGACGATCGGTTCCCTGCCCGGCATAAGAGAGGAGGAAAGGCCGAGCCTTTCCTCGGCTTTCTTGACATGATCCTCCTTTTTGGAGGCGATATAATCGTCAAGCTCCTTTTCATCCGAGCGTCTCCAGCGCGGGATCCATGCGACCGCAGCGCCGGCCAAGACCGCCAGCAGTGCCGTCATGCTTTGATATGGGATAAAATAAATCCAAAAGAACTGACCGATGACAAAAAGAATGATCCCTATGATGACGATCGGAATTCCTACATAAAAATGTGCGTCAGAGCTCTTAAAATAGCGTATGTTTTTTCTGTAATCCATTGTTTTTCTCCCATCTGCCGACAAAACCGCGGCCAAGTCCTTCTCAAATTGGATCCCGATATTCCTTACTGCCGATTTTTTCATTCGGAATGGATCCTAATTCAATTTTAGCATTTTTCCAAGATAAAAGGCAATCAGCATGTCGTTGAAATCGATAGAGTTTTAGTTGAATGACGTCGTCATGATATTTATATAGTGTATTTTTTTGTCATTCGGTTCACTGTTTTTAAAAACTTATAAAAAATTTTTTATAAAACCATCTTCCCCGTCAGAACAAAAAGAAATATATCTTACAAAGGACAGACATGAATCTTGTATAAACTGTAATAGAAAATAAAACTTTTTGTGAAGTCTATTGACAAGACGGCGTCCGTCCTATAAAATTGCTAACAGTGTTAGTTAATTGGCACATAAAGTCTGCAAAGGAGGGATCATTTTGACGGACTATCAAGAGCTGGCACGGGAGCTTTTGGAAAACATGCCGAAGTTCTCCAAAGCTCCGATGCAAAAAAATGCCGACCGTTTCGTGCGGGGAGAAATGCCTGCGCTGGTCTTTTTATCCTATCACGGCGCCGCCTCGCCGGGAGAGATCAGCGACGAGCTGAACATCAGCACCGCCCGAACGGCAAAGCTCTTGGCCACACTTGCATCAAAGGGCTTTATTACCCGCGTGCCGGACGATAAGGACAAACGAAAAATCTGCGTGAAGCTCACCGACGCAGGTTCCTTCCATATCGAAGCCCACAAAACACACGTCCTCGAATCCGCCAGCGAAATGCTGAAAGATCTTGGTGAAAAGGACGCTGTGGAATATGTTCGGATCACGAAGCGGATCGTTGAAAACGCCGCTTCAAAGCCAAATGCACCAAAAAAGAGCACTACGGAAAGGAATCAATTACATGATAAAAATTTTTAAGCATTTGAGAACAAAGGAATGGTGCTTTGTCATCATAAGCGTTTTGTTCATCGTCGTACAGGTATGGCTGGACCTCAGGCTGCCCGAATACATGACGGAAATCACAGAGCTTGTCAAAACCGAAGGTAGCCAAATGTCGGAAATTTTTACGGCGGGAGGCAAAATGCTTCTATGTGCACTGGGAAGCCTTGTCACATCGGTCATCGTCGGATTTTTCGCCGCACAGATTGCGGCGAACCTCTCAAAAAGGCTGCGTCGCGAGCTGTTTGAAAAGGTCGAATCTTTTTCCATGGAGGAGATCGGAGGCTTTTCGACGGACAGTTTGATCACCCGCTCGACCAACGATATCACACAAATCCAAATGATCGTGGCTATGGGGCTGCAAATGATCGTCAAGGCGCCGATCATGGCGGTCATGGCTATTATCAAGATCCAGAACAAGGGAACATGGCAATGGTCTATGCTCACCGCCTGTGCGGTCATCATTCTGATCGCGACAATCCTGTTCATCATGATATATGCCCTTCCTAAATTTAAGCGGATACAGGGACTGACCGACAATCTCAACCGCGTCACAAGAGAAAATCTCACGGGGATCCGCGTCGTGCGTGCTTACAACGCCGAAGGATATCAAGAGGAAAAATTTGAAAAGGCAAACGACGAGCTCACCGACACCAACCTGAAAGCACAGCGCGCCATGCAGGTCATGAGCCCTACGATGAGTCTTGTCATGAACGGCATCACCCTCGGCATCTACTGGATCGGCGCCTATCTCATCGACGCCGCAGATATGCTCGACAAGCTCCCGCTCTTCTCCAATATGGTCGTGTTCTCCTCCTACGCGATGCAGGTCATCATGGCGTTCATGATGCTCACCATGATCTTCGTCATGCTGCCGCGTGCTTCCGTATCGGCTAAGCGCATTAACGAGGTTTTGGAAACAAAGCCAAGCATCCTCGACGGGACCTCCGACGGCAGCGAAACGGGGCTTCGCGGCGAGGTGGAATTCCGCAACGTCAGCTTCAAATATCCCGATGCGGACGAATACGTGCTGCATAATATCAGCTTTACCGCTCACAAAGGGGAGACCGTCGCTTTCATCGGCGCCACGGGAAGCGGAAAAAGCACGATCGTCAACCTTGTCGCAAGATTTTACGACGCGACGGAGGGAGAGGTGCTCGTTGACGGCGTCAACGTAAAAGATTACAAATTATCTGAGCTCTACAATAAGCTCGGCTATGTCCCTCAAAAGGCGGTGCTTTTCTCCGGAACGGTCGCATCCAATGTGGCATTCGGCGACAACGGAAAGGCCCCTGCGGACGAAGAGCAGATCGCAGCGGCGGTCAAAACGGCGCAGAGCAAGGACTTTGTGGAAAACCTTGAAAATACTTATAACGGCGCGGTCGCGCAGGGCGGCGCGAACTTCTCCGGCGGTCAGAAGCAGCGGCTCTCCATTGCGCGCGCAATCTGCCGCAAGCCGGAAATCTACATCTTTGACGATTCGTTCTCCGCGCTCGACTATAAAACGGACCGGACGCTGCGTTCCGCACTGAAGAAGGAAACGTCCGGCGTGACAAGTCTCATCGTCGCGCAGCGGATCGGGACGATCAAGGATGCCGACCGCATCATCGTCATCGACGACGGATGCGCCGTCGGAATCGGCACACACGACGAGCTGCTGGCGTCCTGTGACGTATACCGTGAGATCGCTCTCTCACAGCTTTCAAAGGAGGAACTCGGAGCATGACAAATCCTCGGGGAATGATTCATAAAGGACAGGCGAATACGCCGGAAAAGTCCGTCAATTTTAAAAAGTCAATGGGAAAGCTGATCGCGTTCTGCCGTCCGTTTGTCCCGGCGGTGATTGTCGCCATGCTGTGTGCCGTCGGCGGCGCCGTATTCACGGTCATCGGTCCGGATAAGGTCAGCGAGCTTACCAACCTTATCAGCGAAGGCTTTCTCACCGGAATCGATTTTGACGCGGTATTAAGCATATGCTACACGCTCGTCGCCTTCTATGCGGCAAGCTGGCTGCTCAGTCTTATGCAGGGGCTCATCATGACGACGGTCAATCAAAAGGTCTCCAAAAATCTGCGCGGCGCAATCTCAAAGAAAATCAATCGTCTACCGATTGATTACTACAACAAAACAAGCTTCGGAGACGTGCTCTCCCGCGTCACGAACGACGTGGACTCCATCGGCGATACGCTTCAGCGCAGCGTCGTCCAGATCGTTTCCGCGGCGGCGCTCTTTGTCGGCTGCCTTTTCATGATGTTCAAAACGAACTGGATCATGGCGATCACCGCCATCGCCGCCTCTCTCATCGGCTTTGCTTTTGTGATGATCGTCACCAAAAGCTCGCAGAAATATTTCACGGCGCGGCAGGAATGGCTCGGCAAGATCAACGGACATATCGAGGAGGTCTACTCCGGACATAACATCGTCCGTCTCTATAACGCCGAGGAGCAGCAAAGTGAGAAATTCAATGAAATGAATGAAAAGCTGTATGAAAGCAACTGGAAATCCCAGTTTTTATCGGGACTCATGATGCCCGTCATGAGCTTCGTCGGCAATTTCGGATATGTCGCCGTCTGTGTTGTCGGCGCGGCGCTTGCCATGAACGGAGCCATCGACTTCGGTGTGATCGTCGCTTTCATTATCTATGTCAGACTCTTCTCAAGCCCGCTTTCCCAAATCGCACAGGCTATGACAAGCCTGCAATCGACCGCAGCCGCCTCCGACCGCGTGTTTGAATTTCTCGAAGCCGAGGAAATGCCGGACGAATCGGATAAAACAGCGGTACTCGAAAACGTGCGCGGCGAGGTCGAATTTGAGCATGTAAGCTTCGGTTACGACAAGGACAAGATCATCATCCACGATTTTTCCGAACACATCTATCCCGGCCAAAAGGTCGCCATCGTCGGACCGACGGGCGCCGGAAAAACGACGATGGTCAACCTGCTCATGAAATTCTATGATATCAACGGAGGCAGCATCAAGATCGACGGCGTACCGGTAAGCGAGCTGACGAGAGAGAACGTACACGATCTCTTCGGCATGGTCCTTCAGGACACATGGCTTTTTGAGGGAACCATCCGCGACAACATCGTCTACGGCAAGAAAAACATCAGCGACAAGCAGGTGGAAGATGCCTGCCGCGCCGTCGGACTGCATCACTTCATCGGCACGCTTCCGCACGGCTACGATACCGTGATCGACGATAAAATGAATCTTTCCGCAGGCCAGAAACAGCTGCTCACCATCGCGCGCGCAATGATCGAAAACGCGCCGATGATCATTCTCGATGAGGCGACAAGCTCCGTCGATACGCGCACGGAAATCCTGATTCAGGAGGCGATGGATAAAATGACAAAGGGACGGACGTCCTTTGTCATCGCCCACAGGCTTTCCACCATCCGCAACGCGGATAAGATCCTTGTCATGAAGGACGGAAATATCATCGAAAGCGGCGATCATGAAGAGCTGATGAAAAAGGGCGGCTTTTATGCCGAGCTTTACAACAGCCAGTTTGAACAAGCCTCGTAAGGCCAAACAAGAAAGAGCGCACAGCTCCGCTGTGCGCTCTTTCTTAATTTTTTCTTATCTCTCTTGATAATATTATAAATCCTGCTATAATATATTTCTAAGAGACGATACTTAGGGGAATGTGTATCGCCTTGTTCTTTATGGTTTCGGAGGGATTTATGCGTCTTATTGGAAATATATTATGGATCATTCTGTGCGGATTTTGGCTTTTTCTCGGCTGGGCGCTCATAGGTCTTTTATGGTGCGTCACGATCGTCGGGATCCCGGTCGGGCTCCAATGCTTCAAAATGGCGGGGCTGATGCTTGCTCCGTTCGGAAAGCGCGTGGTGTATGGCGGCGGTGCGTTTTCCCTGCTTGTCAATATCCTGTGGCTCATTTTCGGGGGAATCGAGCTTGCCGCCACGACAGCGGTCGCGGGGCTTGTCCTTTGCATCACCATCATCGGGATCCCGTTCGGAAAGCAATGCTTTAAATTTGCCAAACTCGCGCTGATGCCGTTCGGCGCGTCCGTCACACCGGGCTAACCTGTCCGATAAAACACCGCCGCATCGGAGGACGGTGTTTTTCTTTGTCCATTTTTACGGACCAGAAATCAAATCCGGCATATAATGTCATTGAAGGAGGTGATAAAAATGTGTTTAGGAAACTGTATGAGCAGATTCTGCTGCGGCAGGAACCGTGATGACGACAGCGTCGGCGGCGTCTCCGACAGACGCGGATGCGGATGCGGCAGAAACCGTGACGACGACAGCGTCGGCGGCGTCTCCGACAGACGCGGCTGCGGATGCGGCAGAAACCGTGACGATGACAGCGTCGGCGGCGTCTCCGACAGACGCGGCTGCGGATGCGACAGAAACCGTGACGACGACAGCGTCGGCGGCGTCTCCGACAGACGCGGCTGCGGATGCGGCAGCAATGATGACACCGTCGGCGGTACGTCCGACAGATGTAGCTGCGGATGCGGGTGCTGCAGCCGTTGCCCCGGAATGATCTGCGTCGCTGCGTCCAACTCCAGAAGATAATATCGTCATTCTCCATCTTATGAAGGAGACCGTCACGCGCTCCTGTGCCGTTACCTGCATCGGAGCACATAAAGAGAATCTTCTGAAAAGCAAAAATTATCGATATCCGCTGTAAATGCAGCTTTATATAAATATAGAGACATACCGCCGCATCGGCGGCGTCTGTAAAAAGAAACGCGGGATTTCTTGAAATCCCGCGTTTCTTTGTTCACATCCAAACCTCCGATGCAGACGCCGTTATCATACCAGCGCCTCGACAAGGATCGATACCTATAAAATAGGCCCTGTCCAATAAATTTGTTCCATTGATACCCTTAAAATTGAAAATTTTTCAGGAAATTACAGATTTGTTCTTGCATGTATCGCGTCTACATGATATAATGCAAACCGTTCATACGGATTTATCCGAATTTATATGGAAACGGAGAAAAAGAATGTACAGAAACCAAGATATCACTCAACCGGATGCCCTCAAGGAGATCCTCGAGCTGCGTCCGGAGGGAGCCCGCCGTTCGTCCGAGAAGCCGTCGGACCTATATAACCGCATGAAAGGTGCGCTGATCGGTCGATTTGCAGGCTGTGTGCTCGGCATACCGGTCGAATTGTACTCCGTCGCGAGAATGCAGGCACTCGCACTCGACTGCGGCATGAACTATCCCCCCGACGCCTTTTGGACCGGGACGGACAGTCCGGAAAAAATCCATTATCAGGTCAATAAAAGAACCGATTATCTGCTCGAGAACATAGACAAAGTGCCGGTTGACGACGACATCACCTATACGATCCTCAACCTGCTCCTGCTTGAAAAATACGGCAAAAATTATACCGTCGACGATGTGGCGGAGCTTTGGCTCGACATTCTTCCCTACGCCTGCACTGCGGAGGACGAGGCGCTCCAGCAGCTTCGTTCGGGAACAAAGCCGATATATGCCGCCAATTTCAACGGCTATGTGGAATGGATCGGCGCCGCCATCCGCGCGGACGCCTTCGGATACGCCGAGGCCGGCAATCCGGAAGCCGCGGCAAAGCTTTCCTACAACGACGCATACCTCACACACCGCAAAAACGGAATATACGGCGAAATGTTTTGCGCGGCCTCGGTAGCGGCGGCTTTCACCGCGAAAACGCCCCTTGACGCCGTAAGAGAGGGCATGCAGCAGCTCCCACAGGAAAGCGAGCTCTATCAGGCGCTCGAATGGGCATTCTCCTGCGAGGCACAGGTGACGAATTATCTGAGAGGACGCGCGCTGATCGATGAGAAATTCCCGAAAATGCACCCGGTCCACACCATCAACAACATGTGCATCATCGTTTTCGCGCTCATGCTCGGCGGAGACGATTTCACAAAATGTATCGGCAACTGTGTGGCCATGGGACTTGACAACGACTGCACCGGCGCCACCGTGGGAAGCATTGTCGGCGCCTGCATCGGCTTTGACAAAATCCCCGCGCACTGGTACGACCGCTTCAACGACACGGTCTGCACCTACCTCAAAGGAAACACCTCGCTCTCCATCGAGGACGTCGTGAAAAGATTCATCGAGCTCAACGGTTAAACCGGACGGCAAAAATATGCCGCCTGTGTGATTTGAAAAATCACACAGGCGGTCTTTTTCATCCTTATCGAGGAAACAGAACGGCGAAGCCAAAAAGGAGCCTCTATCAAATATCTCAAACCGTGATTTCGATGATATGCGTTTTTCCGTCGGCAGGACGCCTCGTCCGTCCGGCAAACGGCACGCCGTCCATACGGAACGACGAGTCCGGCGTGACACGGGCAAAGCCGGGCTTCTTCCGGATCTCCACCTCCAAAACGGTATCCCCCGACGTTATTTTGTAGGACGTCTTTTCGGTATTCTCAGGCAGAACGGGGGAAAACACGATATCCTCGCCCTCATAATCCACGCCGAGCATCTCCATGACTGTAAGATTCAGCCAGCTCGCCGTTCCGGAAAGCATCGGACCGATATTCTCGCCGGTAATGCTGTTGTTATACTGCGTGCAGAAACGCGGATTGCCCTTTGTCGTAAACGGATGCTCCAAGGTCTTATACGGCAGGACGGTATCTACGGCAAAAAAGGCAAGCTCGGCAAGCTCCTTTGCAAGAGACGAATCCGACACGGCTTTTGCAGCCTTGAAGCAGGCGGACGCCGCCATCATCGCCGCGTGCTTGAAAACGCCGCCGTTTTCTCTGTCGCCCGGGAAATAAGCGCTGGTGGCGGTTCCCGTGGCAAGACGGGAAAGGTCGCACGGCGTGCAAAGCTTGATCCCCGCTTCGGTCACAAGATATTCCTTGATCTTTTTCAGCATCGTTCCGATCTGTGCCTCGCTTGCAACGCCGGCCAGCACCGACCAGCTGAACGAATTGAGAAAATACGTACCGGAAATGCGCTCGTCCGCACTGAGCCCGTCCCCGCCCGCACCGAGATAGGTATAGACGCCCTCACGCGCGCCGCCCACCAGCGCGCGCGCGAAAAAGTCGCCCTTCCAGCAATGCGTCTGAATCCGCTCCGCCAGCGCGGCGGACAGCCCGCGCATATCCGTTTCCAGCGCGGTATTCCCGCAAAGTCCCGCCATGACGGCGATCTCGTCATATGCGATTTTGAGCAAAAACGCGTTCATCACGCTTTCGGAATAGGAATTTTGGAATGCCGCGCCATAGCGCTCACCCGTCCTATCAAGCTGCTCAAAATACCGCTTCTCCTTTTCGGGGCCGTCGATCCAATCGTCGTCGAGCTTTAAGCAGTCGTTCCAGTCCGCCTTATCGAGAAGAGGGAGCCCATGCGCGCCGACGGAGATTTTCCCGCTGTAGGTCACAACCGCGAGAAGCGTTTCCATCACCGTGCGCTTCTCATTGGTACCCGCAATCGGATACAGCGCGGAGAGGAACGCCGTGTCTCCCGTCAGGGAAACATAGCGATAGACCGCCTGCGCAAGCCAAAGCCCGTCGTCCGAGCACATGCCGGGCTCCTTGCCGGTATGATAAAAATTATGGTTGGCATATCCCATCTCATATACGTTCGAGATCCATTCGCCGAGCATGTCGCGCGCAAGCCCGTCCTCCCCCATGCCGGTTATGTAGTAAAGGGAGGCGAACATGTCCTGGATCTCGCGGAAGCCGATCTCGCGGTAGGCCTTCTGGGTCCACGCGAATGAACGGGACACATAGGACTGATAATATACCTGAAACGGCAAATTGTGATTCACATAGGCATCAAAAGCGGCGTCCTCCGTTTTAACTTCAAGATATCCCGCATATTTTTTGGTAAAGTCCTGCACCTTGGCAAGCGCGGCCTCCGCCGCGCCGGGCTTTTGATATGTCCCAATCAGGCGGTCAAGCATCCCGCGAAGAGCGTCGTCCGTCCCGTCGGGCGTGATCGTCATGCCGACAAAGAGATCCGCGGACACGCCTTCCCCCTCGGGCAGGACAAGCGTCTTGCCGAGGGCAAAAAACGGAACGATCTTCGTCGCCGGAGACGATACAAGATGCGCGACATGCTGAGGTTTCTCCAGCGTCCCGTTTCCGACAAAATCCATGTAATTCGCAGCGTATTCGTCCATAAAGGCGCCCTCCGAAAGAAGCAGGGCGAAACGCTTGAACGGCTTCAAATACTGCGGATGCGGGCTCGGGGAAAGCGCCGCCGGCCTTCCGTCAATCCTCCAAACGCCGGATTCCCATGTTACGCTCGCGTAGATGATGTCGTTCATGACGGATTCCGGCGTGGCAAGCCCGAACATGCCGGTGAATACGATCTTGATTTTCCGCTCACGCCCTGTCAGATTCTCGACCGTGACGTGCTGTGCCTCGACCGCCTCCGGCATGTCCCTTTCCTGCGGCAGGATAAAGAGGGTGCGGGTAATGCGCAGACCGCATTCCGTTTCATAGGTGATGACGGAATGATTCTGCGAATGGCGGCAGACGGCGGATCTCACATTCGTTTTCACATCGGCGGAATAGAAGATCTGCTCGCCGTCCTCGACAAGATAGAACTGACGATTGCAGGGCTCGCCGTTCTGCTCCGGAATGAGATTGTAGCGCGTCGCTGTGACCTGCCTTGCCGCGGTGCCGCGGAAAGAGCCGCGGCCGAGCGAATCGAGCGCGCCCTTCGGCGTCGTGAGCAATGGAGACGGAAAGCCGATCCGGTTGCCGATGAGCAGGTTGACGTCGAAATGCGTACCGATCTTCTCCGATTTCAAGTCAAGGATATGGTCGCCGTTTTCGTCGAGCACACCGGCGCTTCCAAGGAGGAAATCATACTGTTCCCGCAGCGCCGCCTCGATATCGCGTGGAAGCGGAAGCTCACCTCCCTCCGTATAGTGTTTTATGGTCTCTCCGAATACAAAAAGATGACTTTGTCCGGGAAAATTTTCAAGATAGCGCGCCGTTTCGGGACAATTCAGGATATGCTCGGAAAGCGGGGCATAAAAGGGCAGTCCGGAAGCGCCGACAACCTGCTCCGTCGAAAGGGACAGATAGGACGCACAGCATTCGCCCGTCATCCTTTCCCCGAACAGCCGGCACAGCTTTTTTTCAGGCAGCCCCAAAGCGTCTCTCGCGGTTTCCTTTGTAAATTCCATATATGGTTCCTCCGATAATTTTGTTTTCTTTTCCATAGGATACCGGAAACCCAAGAAAGCCGCGGCTTCCTCCATATCCGGCGGATTTCCGTTTCCGACAGCGCGGACATCTCTTGCCCGCAGCATCATTATACCATCGGACGCGGTATTTTGCAACCGTTTTTGGCCGGTTTGCCGGAACACAGAAAAGCGGCGCGCCGGTATTCGATGCCGGCCGCGCCGTTTATTTTTTCAGTTCCTTTTCTGCGGGAATCAGCTCCCGATACTCCTCCCAGCGATGCTCTCTGATCGGCATGACGGGATGGATATCGTCGTCAAAAAGCAAAACCAAAGCGGGACGTATTCCGTTATAATCGTCCGCAAAGTAATATCCCGCAAGCTTCCCTTCCTTTATCAGCCGCCGTGCGACGGCGTGATAGCTGAAATACCCCATATCATGCCTTTCGGCTTATGCCGATGCCCGTTTGGGACGGCCCGTCAAGCAAATTCCCGTCGATATCGAAGCGCGAGCCGTGGCAGGGACAGTCCCAGCTTTTTTCATCCGGATTCCACGCAAGCTCACAGCCGAGATGCGGACATTTGACCGAGACGACATGAAGCTTCGTTTTTCCATCCGGCAGAATTTCCCGATATACGCCGCGTCTGTGCCCGCCGACCCATACGATGCCGGCATGACCGGGGGCAATCTCGTGAAAATCCTTTCCGGGCAGATAAAAGACACGCGCCGCGATGCTTTTCGCCGATCTCGCGCCGTCGGATACAAGCTGCGGCACCGACTCGCCCGAGATTTTCCGCCCGGGAGAAAAGACCTCCTCATACGGATTCTTTGTTCCGCAAATCAGATCCGACAAAAGCATGGCGGAAACCATCGCGCTCGTCATGCCCCATTTCTGAAAGCCCGTCGCGACGTACCAGTTCGGCTCGGATTTGGAATAGCGCCCGATATACGGCACGGAATCGGCCGGCATACAGTCCTGTGCCGACCATTCATACACCACGCGGGAGCCGGGGAAAAAGCGTTCCGCGGCAGTACGGAGCGCCGCATATCGTCCGCCGCGCCGATTTTCCCCTGTCCGATGTCCCGCGCCGCCGAGAAGCAGCAAACCATTCCCCGCGTTTCGGAAAGAAAAACCGTCCTCGTCGGCGCCGTAATAGATGCCGCCCAGCATCGGCGCGCCGTCCAGCGCCACGACATAGCTGCGCTCCCTGTGCATTTTCGCAAAATAAAGACCGGGGAAATTGATCGGCGGAAAATTCGTCGCGAACACCAGCTTTTCCGCCGTCACAACGCCGCGGTTCGTTTTGATTCTGTTCCCTTTTGCGGACAAGACCTCGGTATTTTCGTAAATCTCAAGTCCGGGCAGAAGCGATGTCAAAAACTTCAACGGATGGAACTGCGCCTGATTTTCAAAGCGGACGGCGCCGGCCGTCGGAAACGGGAGCATGACGTCCGTGACAAAGGACGCAGCGATCCCCAAGGAAGCGGCGGACTCCGCCTCCTTTTTTAGGTACTCCGCGTTTTTAGTGGAATAAACATAAGACGGAAGCGTTTTAAATTCGCAGTCGATGCCCCGCTCTCTGACAAGCCTTCCATAGTCCGATACCGCCCTTTCATTTGCCGCAGCATATGCACGCGCATGCTCGAAGCCGATCGTATTGATCAGCTTATCATAGATAAGCCCGTGCTGCGATGTGATTTTGGCGGTCGTATTCCCCGTCTGTCCGCTCAATATTCTGCCGGCTTCCAGAACAGTACACCGAACGCCGCGCCGCGTCAGCTCGAATGCGGTCAAAATGCCCGCGATGCCGCCGCCGATAACGGCGACGTCCGTGCGGAGCCCTTCCGAAAGCGGCGAATAAGCGGGAACGGAGACCGTCTTATGCCATAGAGATTCCTTCTTCAAGTCTTGCCTCCGTATAACTTTTTGCAAAAAATCTCATCTCAGGAATTTGCAGCGTGCCCGTCGGCGATTTTCTGCACAAAAGCCGCCATCTCCGCTTTGGAGCCTACATTCTGCGCCATGCTGATGATATTCTGTCTTTCCTGCTCGCTCATGGCGGCAAAGCGTTCCATCGCCGCCGTGTTCTGAGCGAACGCCATTCCAAGGCCGAGCGGAATTTCGCCGTTCGTCATATTCTTTTCCATGATAACCTCCATTCCGTCCATGGGACGGATTCCATATGATAGTTTTATCCGAAGCTGCGAAGCAGTCATCGGATTTTTTCTATCAATAGTTTTCGCATATCCGGCGTTCTCATGCAAAAAATTTAAAATATGACATACTTTCTCCCGCAAAAAAGAAAGGGACTTTATAAAGTCCCTTTCTTTTTCCGTTCCTCCTCGATAATCCGCATTGCGACATCGGGATAATCCGTTATGATATGGTCGATGCCCCATGAAGCGATCTCGCGAAGCACCGCTTCCTTGTCCGCCGTCCAAACGTTGACCTCGAGCCCATACAGATGCGCCTCTCTCACATAATCGATCCCCAAATCAAAATGCCGGTAGAGCTGGCTGTAATGCGGATGAAGCGCCGTAAGCTCCAGCATTTTTCCGGACACCCACGGGAACATCCTGTTTTCGGAATACAGCGCCGCAGTTTTACAGGAAGGAGCAATCTTCTTCATATGATACAGCTTGAAATGATCGAAGGAGGAATAGAGAATCCGCTCCTGCATACCGAAATCCGTCACCGTTCTGTCGATTGCCCTCAGATAATTCACCGAACCCTCTTTCAGCTCGACATTGACCGTCATATCCGTATCCCGGAACAGCTCCAGCACCTCGCAAAGCTCGGGGATCCTCACAAATCCGAATTTGTCTCCCCAATCGCCGCAGAAATTATAGGAGCGCAGAACGTCGAAATCCGTCTCCAAAATCTTCGCAGGCGTGCCGGTCATGCGTTCGATATCATTGTCATGATGGATGACGAGCCTGCCATCCGCGGTTTCATAAATGTCGAGCTCCACGCCGTCCGCGCCCATCTCGACGGCAAGGTCAAACGCATACAGAGAATTTTCCGGCGCATAGGCTGAAGCGCCTCTGTGCGCCCAAATCTTCGTCGCCATAAAAGCTCCTTTTGATTTGCGTATTTATCATCACATATTTTCCGCTAAATATTCGTCAATCGCCGTGCGCAGCATCGTCAGAGCGTTCGCCACGGACGAGCTTTTCATCTGTGCACCGGCGGAATCGAAGTGACCGCCGCCGCCCATCTTCTCCAAAATCAACTGAACGTTGATCCTTCCCTGAGAGCGTGCGGAAATGTGAACGGTATCCCCGATCCGGCAAAGTGCGAATGCGGCAAGCACGCCCTCCACGCCAAGCAGCCGGTCTGCGGCGCGCGCGGCGTTGACACGCCCGATGGATGTGTTTTCGTCGCTGTCGTTGAGCGCGATGGCGATGACGGATTTATAAATGACGACGTTGCTCTCAAATTTCGCTTCGGAAAGGAAATCCTCGATGCCCATTTTGAAAAGATCCTGCGCGTCGATCGGACTCGCGCCCTCGCTGCGCAGATACAGCGCGGAGGAAAAGGTGCGGACACCCGTATTGTGCGTGAACCGCTTGGTATCGAGAAGAATGCCGGCAAGCAGAAGGTCTGCCTCGACCTTCGGAAGCGTGCCCTGCGGGAGGATCTGCTCCAAAAATTCGCTCATCAGCTCGGAGGCCGAGCTTGCGGACGGCTCGATATAGGCGATCTTCGGCGTATTTTTGAATTCGGCGGTTTTGCGGTGATGGTCGATGATGACGAGATTCTGTACCGTATTGACGACGTCCGGCGCTTCGCAGAAATCGATGTTGTTCACGTCGACGACGACCGCGAGCGTGCCGCTGTGAATCATATCCTGCGCTTCGATTTTATCGATAAACAGATTCCGGTATTCGGGATTCCCCTCAAGCCGTTTGAAACAGCCGGCGAGATTTTTATCGTTTTTATCCGATACGACAAGCGCCTGTACCCCGCAGAACCGGCAAAGCCGGACGACTGCGATACAGGAAGCAAATGCGTCGAAATCGGCGAATTTATGTCCCATGACCAGCACATTGTCGGCAGCGGATATCAGCATGATCAGCTCGTTTGCGATCACGCGGGCGCGCACCTTGGTGCGTTTTTGGACGGTTTTGGTCTTTCCGCCGTAAAATTCCACGCCGTCGGCGGTCTTGATGACCACCTGATCGCCGCCGCGTTGAAGCGCCATATCGAGCGCCGTCTGCGTAGCGCGCTCCTTTTCATATAAGCTTCCCGAAATCGTCGCGATTCCCATGGAAATCGTAACCGGCATCGTGGTGTCGCCGACATGAATCTCGCGGATCTCGTCGAGCATGGAGAAGCGTTCCTTTTCAAATTCCTCAAGATGCTTGGCCGCAAACATGCACATGAATTTATTGTGACCGTAATCGCGCAGCACGCCGCCTACCCTTTCCATATGGCGGCGCAGGATCGCCTCCACATCGCTCGCGGCATTCGCATACAGCTCCTGCACATACTGCATCAGCTCGTCGAGATTGTCGATCATCGCATAAGCGATGAGCGTTTCCTCATCGTCGAGCTTTGCATACAGCTTTTTGATTTCGGTGATATCTTCAAAAATGGTGATATAAAACACTTTGCTTTTCGACACGACGCGATAACCCTTGGCCACAAAAACCTCCGTGTCGTCATCGGCGATCTCACTCGCAGAGATAAAGGAAACCTCCGCTCCCTGGTCGTCGCTTTTGATGATCCGTTCAATCGTGGCGTTGCAGATATTGTCGATATACTTTCCGTACAGGACGCCGCGCGTCTTGAATTTGGAGGAAAGCGCCGTATTGTACCACACGATTTTTCCCTTTTCATCACAGATCAGGACAGGGAGATACAGCTTTTGGATAAAATCAAGGGAAATCGTGCCGAATATCGAACCCTTTACCTCCGAAAAATCCCCGACGACCATTCTTTTGCCGACAAAGCTTATCACCGCGGTCAGCACCACAGCGCCTCCGTAACAGCCGAGCGCGCCTATCACGATATTGGCCGGTTCATAATCCGTGTAAACGATGAGGATCGCGCTTACCGCAAGCGCGATGAGTCCGAGAGCGGCACATACGATCGCGCCGACCGGAACGGAATGACTTTTGATTTTATTGTTCTTTTCCGGCATGGCAATCCCTCCCTTCCGGTATAAATTTCAAAATCCAAGCCGCCGCCCGAAAACGGCGGGACGGCGTTATTTCTTCTTTTTATTTGCCTCCGCTTCCGCCATGCGAAGCGAGGATACGTCTCTCGCTCCGAGAAAAGCCAGCAGGATCGCCGCAACGGAAAGCGTAAGGTTCAGCATGAAAAGTCCGAACAAAACGAACAAGCCGAGAATGAGAAGCGTCCGCCCCCTCAGCACGGGATGCTTCAGGCGGACCGCCAGTCCTCTGACGCCGCATGCCGCCATGGACGGCCAAAGCGCGAGCATCAGATTGGCGGAGACCACCGCAAAAGCTGTCGTGCCGGAGAAGAAAGAGGCGATCATATATACAAAGGTCGTCACCATAAAGACGATGCACGTCACCTGCGTCGGATACAATACCCATCGCGGCTCCGGAAGCAGCGCCTCATATCTCGCCTGCTTTACGGTGAGGACAAAGAAGCAAACGCCAAGATAAGCGAGCACCTGCAAAAGAAGAAGGATTTCTCCCGGAAGAAACATCTGCACGGCGTCCACGGCCGCCTCGGCACTCGCCGCATACGACTCCCGAAGCTCCTCCGTGCTGACGCCGATATTTTCGTAAAACCGGATCGTCTGATCCGGAAGTTCGTCCACATATGCCCTTCCCCAGTCTGCGGCTTCACTTTTCACTTCATCAAAAAAGCTGTTCAGATCATGCATCACGTCCTTAGGCGCCAGCGAATGTCCGTCCGCCGCGTATAAAACCGCCGCAAGGATGAGAAAGTACAAAAGCAGCACGATCGTAAGCGCGACCGCCGCGGACGTTTTCGAGCATTTTTTCTTGATAAGGCGCGACAAAACGAACGCGCATACGATAAAGACGGCGCCAAGCGCCGGCAACACCGCCGTCATACCGCCTGCAAAATATAAAATCACAAGGGAAACCGCGCCGTCGAGAACGGAGACATAGATCTCACACGTCAAAAGAATCACCGTGAAAATCCCTGCCGCTCCCATAAGGGCGATCATTCCGATGAGCCGCGTCCCGAACGCAAGATCGGCCGCCGCAGCCAAAAGGACGGCACACAGCGCCATCGTAAGCCACAGCGAACGCAGATTGACGGACGATTTTTTATTTTCATGTTCCATATTCATTTACCATTTACCGTTTTCCCGGAGATTTATTCATCCTCCGGCTCCTTTTTGGCCGTCATATGCTCCATCAGCCGTTTGTTGAACTCCTCAGCCGTATGATAACCCATCTTCCTCTGACGATTGTTCATCGCCGCGATTTCAAGAATGATCGCGAGATTCCGTCCGGGACGCACGGGGATCGTCGTCGTCGTGATTTTGATGCCGAGAATGTCGGTCGTCTCGCTGTCCAGTCCCATTCTGTCGTAAACCTTATTCTGATCCCAAGGCTCCAGCTTGATAATCATATCGATTTTTTCGCTCTCCTTGACGGCGCCCATACCGAAGATGCGGCGCACGTCCACAATGCCGATTCCCCGCAGCTCGACAAAATGGCGGATGATCTCCGGCGCAGTGCCGACGAGCGTTTTGGCGGAAACACGTTTGATCTCCACCGCGTCGTCCGCGATCAGTCTGTGCCCGCGCTTGACAAGCTCGATCGCCGTTTCGCTTTTTCCGACGCCGCTTTCTCCGAGAATTAAAATTCCCTCGCCGTAAACCTCCACAAGCACGCCGTGCCTTGTGATTCTCGGCGCCAAGCTGATATTAAGCGACGCGATCAGCGCCGCCTGAAAGGCGGACGTTTTCTCCTGCGTGCGCGCCAGCGCGACGCCGTATTTTTTCGCCGCCTCCAAAATCTCGTCAAAAATGGAAAGGCCGGTCGTGACGATGATCGCCGGCGGATTGTGCACGGCGAGCTGTTCCATTTTATAGAATCGCTCTTTTTTGGAGAGAGACGCCAAATACTGATGCTCCGCATTGCCGATCAGCTGGATCCGGTTGTGGTCGAAGCATTCAAAAAAGCCGGCGAGCGCAAGTCCGGGACGATTGACGTCCGTGCGCGTGATTTTGACTTTTTTCCCCTCGGGGATATGGATCACCTCAAGCTTGAATTCTTCTATGACCGAGGCAAACGGCACGCTGTATTCCGCGCCGTATTCGTCGTTATAGCTTTCCATTTTCGGCTCCTTTCCGGATTCTGCCGCCGTTTTGATAGAATGATACATGATGATTATAACCTATAACGGGAATTTTTTCAACAAATATTTTTATATTTTCCATAAATAATATATTCAGTAAACACGTTTGCGCCTCTTTGCGGAAAGGAATCCATATGGCAGCCATTTTTGTAAGGACAATTTTGATCTATATCCTTCTCATCGGCGCGATGCGTCTTTCGGGGAAAAGACAGATCGGGGAGATCCAGCTCTCGGAGCTTGTCACGACGTTCTTGCTCTCGGAGATCGCATCGCATCCTCTGACGAATGCCAACATCCCTTTTTTATACTCGGTCGTCCCGATCGTCGTCATCATCTGCCTTGAGATCATCATGTCGTTTCTCGCCACCAAAAGCACTGCCATGAAACGCATTCTCGACGGAAAGCCGAGCATCATCATCCGAAAAGGCGTCATCAACCAAAAGGAAATGGTCAAAATGCGCCTCAGCATGGATGATCTTCTATGCGAGCTGAGACTCAAAAATATCGCTTCACCGGACGAGGTGGAATATGCCATTCTCGAACAGAACGGACAGATATCCGTATTCCCCAAGGACAGCGAAAAGCAGGTGACGCTCTCCGATCTGAACCTGACAGGAGACGGCGCAGGTCTTTCCCATTCGGTGATCATCGACGGACACATCTTGGATTATGCCGTAAAAAATGCGGGAAAAAGTCCGGAATGGGTAGAACAGCAGCTCAAAAAAAGGCATATCCATGATATCAAAACCGTATTTTTAATGACCGTGGACGACAGCGATACCGTCAAAATCGTGAAAAAGGAGCGTTGAGATATGAAAACCTTTATTGCTTCTCTTCTTCTGATCAGCGCTGTTCTTACCTTTGTCATCTGCAATTCATGCTATATCGGCGGAAAGATCGATGCGCTGCTTGAAATCGCCGAGATGCTCCCGGCGGACGCCGATGCGTTTGAAGCCGGCAAGGATACCCTCGAGGATAACATGGAACGGCTGTGGCAGATGTGGGACGAAAGCTTCAACCGAATCGCCTTTACCGCCGGCTACGACAATATCAACCGTGCGGATGATGCAATCCTATTGATGTATATCAGCTACCGGGACGGAGACGGCGATGATTTCGCCGTGGCGCGGATGACTTTCTGCGACGGACTGAAAAGGCTGAAAATGCTGGAAAGCTTTACGCTCGACGGCATCTTCTGAGCCTTTCGCAATCGAAAGACCAATGGAAAAGGGACGGCGCTGCCGTCCCTTTTCTATTACTGATTTTCTTCTTCTTTTTGCGCAGCTTCCCTCACGGACGACAGATACTGAACATAGTTTTTCAGCTCCGTCTTCGTGAAGATCTGCACGCCCCAATAATTCGTCGAAACCTTGGAAAGCTCGCTCGACACCACATAGGCGTTCGCATTGAAGAGCAGCGGCACCACCACTGCGTCGCTCAGCAAAAGCGCTTCGGCCTCATGGAGAATTTCCGCCCGCTTTTTGGCATCCGTTTCGGCAAAAGCGGATGCAATGAGCGCGTCATATTCCGCATTGTAATATCCGCTCACATGCGCAACGCTTTCATAATACATCGTCTCCCCACGGGATGCGTCGAAATCCCTGTCGGCAGAGGTCACAAGCTTTACATGTCCATTGTATTCCTTTGTAAAGGCAGTCAGATTATAAAGCGGATAAACAGAGAGCATCTGATAATCGAGTCCGATGACGTCGTAATCTCCCGCCGCATAAAGCTCTTCATAAGTGGAAGAGGCCACAGCGTTCACCACGACGTGGAAGCCGAGCTCTTCCCACACGGTTTTCGTATACTGCGCGACTGCCTTTTCCTTGCTCATATAGCCCATCTGCTGGGATTGATAGCTGTCGTTCATCTCATCCATACGGATGAGAATATAAATATCGTCATAATCCTCAGGCCAAATATCGTTGTCGGCCAACAGCTGCTTCGCTCCTTCGATATCGCCGGCAGCGCTGATGATTTCTCCGCCCGACTTGCGGAAGGAAGTTCCCTTTTTCGTATTGAATACCTGATCGTTCAAAAGTCCGGTCGCCGCTTCCGTGCCGCATCCGACAAGCTCGGCAATATAATTCCGGTCAAGCGCCATGGAAAGCGCCTCTCTTACGGCGGCATTTTGGAAAAGCTTGGCGTTATCGCGGGAATTCAGGTTAAAGTAGTAAACAAAGGTAGATGCCTCCGCCTCCGTTTTGACGGATTTTCCGTATGCCGCGGCCGTAGAGGCTGTAAGTCCTGAGATATAGAAAAGCTCCTTATTGTTATACATCGTCAAAACATCTGTCTCCGCAGAGGAATAAACGAGCGTTTTGTCAAGCGGGACATCATAACGGATGGTGATCCTGTAAGGCGTCACATATTTATCGATCGCCTCGGTTTCTACCTCCTGCGACAGATAATAATACTTGGAGCGCTCAAGCACAACCTGCTCCGTGGGGTCGCTCGAGAATTTTTTCACACGGAACGGCCCGTTGGTGGAAAGGTCGGTCGCGCTCTTCGACCACGAATCCGGATAGGACGCCACCTTGTTTTCACGGAGCGGCACCAAAGCCGGACTTGCGGTATTATAAAGAAACTCGTCGATGTCGGTGCCTTCCTCGAATTCAATGATAAATTTGGATTTCGATACGGAATACAGCTCGATATCGTCGATGGAGATCAGTCCCATCTTGGCATCCTTTGCGCCCTTGATGCAGTACAGCATCGAGGCTGCCGGAGAATCAAAAGATGGATCGAGGATCCGCTTCCATGCGTATATCACGTCGTTCGCCTGAACCATGGAGCCGTCGCTCCAATAGGTGTCGTTGATGGTGATCTCAAGTCTTTGGGCGCCGGTCTTGGGGTTTTCCGTGATCTCCCATTTCTTGGCGAGCGCCTTTTGGAGCTTGCCATTCTCATCGATCTTCGTAAGTCCCTCAAAAATCAGGCTCAGTATCTTGACCGCGTTCTCGTCCGTATAGGCGACGGCCGGATCGAGATCCATGACCTTGGTCCCCATATACATTTCAATTTCCGCGCCCCTCTGTGCCGGATCGTCTTTGGATATCTTTGTACATCCGGCTGCCGATACCACACAAATGGCCAGCATAAGGACGAGTGCCAATACTCTTTTCATTCTCCTATGTTCCTCCGATAAATATTTTATCAAAACTGTGAAGCAAAAATCCATATAAAATCAGATGATAGAATATATTATACCACCGGTATGCTCCATAAATCAAATCTTACTTTTGTTAATCAAGAAGATTCTGCTTATTCTACAATTTTTTCGTTTTTTTTTGTACAAATTACACAAGCCCATTCCGTTAATTCTTCATTTGACCGCTTTCTCGGCATACTCTTTCATCAGGCGCACGTAAATATGATAATTTTCGAGAGAAACGCTCGGCGGCGTCTGATGGTCGCAGGACGGGACAAAGCCTCCCGCGCGCATCGCGGGAAGCAGCCTTTCAAATTCCGCGCGCATCGCCTCCTCGCCCCTCGGCATTGTCATTTTGTCAAAACCTCCGATGAAAAGGAAATCGGGATACAGCTCGCGCAGACGATTGATATCGACGCCCGCCTGTCTTTCCAGCGGGAGCACACCGTCGATTCCGGCGCGAATGAGCCACGGGATCATCATGGAAACGTCTCCGTCGGTGTCGATAATGACCTTGGTGCCGTATTTTTTGATCTCGGGGATGATGCGCTGATAATACGGAAGCAGAAACTCATCGAACAGCTCCTCGGAGAGCATCGGCCCGTTGTTGTAGCTCATATCCTCGGAAATCACCATAAACTCCGGACTGCATACCGAATAGATGACCGGAAGCTGACTGATGATATAATCCGCGAGGTCGGAACAAATCCGATGATACAGCTCCGGCTCGTCGTAGAATGAATAGAGATGGTTCTCAATGCCGAGCAGCACACGCGGGAACCAGAAGAAGCCGTCATAGGAATACCACAGAACGGCGTCGCCGCAGTCGTGCTCCTCTTTCAGAGCTTTCAGAATATCGACCTTATTCTGCCAATTTTTGTGCGTTTCATTCGGATAAAGATATTTTTTAAAGGCGTCGTAATCCTCCGAGGTATAGATCAGCGGCGCTCCGTGAGAGGCAGGTCGAGGACAGTCCGGCGTTTCAAGCGGCATCCAAATGCGGCGGATGAAATCGAGACCGAGATGCGTTTGGATCCTGTCCCACGGAATTTCGCGGGACAGCCCTTCATCATACCAGCGATTCAGCGTATCGCCCCACCAGCCCGCCCATTCCATGACGGGAAGCCGGTCCGGTTTTTCAAAATTCATGACGGCATTGAAGCGTTCAACATTTTTCATATACAAATCGCCTTTCCTCCTGATAATTCCGATACGAAAAAACCGATTCGGTTTTCGGCATACGTATTCAATTTACAAAATCAATTATATCACGTAAGCCCCTAAAAATCAAGGAAACCCGCACATAAACTATGACTTTTTTGTAAAGACTTTCGATAGCAGCCTTTCAAAAGAAAAGAAATCAAAAATATTTCAAAAATCTCTTGCTTTTTCAGAAGATAAGTCTTATAATGAATCATAATATTTTATTTGCGAGGATGGAAAACAGTCCAAATGCTGCGCGGGAAGAGAAACGGCGGTCGGTGCAAGCCCGTAGGCGCGGTTTGGTTCTGTCCGCTTCCGGAGCATGCGGAGAGATCCGCGGGACGGTATCCCTTATCATACCGTTGAGCGGCCGTGCCCCGAGGCATGGCAAGTTGGGTGGCAACACGGAGTCTTTTCGTCCCATTTTGGAGGGAGGAAAAGGCTTTTTTATTTTTTACGGAGGAGAAGCAACATGCTGGATTTAAAATTTCTCAGAGAAAATCCCGAAATCGTAAAGCAGAACATCCGAAACAAATTTCAGGACGCCAAGCTACCGCTTGTCGACGAGGTCATTGCTCTCGACGAGGAAAACCGCAAGGCAAAAGGCGAGGCGGATGCTCTGCGCGCAAACCGCAATAAGGTCTCCAAGCTGATCGGCGCATACATGGCGCAGGGCAAAAAGGCCGAGGCCGAGGAAGCCAAAAAGCAGGTGACAGAAAATTCCGAGGCGCTCGCCGCGCTGGAAGCCAAGGAAGCGGAGCTGGACGAAAAGATCACAAAGATCATGATGACCATTCCGAATATCATCGATCCCTCCGTCCCGATCGGAAAGGACGACAGCGAAAACGTCGAGGTGCAGCGGTTCGGCGATCCGGTCGTTCCGGATTTTGAAATTCCCTATCACAGCGATATCATGGAGCGTTTCGACGGGCTTGACCTCGATTCCGCGCGCCGCGTCGCCGGAAACGGTTTTTACTACCTCATGGGCGATATTGCAAGGCTCCATTCCGCCGTCATCAGCTATGCGCGCGATTTCATGATCGACCGCGGCTTTACCTACTGCGTGCCGCCGTTCATGATTCGCTCAAACGTCGTGACCGGCGTCATGAGCTTTGCCGAGATGGACGCCATGATGTATAAAATCGAAGGGGAGGATCTCTATCTCATCGGCACGAGCGAGCATTCCATGATCGGCAAGTTCATCGATCAAATCCTCGATGAAAAAAATCTGCCCTATACGCTGACCAGCTATTCCCCGTGCTTCCGCAAAGAAAAAGGCGCGCACGGCATCGAGGAGCGCGGCGTCTACCGCATCCATCAGTTTGAAAAGCAGGAAATGATCGTCGTCTGCCGGCCCGAGGACAGCAAGATGTGGTTCGATAAGCTTTGGCAGAACACGGTCGACCTGTTCCGTTCCTTAGATATTCCGGTGCGCACGCTCGAATGCTGCTCCGGCGATCTCGCCGATCTCAAGGTCAAATCGGTCGACGTCGAGGCATGGTCGCCGCGTCAGAAAAAATATTTTGAGGTGGGAAGCTGCTCGAATCTCGGCGACGCACAGGCAAGGCGCTTAAAAATCCGCGTAAACGGCGCGGACGGCAAAAAATACCTCGCGCATACGCTCAACAACACGGTCGTCGCCCCGCCGAGAATGCTCATCGCCTTCCTCGAAAACAATCTGAACGCCGACGGTTCGGTGAACGTGCCCGCCGCGCTCCGTCCGTATATGAGCGGGAAGGAAAAGCTGATTCCGAAAAAATAAAAAGTGCGTTCTTTTCCCCGTCGGACAAGAAAAGAACGAAAAGAAACTGCAAGCCTCCGGCTTGACCGTTCGTGCGGCCGGCAGCGGTTCGGTGGCGGCTATGAAAGACGGCATCCACGCTCGCGAAGCTCGCGTGATCCGTCAACCGCCGCCGTGTTTGTGAACATCGCCCCGGGAGGCGCTCACACGGCGCGCGCCTTGCGCCTGCGGGCGCGGGCTTCCCAAGCCGCCGTTGCTTTCCGCACGGTGAGTGGTGGCCTGTGCGAGCTCCGCGAGCACTGCAACATCTTCGAGCCGTGGGTATACGCTCCCCAGCAGAAGCATGAGAGTCCGAGACAGCGTCTCGGTGAGTCTTTTGGTGCTTTTCTCCTCAGTGAGAAAAGCACATATCTTCTCCTTGGCAAAGGAGAAACGTGTTCTTTTCTTGTACGAACAAGAAAAGAACGAAAAGAAATCGCAAACCTCCGGCTTGACCGTTGGTGCGAGCCAAAAATGTATTCCGTCGGCTCCCGACACGTGTTTGCGTACCGCAGGGG